>CDZQ01029328.1_pt1 | contig 50689 bp, 39 predicted proteins | sample 554831 | NCBI WGS metagenome assembly CDZQ01 (sample SAMEA3182112, study PRJEB8094) | gut metagenome | biome: human; feature: gut; material: Stool; isolation source: human stools | place: Canada | collected 2013-05-06 | reverse complement strand
AATCCGGCTATGCGACAAAACAGACCGGCTATTTCTGGACAAAACAGCTTGGCCTTAACAATAAATTGTCAACATGATATTTATTTAATGCCCTTATTTTTTGTCGAATCCCTACACTTACTATCATCACAGGAGGGAGCATGCATGAAATTTTACGTGCTGTGTGACATCGAGGGCGTGGCTTCTCTGTCCTGCTGGGACGAGGCCCGCTCAGCCAACAGTTGTTATGCGCCTATGGCCCGGGAAATGACTTTGGAGGCCGCCGCCGCGGCCCGCGGCCTCTTCTCCGCCGGGGCTGACGAGGTCATAATAGAGGATGGGCACGGGGACGGCTGCAACATCGACTGCGCTCTGCTCCCCAAGGGTGCCCGGCTCCTTCGGGGCGTGACCCACGATATCGTGGGCCTTACCGGTATCTTCGACGAGAGTTACGACGGTATGCTGATGGTGGGCTTTCACGATGCCGCCTCGGCCTCCGGCAACCCCACTTCCCATACCATGGTGAGCTCCCGCATTTTCCGGCTCATGGTCAACGGGGCCCTGTGGGGAGAATTCGAGGTCTCCGCCCATGCTGCCGCTTATCGGGGCGTCCCCACCCTGTTTGCCAGCGGCGACGAAGGCCTGTGCGCAGCGGCGGCGCGCGCCGTGCCCGGCATCCTCACCGTGCCCACCAAGTCCGGCCATGGCTATGGTGTCCTTACAAAGACCCCGGAACTCGTTCAGGAGGAGATCGAAGGCATGGCGGCCCGGGCTGTGGCGGCCGCAAAGACCGCCAAGCCCCCGGTCCTTCCCGATCACTTCCATGTGGAGGTCACCTATCTGCACCATTATGACGCCTATGGGAGCTCCCACTACCCCGGCGCCAGCCTCCTCTCTCCCACCACTGTGGCCTTCGATGCCGACGATTACGGCGAAGTACTTCGCTTTTTCTACTTTGTAATTTGAGAAACGGGGGCACGCGCTATGGCTGATATCGCCTATCAATACCGCGGGGAACTGGTGGACCAGGTCCACGGGGGCCACATTGCGGTAACAGACCACACGGGCCGGCTTCTCTGGAAGCTGGGTGACCCGGAGCGCCTCACCTTTGCCCGTTCCTCCGCCAAGCCCATCCAAGCCGTCCCCGTGGCGGAGAGCGGCGCGCTGGAGCACTACGGCATCACCCAGCGGGAGCTGGCTGTCATCTGTGCCTCCCACAACGGAGAGCCCTTTCACATCGAGGCTGTGGAGAGTATTCTCCGGAAGGCGGGACTCTCCCCCAGCGACCTGCACTGCGGGGCGGAATATCCTATGTACGTCCCGGCCGAGGATGCCCTGAAGCTCGCCGGCGTCCCCCGGGCCCCCATCTACTGCGACTGCTCCGGAAAACACGCCGGTATGCTCATCACCGCCCGTCATCTGGGGGAGCCCTTGGAAAACTATATTTCTCCGGACCACCCTGTCCAGCGGCGTATCCTCTCGGTGTTTGCCGACATGTGCGGCGTGGAGGAATCGGAAGTCCGGCTGGCTGTGGACGGCTGCGGCGTCCCTGTCCACGCCCTGCCCCTTTCCCGCCTGGCCCAGGGGTACGCCCGCATGTCCCTCCCCTCGCTCTTTGCCCCAGCCCGGGCCGCCGCCGTACGCCGCGTCACCTCCGCCATGACCGCTCACCCGGAAATGGTGGCGGGTTCCGAACGGATCTGTACCCAACTGATGGCCGCCTTTGGGGAACGGCTCTTCTGCAAATCGGGTGCCAGCGCCTTCTATGCCGTGGGCCTCAGGGACAGGGGGATCGGCATCGCTCTCAAAATGGAAGACGGCGCCTCCTCCATCGTCCCCTATGCTATCCTATCGGTCCTCACCCAGCTCGGGGTCATCACGCCGGAGGAGGCCTGTTCTCTGCCCAGCTTTCAGGACAGAAACCTCTACAACAATCACCACGCTGTTGTAGGCCGTACCGAACTGGTCTTCCGGCTGGAACCGTGCGGCGTCGCCTGACCGTCGCACGCGCCATTTGGGGTGGGGGTAGTTTTCCGGCCGCGCTGAAGCCGGAAAAATACTTGCTCATTTCTTCCTGCGCTGTTATACTGAAAGTAAATCATGCGTTCAGAAAATTTTTTTGAAAAGAGGTCGTACTCATGAGTGTTCAGTACATCCACACCGACAATGCCCCCCAGGCCATCGGGCCCTATTCTCAGGCCGTGAAGGCCAACGGCTTCCTCTATATTTCCGGTCAGATCCCTGTCGACCCGGCCACCGGCTCGGTGGTGGAGGCCAGCTACTCCGTCCAGACCAAGCAGTCCATGGCCAATCTCGCCGCCATCCTCAAGGAGGCGGACCTCACCTTTGCCGACGTGGTAAAGACCACCATCTTCCTTACCGATATGGCCCATTTCCCCGAGGTCAACGAGGCCTATGCCGCCTTTTTCGAGGGCCCCTGCCCCGCCCGCGCCTGCGTGGAGGTGAGCCGCCTTCCCAAGGACGTGCTGGTGGAGATCGAGCTGGTCGCAGCCTGCTGACACCCCCTGATTCTCAAGAGTCTGAGCATAGTTTCCATGCTCAGACTCTTTTCTCCCCTTGACATAGGGCGGGATTCAGGGTATGCTGTTAGGGACAATTAAATCCGACTGGTACGCAGGCGCCCATTTCGGGCAGACAAAGGGAAGCCGGGTGAGAATCCCGCACAAAGCCGTTGCTGTATAGGCGGAGCGGACCCCCACAGCGCCACTGGAGGCAACTCCGGGAAGGCGGGGACCGCGCTGGACGCCGAAGTCAGAATACCTGCCTGCGTATGACGCACATCCAAACCTCTCCGAGCCTGAGAGGGTGCTACTACGCCTGCCTTTCAGCGCGTATCGCTGCGCCCTCCGGGACGCAGCTTTTTATTTTTGGTGAAGACCGGGAAAGGAGCTTTAGCTATGTCCGATGAAACCAAGACCCAGGAGCCTTACTGGAAGGGCAAGGGGTATTCTTTCTTCTGTAACCGGGCGTGCGAATATTTCCCCTGCCACCCCACCGACGACCCGGAGAATTTCAACTGTCTGTTCTGCTACTGCCCTCTCTACGCCCTGGGACCCGACTGCGGGGGAAATTTCTCCTATACCGAGAGCGGTGTGAAAGACTGTACCCGCTGTACTCTTCCCCACCGGCGGGACAATTACGGGTACATCACCTCCAAGTTTCAGGAAATTGCCCGCCGCATGGCGGAGTCGCGCAGACGCGGCGTCTGATCCTGCCCCTTTTACGGGAAGGGGAATCCATCCTATCTTTTCCATTCCCTTTGACGAAAGAATACCCCCGGCGGCAACAGCCGCCGGGGGTATTCTCATGCTTCATCCATGCGCCGGTTCTTCGGCGGGTCCCAACAGCAGGGGCTGGAGCTGCCGGCCCTCCAGGGCGGCGTCCACAGCGGCATTGATCTGGGTAAAATCCGCCACCAGAGAGGTGGGTTTTTTTACTGGGTCATCCTGCCGGTAGGGGACAAAGTAGACGTTCTTCTTGTCCAGAAGCGCCGCAATGTTTTTGGCCGAGCCGCTCAGGCCGTCGTTGGTGGACACGGCGAGGACCACGGGACGCCCGTTCCGCCACATGGCTTTGGCCGCCATCGTCACCGACGTATCGCTGAAGCCGTTTGCCAACCGCGCCAGCGTGCTCCCCGTACAGGGGGCGATGACCAGCACATCCAGCAGCTTTTGGGGGCCGATGGGCTCTGCCTTCTGGATGGAGTCGATGACCCGCCTGTCGCAAATGCGCTCCATCTCCCGCATGAACTCGTGGGCCGCGCCGAAGCGTGTGTCCGTATCGGCGCTTTTCTCCGAGATGATAGGCGTGACCGCTCCATATCTGGCCTTTGCCCGTTCCAGCGCCGGCATCACCTGATCATATGTACAAAATGAGCCGCAGAAAGCGAACCCCACACGTACCTGTTCCATGCTCAGACTCCTAACTCATTCCATATATTATAGATCGTGTCACGGATAATCTTTCCAGAGGTCACTGGGGCCACCTTGCCCGGCAGGGAAAGGGCCCAAATCGCCCTAACCCCCTGCCGCACCGCCGCCTCAAAATCCACTCCCCCCGGCTTGGATGCAAGATCGATGACCAGGCAGCCGGGGCGCAGATCGGCCAGGCGCTCCGCGTCCAGGACCCGTACCGGGACGGTGTTCACCACCAGATCATAGCCGCACAGATAGCCGTCCAGGCGTTCGATCTGCTCGGCCCCATACCCGTATGCCTCGGCCCAGGCGAGGTCGGCCCACTTCCGGGCCGCCACGCTGACCCGGGCGCCCAGGGCGTTCAGCCGGTGCGCCAACAGCTTGCCCAGCCGGCCGAAACCCAGGACCAGGACCCGGGCGCCGTGGATGGTGACGGGCAGCTCTTCCATGGCGATTTGAATCGCTCCCTCCGCAGTAGGCACCGCGTTGGCGACCGCCAGCTCTTCTCTGGTAAAGTAGTCCACCAGGCGCAACCCCCGCTCTTTCGCCTGGTCCAGAAGTTCCCGGCCCACCTTGCCGGCACAGACCACCTGACTTGGGCGCAGCGCGTCCAGCACCTGGGTCAGGGGCGGCCGCTCCTGAGAGAGCGGAGCGTTGAGGCGTCCGCCCTCCCCCGCAGCCGGGAGGGGGAGGATCACGCAGTCTGCGAGGGCCGCCTCCCCTAGGTCGGGCGCCCGCACCGGCCCTTTCTCCGTCCCCTCCAGCGCCCAGGTATGTACCGTATGTCCGTCGTCGAAGAGCAGCTCCGCCAGTTTTGCCTGGCGCATATCGCCGCCTACCACCCAGACGTTTCGTTCATGTCTCATGGCACTCTCCTCCGTTTTTCGTCTGCACCATCCTATTCTCTCCGCCTCAAAGGGTGACGGTCCGTTGACATGCGAAGCCGGGACGGGTAAAATAGAGAGAAATCGGAATGAAAGGAGCAGTGTGTCATGCTGTTTTCGGAATACGCCCGCTACCAATATGTCCGCAGTCCCCTGGTGGAGGTCATCTGCCAGCTTCGGTTTCCCGCCATCCTCACCATCAACACCAAGGAGCCCGCCGAGTTCCAGGAGGCCGTCCGCCACGACTTTCCCCGCTATGCGGCCCGGAAGGAGCAGCTCCCCCCCAAGGTGACGGGGCTGGGCACCCCCAATCCCAAGCTGGAGCAGCAGCCCGCTGTCGTCAACCACAGCTTTGTCTCTGCCGACGGCCTGTGGAAAATCAATCTCACCAAGGACTTCATCGCGCTGTCCACCCTCCGGTACACCCAGTGGGAGGACTTTGCCCTCCGGCTGGACAAGCCTCTGGCGCAGTTCATTCAGGTGTACGAGCCCGCCTTCTTCGAGCGCGTGGGGCTGCGGTATGTAAACGCGGTCTCCCGGAAGGCCCTGGGGCTCACCGACCTGCTGTGGGACGATCTGATCCGTTCCCCTTACCTGGGCATCCTAGGGGAGCCGGATGTGGATGAGAGCAAGGTCGGCAAGTCCGCCATGGACACGGAGCTGACCCTGGAGGGGGGCGTCCGCATGAAGATCCACGCCGGGCCCGGCCTGCTGGGCGGCGGCAAGAAGGACCCAGAGCCCAAGTTTATCCTGGACGGGGATTTCTCCCTTCCAGGCAGCACCGCCGCCGACAAGGTGCCCCAGCTTCTGGGTGACCTGCACCAGTACGCCGTACGCTTTTTCCACGGCGCCATCACCCCGGAGCTCCATGAGGCCATGGGGCCTCTCCCCGTTCTGGAATAGCCGCAAAAAAGCGCCGCCCGCTCCCCGATGGGAGTGGGCGGCGCTCTGTCTGTCGAAAAACCTGCGCCGGCAGGCGTTTGGCGAGCCGAGCGAGGGCTTTCCCAGGGTAGAGTCCCGGGAAAGCAACAGCATTGGAAAGGCTGTCGAAACAGTCCAAATGGACTGTTTCGACAGCCTGAAGCGCCGCATGCATTTTCTCCCGGGGATGCCGCCCGGCGCACCCTAAAAGCGGGCGGCGATCTCCCGGGCGATGCGCTTGACCGCCTCCACCCGCTCATCCAGGTCTCCGGAGAGCATCCGGCTGGTAGGTCCGGATAGACTGATGGCCGCCAGCGCCGTGCCGTCCTCCCGCAGAATGGGGACGCCGATACAGGTAAGGCCGTGCTCCATCTCATCCCGGTCCATGGCATAGCCCTGCCGGCGCACCTGTTCCAGCTCCGCACGTAGTTCTGTTGCGGAGGTGATGGTCCGGTCCGTGTAGGCGTGCAGCGGACGCTTTTCATAGACGGACAGATCAATGTTCCGTCCAAAGGCCAGCAGACACTTGCCTCCCGATGTGGAATGGCACTCCACGCTGGCGCCCACCGGCAGGTTCACCGTCAGCATCTGGTGCCCCCCCTCCTCTTTGAGTACGATCACACTGCGGTACACCTCGTCGTGGTCCCGCTCCAGGATGGCCACATTCACCGTCTCGTGGTAGGCCTCATACAGCTTTCGGGCAGAGGGACGGACCACCTCCTGGATGCCCAGGTGGTTCTCCACGCTTTTGCCCAGGCTGAACAGCCGGTTCCCCAGCCAATACCTGTCGGTATCCGGATTTTTCCGCACGAAGCCTCTCGCCTCCAGCGTGGCCAGCGTCCGATAGATCGTGCTCTTGTACACGCCCATATCCGAGGCCATCTTGGTGATGCTGGTCTCCTGGTCCGCCGCTTCCAGATAGATCAGGACCTCCAGGGCCCGGTCCACCGATTGAATCGTTTCCGCCATCCCGCGCGCCGCCTTTCCGCATGGATATCCCTTCGTTTTCCATTTAACTACACTTCAGGCGGAGTGTCAAGATGTTCCGCAGGCTGAAACACCCTTTTTACGGAGCAAACGGGATGGTGAGGTCTCCAACGGTGACGGAGGTGATCTGATCCGTATCGAAGAAGACTCTCCCGCCATCTGCGTTTCGGGCCACAAAGGAAATCGTAAATACGCCCTCCCCCTGTCGCTGAGGCCGCTGAACAGCGTGTCCACTTCGTTCCCGTCCTTTCTTGAGGCCCTCCTCTCCCCCGCAGGGAAATCGCTGCTCCAGATTTGCCTTCTCCATGGGCCCGCCCCCCTTCTCCCCTGTTCTCCGGATCAATTGCTCCGTGCTCTGTTGTGAAAACCGGTCTTCACTCTTTATAACGCAGAGCAGGCAGGATTTGTGACCGGCTCTGTCCCTTTTCTCAGCCACCCGGCGCGCGGGTGCCCTGTCTTGACAGCTCCTTCTTGCATTTTTTACAGGTAGCGCATATAATAGTTGGGTGGACAAGCCACATGCACGGGACCCAGGGCGTCCGGCGCTTCCCGCCGGGCGTTCCGCCGTCTCCGCGCTTACGAAAAGGCCCTGGACATGCCGGAACTGCCGCCACGGGCCAGGAAAGGTGAATCATCTATCATGGGACACACCGACAACTATACCCTTCTCTGCGACTTTTACGAGCTCACCATGGGCAACGGCTACTTCCAAACCGGAATGGACCAGCAGATCTGCTACTTCGACGTCTTCTTCCGGGACGTACCGGACGGCGGCGGCTTTGCCATCGCCGCAGGCCTGGAGCAGATCATCGACTACATTCAGGATCTGCGCTTTTCTCCCGATGATGTGGATTTTCTGCGCGGAAAGGGCGTCTTTTCCGAAGCGTTTTTGCAGTATCTGCTGCATTTTCAGTTCACCGGTGACATCTGGGCGGTCCCCGAGGGCACGCCCATCTTCCCCGGGGAGCCCATCCTCACCGTCCGGGCCCCGGCCATTCAAGCCCAGTTTATCGAGACCTATGTACTGCTGATCCTCAACCATCAGTCTCTCATCGCCACCAAGTCCAACCGCATCGTGCGGGCGGCCCAGGGCCGCCCCGTCTCCGAGTTTGGCTCCCGCCGGGCCCAGGGGGCCGACGCCGCGGTGCTGGGGGCCCGCGCCTCCTATATCGCCGGGTGTGCCGGCACCGCCTGCACGCTGGCTGACCGGGTATACGGCACCCCTGCCGGCGGCACGATGGCTCACTCCTGGGTCCAGATGTTCCCCGACGAGTACACCGCCTTCAAGACCTACTGTGAGCTCTACCCCCACTCCGCCACTCTGCTGGTGGACACCTATAACGTCCTCAAGTCCGGCGTTCCCAACGCCATCCGCGCCTTTCAGGAGGTGCTGCTGCCCCAGGGCATCCACGATTTCGCCATCCGTCTGGACTCCGGCGATCTCACCTACTTGTCCAAGAAGGCCCGCCGGATGCTGGACGCCGCCGGACTTAAAAGCTGCAAGATCGTGGCTTCCAATTCCCTGGACGAGTATATCATTCGGGACCTTCTGCTCCAGGGCGCCCAAATTGATTCCTTCGGTGTGGGCGAGCGGCTCATTACCTCCAAGTCCGAGCCGGTCTTCGGCGGGGTCTATAAGCTCTCCGCCATCGAGTCGAAGGACGGTACCATCCTCCCCCGGATCAAGATCAGCGAAAACCCGGCCAAGATCACAAATCCCCACTTTAAAAAGGTCTACCGTCTCTTTGAAAACGATACTGGCAAAGCCATCGCCGACCTCATCTGTGTCCACGACGAGGTGGTGGACCCCGCGCAGCCGCTGGAGCTCTTTGATCCGGAAGCCACCTGGAAGCGCAAGACCATTACGGATTTCACCGTACGAGAGCTACTGGTGCCCATCTTCCAGAGCGGCGAGCTGGTCTATCGTCAGCCCAGCATCGAGGAAATGCGCACCTGGTGCACCGGACAGATCGACACCCTCTGGGACGAGGTCAAGCGGTTTGAAAACCCACACAATTACTATGTGGACCTCTCCCAAAAGCTGTGGGACATCAAGCACAAGCTGCTGGCAAAGCGCGGCTGAGGCCGCGATAAAAACGCCCCCGCGCACCGATGCAGGCGCGCGGGGGCGTTTTCTCATGTGCCATGGCCCTCTTCAATAGTTCAAAATCAGGTCCGCCATCTCCATGAGCATGCTTTTTTGGCGGGCATTCATTTTTTGCAGTGTCTGGGCCACCTCCCGGTCCAGGTAAAGCGGCGAGCTGGCGGCAACGCCGGTGACCAGCTCTCCCAGATCACAACCCAGACTGGCGCCGATCTCCGACAGGGTGTCCAGATTCACCTTTGTGACCCCGCGCTCGATCTGGCTGATGTAGCCCACGGAAACCTGGAGCTGTTCGGCCAGCCACTCCTGGGTCCGCTTCTGTTCCCGCCGCCGACCTTTGATCCGCTGTCCAATCGCAGCGTAGTCTACCGACATGTTCATCACCCATTTTTATTCTATCGATGACCCGGCTCAAGATACAGACAGTTTGTCATAAAAGTAGAGCGATCAGTGTTGTTTTTCTTTTCCTCCCATGCTATACTAAGCCTATCTGCCCGCTGGTGGTGAGATATCTCTCTGGGGAGGCCTGAGCGCGGAATGGATTTTCTGGACTACTTGACGGAACAGTTGGGCTGTGCCTATCTGTCCGACCTGCACTACATCTCCATAACACCGGAACAGGTCGAGACCATTCTGGCGCTGCCCAACGAGCCCTTCGGCCTGGAGGACTACCGGATGGCGATCGACTATCTGACCGGCAGATGTCCGGTGTTTTCAACGAAGGACGAAGCCCGCCGTGTGCTGGTGCAGGCATTCCTCCGCCACGGCCAAAGATAAAATGGGAGACCGGCGCGCCGGTCTCCCATTTTTTCATTTTTCCTGCTGCTCCAGCCACTTTTTGAGCTGCTCCGCCATGGCGGAGGTCCCCTTCTCCTCCCGCTGATTCTGTAGGAATCGCTGTACGTCCCGCTTTCCCGCGGCGCTGTGCGCATGCCGCTTCTTAAAGTCGGAGAGCCGTTCCCGATAACCGCACACACAGGCGAAGAGCTGCTTTTCCCCTTCGCCCCGAAGCTCCATCTTTTTGTGGCAGTTGGGGCAGCGGGCATTGGTGGTCCGGGTGACACTCCGCCGGTAGCCGCACTCCCGGTCCGGACACACCAGCATCTTTCCCCGCTTGCCCTGGACGGCCAGAAGGAACTTGCCGCAGTCCGGGCACTTCTCCCGGGTTACGTTGTCGTGGCGGTAGACGGCGTCGCTTGTCTTCACCTCTCCCACCAGCCGGGATGCATACCCGCGCATTTCGCTTACAAAGGCGCTCTCCCGCTCCAGGCCCCGCGCGATGTCCCCCAGCCGCTTCTCCCACCGGGCGGTGAGCTGGGCGGAGCGGAGGTCCGCCGGCGCCAGCTCCACCACCTGACGCCCCTTGGAGGTGGGGACCAGCTCCCTGCCCCGGCGCTCGATATAGAACGCAGAAAAAAGCTTCTCGATGATGTCCGCCCGGGTGGCGGGCGTCCCCAGGCCGCCGGTCTCTTCCAGGATCTTTCCCTGGGCCCGATCCATACCCTGGGTGGGCGGGTGCTCCATGGCCGTGAGCAGCGTGGCCTCCGTGTAGCGCTTGGGAGGTGCGGTCTTGCCCGTGCTCACCCTTGCGGAGAGCACCTCCACAGAGTCTCCCTGCCGCAGGGGAGGCAGGGATTGCTCCCGCTCCTCCCCCTCTTCCTCCTCGTCCTCTTCCAGGAGGAAGAGGCCGTAGGCCGCGCGCCACCCCGGCTCCTTCATAATTTTTCCTCTGGCCGTAAAGGTCTCGCCGCCCACCGTGAGGGTGAGCCTGGTCTCCTCATATTCGCAGGGAGGCAGGAGCACCGCCAAAAATCGCCGGACCACCAGATCATAGATGTTCCGCTCCGGACCGGACAGACGGAAGAGCTCCGGCTGCTCCTCGGTGGGGAGGATGGCGTGGTGATCAGTGACCCTGGCGTTGTCGACCAGGAACCTGGTCTGAAGCGGCCGCTTCATGAGGATGGCCCGGGCCAGGTCCCGATATTCGTCCACCATGACGCTCTTGAGCCGCTCGGGAAGTGTGCTCACCACATCGTCGGAGATATACCGGGAGTCGGTGCGGGGATAGGTGAGCAGCTTGTGCCGCTCATACAGGGACTGCATCAGCGAGAGGGTCTCCTTGGCGGAGTAGGCGTATTTCCGGTTGGCGTCCCGCTGCAGCTCCGTAAGGTCATAGGCCGCCGGGGGCGGCGCTTGCCGGAGGGTCCGCTTCACCTCGCTGAGCACGCCATGCTTTCCCTGGAGGGCGGCGCAGAGGTGCTCCGCCCGTTCCCGGTCGAAGGTCCTGGTCTGTCCGTTCCGGTCCCGCCAGGTGGCCGTGAACCCCCGGCACTTCGCCTGCACGGTGAAATACTCCTGCGGGACAAAGCGCCTGATCTCCTCCTCCCGGTCCACAATCAGGGCCAGGGTAGGGGTCTGGACGCGCCCGGCGGAGAGCTGGGCCCCGTGCTTACAGGTGAGCGCCCGAGTGACGTTGAGCCCCACCAGCCAGTCGGCCTCGCTGCGGGCGCGGGCCGAGTGGAAAAGATCGTCATATTCTCCCGCAGGGCGCAGATGGGAAAAGCCGTCCCGGATGGCCTTGTCGGTCTGGGAGGATATCCACAGCCGCTTGGCGGGCTTGTTCCATCCCGCTTTCTCCATGATCCACCGGGCCACCAGTTCCCCCTCCCGGCCGGCATCGGTGGCGATGACCAGTTCCTGCACGTCCCCCCGGCGCATCAGGGCTTGGACCGCGCGGAACTGCCGCCCGGTCTCCTTGATAACCGCGGTCTTCATGTGCTCCGGCAACATGGGCAGGGTCAGCAGGTCCCATTTCTCCCAGGCCTTGTCGTAGGCCTCCGGAGGGGCCAGCTCCACCAAGTGGCCCAGGGCCCAGGTCACGATATACCGTTCCCCCTCCAGACAGCCCTCTCCCCCACGCCTGCATCCCAGTACGCGGGCGAGCTCCTTTCCTACCGACGGCTTTTCCGCCAGCACCAGCGTCTTTGCCATGCCAAAACTCCTTGCTTTTCCAGTTTGGCTCCATTATACTGGAAGAACAGGGAAAAAACAATCGCCTCCCTGTCACAAACGCCTTTCCCGAATCGATTCCTTTTATGAGAGTATTGGCTTTTATGGAGAAAGGAGTTCGTATGCTGGACCCCTCCGCAATGCAGCAGGCCAGGATGAACACAAATCTTCCCCTCTATGTAGGGACAGGCCGGGATGAGAAAAAGGCCCTCAAGCGGGCGAAGGAGGCTGAGCGCGCCTTCCGGACCGCCAAGGGCTACGAGCCCGATACTTTCTGGCGCCGGTTGAGGCGGAAGTTCCAGCGGGGATCGGCGTCTTTTTCGTCACACAGGAAGAAATGAGGAAACCGATGATGATTCGCAAAGCCACCGCCGCCGACCTAGACGGGGTCGCCGCCGTCTATGAAGCCGTACTGGACCGGGAAGAGCAGACCGGCTGCCATTGGACCAACTGGCAGCGCGGCGTCTACCCCTGCCGTGCCACCGCCGAGAGAGCTCTGGCGGACGGCACCCTCTATGTGGACGAGGTCAACGGCCACATTCTGGGCTGCGCCAACCTCAACCATGTCCAGCCGCCCGAGTACGGCTCCATTTCCTGGACAACCCAGGCAAAGCCCAAACAGGTCCTGGTCATCCACACCCTTTGCATCCGTCCCGAGTGCGCGGGCGGCGGCCGGGGCCGCCGATTCGTGGCCTTTGCTGAGGGCCTGGCCACCGGTCAGGGCTGTCGGGTCATCCGCCTTGACACCTATGAGGGCAATGCCCCTGCCGCTGCCTTTTATCCCAAATTGGGCTACCGGCTGGCCGGATCGGCGGAATTCTTTTTCGAAGGCTTTGCCCGGGAGAACCTGATCTGTTTTGAAAAGGAGCTCCGTGGCGGCGCGGCCCGGCCGGCGGTTTCCCGCCGGCCGGGCACGGCTGCGCCGGCTACGCCTTCCACCGCTTCAGCGTCGGCAGAAACTCCATAAGCTGCGCCCTTGCCTCCTGTTCCGTGAGCTGTAGTCCAACCGCCTGGTTCCACTCGCTCAGATCTTGCAGATTGTGTTCGATCAGTTCTTCCATGGTGAGGTCCTGGGTGAACGCCCCGTGCTGGAAGCAGAAGGCGCAGTACTCTTCCGATCTGCTCCCATCCTTCCGGGTCCCTTTATCGCTGTCCATCACCAAGGACATGCCGCAGCTCTGGCAAAGTGCTGCCGGACGCCCCAGAAGGTAGTCTACAGACACATGAAAGAGCTCCGCGATCCGCCGTAACGTGTCCGTACTGGGGACGGTGTCTCCACTTTCCCACTTGGACACGGCCTGTCTTGTGACCAGCAACCTTTCGGCAAATGCATCTTGGGACAGCCCCGCATGTCTGCGCAGCTCCAATATCGCGTTCTTCGTCTCCATAGGTTTTCCCTCCTTTTATAGAGAGCTTACCACCGGAACGCAGGCGATGCAAGCAACTCCTGGTTGCCGTGAGGCCGAATATCGCGTTAAATTCCATCAGATCTTCCCCCCTCTCAAGTGAAACCGGCAATGCAGGCAAGCCAGGCAAAGCGCCTCCGGGGAACCCATACGGAAAAGAACGGGCGGGAGCCGTCCGGCCGCAACGGCCAGGGGGTTCCCGCCTTTTTGCCTGCGCTGCGCCTTGACGCGCTCCCTTTTTCTGATATTATAATACATTATCGTGCGCACGATTGCATTTTGCGTTATACTAGGGACATAAGGGAGAAAGTATCCATATTTCAATATTGCCTCAGGAAGGAGGAAAGCATGGCAGGAAAGACCGAATATAAAAACCATCGACAGAAAGAGAACGTTGATCGCATAAACCTCACAACGCAAAAGGGAAAGGAAGAAATTATCAAGGCCCATGCAGAGTCCCGCAGGGAGTCTGTGAACGGCTTTATCAACCGGGCGATAGACGAGACCATGGAACGGGATCAGGCCGCTTCCGGGACCGCCGGCGAGGCCATGCGGGACAAAAGCTGAGCCCCGGACGCCACGTGCGTTCGGGGCTTTTGGCAATGCTGATCCGAGCGGGCCTGCCGCGAACCTGAAAAAGGGCGCTGGGGCAAATGAAAAGGCAAGAGAGGCGGGAGCCGCCCGACCGTAACGGTCGGGCGGCTCCCGCTCGTTTTACCGGGCGAATAATTCATTCGAAACGCCCTTTCCACCTATTTTTTATGCGTCTCCGCAGACGCCTTTCCGCACGTTGACGATAAAATCCTGGACGTTTGTGACAATGGTCTTGACCGACAGGCTGCCCCGGTCCCGCAGCTTATTGACGGCGAACTCCGAGATATCCACTGAGTAAAAATAGAGGGGCCGCACCGAACCGTTCACCACCCGATAACAAGGGGTCATATTTCCCGTGGCCACCGTATGCAGAGTCGACGCCATACAGATGATCGTGGTGGCTTTCCGCACCAGGTCCCGCATGGCGTTCTGCCCCTCGTACACATTTCCATATACTTCGGGCAGCGGGCCGTCATCCCGGACGGACCCCACCAAAACAAAAGGAACGGACTTTTTTACACACTCGTAGAGGATGCCGTCCCTTACCTCGCCCGAATCCACAAAAGCCTGAACGGACCCCAGCCTGCGGACCTCGTTGATGGTGTCGATATGATTATAATGCCCATTGGGGACGGACCTCTGGGTATATACGTCCTGCCCCAGGGCGGTACCCCGGTAGCCCGCCTCCAGGTCGTGGGTGGCCAGGGCGTTACCCGCTAGGATGCCATCCACAAAGCCCTCCCGCACCAGAGCGGCGAACGCCGAACGGGCATCCGCATCAAAAGCGCAGGCCGGGCCCATGACCCAGATGATGTTCCCATGGTCGCGCTCATACTTTAAAAGCTCGTAAATGGAGTCATAGTCCATGGAGTAAGCGGTCTCCCTGGAGCGTCCCTGCCGGAAGGAGAAGGTCTCCCCACCGCCGCCCTCCTCTCCAAAGCCGCCGGTGTGGACATAAATTCCCTCACCGCCATCCTCCGTGCGGCCCACGGCAACCGGATCTCCCTTCTTCACATTGCGGAACTCCACAATGGAGACGGCCCCATCCCTGCATACCGCCACGCAGTCCATGCGGCTCTCCTCGGCCAACACCCACCGCCCGTTCAGGCGGAAATACTCGGGGAACATGGTGGTGGCGTGATACTGCTCCGGTACCACGCCGTCCCGCTCCGCAGGGACCAGCTTTACATCGGGGGCGTCCCCCAGACCAAGTGCGGCAAAATCAGGGGGCTGATAGACAGGAAGGGTAAAACTCATCGTTGGGGCTCCTCCTCACTGCTGGTATTTTTTCTTGTCCAGCGTACCACATTTTGGTGTGCAACACAACCCCCGCGTGGGGGGGCGACGCCGCCTCGTAGAGGGCCCGGTCTCCCTCCAGACGATTTCAACCCACGCCCCCGCGTGGGGGGGCGACTCTTTTCCAAGGCCAGGGACGAGGGTATGGGCATCCATTTCAACCCACGCCCCCGCGTGGGGGGCGACCTGGACCGCCCCTGTGGGCGGCGGAAGCTCCAAAAATTTCAACCCACGCCCCCGCGTGGGGGGCGACAGTAAAATCGCACAAACTTCCCCTATCTATTTTGGCGATCTTGCACACAAATTTCAACTTTCTCTCCCTCGTGCGGCCCATACATTTGCAATTTCTTTTCTCCACTGCACTTTTGCAGGTGCGAACGTCTCTGCAATTGGCTGCACGCTCCGTCCTCGCACTACACCATAAGTACCCCCTCCGCCTCATAGGACGGTTTTATTTCAAAGTGCTCCACCTTGCTTTTGTAGTTGTTGCCCAGCATATAAAACCGCAGGCTGTCCCGCTCCAGATCGGCAATCTGTATCAGCTTTGCCTGTACCTGGCGGTATTGGGCCGCGTCCAGGACGCACTCAAACACGGAGTTCTGTACCCGCTGCCCATAATTCACACATTGTCTCGCTACCCACCGCAACCGCCTTCTTCCGGCGGCATCCTCCGTATTCACGTCATATGTGATCAGCACCAGCATAGTATCCTCACTTCCACAGGAACGGCGGATACCCATCCAGATCCCCGCGCAGACAACGGGCCAGCAGCAGGGCCTGCACATAGGGGACCAACCCCCAAGGCAGCTTTTCCCCCAAAAAGGGACGGGTGATCTGCTCCTTCTTCCGCGTCTGATAGGCCGCCAAGAAGGCCCGGCGTCCCACGTCTGTCAGGAAGACCGCCCCTGTTTCCTGACGTGCAAAGTGCTCGGGCTGGACGATTCGGTTGTTGATACAGGAGAGGACAAAACGGTCTGCAAAGGCAGGCCGCAACTCCTCCATCAGATCCAGCGCCAAGGACTTCCGCCCCGGTCGGTCGCGGTGCAGAAAGCCCATGTAGGGATCTAGCCCGACGGCTTCCAGCGCCGAGGCGCAGTCGTTTGTCAGGATGGTATAGACAAATGAGAGCAGTGCGTTCACGTTGTCCAGGGGAGGCCGCCGGGAACGGGCCTGAAAAAAGAACGCCTCCTTATTTTGCAGGATCAACTCGTCAAAGACGCTGAAATAGCGCGCGGCCCCTTCTCCCTCCACGCCCCGAAGCTCCTCCAGGCATGTAATCCCGGCCGCCCGCCTGGCTGCGGAGGCCAGCTCCGTGCTGACCCCCTTCAGCCTGTCCGTATCCACACGCAGGGCGTGGTCCCGGGTGGCCCGTTCCAGGACCCATCGGGCATTGTGCAGCTTGCCCGCGATGAAATCCCGCGCAATGAGACAGCTCTCCGCCTCGTTGTCCGAGAGGCGGCACTGTGTCTTTCGCAACAGCACGTTGCCTCTGCTCTCCCCACAGGTCCGCGCCAGAAAACGTCCCCTGGACGTCATAAAGCACAACCCGATCCCGCCCCTGGCACAGGCTCCCATCAGCGCGTGGCTGGCCCCTTTGTAGCCAAAATACAGGATGCCCTCCAGCGTATGGAGGAGAAACCGTCCCAGCGTCTGCTCGCCGTCCAGTACCACCACATTTTCTCCGTCCAGAGACAAGTAGCTCTCCTCCGTCAGGACGAACAGCGTGTTGAGCAAATGCCTCATGCCGTCTCCTCCAGTCCGCGCCGGAGATATTCCACCGCCGAGCTCCCTCTGTACAGCCTGGGCAGGCACAGCTCTTGCAGAGAACACGCCCGGCAGGAGGGGCCTGTCTTGACCCGCGGCGTGTGCCCCCGGCGGGCATACTCGTGCATCTCACGGGCCATCTCGCGGACCTGTCCGCGTAGCTCCGCTGTCAGCGCCACCCGTTCCCGCCGCCTGGGCTCGCCATAAAACAGGCTCCCCTCCGGAATCGCTGCAGCCAGCATTTCTTCCAGGCACATGGCCTGACAGCAGAGCTGGAGCCGGTCCGCATCGCTCTCCTTGGACCTGCCCCGTTTATACTCTACGAGGTAAGGCCGCCACTTTCCCTCCCGGCCAAACAGCGCCGCGCCGTCCTTGTCGGCCAGAAATTCCACCACGTCGCATGTTCCGGCGACCCCCAAGGCGGCGGAGGACACGCGCATCCCCCGCAGCGTCAGCAGACCGCCCCGCTTTTCCGCTCTGCTCTCATCGTGGGGCCGCTGGTGCAGGAGCTCCCCTTCCACGGTCCGCAGGTTTTCCGTCCACTGCTGTTCCAGATAGATCAGGGCCCATTGCCGGCGGCAAAACGCAAAATGCTGGATGCCGGAGATAGGGAGGTACTCCTCCTCGGCATAGGAGCTCATATCATGCGCGTGGCGGTAACGCCAGCGGGAAGGGCCGCCTCATCCAGGCAGGCCGTGTAGTCTCCATAGCATCGGGCCGGCGTGTCCGGGTCTTTCCGCTCGACCTTCACCGCCTCAAAGAGCCTGTATGCGGGGGCATTGCCGAATTCGCTGTCGTGCTTGAACACGATGAGCTCCCGGACCGCCATCTTTCCGCGGGCGGCGGAGTGATCCGACTCGCACATATTGGCAATAGCCTGCCACAGCAGCTCCAGGTCCGCCTCAGAAAAGCCGGTGGTCTTCCGGGCCAGATTGGCGGAGACATAGCCCTCACAGCGATAGAGCCCATAAGGGATCACATATTTGCGCCCCATCTCCGTGCTCTTTTTCTCCGCATCGGCCTCGGTGGCAATGGCTACCCGGGCGATGGTCAGCTCTTGGGGAACGACGGGGTCGATGCTGCGGGCAAAGCCGAGCTGCACCGGCCCCCGGATCTGGCCGCAGTTGAGCGCCGCCTTCACAAAGGTGGTCATCACGGCGCCGAAGGTACGTATGTCAAAAAAGTGTTTGCACATGAAATCCCGGATCTTTCCGTCCAACTCCGGGTCCGCCTTTTTCGCCTCCTTGATGGCCTTCTCCTCCACGCCCAACGCCTCCAGCGCCGCTCTGTCGCTGCGGTTCAGGGGTACGTTCTCCCGGATATAGATGCCGTAATGCAGGTCGTCCTCCCGGACCATCTCCACATAGTTGCGGATCTTCCTCTTGAGACACACGTCGGTGACGATGCCATAGCCTGTCTCCGGGTCCATCCGGGGCATGTTTCCGGCGTCGGGGTCGCCGTTGGGATTTCCGTTCTCCACATCGAAGAGGAATACGAATTCATAGCGGTTTCGAATGGGCTCAGACATGAGATTTGTCCTCCTTTTTCTCATAGCGTTTCTGGGTCTGGTGATAGTAGCCGAGGAGAGATGTCCCCTGCTCCTCCAGGGAGAGGCGCTTGGGAAATTCGTCTATTTGATTCAGGAGCCCGCCCAGTTCCCTCTCCAGGGTGACGGCCAGCCCCGCTTTTTCCCGTTTGAGTACCCGCATATGGCTGTTCTTCAGCCGCAGCAGAAGGGGAAACACCGTGCCCGGTGTGGCACAGGCGGAGTTGAAATAGCGGTCCTTCACGGTAGTGGCGCCGCCGGTGCTCTCCTGAATGTTCTCCAGAAGGGAGAATACGCGCCCCAACACATAGGGCGTATAGTCCGATTGCTCGTTCAATGCCACGGTCAAAACCTCCTTGTAGCTGTCGTTGTGGGGCCTGGTCAGAAGACATGCCTTCAGGATCGCCGCCTTTCCCCGGATCACACTGCGCTCGGCCCGGACCCGGAGCATGGTGTTGACATAGAGGGCCGCGGGGTAAGGCGCTCCGGTGAGAACGGCGCGGAGCACCGCTCCGGCCATGACGGGGGAGGGCACCTTGTCGCTGGAAGCGGAATGCACCGTCTCGCGCAGCATCCAGTAGGGCGAGAGGTACTCCGGCTCGAAACCGGCCTTCACGATCTCCAGCCGTTCATAGTGCCGACGGATATTTTCCAGAAATCCCCCGAAGCTGTCCCGGAGGAAAAAACGAATGGACAGCCGCGCGGCGTTGTGGGAGAGCCCCAGCACATAGAAAGGGACTTTTACATCCACACCCTCCGCCACCGGCCGCCTGTCCGACAGCTTGGTAAGGATATCCCGCAGTGTCTTCTGCCCCTCCTCCTGGGGGTCCATGGACAGGGCAAAGATATCCGTGTAGACCGGATCGGCGTCCTCGGCCCAGAACACCACCACGGCGTCCCCCAGCAGCAGCCGGTGGTCCCGGTCCCCCAGCAGACGGTTGAGCGCCGTGGTGTAGGCAAAGGCGGCGTACTCACTCACCGGGGCGTTGAGCCCCTGTTCATCATCGTGGCCGTAAGACTCATAGGCCGGAGCGTTAAAGGACACAATGGAGGCCCCTGTGGGCTGCGCTCCCGGCACCCCCTTGACGGCGGCGTGGAGCCGGGCCACAGGGGCGCGCTCCCCCGTCACCAAGCACTGCATCACCGGTCCGTCCACCCCATCCAGCAGCGCAAGATGGCGCTCCCGGCAGGCCGCAAAGCACTTTTTCGTCCGCTCCGGCTTCCCCTTGGCGTCCAGACCCAGCAGATAGGCGGCATTCTCACAGAGGAAATTGGACGCAATACCCGAGGCCTTTTTCTCCTGTACCGGCACCTGTATCTTCGGCAGGCGCTCCACGGTCCTCTTTCCCTGCCGGTCCTCTGTTTTCAGCGGCAGCACATTCAGGAGGCCTCCGTCTCCGGAGAGATTCAACGCGAAGGACACCTTTGCCTCCTGCCACCCGGGCTTGGAGATCTCGCCCCGCAGGGCCAGCTGTTCGTAATAGTTCACCAGCGCCTGCAGGATCATCGGCGCACCTCACAGTCCGTCAGGTCCAGCACGCCCCGTTCGAGGGAGGCCCGGAAAAACAGGGGGACGATCTCGCCGGGGACTGAGTAGTCCATATCATAGAGCATATAGCCCAGGTCCCGGGTCTCGTCAATGGCGGGGATCGCCTCCCCTTCCCAGGGGCGGAAGCGGGCCGGAAACTCCCGGGTACCGAAATAGGGCTGGTGATAGCACTGTCCGTGCTCCAGTCTCCGGCGGATGGTGTCCTTAAATTTGCCCTCGTTGTCTCCGGGCGCCGCCCGATCCGTCATCTTGAAATGTGCCTCGATCACATAGCGCACATCCCGCAGCACCAGGGAGGCCCTCTGCTGGATGTTCTGGACCGTGCTGATGTACAGCGGCGCATCCCCGCCGCCGATGGCCGCCTTAACGTTGCTGCCGAGGACCTTCGCCTTCACCTCGTTGCGGCGGACATTGGTGAATCGAATGGGCGCGAGCACATGGATTTTGTCGATCCACCGCTTCAGCCCAGGATGCCAGAACACCGCCTCAATGAGGCCTCGGGCCGCCGACGGCGTCATTACATCATAGCTGACCCGTTCCACTTTCATCTCCGGTCGGGTAAAGAGGGCGTAGTCCCCCCACACCTCCACCTTGACGCCATAGCCCATGGGATCACTCCTTTCTGTTTTCTGATCGTCTCATGCAAAAAATCCCCTTCCCTCCTCCGCCTCCGGCGCCAGACCGGTATCCCCCGCATACAAGTTCGGGTCCGTCAGGAGGTACACTCCCCCGTCCAGCGCCTCCAGCGCGCCCGCCCGGTCCAGCTCTTCAAAGTGCTGCGGGTAAAGGCTCACACAAAATCGCCCGGCCGCCCGGAGGAGGGCGCGGGACCGCTCTCCCTGCCGCAGCCGCTCCGCCAGTTCTCTACCCCGGCCGTTGGGGATCAGCACGCTGCGGGTATCCTCCTCGATGAGCCGGAAGTCCTCCGCCACGGAGGCAAAGGGGAAACTCATGCTGGGCAGTCCCGCCTCAAAGCGTTCCACCACCCGCTTGCTGTCCAACGCGTCGCCCCTGAGGCTGTGCAGGGTGGTGAAATAGGCGGCACTGGTCGCCGGCGCAGATGGGTCCTCTCCGGTTTGGGTCGCCATAGTGGCCGCTTCCACCGGAAGCCGCAGGGAGACGGGCAGGCGATACGCTCCATCCGGCCGAAAGAGATATACCACGCTCTCCTCCGGAGAACGCCGCCCCTCTCGGTTGCAGCGGCCGCCGGCCTGGATCACGCTGTCCAGCCCCGCCTCCGCCCGGTACACCGTCGGGAAGTCCAGATCCACTCCCGCCTCCACCAGAGAGGTAGAGACCACCCGGCAGGGGAGGCTCTGCCGGAGCCGCTCCTGGATTTGAGACAGCACCCGGCCCCGATGTTCCGGATACAGCAGGATGGAGAGGTGGAAGCAGCCCTCCCCCTCCAACAGGCGGAACACCGTCTGGGCCTGCTTGCGGGTGGAGACCACACACAGCACCTGGTTGTGGCTTTGCAGCAGCCGGGCCAGCGCCTCGTCGGAGAGCTGTCCCAGCTGCTCATATCGGACCCGGCGGAAAAATTCGTAGAGCGCCTCCGTATCCGGGCACAATTCCTGCGCGTCCATCCCCTCCGGCAGCAGCGGTCCCAGATTGGGCTGGGTCGCGGTACACAGCACGCAGGTAGACCGGTAGGATCGGACAAGCTCCGCGATTGCCCGCACGCAGGGGCGCAAATAGGGCTGAGGCAGCATCTGCGCCTCGTCGAAGATGATCACACTGTTGGCAATGCTGTGAATCTTCCGGCAGCGGGAGGGCTTGCTGGCAAAAAGGGACTGGAAAAACTGGACGTTGGTGGTGACCACCACGGGGACGTCCCAGTTCTCCGCAGCCAGCCGCCTGGGGTCGCCCCCCTCCCCGGAGTCGTCATACTCGTAGCCGCTGTGGTGCTCCAGGACATTCCCGTCCCCCAAAACCTCCCGAAACACCTCCGCGGTCTGCTCGATGATGCTGCTGTATGGGATGACATAAGTCACCCGTTCCATACCGTGCCGTACCGCATGCTCCAGAGCGAAGGCCAGAGAGGCCAGCGTCTTTCCCCCGCCGGTGGGCACAGTGAGGGTATAGAGCCCCCGCCCCCATGCCCCTGCGGCTTCACAGGTGCGCAGGATCACGCACCTTTTGGCATTCAGGGGATTGCGCGGCGGAAAAAAGCCCGCGGTATGCGCCTTGAGGCGCTCCCGCAGTACCGCTATGGGCTCATATCCGCCACGCCGCACCCCGCCCGCCGACATAAATGCCTCGGTGTCTAAATAGTCCGCGTCCACCAGACATGAAAACAGCATTCGAATGAAAAAGGCCGCAGAAAATCCACCCTGAGGCCGGATCTCAGGTGGTTTCGCGGTCGACAGTGTTATTTCATTTTGATAGGCTCCGCAGTCGGGGAGTCCTTTGCGCCGCAGGCGCCCGTACAGTGTTGGCTCATCCCCGGTATCGGCAGTTCCCCCGCCGTCCGGCAGGCCGCCGTGGTGCCCCGCCACACAGTAGGCCGGAATCAGTCCGCCTACCGTCCGGACCGCCTGGGCGCCGAAGGTGGAGTGGTCCACACGGCCAAGGTCGCCCCGCAGCCTGCGCTGAAAGGCGCTGGAATACTTGCCCAGGTCGTGGGCCAGAGCGGTCATTCTGGCAAAGTCGCCGGAACCAAAGGCAGCGCCGAATTGCTCCGCCAGCTCCGCCGTGCCCTCCAGATGCTCCAGCAGCGTTTGGACCCGCGCTCCGCCGGTATGCGCCAGATACTCCATTCTGACATCTCCCGTCCATTTTTCCTATTTTAGTTAAAAATTATCCTTTTTCATTGTACCAAACCTGTACTAAAATGTAAGACCCATCTCTTACCCATTGATGAACAATGCATCCCTCGAAAAAGATAGGGTCCGTGGAAAACATCTGTTTTCCACGGACCCTATCTTTTTTAATTACATTTAGAGCTTGTTCGAGAATTGTTCAAGCACCTAGCCTGCAAGATTTTTTACCGTTTTTCATATTCCTACTTTTTAGTGCAAAATATAAAAGCAAACAAATTATTCTGCCTTAACCATGATGAACCGGGTGAGCATAGCCGAGACCTCAGCCCGGCTAGCCTCGCCCTGGGGATTCAGCGCCCCGGCATCCGTGCCGGTGATCAGGCCTGCACCTACGACCCAGCGCAGGGCCTCTGCGGCATAGGCGCTCACCTTCCCGGCGTCAGTAAAGCCGTCCAGACTGCCCTGAGAGACGGGATTTCCGGCGTAGCGCCAGAGCATGGCGGCCAACTGCTCTCGGGTAATGGGGGCTCCCGGGGTGGAGCCGTCACTGATGCCGCGCGTCACCGCCCAGTCCATCCCCGGCTTGTACCACGGGGAGCCGCCCGCCGTGTCCGCCCCGTCCAGCCGGGCCAGTACGGTCATCAGCATCCCGCGGGTCATAGGGGCGTCGGGTGAGAAGACGGCCTCGTCGGTGCCGGAGAACAAGCCTCGGGCAGTGACAAAGGCCACGCTGTCGGCGTACCAGTCGTCCGCCATCACGTCGTCAAAGATACCCTTCGCATTCACGATGCGGTAATCGGCGGCGATTCCGGTAGTGAAGATGAGCTCGTCCGCCCCCACCACCACCCAGGGCAGGGGGTGCAGTCCGCCGTTTTCGTCCACATAGGCCAGCACCTCGCCGGGAGCGCCGGTGAAGGCGCGCCGGTCGGGCAGCAGGCGGTTGACGTCAAAGCCCTCCGGCAGGGTGCCGGCAGGTACCGTGACGGTGACGCCCCGGCCGGTGAGGACCACGGTGTGGGCGGCGTTTTCCCGGACCAGGGCTTCCGATTCCACGGAAGTGGCGGCCTCTTCCAGCAGGGTCAGGGTGGTGACGCCGCCCGCTTCGGTGATGGTGTTGGCGCTGGTTTGGGCGGCGGTGACGGTCTCCGCCGGGACCGCCACGGAGCCGCCTCCACCGCCACCGACACCTCCACCGCCGCCGCCACCTCCACCGCCGCCGCCACCTCCACCGCCGCCGCTGGGGACGGTGGCGGTCCAGTAGGCGTAGAGGGTCAGCGAGTCGGTTACTGGCGTTTGTGTAGTAAAACGGGTGCCCTTTCCATTTTCTTGGGTATACCAGCCCTGGAAGTCGTAGTCCTCCCGGACGGGGGCGTGGGGCAGGGTGACGGTGCTTCCGGAGTAGACACCGCTGCGCGTGTCAAAGACGGCGCCCTGGCTCCGGAAGGTGACGGTATAGAGGGGCGTGCTGTCGCAGACGGTCAGAGGCACCGCGGCGGGCGCTCCGGCGTCGAAGGTGACGGTCACGGTGTGGGCGCCGTTCTCCAGGGCGGCCAGCGGCGCGTCCTCCAGCGTGAGCAGAGCGGCGCCGTCGGTGGTGACCTCACCCAGGGCGTATTGTCCGTCGGTCAGGGCGGCGGCGTCCAGCGACACGCCGGTCACCTGGTTGCCGAACAGAGCCAGCGAGAGCTCGGCCCCGCCGCCGGTGTTCCGGTCATAGGTCAGCGACGGGGTCAGCGCCTTGGACTGGCTGACCGGCAGGGCTCCCACGGTCAGGGTGATGGTGACCGCGTCCAGCGTGGCGCGGCCGGCGTGGACGCCCTGTACCCGGAGGGTGACGGCCTGCCCGGCGTCCTCGGCGGAGGGGATGTAGGTGAGGGTGGAGCCGTCCAGTGTGAAAAGTCCGGAGCCGCCCTCCACCGCCGTCTGACAGGTGAAGTCATCGGGCAGGGTCTGGCTTTCGCCGTCCAGGAACCAGGCAGCGGCGTCGGCACAGTAGGGGATGGCGGGGGTCTGGCCGTCGTGAGAGGCGGGGACGGCAGAGCCGCTTTGGGCTGCGCTTCCGTCGGCCACATGGAGGGAGTCCACCTCCAGATACAGGGTGTAGGTCTGGGCGTGGGAGGCGTCCCCGGAGGTATGGACCTGGAAGGTCCACGTCCGGCCGCCATCCTCGGTCACGGCGGGCTCCGCCACGCTGCCCGCCTCAAGGGGGGTGACCACGATGTTGTTGGGGGTCAGGTCGGCCAGGACTGTACCGTAGGGCAGATAGGCCCGATAGGAGCCGTCGGCCTGCGGGACGGCAGTCTGCCCGTTTACCAGCACGGACTGCACCGCGGTGGTCTGGTCGCTCTGCCAGGCGGCGAAGAACTCCAGATCGCCCAGAGAACCCGCCGGGATGGCGGAGACCTGCCCGCCGCTCAGATCGCTGGCGGCGTACCAGCCTGTAAACTGGAAGCCCGGCCGGGTGGGAGTGGGCAGGGTCAGCGTGTCGTCGGTGACCGCATAGGCTTGAACGGCGTTCTCGGGCAGGACGCCCCCGTTGGTCTCGTAGGTGATGGTGAACTCCCGCCGGAGCTCGGATACAAAGGCGTCGATGTTCACCACGCCGTAGCCGTAGGTGGTGTCGTAGCCCGAGGAACCCTTGTCGGTGGAGGTGGTCTCCAACAGGTAGCGAAAGCCGTCCTCGGTGAGGTCGCGGTCGTAGCCCAGGGCCAGCGCGGCCATGCCGGCGACCACCGGCGCGGCATAGGAGGTGCCCATGTTGCCCTTGCTGGTCAGGTCCAGCCTGTAGCCGTCGGCGCTCTCATGGTCCAGGCCAGCCACGCCGCCGCCGGGGGCGGTGACGTAGACGGAGCGGTTGCGCTGGGAGAAGGAGGAGACGGTCAGACCGCCATCCACCGAGCCCACACCGATGACGGCGGAATAGGCGGCGGGGTACTGCAGGGTGGAGGAGCCGTCGTTGCCCACGGCGGCCACCAGTACGATGCCGGCGGCCTCCGCCGCCTCAATGGCGGTGCGGAGGGTATTTGACTGGTACTGTGTGCCTAGGCTCAGGTTGATCACGTCGCAGCCGTCGCCAATGGCGGCGTAGATGGCCGACACCACCGCGTCCATGGTGGTGGTCTTTTGATTGAATACCCGGTAGGCCCGGATATCGGCCCCGGGCGCGACGCCGGCCAGACCCACGCCGTTGTCGGTCTGGGCGGCCACGATGCCGGCGGCAAAGGTGCCGTGGCCGTAGATGTCCTGGTCGAAGGAAAGCCCGTCCGCGTGGAAGTTGGCCCCGTCGATGCGAGCATCGTCCAGGTCCACGTGGGCGGTGTTGATACCCGAGTCAACGAAGCCTACCTTCACCCCCTCGCCGGTCAGCCCCTGGCGGTAGGCGCTCATGGCGCCGATCTCCTGCAGGCTCCACTGGTAGTCCGCGTAGTAGGGGTCGCTGGGGTCCTGGGTGGAGAAAAGCTCCACATAGTAGTTGGGCTCAATGTAGTCGATGTATTCTTCGGGGATCTCCTGGGTCTGCTCCAGCGTGTCCACCACTAGGAAGTTCCCCTCCCGGTCGTAGGACGCGTCGGCGTTCAGTGTGCGCATTCGGGGTATGTCGTCGCTGAGCTTGACAATGTAGCCCGCATAGGAGCCGGGCTCCTCCTCCACAGCGGCCTCCTGAGCGGCGGCGACCGGGGCCAGCAGGCCCGCCAGCAGTGCGGCACAGAGCAAAAGCGATACAGGTTTGATAGGCTCACTCCCTTTTCCAAATCTGGGATGGATCAGCTCCAACAGCCACGGGTGGGGCCGGAGCCCCATCCGTGACTGTGGAGAGGTAATTGCATTTTGCCGCCGGGCGGCGCGGGATCAGCTCCGACCGCCGTCCGAGTCGGTATAGCCCGTCAGGACGCAGCCCACGAAACGCTCCAGAATGGCGGCGACCTCCGAGCGGGTGGCTCTGCCGGCGGGGTCCAGCGCGCCGCCGGACTTGCCGTTGATCAGGCCGCAGCCCACGGCCCAGGCCATCTGTGTCCGGGCCCAGCCGGAGACCTGCTCCTGGTCGGAGAAGCCGGAGAGATCGCCCACCGTGCCGACGTTCTGGTCGATGCTTCCGGCGTAGTTGTAGAGGATGACCGCCATCTGTTCCCGGGTGATGGGATCATTGGGGCCAAACTTGCCGTTGCCGTAGCCGGAGATCACGCCGTTCCGGATAGCCCACTCCACATAGGGGGCGTACCAGACGCCGGATGCCACGTCCTCGAAGCTCTGGGCTGTGTAGCGCTGGGGGTCCATGCCCTCCAGCCGGCCCAGCACTGTGACGAACATGCCGCGGGTCATAGACATCTCGGCGGAGAAGAGCTCCTCGGCGGTACCGTTGAACAGCTCCCGGGCAGTGACAAAGTCGATGAACTCCAGGGCCCAGTGACCGTCCACGTCGGTGAAGGACTTGGCGTTGTAGACGAGCTCATATTTCCCCACCTTGTTTGCCAGATAGATCATGCGCCCGTCGGAGAGCATGCACCAGGGCAGGATGGAGGTCTCGCCGTCCGGGCTGGTGTACTGCACCACGTTGGCCTCCAAGGGCTCGGACAGGGTATCGGGCAGGGTGATCAGCAGGTCGGTGACGCTGTCGCCCTCCGTCAGGATGCCGGCCGGGAGAATGACCACGCAGTCGTCGGTAGTGAGGATGACGTCCTCCTCCTGGTTGCGCCGGATGATATCCGCCTGCTCTTCCTGGGAGGGTCCCCCGGTGGTGGGGACGACCTCGGCGGGGGAACTGGGACGGCGCAGGCGGACTATGGACGTGTACAGGTTTTCCGGGTTTTCCAGGTCGCGCACGGCGACCTGGTGCCAGCCGTAATCCTGTTTGACGTAGATGTAGGTACCGGTGCCGCTGGTCTTCCAGTTCAGGCTGTCGTCCTGGGCGATGGCGGCGGCTATGCCGTCGGCGTCCAGCAGGTCGGTGGAGTGGGAGCGCTTCATGATGAAGAATTCATACTGGCCGCTGCCGCCAAAGGCGTTGACGGTAACGGTGCGGATGCCGGCCTCGCTCCGGTTGGCGGCCCTGGCGGTGAAGGAGACGGCGGCGTCCGCCACGGTCAGCGCCCGGATAAGGTAATCGTCGGGGACGGAGTCGGCAGGGGTGTCCTCCTTGTCCCGGACATAGAGGACGTAGTCCCCCGGGGCCAGGCTGGAGAACGCGGAGGCGTCCTGCCAGGTCAGGGCGTCGGCATAGCTGTCGAAGGCGGCGTGATAGGCCGCCCTGGCGGCCGCCGCGTCCTCGGGGCTCAGCTCCGCCGTATCCGGCTCGGCCTGACCAAACTTGTCGGCGGCCGCCACCAGGGCAAATTGGTAGGCGTTGCCATAGGCGTTCTGCTCCACGCTGGACAGGGCCGGGTCGTAGACCCCGCCGACCACCTTAGAGGGGTCCACGGTGACGCGGCCGTTGTCCCGGGTCTGGGCAAAGGAGGCATCCACGGTCAGCCAGCCGTCCTCCAGCGGGCGGATGGCCATCTGCACGGGAATGGTGGAGCGCTGTTCGTTGCCCGCCGTATCCTGCGCGCCAAAGGTGTACGTGCCGCCGTAGGTGATGGGGAAGGAACCGGTGACGGCGCCGGGGGCGGTGCCGGGGGCCGTGTAGACGTCGCAGCCGTTGACGCGGATGCTCTGAATGCCCGCCTGACTGGTCTTGCCCTTGGAGACGGTGTAGCCAATGGCGTCGCCCCGGCTCTGCGAGGCGGAGACATAGGTTAGATCGAGGGTGGGCAGATCGCTGTTCAGCCGGTCCATCACGAACAGCCGGGTGCTGCCGCCGCCGTCCGCTCCGGTGCTGACGACCTTATAGACGCCGTTTTGCTCCACAGGGTACAGCCCGTCCTCCCGGACCGCCACATCCACCCAGACGCCTTGGGTCTCGGTGAGGGTGGTATCCTTGGGCAGCGCGGTGTCGGCGGAGGCCGCGGTCTTGGTGACGACGGGCTCTTCCACCGGGTTTCCAGCCACGTCGGTACGGGTAAGCGTCTGCACCAGGTACCAGCCGCCCTCCTCCTGCCGCAGCTCGTAGGCGGTTGTGGTGGTGACGGTGGTGACGCGGTAGAACTGGACGCTCACCGCCGCGCCCGCGCTGGTATCTACCTGCGCGAAGGCGTACTGATCCTTTTTAAGCTGGGTGGTGTCGCCGATGTCGGTGAGGGGGACGCCCTGAGAGTCGCGGTAGACCAGGGTCACGCTCAGTTCCACCGGGACGTCGGGCGTGCTGACCGGCGTATTGAACCAGTCCGCCCGAACCGTGCGTTTGGAGCTGTTCCCGGCGGTATCACTGACCTGGATGGAGAAGGTGCCGTTTTGCTTGACATAAACGGTGAATTCCCGGAAGGATTCGCTGTGGGTGAGCGCGTTGCCGGTGGTCGCCCCGGAGGTGCCGCCGTCAAAGCTGCTCTGGCCCAGGCCGCTCTCATCCAGCAGATAGACGGTCAGGGGGAAGCCGTCGGGATAACCGGCGGGGTCCAGAGAGGCGGTCTCAGGCAGGACACGGCCGAAGTAGATTTGCGGCGCGTCTCCACCGGTGTCCGGCAGGATATCCTGGTTCTTGGAGAAGGTCTCGATCATGCGGTCGAAGAGCGTGGTGTCCGAAACGGTGGTCACCGTGACGGTGTGGGCCTCGTTGAGAGGGTTGGCGCCCAGGATGATGGTGGCAAAGCTGCCCTCACCCTCGCCGCCGGCGGCGGAATAGGTGGTAGCGGCGTAGCCGGGGAAGTCGCTGGAGACCGTGACCGTGCCGTTAAAGTAGAGGTTGATCTTCTCCGCCAGGGTGGTAAAGGAGAAGGAAAGTCCCTTCTGGTTGGCGCGGGACAGGTCGCCCAGGTAGGGCACCACAGAGCCGGTGGTGTTGGGACCCCAGTGCATCACGTCCTTCTGGAAGGTCCACGCGCCGGACGCGTCGGTGTTCGGGTCCAGCTCCATGCCGGCCTTGCTGTACCAGGTGAAGATGTCGTTGTCCTTGAAGATGTTGACGCCGGTACCCGACTCGGTGACGGTGTAGGCGATGTCGGTCCAGGTGCTGGTCGCCATATCGGACACCCGGATGATACCGCTGCCCTCGGCGGAGGGGCTGATGACCAGGAATCCGTCGGAGCCGGTTCCGCTGGCGCCCATGTTGTAGTAGAGGATGCCCAGATGCTTCTCGGTGGTCTCCATGGCCTGACTGTTGAGCTCGCTGACCGAGATGACGGGATTTTCCCGGTTGGTGGTGGAGACGGGCAGGCTCAGGCGCAGGGTGGTGCTCAGGGGCAGAGTGATCTTCACCGGTGCGATAAAGAAGGCGAGGGGCTCCAGCTCCTCAAAGCGGCTGTTGTTGCCGGAGACGTACTCGTTGTCGAAGGCGGAGACCTGCAGGCCCTCGGCGGACAGGGAAGTAATACTGGCGTCGCTGTCGATCACCGTGACCTGAAGATTGAGGCTGCCGGTGGCGGTGGCCTCGCAGTAGGCATCCTTGGAGACCAGGAAGGTGCCGGTCACCTTGCGGGCGTTGCCCTTCTTCAGGTCGGTGCCGTCCGCGCCCTCCAGCCGCAGGATGCCCTTGGCCCGGTCGTCGGTGACGGAGAAAGCTTCAATGGGGGCCTGGTCGGAGATCTCAAACTGGCCGGAGGAGAGATTCAGCGGCGCATAGACGGCCTTCTGGTAGTCAGTATCGCCCTCTTGGACCTCCTCCATGGTCCGCCCGGTCTGATAGGCAAACTGGAGATAGGGGGCCGCGGAGTCCGCGCCGCCGCGGTTGGTGACCTTCATGCTGACGCCGATCCGGACCTGGTCGCCCTCCACGCCGACGGTGGTAAAGCTCAGATCCTCCACGGCCAGCTCGGGCTGGGCTTCAATGGTCCGGGTGATACCGCCAGGAGCGGTCAGGGAGCTGTAGGCGATGGGGTGCTCCACGCCGAAGGGGTGCTCCTCGCTCTTGCCGGTTTCGGAGACGGTGAAGTAGAACTTCCGGCCCTCCAGATCTTTGGGCAGGGCGCTGGTGTAGTCGTCCAGACTGGCGGTGACGGTCTGGCCCACGGCCACGCCCGCCTCATCGGAGAGAATCCACTGAGCCAGCCGCTCGCCGACGGCATAATCCCCGTTTTCATCCGGCTGGCTGGAAATCCACAGCTCCACGGTGATGGGGTCGCTTGCCGAGCCGCGCAGGGGCACGTCGCCGGTATTCTTAAAGGTGATGGTGGGTTGCAGCATGGCTCCGGGGGTGAAGTTGGGCTCGGCAAAGGTGATGCTGCCCTCGCCCACGTTCTTTTCGCCCACGCCGAAGGATAGGGCGTAATAGCCCGTGGTGCTGACAAGGCTGCCGTTGTCGTCGTACTTGGGCAGGATGACCTTGGCGCCATCGCCGCCCAGGTAGCTCTTTTCCTCCAGCGCGGTCTGGGTGCCCTGGGCCAGGATGACCAGGGTGGAGGAGGATGCGGTGATGTCCTGCGTGCCTCCCTCGCCGTTCGGCTCCTGGCCGATGACGGCGCCGGCCTTCAGGCCCAGGGCCACGTCCAGGTTGGAGAAGGTAAAGCTGGACATACCGCCGTTCCGATAGCCCTCCAGCTTGCCGTAGTAGGCCTGCTCGGTCTCCTCCGGACTCCAGCCGTTGGCGATGGCGTCCTCGTAGACCTGCATGTAGTTCATGGCCAGCATGCGGCCCTCACCGAAGGAACCCGTATCGGTGGCCTCATTGTAGGAGTACTTGGAGACATAGATGGCGTTGTTGGTGGTGTTGGGCACCGTGTCGGTGTAGACGGCGGTGATATTGCCCTCGCCGTCGGTGCCGATGGAAACGCCGCCCTTGGTGCGGTCGTCGTCGATGGGGGAGAAGAAGGGGATGATGGAGCCTTTGCCGTCAGTGGTGATGCGCTCCAGACTGGACTGGGGCACCACGTAGGTCCCGCCGTTCATCTCAAAGAGCAGGAACAGGCTTCTTTCCACATCCAGGGGAGTGAAGGCCAGGCTTTCCCCAAAGCTCTCTTCCTCACCCGTCAGGTTGCCCAGCTTGCCGGTCAGGAAGCGCACGGGACCGAAATAGGGGTCCTCGAAGGCTTCGATCTGCACGGCGCCGACGCCGTCTCGGTTGGCGTACACGCCATCCACGGTGGAGCCGCTGCCGCCGGTCAGGGTGCTCAGGCCGCTGGTGAGGCTGTCGCCCAGGCCCATGTCGTTGACGTCCACGAGCTGTCGGAGCATCTTGGCCGTCTCCAGAGTGACTGCGCCGTCGGTATTCACGCTGCCCTTTTGCAGGTAGAGCTTGTGGACATTCTTGTCGCCGTAGCGGCCCGTATCGGGGTCGGCTTCGGTCTGGGTCTGAGTGGCGGTGTAGGCCAGGTAGAAAGCGCCGTTATCCTGTACCGCCATGGAGACGCTGGACAGCCGTGTGCCGGCGCTCTCCCAGCCCTCCGGAGTGAAGCCGGTGGTCACGACGGAGCCGTCGTCCTTCCGGTAGCTGAACATGAACTGGGTGGCCTTGCCGTACACATCGTCCATCGAGGTGGTATAGGCGTAACGGAAGGCGGCGGTGGGGTCGCCCTCGCCGGTGCTGACGCCGTCGGCGTCGGTGGTCACGCCGCCGCGGCTGGCGCTGTAATAGTCCTGGGCCTTCTGCGTGGAGGCCGCTTTTTCGTCCGGGGTGTAGTTGATGGTGCGGGCATAGAAGGTGAGCCTGCCATCCGGGCTGACCGCGGGCAGGAACTGATAGGCCCCGGTGCCGTCGGAGAGGGTCTTGGCGGCTGTGAAGCCGTCGCTGTCCACGGGGAAGGAGGCGGACTTGACCACCGTGTTTCGGGCGGAGTTGGACAGCAGCTCTTGGGCGGTGTCGGCAGACTGCTTCTCGCTGCTGAAGTACTTGTACCAGGCGGTGTAGGCGGCGTTTTGCTTGTCATAGGCCGCCTGATCCGTATCATATGCGGCTTTGAGGGCGCGGTAGGCGTCCCACTCGCCCTTGGAGGCCTGATGGGCCTGAACGGCTTCGTCATAGGCCAGGAAGGCTGCTGCATAGCTGGCATAACTCACGTTGTGGTAATACCCGGTATCCGTCTGGTCCTGTGCATACTGAGCGGCTTGCGCCTCGTCGTCCAGAGCCTCGTATGCCTCCGCGGTCAGGTAGTAGTCGGAGACGTTGGGCACCTGGGTGATCTCAGGCTCGTCGGGCTCGTCGGGTGCGGAAGGTTCACCGGTTGGCTGGAAGCCTGCGTCCTCATAGTTGTCCTTATCCATGTAGACGGTATTCTCTCCCTCCGCATAGCTGGGGCGGGGGTGGACTGTGGAGTCGGGCATGGAGCCGCCGGTGGAGGTGCTGCCGTCGGCGCTGGTGGGAGTGGCGTAGGTCACCCAGGAGACGTGGATGGTGTCTCCGCTGACCTGGGCCCCAAAGTCCAGATCGCCGGTGCCGTCGTCCTCCACGGGGAGGTAGTTCTGGTTGGTCGCCGTGCTGCCGGTCACCGGGTGGGCCAGTCCCACGGTCTCACCGGTGTTCTGAAGCTTGGAGAGCACCAACATGTTGGAGTCCACGGCGTTGGCCGGATTCTCGCGGCTGATGGTATACAACAGGTAGTTGTCCTGCCCCACGGTCAGAAGCTGGTAGTCGGTGCCGGTGGCCAGGTCCTTCGCCAGGCGGAAGGCGTCGCCGGAGGAGGAGTAGCCGGATATCTGGAACTCTTTACCGGGCAGGTTCTCCGGATCGAAGGCCAGAGCGTCGATCTCATCGAGCACCATCTGGGCGTTTTCCGGCCCGAAGATCTGCTGGGCGGCAAAGGTGTTGGAGGGCAGGGTGATCCGGATGCCGGGGAAGCCCTCGCTGTCGTCGACCTCTCGGAGATCATAGCTGGAGATGGTCTGGCCGCCGTTGAGGGTGTACCAGGCAAATTTCCAGCCGTTGTCGTGGAAGCCGTCGTCCGGATTGCCGCCCTTCGATTTATCCATACTCTTGTCGTAGTTAATACCGAACTGAATGGCATCCAACTCAAAGTTGAACAGCAGCAGCACTACCCGCACGCCGAAGCCGGCGCGGAAATTGAAGCTGTTGAAGCTGAAAGCCTCTGTCTTCGGATCATCCAGGGCGGAGACAGTGTCGTCCAGGCTGACCACATTGGCCTCGGCCCCCATGAGAGACAGCGAAGAGGAGGAGGGGTCCCGGAGCTGGCTGCCCTTGGTGGCGGCGTTGTTTTCGCGGGTGGCGAAGGACATAGAGATGCCGATGCTAGCCTTAAAGTATATCTCTACCTTCAGGCACTCCACGCCGATGCCAGCACCTACCTCAAGGAAAACGGAGGGGGAGACGGTCAGGCCGGAGAAGAAGGTGTCGTTGCGGACTCCGCTGATGGGGACCACCCGGTCAAAGTTGGCGTCCTCGTCCAGAACGGTGATGCGCACCTCCTGATTTGCGGTGCCATCCACCTTTTCGTCGAACATGACCAGCACCGGGGCGGAGCCGTCGGAGGCCACGTAGCCCAGGTTGTTCCAGGTGCTGCCGTCCTTCAGCTCGACCTTGACCTTGCCGGAAAAATACAGATTCACGGCGTCGGACTTGCTGATGAAGGTGAAGGCGTCGCCCTTGGAGCCGGCCAGGACCTTTTTGCCCGAGGCGACCTCGTCGTCGGCGGTCTTCCAGCCGGAGGTCAGGCCGGTGCTCAGGTTGGTGGCTGTGTAGGCCAGCTTGCCGTTGTTGTACGCGCTGGCGTCGGAGTTCACGGTAGCGGGGACCGTATTGACGTCCAGCATGCCGCTGGTATCCTCGACGACCTCCCGCTCGTTGACGACGCCGCCCGCCAGTTCCAGGGAGGCGCCCACCACGAAGTAGGCGTAGACGATGGGACAGACGGTCAGGCGGATGGTCTGCTTGAACTGGAAGCCAAACTGGAGAAACAGCATGGCTGAGGTAAAGCGGTAGGCATTCTCCGTGGGGCTGTACTTGAACATGATGGTCACGTTGAAGGCCACGGAGAACTCCATGCCCTTGCTCCTGATGAGCTTGTCACTGTCGACAGCGGCCCTCTGGGCCTCTTTGGCCTTCTGCCATTCCTCTCCCTTGATTAACTCGCCGGGATTGGCAAAGGCGTTCTTAATTTTGGAGAGGTTACCTGCATTTTCTTGGATCGGGCCGCTGCGCTCCCATTTGCCGTAAGCGGTCTGTTCGGCGGGATTGAGGCGTTTATCCGAGGCCGTATAAGCCGTGGTGCTCTTTTCGGCCTTGAACACCGGAATGCCGATGGAGAAGCCGAACTCGCTGCCGTCGGTAATGAGAGTGACGTAATCGGTCAGGCCCACGCTGAGGGAGGGCAGCTCAATGCCCAGATCCACGTTGAATTCTGACATGGAGTTAGAGCTGTTGCCGCTGTCGGCGGCCTGCGTCACGTCGGCGTCGCCCGCGCTGGTGCGGCGCAGGCCGCTGGCGTCGGGGATGGACTTGAAGCCCGCCGGGTTGGAGGAGTCCACCTCGATGCGGTGCTCGCCCGACTCGATGATGTCCAGCGTGGAGATGGTGGAGGGATGGAAGAGCGCCTGAATCTCATCCGTGGTCAGGGACTGGGGACGGATACACAGGGCCACGGTGTCCAGGGGGTTGAAGCTGCCCAGATAGGCGTTGAGCTGATCCGCGCTGTATGTATCCGACGCAGTTCCGTTCTCGCCGGCCTTGCTCACCAGATTGGCCACGGGCAGGTTCTCACCCACCAGGGAGTCGGAGACGAAGATGGGCTCCGGATTGCTGAAGGGGTAGAGCATATTGCCCTGGTACTCAGGGTTCCAGTTTTCACGTTTGAAGGTGACGTCGCTCAGGGTCTTGCCCGTTTTGCTGGGCGGGTCGAGGGACTCCGTGCCGTCTGAATAGACGTAGGTGGGGTGGATGGGATCAAAGTCGCCGCCCAGGGGGATATCCACGGTCTCGGTGGCGTTGGCGGCGGCCTGATACATCAGCTTACCGTCGCCGGACCAAGTCCCGGCCTTTTTGGTGTCGGTGACCTGGCCGATGTTGTTGTAGATGTCGAAGTCCTTGGAATACTTCCCACTGGTGATGAAGCGGTAGCCCTGCATCTCGGTGGACAGGGCGGCCTTGTCCGATACGTCGGTGACGGACGTGACGAAGGAGGGCAGGATCTGGGCCCGGTCCGTCGCGCTGGCCCCGGTGGGCACGGTGAGGCAGCGGGGGGTCATGTTGTAGTAGAACTTGAGGAACTGCTGGCGGGCGTTCCCATTCTCATCCAACACGGGGGTAAAAGTAGTGGCGGTGTAGTCCTGGGCGCTGAGGGTCTGCACCAGCACGTCCTCCACGCCGTTCACGGCCTCGGTGTGGAACTGGTTGACGTTGTCCAGAGAACCGTCCAGCATGCCGTTGCCATTCATGTCCACGTAGTGCTCCACCCGGGTGATGACCAGGGTCATGTCGCTCTCCACGGAGACATAATCGGACTGGTAGTAGGTAAAGGACAGGGTCTCGGCGCTGAACATGCCCACGGAGATGGGAATGTCGTCGTCGCCGTTGTACTGCACGCCGTTGAAGAGAATCTGGTCGGCGTGAGGTAGGTGGAAGTTGATGGATTTTACATTGTCGAGCTTCGTCGCCGAGGTGCTGTTGCCCTTGGAATCGGCGGCGGGGAAGGTGATCTTGTCGGTGAGGAAGGAGGTCTGGGTGGTGAAGCGGCCGGTATACTGACCGTTGACGGCTTCGGGGGAGGCCCAGGTGACAGTGGCCTGATTGGCCCGCTTCCAGAAGGCCGTCAGGGTGCTCTGGATCTGATCGGGGTCGATGGTCCGGCCGTCCTCCAGACGGGGCACTGAGGGGGCCACGTTGACGTTGATTTTCTGCGAACGGTTGAGCACGGCGTTGACGGTGTAGCTGCTGCTGGTGCTCAGGTTGCCGCCGCTGGCAAAGCTGTTGCCGCTGCCGCCGATGATTCGAAGGCTGGCGGAGCCATCGTCGGCCACAGCGCCTGTGTTGACGGTGGTGCTGCCGGTGGAGAGGTATACCGGAGCCGCAGCCCCCTCGGCATAGGAATAGGTGGAATAGAGGGGCTTGCTCAGGGAGAGCTGAGTGCCTACATAGACCTTTCCGTCGGAGGTAGCACCGCCCTGGCCGGCTGGCACGGTAATCTGAGGCGCAATATTATTATAGAGGGAAACCCGGTCCGCTGCCGTTATGGCGTCGTCATCGGTGGTGTGGATCAGATACGAAACCGGCTGAGAGAGGGTCCGGCGGGCGGCGCGGGCGATCTGATCGGATCGGCAGCCGGCGTGGCGGGTATCGGCCCATCCTCTGTCCTCAATGCCGAAGGAGAAGAAGATGCCCGCGGCGCCTTTCTTGATCGTATAGGTGCGGTTCACATTGGAAAAGCTACCGGCGCCGGACCCGCTGATACGTGAAATCTCAGCGACGTTGCTGCCGCCGGCGACGTTGCTGCTGTTGGCGACGCCGGCCCAGACCACGGTGTGGAACTGATTCAGGTAGTTGTTTTCCGTTTTGCCCTGATAGGTGGCGTATACCGTGGTAAACAACTGGTCAAAATTTTCAAAGGTCTGGGTGTTCCAGCAGCTAAATTGGCTGTTTTCACCGCCTACGTCGCCTTTGTAGCGGCCATAGTAGCTGCCGTTGTAACGGAGCTGTTCGGGCATGTCCCAGCCCTGATAGGCCAGACCCTGGGTATTGTTGGTATCATTGTAGGAGCTCATTCCTCCCAGATCGGCGTTGTTGACCCAATAGCGGCTGCTGGGCAGGGCGCTGCGGGTCAGCTTCAGTTCAGCGGTGAGATCATGGGTCAGCAGGCTGACATCGCCGTCCCCGCCGCCGAAGGTGACGGCCACCGGGGCGGCCTCGCCCTGCTCTACAGGCGTAGCGGAAACGCTCCCGCTGGAGCGCCCCACAATGGAGGCCGTGGTGGTCTCGGTGCTGCCGGACACGTCGTCGGCCTCGGGGGTGTAGAGCATGGTGGCCAGATTGGGTGCCTGGGACGTACCGGAATTATACAGGCGGACGGTGGCGGCGCCGTCCAGAATGGAGCTGTCCGCGCCGCCGCCCTGGGGATTTTCCAGCACGACGGTGAAGGAGCAGTCGGCGTCCGCCTCATCCACCACGGCCCCGTCGTCGATCAGGGGTACCTCGATGGTCATCTCGGACACGTCGCTGGAAAAGTACAGTGTGCCGCTGGTCTGGACGTAGTCCTGTCCGGCCGTCGCAGTACCGTCCACCGTGTGATAGTCCACCGTGGTCACATACTGCAGCGCGCCGGTGCGCTCCACCGTCAGGAGGGCCGAGCCGGCGGCCTTGTCCACGGTGACATCGGTGACGGGGAAGGAGAACTGGCTGGGCAGGATCTCGTCGTTGTCCTCGATGCTGACCAGCAGGGTGTTGGCGGTGTCGTACAGCTCGCCGCCCTTGCAGGCGTCGATCCGGAAGGACACCAGCTCCACATTCTCCGAACGATCGTCGTCGATGGGGGTGATGCGGATTTCCTTGACCCACTCGCCCTCGGCGAAGGTCATGTAGAACTCATAGGTGTCGTACTCGCCGTCCTGCATGTCCAGCTTGTGGAAGGACTGCGCGGGATTGCGCTCCACGTCGTCGGGGATCTCCTGGTCCAGGTTCTCCTCGGCCACATAGGGCTCGCCGCCCAGGGAGTCGGTGCAGTAGGAGACGCCGCCGACGGTGTAGACGCAGCGGAAGTCGCTGAGCTCCAGCACCTCGTTGTCGATCTCCAGGGTGGCCTCGCCGTCGCCCACGTTTTCCCAAGTGCCATTGGCGTTCAGGGCCTGCCACTGATAGCCGTCAGCCTTTACGTCGGCCTGGAGCACAGTGTACCCATAGACGATCTCTCCGGCTTCATCCACCGTGTTTTCCGTGGAGTCCTCCTCCACTACCGATACGCTTACCGGCGCAGCTGGGGCCAGAGGCGCGGCGTCCTGGCCGAAGGCCTGATAGGCCGCGATGGGCAGGGCATCCTCTACCTCGATGTCAAAGTCCAGGATGCCGGCGGCGTTGGCAAAGCTGTAGGTGCCGTCATCCAACTGTGTGACCGCGGGGGAGAAGGACAGGGTGAGCTCGGCCTTGCCCCGGGTGCCGCCCAAGCGGTAGACCCGGATGGTCTGAGCCCCGTCGCCCTCGGTCAGTGCCAACTGACTGGCGTCGAAGGCAAAGGTGCCGTAGGGAAAGGTCTCCTCCCAGGAGGCATCGACGGCGACCTGATTGCCGTCTCCGTCTACCAGGACGAGGCCCTCGGCCGTGGGGGCGTCCCTGAGTACAGCCAGGGCGGGGGTGATGAGGTTGGTCAGCAGGACCACGCTCAAAACGAGGCTGATGATCCGCGGCAGCACTTTGGTTCTGGTTTGCAAGGTGTTTCCCTCCTCTTTCTGAATGTTGGTTCTCTTCCAATTTTGCTCTTCCGATGTCTTAGCCGTCCGCCGGGGACACCGTGTGGCGAAGGTAGGCGTCTTGATAGGTATAGCCGTTTTCCCAGTACCGGAACTCGCCGGACGGCTTCCGGCGGACTTCCACATCGCCGGCCACCACCAGACGGGGCGGCCCCAGGTCCATGCAATGAAGCAGCAGTTTGACCCGGTATCGGGCCAAAGCATGGATCAGCCGCTGACCGTCCGGGTCCAGGGAGTCCAGGCGGTACTGCCTGCACACGGCCTCCAGCTCCGGTACGCCCAGCTTGTCCGGCGGGATCGCCTGAACGGAGAGAATGGTCCGTCCGATGTCGGCTGGGGAAAGCTGGGAATAGAGGACTTCCCGGCAGGTGACGGTGGGGTAGAATCCGGATGGGTCCTTCAGGCGCAGGCAGAGGATGTCCTCCACGGCCAGGTCCATCACCAGCATCTGGATGCGCCCGCGGTAGCGGGGCTCAGCCACTCTTCTCACCTCCCGGCACATAGCGGGGAGGCGGGACCATCGCCAGACTCATGGCCTCCTCCGCCGTGATCTCCAGGGCCCTGCCGAAGTACAGCCTTCTGCCGTCCGTGGTGACCGACTGAAAGACCTCCGGCTCCCTCAACGGGCAGAAGCGGATGGTATTCAGACGGTTGGACATGTCCAGATCCAGTACGCTACCGCTGCCCAGCTCCAGCCGCAAGCGGAAGCCCTCCAGCGGCATGACGCGCAGGATGGTGGGCGGCTGCATTTCGCTGCGGCTACTCAAAAGTGTGCTCCTCCTTTCTTGAAGATGGATGGAAAAGAAATGGATACGCAATGGTTTCGTGCTCGGATGACAAAAAGGATTCAGAGCGATCCATGGTGCGGCTGCGTCTCTTCCAACAGCGCCTCGAAACCCGCTTCAGCCTTTGCCACGGTCTCCGCAATGATCTTCTCTGCCTCTGTGTGCAGATCCGTCCGGAGGACAGCTTCGATGACCGGCTCATACTTCTCTCGCGGCACATCATAGATCCGAAAACAGCAGCCCAAGTAACGCCGCAGCTTCTGCTCCATGGGAAAATACATGTCGCAGGGCTTGGCCATATAGCTCCGGGTAACGCCGGAGGAGGCGAGCTCCAACTCATAAAAGTCCTTTTCGGTGGCGTTCGGCTGATATAGGTGGAAAATCGCGGACAACTTCTTTGCCGTGTTCTGGTGGATATATTCTGCCGTGCTGGTCAGCGTATAGGCGGTCACATACAGCTCGCGCAGCGGCTCGGATAACTCCGTAATATGCATTTGCAGCGCCGTCTCCATCGCATAGAGCATGAGCGGGTCAATGTCTGCGCACGGCAGGCTTCCTGCGTTCTTGAACTGGCTTTCAAACATTTGCCCAACCAGCGTCAACAGAAGTGCCTCTTTGTCTTTGAAAGCGGCAAAAAAAGAAGATGCAGACATTCCTGTGGCCTTCATGATCTCCGGCGTTGTGGTGGACGCATAGCCCTTCTCCAAAAACAGCTTCACGGCTGAGCGGAGGATCTTGCCCCGCCGGATCAGCCCCCTGTGCTGTAAACCATGCTTTGACATAACCTCACCCCTGGCTTTTGACTCTAATTCTGATTCTTATTTTAAGTTATATCAATTTTACTGCACACAGGAATATTTTGCAAGCGATTTTTGAGTCAAGGGGGCCGTTAACGGAGCCGAGGCGCGGCTGCACACGAAAAAAGAATGCTTCCTCTGGGAGAGACCGCGTGCGATACCACAGTCTCTTACAGAGGAAGCATATCACTGCTTTTGAGGGATGGCAGTCATCCGATCGGCTATTTTTCGAAAAGTCGGGGCTGATCCTATAAATCAGACAGTACCAAATGGGTTTTTGAGGAAACCCCCGTTTTTTCGTAGATGCGGCCCAGAAGGGTTTTGATGGTGGCTACGGAAACGTGGAGGGTCTCGGCGAGCTCGCGGTTGCCCGTGACGCCCGCCCGGATGAGCTCGTAGACCTCCCGCTCCCGGGGGGAGAGCTCGGGCCGGGTGCTCTGAAGGCGGCCCAGCGAGAGGTCGAGCTGGCCGGCCAGGGCCTCGATCCGGGGCAGGTCGTCCCGCTGGGCGGAGGAGACCACTCCGGGCAGCAGGGAGCGCAGCCCGTCGTAATTTTCCGCAAAGGGGAAGAGGACGCCGTCGGGCAGGGCCATGTCCAGGGCTTCCTGAAGGGCCGCCTGAGCCTCGGGGTGTTTCCCAAGCGCATCCAGGGCCTGGGCGACGTAGAGCTTGGCGTAGAGCTGGGAGAGCAGATTGGGGAAGATGGAGGACAGGGCCGCCATGTGCTGGCAGGCCCCCAGCAGCTTGCGGTATTCCCGCCGCCGCAGCAGGCAGCGGCCATAGACGATGTAGGCGAAGGGCTGGGTCATCACCACCAGACGCCGGTCGGTGATCTCCCCCTCGGCCAGCCACGGGGCCACGGCCTGGTCGTTGCCCAGCAGAGTGTGGAGATAGCCCAAGCACAGATCCTGGGTGTAGCGGCACAGGTCCTCGGTATTCTGCCGGGAGCGCTCGGCGATGGATTGGACGGCGTTTTGAAACAGCGCCTTGTCCCCCCGCAGCAGAGCGATCCGGGCCAACAGGAACAGGCCGCACAGATAGATGCTGTTTTGGTGCCTGGTGTCGGCGGCGAATAGGGCGCGATGGCAGAGCACCTCTGCCTCCTCGGTCTCGCCGTGGAGGAACTGGGCCTCGGCCCGCATGATGTGCTCCGCGCCGGTGCCGTGCCCCTGGGTCAACTGGTAGTAGATGGGCATGCACGCATCCATCTGCTCCAGCTCCTCCGACAGCTTGCCGGTCTCCCGCCAGTACATGTACAGGATGGAGGGGGAGCCGAAGGTCCAGGTGCTCTTGGTGTTGATGAGCGCGGCGGGACCGCGCAGCAGCTCCAGCGCCCGCCGGTGGCGCCGGCTCATGGCGTCGATGCGGTTGTACTCCATGAAGGAGAGCAGCAGCTCCATCTCACCCAGCAGTCTGTTCTTCTGGCGCTGGGACAGCTCGCTTTCCCGGATGATCTGCTCGATCTCGCCGCTGGCGGCCACCAGCTTTTCGTTTTCGTGCAGAAAGAAGAGGGTAAAGGCCAGCGGCACCATGGCAAAGGGGTACCTGGCTTTGATTTCGTATGGGGTATGCTCGACGACATCGACGATCATGGGCTTGGTGGTCTCGTCGAGCACGTCCGCCAGGTCGTAGCTGGTCAGGGGCAGGGCCAGCAGCTTTTCCCACGCGCCGGAGTAGTAATAAAACTGCAGGGTGTTGGTCCGGTCGCCGGTCTGGGCCGACAGATCGCCGGCCGCCAAGTAAATGGCCTTCCGGCGCGCTTCGGGCAGGAGCTGGAACTTGTTGCGGAGGAAGGCGGCAAAGATCGTATGGAGGTAAAAGGAGTGGGTCTCCTCGTCGAAGTGGACGAAGGCGGCCTGCTCCAGCATGAGCTGCTCCGTCTGCTCCACATCCTGGCCGGTGAGGCTGGCCGCCTGGGAGAGGGTGAAGTGGGGCAGTATGGATACGGACAGAAAGAGCTCCCGGGCGGCGTCGGTGAGCCCGTCCCACACCACCTGCTGGATGAGCTGGTAGGTGTCGGCGCTGGAGAAGGCGCCGCTTTTCAAGTAAGCCATGATCTGCATGTGCAGTGCCAGCACCCAGCCGCCGGTTGCCTGGTGGACGGCCAGCGCCTGCCCACGGGCCACGTCCAGCCCGGCCAGGCGGAAGTAGCCCTCCGTATCCGCAGCAGAGAAAGTAAAATCCACAGCTTCCAGCCGGTAGATGCGGTGGTTGAAGAGCAGGCCGCTGGCAGCCAGCTCCCGGGTGACGACGACGATGTGGAGTCCCTGGCTCCCCTGCTTGGAGAAGAGCTCCAGCAGCTTTTCCGGGGTAGGCAGGCCGGACAACTCAAAGCTGTCCAGCACCAGATAGGTCTCCTCGCTGCACTCCAGATTTTCCAGCACCTCCGCCAACTCGGGTAGCACGTCGCTGTTGGGCAGGCCGATGGCGGCCAACTCGTCGGCGCATTTTCGGTCGGTCTGGCCGATCAGGGCGCAAATGGAGCGCCAGGAGGCGGAGGGCTGCCGGGCCAGGAAGGTGTGCCACAGAACCGGGGTGGATTTGGAGACATTCTGCTCAAAAAAGCGGCGCAGGGCAGTGCTTTTGCCAAAGCCGGCCGGCGCGTGGATGACCGTCAGCGGATAGTCTTTGAGATAACTCAATTTCTCTTGTATCTTGTCAGGGAAGTATAGTGCGGCAGGGTTAATCCTTTTTCCTCTAGGCATGATGCTCACTTCTTTTTTCTCACATTAGGTGCTTTTTCCCACAGTATACTATAGATTTGGGGCATTTGGAATAACGTCTGTTAAAAAATATCTAACCATCCAATCGATCATATTTCGACCACACTATAATCTTTCAGAAACATTTCCTCATCTTCTCCGTCGTAGCTGAATGAGACATTTTGCAGCTCTACCGATCCGTTCTCGGGGTGTTGGGGATGGTCCGTTTCTTTCAGCGGGTCCAGATCCAGTACGCCGTCGATTCTCTGAAGGGCATCGTCCACGATCATGGCGTTTTCACTCTGGAACATGGTGTTCGTCAGGGTGACCGAGATGATGGGGTGATTAGGACATGTTCCAGTTTGGGGTCGATTTTGGGTGAGGGGCGCCCCAACTCGTTGAGGACCGCTAGATAGGCGTGGGTGCTCTCCACCTCGATCTCCACCATTTCGTCAATCAGGCCCGAAAACCGTGTTCCCTCCGAGCAGCAGAGAATCAGCTTACATTCCTCCAAATGCGCATAGGCATAGTGGAACATATCGTAACATGCAAAGCCCGGAGATATCACCCATCACCTCCGGCTGCTGCTCGTGGGGCAGTTGTGCAAACTCCTGCTGAGCATTCTTGAAGCGCCCAATGAGGTAATCATGGGGCTCCCCCACCAGCGCCTCAAACAGCTCCTCTTTGCTTTTGTAATAGCCATAGAAAGCCCCTGTGGTCATTCCCACGGATTTGACGATGTTCCGTAGGGGGGCTCCGCGAAATCCTTTTCCAGGAATTCCGCCTTGGCCACCTGATGGATCCGGGTCAAAGTCGACTCGGCGAGCATAGGTCCACCCCCGATATAACGCCGTTAAATATAGCAGGCACGGCATCCTCTGTCAAACAAAATATGCTGTATCTCCCATTCGCAAAGCAAAAACTGTAATAAAAAAGTGGGCACATAAAATTGTTTCCACTTTTAAATGATTTTGCTATTTATCATAGATACTTGATTTTGAGCCGCAATTACCTCAATATTTGCCAGCACCGTTTCTTCAAAAACCTTGGTTCTTAGATATTCTTCTGACTTTTGAAAAAAGTCGGAGCAAGCTTTATATCGCTTGCTCCGACTTGGTGCGCCTGAAGGGACTCGAACCCACACGCATTGCTGCACGAGAACCTAAATCTCGCATGTCTACCAATTCCATCACAGGCGCATATTCAATTTCCCTTTGCTCTCCTCCGTGAGCGCAACACAGCGGCCTCCAGGCCCTGCATGTCTGTCAATTCCTGCATTCCGCCGCAGGGCGTCTGCCGGAACAGTGATGCGGTGTTATTTTACCATCTGCCCACAAAAAAGTCAATTGCGCCGCCACATCGAACGTGGTATCATGAATGAGACCCCACTTTTTCGTTGGAGGAACGCATATGAATCTTACGCCGAGAGTCGCAGCCGTCCATGACATGTCCGGCCTGGGACGGTGCTCACTCACCGTGGCGCTGCCCGTGCTCTCCGCTATGGGCGCGCAGTGCTGTCCGCTGCCTACGGCGGTGCTCTCCGCACACACCGCCTTCCCCGCCTCACACCTAGCCACCTTTTTGGATCTCACCGACGAGATGGAACGGATGCTCCTGCACTGGCGGAAGCTCCATGTGAGCTTCGACGCCATCTACAGCGGCTTTCTGGGCTCCGAACAGCAGATCGGCATCCTCCACCGCCTCCTCTCCGAGTTCCGTCGGAAGGAGACCCTTGTCCTGGTGGACCCGGTGATGGGGGACCATGGAAAGGTCTATCGTACCTATACCCCTGAGATGTGCCGCCTAATGGGAGAACTGGCCGCCGGTGCAGACCTCATCACCCCCAACCTCACCGAGGCCGCCATCCTGTTGGGCGAGGACTACTCCAGCGTCCCCACCGGACAGGCCGGCATGGAGCGATGGCTCACCCGCCTCTCCCTGGAGGGCCGGCGCTCAGTGGTGATCACCGGAGTCAGCTTTGCCCCCGGGACCGTGGGCGCCGGCTGCTTTGACCGCGGCAGCGGCAAGATCCGCTTTGCCATGGCTCGGCAGGAGCACGGCGAATTCTCCGGCACCGGCGATCTCTTCGCCTCAGTGCTGCTGGGCGCCTCCCTCCGGGGCGAGACGCTGGCCGACGCCACTGCCCGGGCAGTGGATTTTATCCAGAAGTGCGTCTCCCGCACTCTTGCGGCAGGGACCCCCGTGCTGGACGGCGTGCAGTTCGAGCCGCTTCTGAAAGAACTGGTGTAAAAATAAGCCCGCGCCCGGAGCAAGATCGCTCGGGGCGCGGGTTTATTTTGCCGTTGGGCGGCAGCACCCCGCTGTGCATGCCTGCATACGAGGCGCCCTCATGTGCCGCTTTTCTTCCGCTGGACGTGCCAGCAGATCCGTGCCAGGAGGCGGTCCGGCACCAGACGCTGGGCCAGACGGACCGCTTTCATCCGGGCCCCGGGCACAATGACCGGCTTCCCCCGAAACATGCCGTTCACCGCGCACTCCGCCACCCGCCTGCTGCTCAGGCTGGGCGCGGAAAAGCACACGTTAGCCACCTGGTCGAATTCCGTCTGCACGGGGCCGGGGCACAGCACACTAATCCTCACTCCGCTCCCCGCCCGGCGCAGCTCCTCGGCCACCGCCTCAGACAGTCGGAGCACATAGGCCTTGGAGGCGTAGTAGGAAGAGAGCAGCGGTCCAGGCAGAAAGGCTGCCGAGGACGCTACATTCAGGATGTACCCCCGATCCTTGGCCTCCAGATCCGGGAGAAACAGCTTCATAAGCATATGCATGGCGATGATATTCACATCCAGCATCCCCAGCTCTGCTTCCAGGTCAGTCTCGTCAAAGGGGCCGAAGAGCCCCAGTCCGGCATTGTTCACCAGGATATCGATGTTCTCGCCCTGTGCCGCCCGGTACAGGGCCCGACACCCCTCCCGGCTGGAGAGGTCCGCCGGGAGAATCGTGACCCGCACCATACTCAACTCTGAGGCCAGTGCCCTCAGCCGCTCCTCCCGCCGGGCGGTCAGCACGAGGTCACAGCCTCGTGCGGCCAGGACCCGGGCGATCTCTCTTCCTATCCCGGAGCTTGCTCCGGTAACCAGCGCCTTCATGGTGCAGCGCCTCCTTTTGTATCGGGTAACGGCCCTGACGGGTCGTCGTGGGTGTATTATACTACAGTACTCACAGCTTTTCCAAGCCTCCGCCCCTTTTATTCCCCCGCTCTCAGCCGGAACAGCTCCCGGACGCGTACCCCCTGGGCATGGAGCGCCGCCAGATACAGCACGCCTCCAAAGACAAGGCAGACCACCGCCGCATGGAGCGCGGCGAGCCCCCTGTCCTGGAGGATGGCAAACAGGAGATTGATCACCAGCCCCGCCAGAAGCGCAGCCAGTCCGGGCGCCGTCACCCACAGGAAGAGTTGAGGACGCAGGCCGGTCGCCCGGTGGAGGGAGGCCATGCCCAGCACCACTCCCAGCAGAGAACTGATGAGAAAGGCCCACACATAACCCAGGAGCCCCACGCCGGGTACGCCCACCGTAAAAAAGACGATGACCAGCTCTACCGCCCCGCACAGCAAGGCGTTCCGGGCGGCGGCGGGCTGACGCCCCACCCCATTGAGTGCACAGGAGAGTACCGACTGATAGCAAGAGAGCGCCACCCCCACGGAGAGGGGGGCCAGATAGTCTCCCACGGCGGGCTCTTTGAAGAGGGCGGAGCCCAAGGTGGGCCCCAACACCACCAGAAAGGCCATGGCCGGGAGCATGAGCACCGATGTCCCCAGCATGGCCTTGGAGATACGGCGGTGGACCTCTCCGCGCCGCTTCAGGGCGGTGGACTCGGCCAGCTTTGGGACCAGCACCAGCCCCAACGCGGCGATAAAAGCGGTGGGCAGCGTCAGCAGAGGCAGGGTCATGCCAAACATGACGCCGAAGGCCGAGATGGACGCCGAGACCTCCATCCCCCCCTGGACCAGCTTCTGGGGGATCAAAATGGCGCAGACCGACCCCATCAGATTCCCCAACAGGGAGGTAGCGGCAATGGGCAGCGCAATGCGGGCAATGCGGTGGTTCAGGCGGCCGGACGCCTCTCCCGCCCCCAGCGGACCATCCATCCCCCACCGCCAGCGGCGGTGCAGGAGGGTGAGCGCGCAGGAAGAGAACACCTCGCAGATCACCATGCCTGTAACGATGAGCCCCACCGTCCGCTCCGGATTCTGGGGCAGGAAGAGCACCAGCAGCCCCAGCACCGCACACGTCCGTACCAGTTGCTCCAGCAGCTCGGTAAAAGCCGGAGGACGGATCATGCCCGCACCGTAAAAGGCGTGTTTGTGGAGATTCTCCACCCCGGTGAGGAGGATGCAGGGCAGCAGGATCACCAGCCCCAGTCTGGTCCGGGCATCCCCCAGGAGGTAGACTGAGATGGGGTCGGAGAAAAGGACGACTCCAAGCGTGGGAAGGGCCAGCAGCCCCAGGAGCAGCAGCAGGCACCGGCGCAGCACCTGCCACGCCGCCCGCCAGTTGCCCAGGGCCTGATATTCGGAGGTAAGTGTGGATACCGCCGCCGTAAGGCCCACCGCGGTGACGGAGAGAAGGACGGAATAGACCGGCATGATGAGCTGATAGAGCCCCATGACCTCCGAGCCGATGAGCCGTGAGAGCAGAATACGGTAAAAGAACCCCAGGAGCTGGTTCACCAGCCCGGTGGCCGTCAGCAGCAGGGTCCCATAGAGCATGGACGTGCGGTCAAGTTTCAAAAGAGCGCCCCCTTTCCCAAAATACATATTCTCCGCGTACCCGAAACATGTGGGGAGACAGGCTTTCCCCGCCTTTGTTTCAACGCTTTACAGCGGCAGGGTATCCGTGGTATGATAACGCAGAACCACGTTTTCAGTCGACAGAAAGGAGTCTTTTTCATGCCGGCCACATTCATCAACGCCGCTCTCGTCCTGTTGGGCAGCCTGCTGGGCATGCTCTTCAAGGACCATATCGGGGCGCGTTTTCACTCCATCCTCACCCACGCCCTGGGCCTGTGCGTCCTGGGTATCGGCATCTCCTCCGCCGTGGGGACGGAGAACACCCTGTGTGTCATCGTGTGCATGGTGCTGGGCACCATCCTGGGAGAGGCTCTGCGGATCGAAGACCGCCTGGACTCCGTGGGCGAGGTGCTGCGGAAAAAGCTGGTCCATGGAGGTGGGAATACCCGCTTCACCGAGGGCTTTGTCACCGCCTCCGTCCTCTTCTGCGTGGGCTCCATGGCCATCATGGGCTCCATGGAGGCGGGCATCCAGGGCAAATACGACATCCTGATCTCCAAGGGGGTCATCGACGGCGTTACCGCCATCACATTCGCCTCCGCTATGGGGCTGGGCGTGGCCTTCTCCGTCGTCCCCCTCCTCCTCTACCAAGGCGGCCTCACACTTCTCTTCTCCTGCGTGGGTCCCTTCCTCGACCCGGCCGCCATCACGGAGATGAGCGCTGTAGGCGGCACCATCATCATGGGCATCGCCGTCAACATGCTGGGGCTGGGCAAGGGAAAGATCCGCGTGGGCAACATGCTCCCCGCCATTTTCCTGCCGCTGCTGCACCTCCCGGTCGAATCTCTGCTCTCCAGCTTGCCGATCTGATTGCCCATATCGTTCCGATTGTCGGAACGTCTTTCTCCCTCCCGCCGGGTCCGCCCTTGCTCCCCGGTGTTTTGCGTGAAATTCACAGGATTCAGAGCCCTTCTCCAGTTTTTTTATGCAATTCACAAAAAGTTTTCATTTCCGGATTTGGCGGGTCAGATGTTCAAAAAATCTTTTGAATTGGTACTACCACCCGTGAATTCCTTGAAAAAAGGAACTTTGCTTTGGTATGTCTCCGGGTTTCGGAACGAAGATTTTCCCTTTTTGCCTCTTGCGCGCAGAGAGGAAAGAGACTATACTTATAGATGCAAAAATCCGGATGGGAAAGCGTAAAAACGCAACATAAGGAGGCAGCAAAGTATGGGATTTGTCAAAGTTGAGCAGCAGGGCCATGTGGGGATTCTGACCATTGACCGTCAGGAGGCCCTCAACGCCCTCAACAGCCAGGTTCTCAACGACCTGGATGCCGCCATCGACGAGGTCGCGGCCAATGACGACGTCTATGTGGTCGTCCTCACAGGCGCGGGCCGCAGCTTTGTGGCGGGCGCGGACATCGGCGAAATGAAGGGTTTCTCCTCCGCCGACGGCAAGAAGTTCGGCGTCCACGGCGGCGGCGTGTTCCTGAAGCTGGAGAACATGGCCAAGCCGGTCATCGCCGCGATTAACGGCTTTGCCCTGGGCGGCGGCTGTGAACTGAGCATGGCCTGCGACATCCGTCTGGCCAGCGAGAAGGCCAAGTTTGGTCAGCCCGAGGTGGGCCTGGGCATCACCCCCGGTTTTGCCGGTACCCAGCGACTTCCCCGCATCGTGGGCATCTCCAAGGCGATGGAGCTGATCCTCACCGCCAAGGTCATCGGCGCCGCCGAGGCCAAGGCCATCGGTCTGGTCAGCGAGGTCTATCCCCCCGAGGAGCTGATGCCCAAGGCTCTGGAACTGGCCAATGCCATCTGCGCCAACGCCCAGATCGCTGTGCAGGAGTCCAAGCGCTGCATCCGCATGGGCATGCAGACCGATATCTCCACCGGCTCCGCTTTCGAGGCCGAGGCTTTCGGCGTCTGCTGCGGCACGGAAGACAAGGATGAGGGCATGGGCGCGTTCCTGGAAAAGCGCGCTGAAAAGCACTTCAAAAACAAATAACCGTGTCTCCCGTCATCGCACGTCCGGACGATCAGGTCTGGAATATGATTTTGCAGGATCTACATAAAAATGAAAAGGGGTATGCTATTATGAAAAAGATCGTAGTCATCGGCAGCGGCACCATGGGGCTGGATATCGCCCAGGTCTTTGCCAAGAAGAGCTTTGACGTGGTCGTCCGCGACATCAGCGACGAGATCCTCAAGGCCAACGAGGCCCGCCTGAACAAGAGCCTGGACAAGCTGGTGGCCAAGGGCAAGATGGACGAGGCCAAGAAGGCCGACATCCTGGCCCACATCACCTTCACCACCGACCTGAACCAGGCCGCCGACGCCGACCTGGTCATCGAGGCCGCCACTGAGAACCCCACCATCAAGAAGGGCATCTTCACCGACCTGGACGGCATCTGCAAGCCCGAGACCATCCTGGCCTCCAACACCTCCTCCATCTCCATCACCGAGATCGGCGCCGTCACCAAGCGCCCCGAGCAGGTCATCGGCATGCACTTCTTTAACCCCGCCACCGTCATGAAGCTGGTGGAGGTCATCCG
>CDZQ01043720.1_pt1 | contig 50830 bp, 44 predicted proteins | sample 554831 | NCBI WGS metagenome assembly CDZQ01 (sample SAMEA3182112, study PRJEB8094) | gut metagenome | biome: human; feature: gut; material: Stool; isolation source: human stools | place: Canada | collected 2013-05-06 | reverse complement strand
CGCTCCCGGTTGGCCCGGGGCAGCATGGAGTACTCCGCCGTCACCCAGCCGGTGCCCTCAGGCACATGGCGTGGGGCCCGCTCCTCCACGCTGGCGCAGCACAGCACCTTGGTGTTGCCGCAGGTGACCAAAACGCTCCCCTCGGGGAACTTGACAAAATCGGTTTCAAACTTGACGGGCCGCAGCTCGTCGAACGCTCTTCCATCCATACGGGACATGGATACTTCCTCCTTTTCAGTTTCCGGACACCAGTTTGACCGCCATATAGATGAAGCAGGCCAGGCCCAGCACGGCGATGATTATGCCGGAGATGCGGGCGGTCTGGATCGCGGTCTTGGGTACCTCTTCATTTCCGTACTTGCGCCGCAGCACCCGCATGGGGTCCACAGCGTACCACACGCCATAGGCGATGACCAGAGCCAGTATCACCAGATAGATCATAACAACGCCTCCGTAAATGCGCGGGGATCAAAGGGCTGCAGGTCATCCACACCCTCGCCCATACCCGCAAATTTCACTGGAACGCCCAGCTCTTTGGCTATGGCGATGACGATACCGCCCTTGGCGGTGCCGTCCAACTTGGTCAGCACAATGCCGGTAACCTGAGCCGTCTCCGAAAACTGCTTGGCCTGGATCAGACCGTTCTGCCCCGTGGTGGCATCCAGCACCAGCAGGGTCTCCCGGCTGGAGTCGGGGCACTCCCGATCAATCACCCGGGAAATTTTGTTCAGTTCGCTCATCAGGTTCTGCTTGTTGTGCAGCCGCCCGGCGGTGTCCACCAGCACCGCGTCCACCCGTCTGGCCTTGGCCGCGCTCATGGCATCGTACACCACGGCGGCGGGGTCCGCCCCCTCGTGCTGCTTGATGATATCCACCCCGGCCCGCTCTGACCAGATGGTGAGTTGGTCCGCGGCGGCGGCCCGGAAGGTGTCCCCGGCGCACAGCAGGACCTTTTTCCCCTCCCGCTTCCACCGGGCGGCCAGCTTGCCGATGGAGGTGGTCTTTCCCACCCCGTTGACCCCGATAAACAGCACTACCGCCGGTTTCCGGGACAGATCCACCTCTGCGTCCCCGATGGTCAGGTACTCACACAGCAGCTCCCGCATGCAGGAGCGGGCGCCCTCTACATCCTTGATCTTCCGCTCCTTGCAGCGGCGCTTTAACTCTTCCACCGCCTCCATGGTGGTATCCGCCCCCATGTCGGCCATGACCAGGGATTCCTCCAGCTCGTCGTAGAAGTCGTCGTCTAACTGGGAGAACCCGTTGAATATCCCGATTTTTTTGATCTTGTCAAAAAAGCCCATTGTGATCTTCCTTTTTTCTGCCCCTTCGGGGCGTGTTGTGCAAGGACTGCGTCCTTGCGCGTTTCTCTTCCAACTCCATTTCTTTTGACAGCGCCAAAAGAAACGGTCTGTCAGGTTTCGCCTGACGGCGACCTACTTTCTGTACGCACAGAAAGTAGGCAAAGATGCGCCGGGGGTTTGGCGCGGAGTGACTTCGAGCGCCAAGGACGCGCTCTCGTCCCAAGCACCTGCACCCCCGGACCCCCGTTTTTGCGGGGGCCTAGGATATGGTAATGCAACGGTCTCTTTCCGGCGTTGGGGTAATCCGACGCCCCCTGCCCCTGATTTCCGCTGCCGCTCTGCTGGCGGTTGTGGTAGTCCGCCGGGCCCTCGGGACACGCCTGGTCACAACGTGTGCCACACTAGGCGCTCTACTGAGGGCCGTAGTGGGTGCCATCTCTGTCGGTGGCGCAGGGGGTAGAGTGTGTCCCAGTCACCACAGCGCCGGTCCATAGAAGGACACACCACAGGGCCAAATAGCGCTTTTCTTTGGATTCCAAAAACCGTTTCTTTTGGCGCATACAAAAGAAATGGTTTTTGGAAATTACGCACTCAAGGACGCAGTCCTTGAAAGGGTCAAGGGCCCCGCCCTTATTATTTGATGTGCAGCTCCTCCTCCACCTCGTTCAAATTGATGGTCAGCATCCGGCTGACTCCCTGCTCCTGCATGGTGACTCCGTAAAGCACGTCGGCCTCCTCCATGGTGCCCCGGCGGTGGGTGATGACGATGAACTGGGTCTTATCGCTCATCCGCCGCAGGTACCGGGCAAAACGCACCACATTGTTGTCGTCCAGGGCGGCCTCGATCTCGTCCATGACGCAGAAGGGGGTGGGCCGCACCTTCAGGATGGCAAAGTACAGGGCGATGGCCACAAAGGCCCGCTCACCGCCGGACAGCAGAGACAGGGTCTTGAGGGCCTTGCCCGGGGGCTGGACCTTGATCTCGATGCCGCAGCCCAACACGTCCTCCGGGTCTTCCAGCTCCAGCTTAGCCTTGCCGCCCCGGAACAGCTCCACAAAAATTTCCTGGAAGGTCTCGTTGATCTTGGCAAACTGCTCCTGAAAAATCTCAGTCATCTCCCGGGTGATGCCGGCGATGATGTCCGCCAGCTCCCCCTTGGCCCGGGTCACGTCATCCCGCTGGTCGGTGAAGTAGGTATACCGCTCGTTCACCCGCTGGAATTCCTCCACCGCATCTGGGTTGATGCTCCCCAGAGCGGAGATGGACCGCTTGAGCTCCGCGATGCGCCGCTGGGCGCGGGGTATCGACTCGATCTCCAGGCGCTGGGCCTTGGCCGCCTCGTGGGACAGCTCGTAGGTCTCCCACAGTCTATCCAGTAGCTGCTTTTCCTCCATGGCTGCGGCCATGCGCTTATTGTCCAGGGCGGATACCTCCCCCTGCAGGCGCATGAGCTGGTCGGCCTTCTCCCGGGCGTCCTTGCCCGCCTGGTTGCGCTGCCCCTCCAGGGCCAACCGCTCCTCATTGAGCTGCCGGATGGCGTCGTTCTGGCTCTGGCTGCCCTGGCGCAGATCCTGGAGCTGCCGCTCTGCCTGGGCCACCTGCTGGGCCAGTTGCTGGTTCTTTTCCTCAAACTGGGCGATCATGGCCAGCCTTGCCTGGGTGTCGCCGCTCAGGTCCTCCCGCAGCCGCTCCAGCTCGGAGAGGTTCTGCTCCAGGGCGGCCCGCTCGCCCTCCAGCCCCGCCAGCCTGGCGTTGACCTGGGCGATCTGGCTGTTAATCGTCTCCAGCGTTCCCTGGAGCGTGGTCTGTCCTTGACTCTTAGCCTCCGCCTCCGCCCGAAGGGCAGCGGCTGTTCCCTCCAGCTCTCCGATGCGGGCCTTGGCCTGTCCAATGGCGGCGGAGTTCTCCTCCATCCGCTGCCGCACCTGCTCCCGCTCGGCGGCCAGGGCGGCGCGGCGGCCGTTCATATCTGCCAGATATGCCTGGGCATGGTCCCACCGCTCGGTGAGCTTGAGCACTCCGTCCTCCGCCTGGCGCAGCTGGGCGGTGGCGGCATCCAGTTCATATTGGGCCGCCGTCAGCTCCCGCTGGGCGTCCGCCAGCTGGGCGGCGGCCTGCTTCAGGTCGGCCTCCAGCCCCTGGCGCTGTGTATTCAGCCGCTCCAGCTCATTGGCCCGGGACAGGATGCCCGCCGAGCGGGACACCGAGCCGCCGGTCATGGAGCCGCCGGCGTTGAGCACCTGGCCGTCCAAGGTGACGATGCGGAAGCGCCGTCCAAACTTCCGGGCGATGGCCAGGGCCTTGTCCATATCCTCGGCGATGACCACCCGGCCCAGCAGGCTGGAGAAGATGGCAGCGTACTCCGGGTCAAAGGAGATGACGGCGTCCCCCATGCCCACAAAGCCCGGCTCCCGCTCCACCGCCTTGTCCCTGAAATCCGCTGGGCGGATGGCGTTCATGGGCAGGAAGGTAGCCCGGCCGCCGTCCCGGCGTTTGAGCCAGTTGATGGCGTCCCTGCCGTCCTCTTCCCGGTCCACCACCAGGTTCTGCATGGCTCCGCCAAGGGCGATCTCGATGGCCACGGCATACCGGTCGGGCACGTGGAGCAGCCCGGCCACCGGCCCCCGGACGCCTTTCAGTCCGCCCCGGCCCGCCTCGCCCATCACCAGCTTTACCGCCTTGGAGTAGCCCTCGTACACCTTCTCCATCTCGGTGAGCATATGGATGCGTGAGTTCAGGGCGTTTTCGTCCATCTGGAGCTTGCGGTGGCGCTCCTGGGCCTCGTCCGCTTTGCGCTGCCGGGTCTGGCAGCGCATCTGGTAGCCGCTGATGACGTTGCGCACCGCGTCCCGCTCCTCCAGGGCCTGGTCCAGCTCCCCCCGCAGCGCCTGGCCGGACTGCTGGGCCTGCCGGACCTTGTCCTCCTGCTCCAGCAGCTCCTGGCCCACCTGCTCGTCCCGGTCGTAGAGTTCCTGGGCGGCGGCGGCCAGGGCGGACAGCAGCTCCTTGGCCTCCCCGGCGGAGGCGCTCTCCAGCCGTTCCCGCTCTTGAAGGACAGCCAACTCCTGAGTGAGACTGCCCGCAGAGCACAGGGCCTCCTCCGCCTGGCCATTCAAGTCCTCCAGCTGGCCCCGGCTATCCTCCATCTCTTCCTGAAGTTGCTCCATCCGGGCCTGGCGCTCGGCGATCTGCCCGGTAATGGAGCCCGCCCGGCCTTCCTGCTGGTCTAGCTCCGCCCGGATGCGCCCGGCGTTCTCACTGTTGTTCTTGATGTCGTTTTTCAGCAGGCTGATAGCGCTCTCATACTCGTGGGCCTGGCTCTCCCGGCGGCCCAGCTCCTCCCGGACCGTCTCCGCCTCCAACTCTTTCTGCCGCATCTGCTCGGTAAATTGTTCCTCGGCTGCGTACAGCGCGTCCCGATCCGCTTGGGTCTGGGCCAGCTGTCGGGCGGCCAGCTCGTAGTCGGCGGACACCTTGACCCCCTCTGCCCGGAGCTTTTCCAGCTGCTCCAGCCAGACCGAAACCTCCAGTCCCTTCAGTTCCTCCCGGAGCACCAGGAATTTCTTCGTCTTCTCCGCCTGGATACGCAGGGGCTCCACCTGGAGTTCCAACTCGTCAATTTTGTCGTTGATGCGCACAAGGTTTTCATCTGTGCGTTCCAGCTTGCGCTCCGCCTCCTCCTTCCGGTGGCGGAAGCGGGAGATGCCCGCAGCCTCCTCAAAGACCTCCCGGCGGTCGGCGCTCTTGATGGACAAAATCTCGTCGATCTTGCCCTGGCCGATGATGGAGTATCCCTCCCGGCCCAGGCCGGTGTCCATGAACAGCTCGTTGATATCCTTGAGCCGGCAGGACCGGCGGTTGATATAGTATTCGCTCTCCCCGGAACGGTAATACCGGCGGGGGACCGCCACCTCACTCTCTTCCATGGGGAACAGATGCCCGGTGTTGTCCAGCACCAGCGTAACTTCAGCGAAGCCCAGCCCTTTGCGCCTGGCGGTTCCGTCAAAAATCACATCTTCCATCTTGCTGCCCCGGAGGGTTCGGGTGGACTGCTCTCCCATAACCCAGCGGATGGCATCGGCAATGTTGGATTTTCCCGAGCCGTTAGGCCCCACAATGGCCGTAATGTCCTCGCCAAAGGCCAGCACGGTTTTTTCCGGGAAGGATTTAAAGCCTTGGATCTCCAGTGCTTTTAAGTACAAATCGCGCACCTCACAGTAAGCTGCATATAGATAGATTATTGTATCATTTCCCCCCAAGATTTGCAACTATTTCCCTGGGGTTTTCCAGCCTATTCCCAGATATTTCCCGCTCTCTGCCGGCAATTTTTTGGGGTACGCTCCTTCCCGCCCAGCCTCATTGGCAAAAAGGCATTGACGGCAGGAGATTTTTATGGTAAAATCCCATTTGCCTTTCTAGGAGGCAAAAAAGCCCCCTGCGGCCCGCCGGGCTGTCTCATACGCATATGCTGATGTGGCTCAATGGCAGAGCATCTCACTCGTAATGAGAAGGTTGTGGGTTCGATTCCCACCATCAGCTCCAAAAAGAAAGACATCTGCTTTTAGCAGATGTCTTTCTTTTTGGTTTCATCAGCAGACGCATACAGCCAGATGAACTAAAGTTATATAGCTGGTATGCGAAATCGTTTCCGCTGACAGTCCTAAGCCTACTTTCGCAGCTGATATGCCGTTCAGGTGCAGTGAGGATTCCCACCGCACCTGAAAATCTTCCCCCTATTCTTTGTCAGTCGGTCATTTCTGACCGCTCAGGGTCCAGTTCTGACTCTCTCGCTGTACCCGGACCATGTGGGAGTAGAGGCCGTCCCGCTTCAGAAGCTCGGCAGGAGTCCCCTGCTCAGCCGCTATCCCCTGGTCCAGCACCACGATTTTATCTGCCCCGGCCACGGTACGCATCCGGTGGGCGATGACCAGTACCGTCCGGTCCTGAATCAGACGGGACAGGGCGCTTTGGATGAGCGTCTCATTCTCTACATCCAGGGATGCCGTGGCCTCATCCAGCAGGATAATAGGCGCATCCTTCAAAAAAGCCCGGGCGATAGAGATGCGCTGGCGCTCTCCACCGGACAGCTCACAGCCGTTTTCTCCAATGGCAGTGTTCCACCGGTCGGGCAACTTCTCCGCAAATTCGTCCACATTGGCCAGCCTAGCCGCTTCCAGCACTTGTTCGTCGGTGGCATCCTTGTTGCCAATGCGGATATTCTCCAAAATAGTGTTGTCAAACAGGGTCACATCCTGAAACACAATGGAGAATAGAGAGAGCAACGCCTCTGGGTCCACCTGAGATATATCCATGCCCCCCACGGTGATCTTTCCTTGGCTCACATCCCAAAACCGGGCAGCCAGACGGGAAACTGTGGTCTTTCCGCCGCCGGAGGGCCCTACCAAAGCGGTAACCTCTCCCTGTTTGGCGGTAAAGGAGACATCCTTCAACACCGTCTCCTCAGCGTTATAGGCAAAACCCACATGGTCAAACTTCACGTCACAGCCCTGGTTGGTCAGTTGGGTGGCCCCCTGCTGGATGGGGTGGTCCAGAATCTCGTTCATCCGGGCGATGTTGGTGCGGGTGCTGATGACAGCAGCCAGATTCTGCAGGGCCCCCTGAAGCGGATCGTACAGCCGGGACACCACCAGCAGGAACAGGAAAAACGTCAGGAGGTCCAAGCTTCCCTGGACTAGCAGAACCGCCCCCACCAGGGCCACCGTGGCAATTCCCAGCTTTAGGATCAGAGAGGCGGACACCACGAAAGCCGCCAGGCCGAACTCGTTTATGATGCTCCGGCGCTCCACTGCCCGGATCTTTCTCTCCAGGCCCTTGAGGTACTCGCCCTCGGCGTTGTTGGCTTTCAGATCCCGCACCGTCTCGATGCACTCCTGAATGCCGTCGGCGCAGGCCATCTTGGCATCCATGGCTTTCTGGTTTAGCCGCTCCTGCACTTTGGCTGAGCCGCCTACAATAGCGAAGGATACTGGCAGCACCCACAGCGCTGCCAGAGCCATGCGCCAATCAAAGACCAGCAGGCCAATGGCAGCCAGCGTGGTGGACAGGATGGACCCGGCCAGCTCGGGAATGAAGTGAGAAAAGCTCTGCTCCAAGAAGGTACAGTCCGCCATGATGGTGCTGGTCAAGTCTGCCAGGTCCTTTTTGCTGAAGAAGGACAGGGGAATCTTTCGCAGCCGCTCGGCCAGGGTGATCCGCCGTACTCCGCTCTCCACATAGGTGGCCAGGTAGGTGGCGTTGTATTGAAACCAGGTGGTCAGCAGAATCAGCCCCACGCAAGCCACGCAACCGGCGATGTAGAAAGCGGCCCTTCCTCCGGCCCCACCGGATAGCAGGTCACAGACCAGCTGATAGAGCAGGCCGACTGGGAACAGAAAAGACAGATTTTGCAGCACACAAGCGATACAGCCTTTCACAAGGTCCTTGGCACCCTGCTCAGACAGAGCGTACTTTTTCTGCAGCCATGCAATCACGTCAGCCCACCTCCCGGGAGACCTTCCACTGTACGGAGGTCTGATAATTGTCCCACATCCGGTGGAACACGCCTTCCTGAGCCATCAGCTCCGGATAGCTGCCGTCCTCTATCACCTGTCCGTCCTTCACCACATAGATCCGGTCCACGTTGGCAATGGTGGACAGGCGATGGGCGATCATGATGACCGTCCTGCCCCGGGATAAGTTGGAGAACGCCGCCTGCACCCTGGCCTCATTGTCGGGATCCGCGAAGGCGGTCGCTTCATCCAAAATGACAATGGGTGTGTTTTTCAGCATTACCCGGGCGATGGCAATGCGCTGCTGTTCGCCGCCGGATAAGTACACCCCCTTGGTCCCGATCACCGTGTCCATGCCCTTGGGCAGCTTTTCGATAATATCCATACACTGGGCGCATTTCAGTGCAGCCAGCACCTCTTCCCGCGAGGCCTGGGGCCGGCCCAAGCGCACATTATCCAGAATAGACGCCTTGATGAGCCGACTGTTCTGGAACACAAAGGACACGGTATCCATCAGCCGCTCCTTGGGAATATCCCGGATGTCCACTCCGCCGATTCTCACGGTTCCCCTCTGGGGGTCAAAAAACCGGGATATCAGGTTAGCCAAGGTGGTTTTGCCACCGCCGGAGGGTCCCACCAGGGCCACCGTGGCTCCAGCCGGGACAGTCAGAGAGATATGCCGGAGCACGTCCGGCCCGTTCCCATAGCGAAAGGACACGTTCTCCAACTCCACTGAGCTGTCTTTCGGAGACCGAGGCCGCTCCGGCTCCTTCAAGGGCTTCTGATCGAATATGCTATCAATGCGCTGGAGGGCGTCGTCCACAATCATGGCGTTCTCGCTTTGAAACATGATCTTCGTCAGCGTCACGGAGATGATGGGCGTGATGATGATGTAGAAGATCAGGTTCAGCAAAAAATCTGTGGTCACACCGCTCCGAGTGAGGACCAGCGCCCCGGCGATGAGAAAGGCGAATACCCCGTTGATCGCGGCCGTATAGAACATCATGGGTAGACGCAGCTGCTTGGTGTAGGCGATGACCCACACCCGGTAGCGGTCAATGGATTCCTTGAATTTCTTAAACGAAAAAATCGTCTGCCCAAAGGTTTTAACCACTGGGATTCCCCGAATATACTCCACCGCCTCATTGGACATGTCCTCCAGGGCGTTTTGATACTCTTTCATCTTCTGTTGCATCTTGGCCCCAGTCATGCTCATCATAATGAGAAATCCCAGCACCACCGGTATCAGGCTCAAAAGCCCCAGCCGCCAGTCAAACACAAGCAGCAGCACCAGCAAACCGCAAGGGGTGGCGATGGCTCCTGCCCGGTCTGGAAGCTGATGGGCCAAGTAAGTTTCTGTGGCTGCGCTAGACTCGTTGACAATCTTGCGCAGTCTGCCGCTTCCGAACGCCTCCGCTGTTCCCAGCGGCAGCTTGACGATGTGCTCCATGGTCTGGATGCGCAGATTGGTGGCAATGCGGAAGGCCCCCATGTGGGAGCACATCAGCCCGGCGATGTACACCAACACGGCAACTACCGCAAAGAGCACCGCCATCCAACCGTTGTAGGTCAGACTGCTTGCCCGGCTGAAATCGGGGGCTGACAGCAGTATCTCCTTCATGATCTTCCAGATGTACCAATAGGGAACCAGCGCAATGAGGGCACTGAGGGCCGACAGCACCCAGGATGCATAGGTTAGGTACTTGTGGTTTCCTGCGTACCCCAGAAGCCGTGACAAATTCGACTGCTTCTTCAAACAAATTCCTCCTTTGATGAGATGAGATCTATGATATAGGCAGCCTAATACAAGCTGCGGATATCCGCGCTTTAGTTAGTCCAAGCTAACTATATTTGAAAAAATAATGGAGCATTACTGCCCCATTATTTTCATCCACCCAGCGGTGTAAAAGGTGCGCATCTCCCGCAGATAGTTCTCCGCCTCTGGAAGCGGCATAGCGTGGATGATAAGCTCAAAAAAGGTACGGAACATCCCGGTGATCAGGATATGCTCCAGCCGCAGGTCGATCTCGGGAACTGGGCGCCCCAGCTCTTCCAGCACCTCCATGTAATCGTGAGTTGCATCTGTCTCGATCTGCACCATCTTATCCACCAACCCGGCAAACTGCGTGCCCTCTGCGGCACACAGAAGGAGCTGGCATTCCTCCAGATGATCGTAGGCGTAGTGGAGCATATCGAACATACATGCCCCCGAAAAATCCCCCAGCACCTCCGGCTGACGGTCCCGGGGCAGCCGGGCGAACTCCTTCTGGGCCTGGCAAAACCGCCCAACGAGATAACGGTAGTGTGCCCCTACCAAAGCCTCAAACAACGCCTCTTTACTCTTATAATAACCGTAAAACGCACCGGTAGTCATGCCCACAGACTTGACGATATTCCGTAGAGACGCACCCTGGAAGCCCTTCTCCCGGAACTCCGACCGGGCAGCCTGGTGGATTCTCGCTAATGTGGATTCGGGCGGCATCATGCTCCCTCCTATATAACATCGTTATATATCACTGTTATAATATAGCAGATGCCTGCTGGACTGTCAAGGCTAAATTCATCGGAACAACTGGTTGGCATCCTTTCTTCCCAGTCCGTCGGCCTCAACGCCTCCGACCAAAGCGTGTTTTGAGACAAACGAGATGGTCCGGTTTTTGATTTGAAAATTTTTTCAGCATAAGTTGATCTAGCTTGTCACAAACTACCCTTGCGCATAAGGAGGTTTGCATGATGTTTTTAGACAAGCTCGCACTGACGCTGGCCATTATCGGCGGCCTCAACTGGGGCGCCATCGGCCTGTTCAATTTCGACCTTGTGGCCTTCATCTGCGGCGGATCCGGCACCTGGATCGCCCGGGCCATCTATGTGGTGGTGGCTCTGGCCGCCCTGTGGTGCCTGACCCTGCTCTTCCGCCCGACGTATGAGGAACGCCACCAGGGCGCATAACAAAAATGTCCCCGCTGACAGCGGGGACATTTTTCATTTTCCTCTTGACAAACTCCTATTTATATAGTAGGATAACACTACCCCCCAGGGGGGTGTTTCTGTCGGTTGTCCAAGGCTGGCACGTCATTCACCTTGTTTTCCCGCTCTGCGGGATTAGCAGATCAATGCTTTGGAGGGATTTCAATGCAGGCAGACCAAAAAACCGTGCTCCGACTGCTGAAAACTGCCCGTGGGCAGCTGGATGGCATTATCAAAATGGTGGAAGAGGACCGCTACTGTATGGACATTTCCCAGCAGGTGCTGGCCGCCGACGCCATGCTGCGCCGGGTGAATAAAGAGATTCTCGCCGCTCACCTCAAGCACTGTGTAGAGCACGCGAAGGATGAGGCGGAACGAGCCGAAAAAATTGACGAACTAGTCAGTGCCCTGGGAAAGATGCTGTGATAAGATTCCATTTCGCCGAGCGCCAGGTTTCTTTCTGAGCGTTCAGTAAGAAACCAAAGAATCGCCGGTGGATGGGCGCGGCGTGACACGGCCAAAGGCGATCCTGTCCCAAGCGCCTGCACCCCCGGCCTCCCAACCATTCGCGGGAGTGTCAGCAAAGCGCGCGTTCCTCTTTCCAGCGTAAGTAAGAGGGACACTCCCTACTCGCTCGTTTCGCTGCCGCTGGCCGGAACCGAGGTAGACCGCCACCTTGCCCACGCGCCTGGCCTGGCGCGGGACTAAGGCGCACAGCTCTACCGTCCAAGCCAAAACAGGAGGCATTTTCATGAAGCAAAAGTTTATCGTCACCGGCATGACCTGCTCGGCGTGCTCTGCCCATGTGGATAAGGCGGTACGCAAGCTGGCGGGCGTGTCTGAGGTCAACGTCAATCTACTCTCCGGTACCATGACGGTGGACTGGCAGGGAGATCTGACCGCTGATGACATCATCGCCGCCGTGGTGAAGTCGGGCTACGGAGCCTCTCTGCCCCAAACTGGACCGTCCAGCTCCGAGGTCCGGGCACGCCCCGCCGCTCACGCCATGGAGGAGGACCTGAAAAATATGCGGCTGCGTCTCATCTGGTCGCTGGTATTTCTGATCCCCTTGTTCTACCTGTCCATGGGGCATATGATGGGTTGGCCTATCCCCGCCTTTTTCCATGGCACGGAAAACGCCATGGTATACGCCTTGACCTTGTTTCTGCTCACCGTCCCCACTCTCATCATCAATCAGAAGTACTTCCGGGTGGGCTTCAAGACCCTGTTCCACCTCTCCCCCAATATGGATTCTCTCATCGCTGTGGGCTCCGCCGCCGCCGTGGTCTATGGCGTTGCTGCCCTGTACTTTATCGGCTGGGGGTTGGGCCATGGAGACCTGGCGGTGGTGGAGCGGTACTCTATGGACCTCTATTTCGAGTCCGCCGCCATGATTGTCACCCTCATCACCGTGGGCAAATACCTGGAAACCCGCTCCAAGGGCAAAACTGGACAGGCCATCTCCCGGCTTATGGATCTGTCTCCCAAGACTGCCACTGTCCTCCGCAGCGGAATAGAAGAAGAGATTCCCGTGGAGCAGGTTCAGACGGGCGACTTGGTGTTGGTTCGTCCCGGCGGCTCGGTACCTGTGGACGGCGTGGTGGTGGAGGGAGAATCCACTGTGGATGAGTCCGCCCTCACCGGCGAATCCATCCCCGTGGACAAAGGCCCTGGGGACACCGTCATCTCAGCTTCCATCAACAAGTCGGGTGTTCTCACCCTCCGTGCCACCCGGGTAGGGGAGAACACCACCCTGGCCCAGATGATCCGGCTGGTGGATGAGGCTGCCTCTTCAAAGGCTCCCATTGCCAAGCTGGCGGACAAAGTGGCCGGAGTATTCGTTCCGGTGGTCATGGGCATCGCCATGGTCACCGCCGTGGTCTGGCTGGCCACCGGCCACAGTGTGGAGCAGGCCCTCACCTCAGCCGTGGCGGTGCTGGTCATCTCCTGTCCCTGCGCCCTGGGCCTAGCCACCCCCGTGGCCATCATGGTTGGTACCGGGAAGGGCGCGGAATACGGCATCCTCATTAAATCCGCCGAGGGGCTGGAAACCCTGCGCTCAGTGACCACCGTGGTTTTGGACAAGACGGGCACCGTCACCCAGGGTAAGCCCAGGGTGACCGACCTGTATCCTTTGGGTTCCACCACCGCTGAGGAGCTACTCTGTGTGGCCGCCAGTCTGGAAAAGCCCTCGGAACATCCTCTGGGGGCCGCCATCGTGGAGGAGGCCCAGCGCCGGAGCATCCCTCTGGCTCCCGTCTCCGGCTTCCGGGCCGTCCATGGCAAGGGCGTGGAGGGAGACATCCAGGGCGGGCACTACCTGGCCGGCAACGCCGCCATGTTGTTTGACGCGGGAGTGGACTTGGGGCAGGACCACATGATCGCAGACCAGCTCGCCCAGCAGGGCAAGACTCCCCTATTCTTTGTCCAAGACGGCACCCCCATCGGCATCATTGCCGTGGCCGACACGGTGAAGCCCACCAGCCAGGCTGCCATTGAGGGCCTTCAGAAGCTGGGACTCAAGGTGGTCATGCTCACCGGAGACAACCAGCGCACCGCCGACGCCATCGGCAAAGAGCTGGGACTCACCCAGGTCATTGCCGAGGTGCTCCCCGCCGATAAGGAGCGGCAGGTCGCCGCCCTCCAGGCCCAGGGCGAGAAGGTAGCTATGGTGGGCGACGGCATCAACGACGCTCCCGCTCTGGCCCGGGCGGATGTGGGTCTGGCCATCGGGGCGGGCACCGACGTGGCCATCGAATCGGCGGACATTGTGCTGATGAAGAGCGACCTGGCCGACGCAGTCACCGCCGTAGAGTTATCTCGGGCTACCATTCGCAACATCAAGCAGAACCTGTTCTGGGCCTTTTTCTACAACATTATCTGCATCCCCATCGCTGCCGGAGTGTTCTACCCCCTATTCCAGCTCCAGCTCTCCCCCATGTTCGCCGCTGCGGCCATGAGCCTCAGCTCGGTTTGCGTGGTGACCAATGCCCTGCGCCTGCGGTTCTTCAAGCCCAGCATCCAGCTTCCCTGCCCCTGCGAGGGGGCCGACAGCGGATGCGCCATCCCTCCGACCTGTAAATCTGACGGCTGTGCCGTCCCCAATCTGAAAGGAGAAGAAAAAAGCATGGAAAAGAAAATTATTGTGGAAGGCATGATGTGCCAGAACTGCGTCAAGCACGTGACCAAGGCCCTGAACGACTTGCCCGGCGTCACCGCCACGGTGGACCTGGATTCCAAAACCGCCATCGTCACCGGCGAGGTGTCGGACGACGCCATCCGCGCCGCTATCACCGAGGCGGGGTATGAGGTGACCTCCATCCAGTAAGGGAAATGTCCACGCTCCGTGGATTGCTATTTCCCTTTCTCTAGGGTATGATAGGTCCATCCTCACCAAACAGGGCCGCAGCCCCCGGTGGAAGGAACCCACCAGGGGCTGCGGCCCGCGTTTTGAGACAACCAACCAGGAGGTGAACCATGGACTGTGGAAAGACTGGCGCTCTCATCCGCCGGCTGCGGATGAGCCGGAGCATGACCCAGGCCCGGCTGGCCCAGGCTGTCGGCGTCAGCCCCAAGGCCGTGTCCAAATGGGAGACGGGGGGTGGCGCCCCGGACCTGTCCCTGCTGCCCGCTCTGTCCCAGGCTCTGGGCGTAGAGATGGGCTGCCTGCTCACCGGGGAAGTGCCGGACAACGACCCGGTCCCGGGAAATATGAAGCGCATCCAATTTTTTGTCTGCCCTGACTGCGGCAGCATCGCCACATCCACCGGCAACGCCCAAGTCAGCTGCTGCGGCAGGCCCCTGGCCCCGCTGACCGCCCAAAAGGCGGATGAGGCCCACAAGCTGGTGGTGGAATCGGTGGAGGATGAGTGGTACCTCACCAGCAACCACCCTATGACCAAGGATTGTCATCTGTCTTTCACCGCCTTTACCCTGGGGGACAGCGTCCAAATCACCAAGCACTACCCCGAGTGGGACTTTCAGCTGCGCCTGCCCCGGCGGCGGCACGGCACGCTGTACTGGTACAGCACCAGAGATGGACTTTTCTACCAATTTCTCTAGACACAGCACCGGGCCTGGAGGCGCTTCCTCCAGGCCCGGTGCCGTTATTCTCTTCTGTCAGCCCTCGCCCAGCGCCAGAGACGCGGCCAGCAGCTTTTGGGTATATGGGTGTTGAGGATGGTCATACACCGTATCCGCGTCCCCTTCTTCCACAATCTGCCCGCCGGTCATTACCGCCACCCGGTCGCACAGCTGGTAAACCACCGCCAGATCATGGGAGATGAACAGATAGGACAGCTGAAATTTCTCCCGCAGGTCGGCCAGCAGCTGGAGGATCTGGGCCTGGAGCGTGACATCCAGGGCGGACACCGGCTCGTCCAGCACAATGAGCTTACTGCCCTGAATAAGAGCGGCGGCGATGGACACGCGTTGGCGCTGCCCGCCGGAGAGCTGGGCGGGCCTGCGCCCATAATGTTCCTCATCCAGCCCCACCTGGCAGAGCATGGTGATCGCCCGGTCCCGGCGCTCCTCCCTGCGCTTCACGCCGGAGGCCCGCAGGGCCTCCTCCAAAAACCACCCCACCGTCCGGGCGGGGTTCAGGGAACCGTAGGGATCCTGGAACACCATCTGGGGCCGCTGGCTGTTCACCTTCAGGGTGCCCTGGTAATCGGTGACGATGCCCAGCACGCACTTGGCCAGGGTAGTCTTGCCCGAGCCGGACTCTCCCACCACCCCAAGAGCCTCCCCAGGCGCCAGGGTGAGGGAGACATCTTTGAGCACTTGGCGGCGATCCCTTCCCTTGCCGTACCAGCTGTTCAAGTTTTGAATTTCCAGAATGGGATCAGCCATGGCCGCTATCCCCTTTCAGTTTTTTCCGGGTGGGCCGGGCGGCGATGAGCTGTTGGGTGTACTCCTCCCGGGGGTGGTAAAATACCTGATCCACCGGTCCTTCCTCCACGATGAGCCCATGGCGCATCACCACCACCCGCTGACACAGGGTCCTTACCACCCCCAGGTCATGGGAGATGAACAGGATGGCAGTGCCTTCTCTGCGGTTGATCTCCTTCAGGGTGTCCAGGATCTGAGCCTGGATGGTCACATCCAGGGCGGTAGTCGGCTCATCGGCGATGAGCAGCCGCGGACGCAGCACCAGAGCGGCAGCGATCATCACCCGCTGCCGCATGCCGCCGGACAGCTGGTGGGGATAGCAGCCATACAGCTTCTCTGGCTCCGGCAGGCCGGCCAGGGCCATGGCCTCCAGCGCCCGCTCCCGCCGCACAGCCCGGGCCAGTTTGGTGTGGACCCGCAAAGCGTCCTCCACCTGCCGGCCGATCTTCATGGCAGGGTCCAGACTGGTCATGGGCTCCTGAAAGATGATGGACAACTCTTTTCCCTGGTACTGCCGCAGTTCGTCCCGGCTCATGGCCAGCAGGTCCGCCCCATCAAAGAGGGCCTTGCCCGAGATGGCCACCTGGGAGCGCTGGATGAGCCCCATGAGGGCGTGGGCAGTCATGGACTTGCCGGAGCCCGACTCCCCCACGATGCCTACCACCTCCCCCTCCCCCATCTGGAGGCTGAAATCCTTCACTGCGGCAAAGGGGGCGCTGCGGTCATAGAACTCCACTTTCAAATGTTGGATATCCAACAACATCACGTCTCACCCAGCCTTTCCCGGATGCCCTCGCCCACCATGCCAACGCCCAGAATCATCAGGACCATCACTAGGGCCGGGAACAGGATGAGCCAGGGAGCAGTGGTAAAATAGCTCTGGGCCTCGCTGATCATCCGACCCAAGCTGGTGTCCGGCGGGGTGACGCCGATGCCCAAGTAGCTCATGGATGCCTCGGCCAGCACTGCGTTGTTGAAGCCGATGGTCAGCCCGCTGAGCAGCACTGGCCAAGTGTTCGGCAGGATGTGCAGGAAGATAATCCGTAAATCAGGCACTCCCATCAGCCGGGCGGCCTGAACAAAGTCCCGGTCCCGGTATTTGATGAACTCCCCCCGGGTCAGCCGGGCAAAGCTTGGAATGAACAGGATGCCCAGGGCCAGAATGACGTTATATTTACCCGGGCCGATGATGGCGATGACCACCAGACCCAGCAGGATGCTGGGAAATGCAGCAATGGCGTCGCAAAAGCGCATGATGACTGCATCCGCGGCCCCGCCATAATAGCCGCACAACGCACCGATGAGAACCCCTGCCACAAAGCCGATGGCCAGTACCGCCAGGGCAATGGTCAGCGTGGCCCCCGCTCCCTCCAAGGTGCGGGAGAACACATCCCGGCCCATATGGTCGCAGCCGAACAGGTGGCTCAGGGACGGCCCGGCGTACCGGTCCGGAGCGCTCATGGCAGTGGGGGAGTAGGGTGTCCAGAAGGCCCCCAGCATACTGTACCCCACCGACAGCACGGTGAGCGCCAGCCCCAGGGTAAGATACCAGTTTTTTTGTTTTCCCATGGCCCTCACCTCTGTCTCAGCCGGGGATCCATCACCCGGTACAGCAGATCGGCGGCAAAGTTGCATACCACCACCACCACGGCGATGAACGCCACGATGGCCTGCACCACCGGGTAGTCCCGGTTGCTAATGGACGATACCAGCATCTGCCCGATGCCCTGTACGGCGAACACCTGCTCCACCACGATGGAGCCGGCCACGATGTCCGCGATAGTCATAGCCAGGAAGGTGATCACCGGGATCATGGCGTTGCGCAGGGCAAAGCGCCACAGCGCCGCGCTCTTGGAGTTGCCCTTGCTGTAGGCGGTGCGGATATAGTCCTCCTTCATCTCCCCCAAGATAGAACCGCGGAGCATCTTCACCGTCATGGCCGCCTTCGGCAAGGCGATGGCCAGGGCGGGAAAGAACAAATAGCTCAGATAGGCGCCCAGCCCCTGCTCCGCCGCAGCGCTGAAGCTGCCCACGGTAAACCAGTGCAGAATCAGGCTGAATACGCAGGTGAGCAAAAATCCCAATAGAAAGTTTGGGATGGACATGGTGATCTGGTTGAGCACCGTCAGAATCTTGTCAAGTACGCCGCCCTCATAGCGGGCGGCCAAAATTCCCAGTGGCAGTGAGATGACCAGAATCAGCGCAAAGGACATGGCCGCCAGGGCGGCGGTCACCCCCACGCGGCCGGCCAGCAGCTCGGCCACCGGCATGGCGTAGTTGTAGGACTCTCCCAAGTCCCCGGTGACCAGGCCTCCCAGCCAATCGAAATACCGCTGCCACAGAGGCAGGTCCAAGCCCAGCCGCTCCCGCAGGACGGCGATTTGCTCATCAGTAGCGTCCACCCCCAGAATGGCGGTGGTTGGATCCCCAGGTAAGATGGAAAAGGCCACAAAGGCCAGCACGGTCACCAGCAGCAGCGTAACAATAAGCAGGCCCAGCCGCTTCAGAATGGTTTTTGCCAAGGGTACGCATCCCTTTCGTGTGTAAAGTCAGCCGCCTGGCGGAAGCGGCTTTTGGAAAAAGCGGGGCGCTGTCCGCCAGCGCCCCGCTTCCCAGCTCAGGCGTAATAATAGATGGTGCTCATATCCAGCACATAGGTGCGGTACAATTCCAATCCGCCCAGCTCGGGGGCCATGACCGTCAGGTCACACAGGTCCTGGAGCCAGACGCTGGCCGCCTGCTCGCTGAGGATGGTCAGCGCCCGCTTGTACAGCTGCTCCTGCTCCTGCGCATCCAGGCTGGTCCCCGCCTGGTTCACTACGCTGTCGTACTCCTCGTCGGAGAAGTTAAGGAAATCCCGGCTGTTGTCGGACACATAGCGGATGACCATTTCCCGGGCGGTCATATCACTGGCAGCGATACCGCATACCGTAGCCTGGTAGTCCCGGCCCTGGTACACCTGGGACACCCAAGTGGCCCACTCCACTGGGACGATGTTCACCGTGATGCCCACTGCCTTGAGCTGCTCGGCGATGACGTCAGCGGTCTGCACATGCTGGGTGTAGTTACTGGGTACCGTGATGTCCATGGTGAAGCCATCGGCATAGCCTGCGTCGGCCAGGAGCTGCTTGGCCTTTTCCACATCGTAGGGGTATGCGTCGTTTAGCTCTTCCATATAGTATTTGCTGAAAGCGGGGTACATGCTGCTGCCCACCTGCACACCGGCGCCGTCACACACAAAGTCGATGATCTGTTGTACGTCGATGGCATAGCACAGGGCCTGGCGCACCCGCACATCGTCAAAGGGGGCAACGGCGTTGTTCAAATACAGCGCCTGAACCAGCTTCATGGTGTCTTCCACCACGGTAAACCGGCCCTCCACCTGGCTGGCTTGGGTGTTGGGCACATGGATGGCCATATCCAGGGACCCGCTTTGCAGGCTCATCACCAGGGTGTCGCTGTTGGTGATGATACGGAAGGTCACCTGATCCAGATAGGCCGCCTCACCCCAGTAGCCCTCATACTTCTTGATAACCATGCTGTCCTGGGGCGTATAAGACACAAACTGGAAGGGCCCGGTGCCGACCGGATTTTGGGCGATGCCATCGCCGGAACCCTCCGGGATGATGGCGGCGGTCATGGAGTAAATAAACTCCAGGCTGGGTTCGGCCAGAGTGACGGTCACATGGCTGTCATCCGGGGCGGAAATGTTGGTAACATTAGAAAACGCCGAGATCAGAGGCGTTCCATCGTTCTCCGATCCGGCGCAGCGTTCCAGGGAATAGACCACATCTTCCACGGTGACCGGCTCCCCATTGTGGAACGTGACGCCTTCCCGCAGGGTGAAGGTGTACGTCAGTCCATCCTCTGAGATCCCATAGTCACTGGCAACGGCTTCTCTCACTTCGCCGTCTGAGCTGGCCTTCACCAGCCCCTCGAAGATGTTGAACAACACCTCGCTGCTCCCCGCAGCTACCGCCTTGTGGGGGTCGAGGCTGTCCAAATCCTGTGAGATACCCACCGTGACTGAACCTCCATAGGATGGCTCGCCCGATTGTGCAGGTGCCGTGGGGTTCTCGCTGGTCTGCGTATCTCCTGTACAGCCGTACAGTGAGACCGACAGCATGACCGCCGCGGCAAGCAGCAAAAGGGCCCGTTTCTTGCATTTGGGCATTTTGCTTCTTCCTTTCTTACTGCATTTCTCTCAACTTATTCAGTTGTAGACTTGCGGGGCGCGCCCCGCCGCCGGTCCTCCGGTTTTTCACCGCCCGCTCAAAGCAGGTCGGTGTGCCCCGTTGATACCGACTGTGTTATTGTAGCACACATTTTTTGAATTGCAAGAGAAACCCTCCCGATTTCTGTCCTGTTCCATAATTTTCTGTCCCGCCGGAACAGCAAGGCGGGAGATGGACGAGCCATCTCCCGCACAGATCTTTGTCCTGGGCACACAAGTCAGGCGCCAGCCTTCTCCTCCCCGCAGGATGCGCAGGCCGCACCGCAGTGGCCTTGCTGCCACAGCCTGTCGGCGGTGGGCTTCCAGCGGGCGGCGTAGGCATCGCACTTGGCGCACAGGTGCTCGGCGCTCTCCGGGGACTCTGGGTCGGTGGAATGGGCGCCAGTGCGCACCACCATCTCCCGCAGCTTTTCCGGGTTTTCCAGCATAGGGCAGGGGCGCAACATGTTGTCGTTGAAGGGCTGTCCGTCGTGATAGGCCATGAACATAGGCCCCCGCAGGCAGTCCAGCAGGGATTTTTCCCGGATGTTGGAGTCGGAGTAGTGGATGAATACGCAGGGGTCCACGTCGCCGTTGGCATTGATGTGGAGATAACGCCGGCCACCGGCAATACACCCGCCCACATACTCCCCGTCATTTTGGAAGTCCAGCAGGAAAATGGGCTTGGTGTGGCGGTAGTTGTCCCGCACCCGGTGGTACAGCTCCTCTCGCTGCTCTGGAGTAGGCAACAGCTCGGGGGCGGCGTCGTTGCCCACGGGCATGTAGTGGAAGTACCAGGCGAACTTGGCCCCCCACGCCACCAGGCCGTCTACAAAGTTCTCAGAACTGATGGATTCCATGTTGGCGCTGGTGTAACAGCAGGACACGCCGAAGGGCAGCTTCTTGGCCTTGAGGATGTCCATAGCATGACGCACCTTCTGGAATACCCCCTCTCCCCGGCGGCTGTCAGTGGCCTCTTCGAAGCCTTCCACGCTGATGGCGGGGACGAAGTTTTTCACCCGGAGCATCTCGTCGGCGAATGCCTCGTCAATGAGGGTGGCGTTGGTAAAGCACAAAAACTCACAATCGTGGTGCTTGTTGCACAGGGCGATCAGGTCGTTCCGACGCACCATAGGCTCCCCGCCGGTATAGATGTAGATGTACACTCCCAGCTCCTTACCCTGGGTGATGATGCTGTCAATCTCGTCAAAGCTCAGGTTCAGCTTGTTGCCGTATTCCGCCGCCCAACAGCCGGTGCAGTGCAAGTTGCAGGCAGAGGTGGGATCCAGCAGAATGGCCCAGGGGATGTTGCAGCCGTATTTCGTCCGGGCCTCCTCCTGTTTCTTCCATCCGATCAAGTTGCCGTTCAGAATGAAATTTTCAAAAAAGGCCCGACGTACCCCATCGTCGATGTCTGTCCACATGCTCTTGATGAGCCGGTACCAGTTGTTGTCGGGATTCTCTATCACTCTGCGGAACGCGGCACGCTGGTCGGGAAAACTGCTGGGGCCGTCGCCGGCGAACTTGTCCACCCAGTCCATTAGCTTGGGGATGTTGGCGTCCGGGTCTTTGTCCAGATACTCGTAGGCTTTGCGGAAGCCAATCTTCTTGACGCTGTCGCTCAAACTCATACACGAACACTTCCTTTGTCTTGCTCGGCGCGTCCGGCGCGCCGCCCATCAGGTCGGTTATATTACAGCACAGTTCCCGACCGCGCTCCATTGACAAAGGAAATGCCGTGTCCAGATGTTGGACACGGCCCCCCGCTGTGTCGAATTTTGCCGAAAGTCACTCCCCGGTCACGTTTTTCCGCTCCAGCCGTTCCAGGATCGTGTCTACGCCTCCGTCCGAAATGGTGCGCAGGTCGTCCAAATGCTCCAGCGCCTTGCCTGGCATCCCCCGGTCCATCCATCCCAACACCAGGCTCAGCAGCGTAATCGTGATTAATTCCGCCACAAAATCCGTCTGCTCCCGGGTCACCCGATAACACTTTGCCACCTGCGCCACCTTTTCTGTCACCAAGGGCAGCGCCCATTTGCGCAGGTAATGCTCCACATAGCTGCGCTCAAAAGAACGGTACAAATTGAGCACCACCGTCCGGTTGCGAACCATCTGCTCCACCACAACTGACCGGGCGCCCTCCAGATCCTTTTCCTTCCCCAGCAGCTCCAGATCCTGCCGAAGCCCCCAGTCCACCACTGCGTAAAGGTCCTGAAAATGATAATAAAACGCCTGACGGGAAATTCCGCACCGCTCCGTCAGGTCTTTTACCGTAATATCGCTGATGGTCTTGTCTCTTAATAAAATCAGCAGAGTATCCAAAATATCCTGCTTTGTGGATTTTGGCATATCGTCACTCCTTAATGTGTGAACGCGGTCCGCTTCCTTCGATTGCAGTCAGTATATCACAGGATTCGACAGATTTCAACGCACGTTTTCCGCATAAAGGCCGGCTGGCGGGCCATACTGGACAGGGAGGGATGTTTGATGAAAAAAAGCGGAGTGCACTGGTACGCCCTGGCCGGCGGCGCGGCAGGGCTGGTCAATGGATTTTTCGGGGGCGGCGGAGGCATGGTGCTGGTCCCCTTGCTCGCTGGAAAATGCGGTCTGGACCAGCGCCGGGCTTTCGCCACTTCTATCGCCATTATCGCACCGCTGTGCGCCCTGTCCGCCTCCATCTACTACTTCCGGGGCGGCCTGGATCCCAAGGCGGCTCTGCCTTACCTGGCCGGCGGACTGGTGGGCGGCTTGGTGGGCGGGAAGGTATTTAAAAAGCTGTCTATGGTATGGCTGCGCCGAGTTTTCGCCCTGCTGATCCTGTACGGGGGCGTGAGGGCACTGCTATGATGGAATGGATCACCGCCGCTCTGGCCGGGGCGATCACCGGAGTTCTGTCCGGCTTCGGCATCGGAGGCGGGTCCCTGCTGCTGATCTATATGACCAGCTTTGCTGGCGTGGAGCAGAACTTAGCGCAAGGCATCAACCTGCTCTACTTTCTTCCCACTGCGGCCACCGCCCTACCCGCTCACGTGAAAAACGGCTACATTGAAAAAGCCGCCCTGCTGCCCGCAATTCTGGCGGGCTTGGCAGGGACGGCTTTGGCGGCCTGGGCGGCCACTGCAATGGAGGTAGGGATGCTGCGCAAATGCTTTGGGGTCTTTCTCCTGGTGATCGGAGTACGGGAATTGTTCCGCAAATAGGGCGGCGCAGCTTATGTTCTCCTATCCGCCCTGCCCCTGGCCCTGCGCACCAATAAGGCGGTGACTGCCGCGGCCAGCGCCACTAGGGCTACTGGGATAAGCCACACCGCCCAGTTACTGGCCTGGGGCACGTTCCGGGCCGGCGGGACCAGTGTCTCCTGGTTCTCCCCGGTCCCCCGGACCTGGGCTGCGGTCTGAGGCTGCGCAATCCCCAGCTCACCGTTCATGGGGTCGTCCAAGCAGACCCAGACATTGCGCAGGCCATAGTAATAGCCCAACTTAGACCAGCGCAGGCCATTCTCATCGGTGTACAGGTATTCAAAATATTGGGACAGGGGGTTCTCCTCCACATCCACCTGGAAGCTGTCTTCCATGGCCAGGGGACCGCCAGGATAGTCGTATACCATGATCTCCGTCAGAACGTCCCCAGAGCCGTCGTAGGCTTCCAGCTCGTCTCCATGGTCCTCCTCAAAGCAGATATGGTCGTATACCAACGCTAACTGGGACAGCGGGGCCCAACCATCATGCCAAGTCCGTTCTCCGCTGTCGGACGTGACGCCGTATTCGGCCACCCCCCACTGGTCTCCTTTCCCGTCGGTCCAAAGGTAGCCTACATAAACGCTCTCCCCATTGACAATGTTTATCACCTCAGCAGACGATTGCGGGCTTTCCCGCAGCGTCAGGTAGCCCTCTGGCCCATTGGCCAGATAGGTGCGGTTCTCATACTGGCACTCATCCCGATGGGCCTCATAAAAGTTGTTGCCATAGGGTTCCCACATCACATCGGCAAAAGCGGGCATAGCTAAGGTCAAAGCCATCAGCACCGCCAGCGGCAGGATCCAGCCTTTTCGCTTCATCGCGGACACTCCTTTCCGATTCTGCTCATACAGACGGAAAAACGGATGGGCGGTTTCGCCTCTGTCCATCATTTTTGCCCCCGTCCGGATGGACGGATGAGCCCTAAGTTGACTGCTTCCTTGGAGGGCGCGCCAGCCTCCGCCTTTTTGTTTTTGCAGAAGTGCCTGCGCCTTGGCCTCCGCGCTCAATCCAACCGCGCGGTATGGTCGATGGGCAGAGACACCACCATGGCCTGAGCGGAGGTGCGCAGACCGTGATGCTTGTCAATAGCCTCCATAATAGCGTTGCGCTCCTTGTTGGAAGCTACAATGGCCAGTACCTCCTTCTCCGCCTGGAGGGTAATACCCACGAACTTCTCCACCTCCTCCGCGCCTGTCCAACGGGCCCGGATGACGGTGCCCCCACGGGCGCCGGCGGCCCGGGCGGTGTCCATCACCGCGTCGGTATAGCCCTGGTTGACGCTGACTAAGATCAGGCTATGGTGGTTGCCTTGTTCCACGATTGGTTCTCCCCTTTCCGGTCTCATTTCCTCCAGCCGGGCCAGGGTCACCGCCAGGATGGCGCTCATGCCCGACAGGTCCAGCGCAAAAGCGATGCCCGGCGCTCCCAGCTTGGAACGGTCATCGTCCTTCAAATGGTTCATCAGCTGTCGTATCGTGTCCCTGGGTCCCAGGGTAAGGACCACATCCCGCTCGCTGGTCCCAAACCCCAGGGTATCCAGCAAATGGGAAGCCGCAGTGCCGTGCCCAGCCGCCTGGTTATGATGGATCAGGCCAAACTGCCTGTAATGGTCCAGCAGGCATCTTCCCTTACCGCGCTCCACAATGGACACCAGCAGCTGCATCGGGCTGATCGGTGCCGCCATATCATTCCACCTCCCAGTAAATCACGCCCTCTTCCATGCCGTCCAGTTCCTCCCGGATCGCTTGGCGCAGGGCTTTGGCCGCACTGCGGGCCTTAAGCGTTCCGTACAGGCCCAGCAGTTGGATGGTACACAGGGGCGTCATGGCCACCAGAGCCACAATGCCAAACGCGTCAGTGAGTACGTTTCCCCCCAACGCCTCACAGGCTCCCATAGCCAGAGGCAGCAGGAAGGTAGTGGTCATGGGCCCGGAGGCCACGCCGCCGGAGTCAAAGGCCACGCCGGTGAACATCTGCGGTACAAAGAAGGTCATGGCCAGGGCCACTGCATAGCCGGGAATAAGAAACCACATAATCGAGATGCCTGTCAAGATCCGTAGCATAGCTAGGCCCACAGACAGAGCAATGCCGATGGACAGGGCATGGTTGATGGACGTTTGAGGAATGGAGCCGTTGGATACCTCTTCTACCTGCCGGGCTAGCACCTGAACCGCCGGCTCCGCCCGGACAATAAAGTAGCCTACAAGCGCCCCTATCGGCACCAGCAGCCACTCTGTTCCGCCTGATGCGATGGATGCGCCGATGGTGGCACCAGCGGGCATGAAGCCCACGTTGACCCCCACTAAAAAAAGCACCAACCCCACATAGGTATACACCAGGCCCACCACCATCTTGCCCAACTGGTGCCGCTGGAACCGGCGGAATAGCATCTGGAAAAGGGCAAAAATCACGATAATCGGCAACAGGGCCGCCGCCACCTCTCCCACATAGGCGGGGATCTCATCCACAAACAGGGCAGCCGCTTCTTGCGTCGTGGTTACCTCCGGGATGGACACCGGGGTGTAGGCTGCGTCCAGATCAGGCATGACGATACCCAGGATCATCACCGATAGAATAGGGCCAATGGAGCACAGAGACACCAGCCCGAAGGAGTCACTGCTGGAGTTCTTATCGCTGCGCACCGCAGCCATGCCGATACCCAGTGCCATGATGAAGGGCACCGTGATGGGACCAGTGGTAACGCCGCCGGAGTCAAAGGCGGCAGGGATAAAGCTGTCTGGCGCAAAATAGGACAGGGCGAACACCAGGATGTAAAAGAACACCAGCATGTGGGACAAGGGAATGTTCAGCAGCATACGTACCTGTGCCAGCACCAGGAAAAAGCCTACCCCGACGGCCACAGCCAGGATCAAGGTCATGTTGGGCACCGAGGGCAACTGCTCGGCCAGCACCTGCAGATCCGGCTCGGCGACGGTGACCACCACCCCCAGCACAAAGCATACCAGCAGGGGCACGCCTACACGCTTAGCCTTGCTGATCTGCACACCGATGCCATCCCCCATAGGGATCATGGACATGTCTACCCCCAGGGTGAACAGCCCCATCCCCAAAACTAGCAGCAGCGCCCCGAACAGGAACAGCACCATGGTGCCTGGCGTCAGCGGGGCAACGGTAATGCTGATGATCAGCACGATGGCTGTAATGGGCAGTACCGATGACAGGGACTCTTGTATCTTTTCCAATAAAAGCTGATTGTGCCGCAAAGCATGCCTCCTTTCCATTGGCCCGCCATCCATTCCCTCAAGCGGGCAAGAAACCTTTGCTGATACTTCTATTATATCATATAAAGTTCTTTTTCACAACCAAAAAGATGTAACCAGCTTACAAAAAGACTCTGCTGACAAGATTGCTTCCTGTCGGCAGAGCCGCTTTGCTCCTCTATGGTTCAAGGATGCGGCGAATCTGCGCCTGAACCTGATCGATCTCAAAGCGCAGCTCCCTGGCGGACATACGCTGGGCCCCATGGCCCAGAATGATCACCTGTTCCAGTCCGTCTGAAGTGGCCACCCGCACACGGTGCTCCCGGGCGATTTCGTAGGTGGTCTTTTCGATATACATATCCGCCGTCTCCGCCTCTTTGGTATATACCACATGGATGTTGTGATATTTCTCCACTGAGCCGGGGTTTCCCTTGACCCTGTAGGCGTCGAACACCAAGATGACATGGCACTTCCGCCAGCCCTGGTAATTGCTCAAAATATCCATCAGCCGCAGACGGGCCCCGTCCAGGTCTTGAGCGGCCAGCCTTTTCAGATCGTCCCAGGCGTGGATGATATTATACCCGTCCACCAGCAGGTACTCTTCTCCTTGGAAGCGGGGCTTGAGACCCTTCCAGGGCCGTTCCTTCCGGGCCGGGGCTTTGGGGGCGGGGGCAAAGGCCCGGGGCTTAATGGGGCCATAGGTCCGGGTGAAGATAGCCTCCAACTCCCGTTCCATTTTAGCGCTGTCAGCGTAGCTCATAGTGGGCCGGGGAACGCTCTGGTGCTGGTCCTCCTTTCGTCTCTCCTCCGGCGGCCGCCAGCCGGAGTCTAGGTGCATGTGCTCCCGCACCTGGTCCCACTTTACCGTCACTCCCGCCCCATGGGAGCAGAATACGGAGTCGGCGGGGTTATCCGTATCCCGGTCCGGATCGTAGCCAATCTGCTCCATCACCTCCTGGGCGTTGTGACATGGCTCGTACCCCCGGAGGGTGCATGTCAGCTGGCCTAGCCCTCGAGTGTAGGCCGCCACCTGGTTCCAGTAGTCCCCCAGCTCGGACACTGGGGCGCTGCCGGTGAGCACCGCCATATCTCCCTGGTGGTCCGCCGGGGCGAACCGGCCGCTCATCCGCTGGACGTCCGCCATGGCCCGGCCCAGGCAGTCGGCGGGCAGTTCCAAGGTAAAATCGTACCATGGCTCCAGCAGGATGCCTTGGGCCATGCGCAACCCCTGGCGTACCGCTCGGTAGGTGGCCTGGCGGAAGTCGCCCCCCTCGGTATGCTTCACATGGGCCCGGCCGGTGAGCAGGACGAGCTTCATATCCGTGATGGGCGATCCAGTGAGTACCCCCAAATGGACCTTCTCCATCAGATGGGTGAGGATGAGCCGCTGCCAGCTGCGGTCCAACACGTCCTCTGGGCAGATGCTGTCAAACTGAAGGCCCGCCCCCCGCTCCAGCGGCTCCAGCAGCAGGTGGACCTCAGCGTAGTGGCGCAGGGGCTCAAAGTGGCCCACCCCCTCCACCGGAGCGGCGACGGTCTCCTTGTAGACGATGCTCCCCGCACCGAAGGTCACGTCCAATCCAAAGCGGTCATGGATGAGCCGGGTGAGCACCGAGCGCTGGATTTCCCCCATGAGCCGGACGTGCAGTTCCCCCAGAGTCTCGTTCCACAGCACCTTCAGCTGGGGGTCCTCCTCTTCCAGCTGGCGCAGGTCCCGCAGCAGGGTGTGTGCGTCGCATCCCTCCGGGGGGATGACCTGATAGTGGAGCACCGGCTCCAGCTCGGGCGGGCCGCTCTCCCCCTCTTCGCCCAAGCCCTGGCCCGGGCGGGTATGGCTCAGGCCGGTGACGGCGCACACCGTCCCTGCCTCCACCTGATCTACTGTAGTATATTTCACCCCGGAATACAGGCGGATCTGGCTGATCTTTTCCTCCCAGCGGTCCTCTTCTCCGCCGCCGGACAGGGTCTGACGCACCCGAAGCTCCCCTCCTGTGACCTTCAGCCAGCTCAAACGCTCCCCCCGGTCGTCCCGGCTGATCTTAAACACCCGGGCGGCGAAGTTCTCCCCCCATTGGGGAGCCAGGGTATACCGCTCCAAGGCGGAGAGCAGCTCCTCCACCCCCTCCAGTTTCAGCGCCGAGCCAAACAGGCAGGGGAACAGCTTTCGCCGGACGATGAGTCCGGCCAGGTCGCCGTCATCCGGCTTCTCCCCGGCCAAATACCGTTCCAGCAGGTTCTCGTCGCACAGCGCGGCGCTTTCCAGCAGTTCTTCCCGGTCCCCGCCGAAGTCTGTGCACCCCTCATCCAGCCGCCGCAGCTGGCCCAGCAGAGCTTCCCGGTCGGTGTCCGGCTGGTCCATCTTGTTGACAAAGAGAAAGGTTGGGATGTTCTGATGCTCCAGCAGCCGCCACAGCGTAGCCGTGTGGCCCTGGACCCCATCCGCCCCGCTGACCACTAAAACCGCGTAGTCCAGCACCTGAAGGGTGCGCTCCATCTCAGCGGAAAAATCCACATGGCCGGGGGTATCCAGCAAAGTCAGCTCCAGCGGGCCCCAGGTCAGCCGGGCCTGCTTGGAGAAGATGGTGATGCCCCGCTCCCGCTCCTGCTCATCGGTGTCCAGCACGGTGTCCTGGTGGTCCACCCGCCCCAGCTTCCTAGTCTGGCCGCTGAGGTAGAGCAGAGCCTCGGACAAGGTGGTTTTGCCCGCGTCCACATGGGCCAGGATGCCCACGGTCAATTTTTTCATGGAGATGCCTCCCCTTCCTCCCCGCCGGGCGCGGGAGTGACACAATTATGTTTATTATACCCTTCTGAGCCGGGACAGGCAAGTTCTTTTCCCCTGCCGCATAGGCTCTCCCCATGGAGGTGATGGGATGTTCCGGGTGCTCAGAAGAAAATGGCTGCGGGATCTGCTGCTGACGGCGGCTCTGCTGGCGGCCACCGCCGCCCTAGTGGCCGCCCCCAGCCAGGCCATCGAGGGGGCGAAAAATGGGCTGGCCCTGTGCGGCAACGTCATCATCCCCTCCCTGTTCCCCTTTTTTGTCCTGTCCTCCCTGGTGGTGGACCTGGGTCTGGCCGCTTATCTGGGCCGGGCTCTGGAGAAGGTCATGCGCCCCCTGTTTCGGGTGGGAGGCAGCTGCGCGGCAGCGGTGGCCATGGGCTTTGTGGGGGGATACCCCGTGGGAGCCCGCACCGCCCTCCAACTTTACCAACAGGGGCAGTGTACTAGGGCTGAGGCGGAACGGCTGCTGGCCTTCTGCAACAATTCGGGACCCGCCTTCATTCTGGGCGTGGTGGGAGCGGGTGTGTTTGGCTCCGGTCGGGTTGGGTTGCTGCTCTATCTGACCCATGCCGCCGCCTCCATCCTGGTGGGTATTTTGTTCCGCTTCCACGGCGGCCGGGACGCGGGTCGGGAGAAGCGACCTGTCCGGGCCACCTTTGAGACAGTCCGGGCCAGCAGCGCCTTCACCGGAGCGGTGGTCAAAGCCCTCCAGTCCACCTTGAGCATCTGTGCCTTTGTGGTGTTCTTCTCCGTGGTGCTGGAGCTGCTGTCCGCCTATGGGGTATTGGCTGCGCTGGCTCGGGTGTTGGCCATGTTCGGCGTGGGGGAGGAATGGGCCCGGCGGCTGGTGGCCGGCCTGCTGGAGCTGTCTTCCGGGGTGTCCTCTCTCACCGGTGCGGGCTCCCAGGGCGTGTCCATGGCGGCCTTCATGCTGGGCTGGGCCGGCATCAGCGTACACTGCCAGGTGCTGTCCTTCATCGGGGACAGCGGGCTGTCTGTACGCACCTATCTGGCAGGCAAGCTGTGCCACGGTATCATCGCCGCCGCCCTCACCGCCGCCGTCACACGGTTTTTCCCCCTGTCCGAACCGGTGTCCTCCTACCTGGCCGAACAGGCGGAAACCATCGCCGGACTGGACTTCACCTCCGCTTTGGCCATTTCCCTGGCCACGGTGTTCGTGGTGTGGACGCTGTGGGTGCTGCTGTGCGGGATGATGGTGAAAAAAAACGGTGGAAAAATGCCGCGCCATCGGTTATAATGGGAGTATATTGGTCATTTTCGCAAATGGGAGGAAACGTTCCATGTTGTTTGAAAAGGATATCGAGCCTCGCTGTGCCTACTGCAAGCGAGGCTCTCTTCTGGGCGAGGATCAGGTGATGTGTCTCAAGCGGGGCATCATGTCTGCCGCCGGCTCTTGTCGCGCCTTCCGGTACGACCCCCTCAAGCGGGTCCCCCCCAAGCCTCTGCATCCGGACTTTTCGAAGCTGCGGGATGAGGACTTCGTATTGTGAGTTTCAGGAGAAAACCCCCGTCGGGATGATCCCGACGGGGGTTTTCATCTGTTGCAGACCTTAGCCGTTTGGGGGGTAGCTTCGCTTGACGTAGATCTCCCAGGAACGCAGCTTCTGGATTCCGATTTTCAATGATTTCGCGGCCTCCCCTTTCGCACCACTGCCCGTCCCCCTGCATAGCCTGTGGTGTGAAAATCCCAGTCAGGAGGTTCTTTTATGCTGAATCTACAATATTTCCTGGGAGCTAACTCCCCGGGAGGGTTTTACTCCCTTTACCACGAACTGCTGCCCACCGAACAGGCTAAGGCCATTTATATTTTAAAAGGAGGGGCGGGTTGCGGCAAATCCTCCCTCATGCGCCGGGTGGCCCGCCACGCCGAGGCTGTGGGGCTAGATACGGTGTCTATTCTCTGTTCCGGGGACCCGGATTCTCTGGATGCCCTCATCCTCCCCCAGCGGGGAATCGCAATTGTGGACGGTACCGCGCCTCATATCGTGGAGCCCCACTATCCCGGTGTAGTGGAGAGCTATGTGGACCTGGGCAGCTGCTATGACCGGGCTGGCCTAGCCCCTTTGCGGCAGGAGATTATCTCCTCCACAGACCGCTATAAGGGTCGCTACCCACGGGTTTACCGCTGCCTTGAGGCGGCAGGCCAACTGCGCCGGGATAACCGGGAGCTGATGCTCACCAGTACGCTGACGGCCCGCATGACAAAGCGGGCGGCGGGTATCATCCATCGGGAGGTCAAAAAAAATGGCGCCCAGCCCGGGTGCGTTTCCCAGCGTTTTTTGTCCGCTGTCACCCACCGGGGCTACGTCATGTTGTGGGACACGGTATCTGCCCAAGCCAAACGGGTCTATGAACTCAGTGACAGCTATGGCTGCTCCCATGAGTTGTTGTCTCCTATCCTCACCGCCGTCGCTGCTGCCGGGTGGAACGTCACCGCCTGCCCGGATCCTATGGCTCCGGATCGCCTAGCACACCTCATTGTTCCCGGCCTATCCTTGGCTTTCGTCTCCACCACACCGGACCAGCCCTGGCCTCAGCGGCCCTACCGCCGTCTCCGGCTGGACGCTATGGCGGACCAGGAGCTCTACCGGCTCAACCGGCCCCGCATCCGCTTTACCCGCAAAGTGGCCTCCGCACTGGAAGAGGAAGCCGTGTCTGGTCTTGCCCAAGCCAAGTCTGACCATGACAAGCTGGAGGCGCTTTATAACCCTCATGTAAACTTTGAACAGGTGTATGCCATTGCCGATCATCTGGCCCAGGAGATTCTGGACCCGCCGTCTCAGGAAGCATAACCACAAATTCCGGAAAGGCTGGGCAGAAAGCGGCAGCGCCTTAAACGCTCAATGCCCTCTCTTATTTCCATCTTTTCTCTATCCTCACAGCCAGTCCTCCACTACATCCCGTAGCCCGGCCGGTGTCACGCTATTTCGGGTGAGCAGCTCCATCAACTCATCAATCCTGGGGATGCTGGTGGTCACATGGGCCACAACGGCCGATGGCCCGGTTGGCTCCTGGGCGATCTTTACCCCATAGCTTTCGCAACTGAAGGGCCCTACATCCATCTCATCAATGAGGATGGAATAACGGTACCGGACGGCATCGCCTTCCTCTCCCTCCACCTGCTTGGTACAAACTACAAGCTCGCGCATCATTCGTTCCTCTCTCCTTTGTAGAAATGGTCTCTAAAAGAAGTATGCCGGGGTACGTATAATTTTTCAAGCAAAACAAATCGCATAATTCGACAAAATCCGACAGCTCCACAAGATGTAGCGTCTCTTTTTTCATCTTTGGCACCAACACTTGAACAACGCCCTAAATCCCCTTGAATTTTCTACATTTTTACCAAAAACATTGAAATCGCACACAAAAGGGCCTCTTTCGTACATGCGTACGAAAGAGGCCCTTTTTCCTTTGGAGCTGATTTATGCCTTGGAAGCTTTGTACTTAGCGATGGCCTCGGTGAGCATGGGGCCAACTTTAAACAGGTCGCCGGTGATGCCATAGGTGGCCACGTCAAAGATAGGGGCGGAACCATTCTTGTTCACGGCGATGATGCATTCGCTGTCCTGCATGCCAGCCAGGTGCTGGATGGCGCCGGAGATGCCCAGGGCTACATAGATCTTGGCGTGAACCGTCTTGCCGGTCTGGCCCACCTGGTGGTCCGCGGCGATGAGGCCGGCGTCCACCACAGCGCGGGAGGCGCCTACCACGCCGCCCAGCACGTTGGCCAGCTCTTCGGCAATCTCAATGCCACGCTTGGGGTCAGAGCTGATGCCGCGGCCCACGCTCACCACCACGTCAGCGCCCACCAGGTCCACCAGCTTCTTGGCGGACTTCTTGATCTCCACCACGTCCACGTGGATGTCAGTGGCGTCCAGCTTCACGTCCACCCGCTCCAGCACGGTCTTGGCTGCCGTCTCCTCGTTGTAAGGGGCGGTCTGCATCACGCCGGGGCGCACAGTGGACATCTGGGGCCGGTAAGAGGGGCACACGATGGTGGCCATCAGGTGGCCGCCAAAGGCAGGACGGGTCATCTTCAGGTTCTTGGTGTCCTCGAACTTGGTGTTGTCCACGTCAATGGTGGAGGTGGTCTTGAGGAAGGCCTTATACTTCTCCACGTCCACGTCCAGGTGGGTACAGTCGGCGGTCAGGCCGGTGTGCAGCCGGGCGGCTACACGGGGACCCAGGTCACGGCCGATGTTGGTGGCACCGATGAGGAACACCTCGGGCTTCTTATCCTCCACCAGGTCGCAGATGACCTTGGTATAGCCGTCGGTGGTGTAATCCTTCAGCAGGGGGTGTTCACAGATGTACACCCGGTCAGCGCCATAGCCGCCCAGGGCCTTGGCGTAGGTCTCGTTGATCTTGTCCCCCAGGAGGACGCCGCACAGCTCCACCCCCAGGTCATCGGCCAGCTTGCGGCCCTCGCTGAGCAGCTGATAGCCGGTGCCCAGGATGACACCGTCCCGCTGCTCGCAGAATACCCACACGCCCTTGAAGGCGGCGGTGTCTTTACTGTTAAAAGCCATTGTTCAGCACTCCCTTCCTCAAATAATGTGCTTCTCGCTCAGGATGGACACCAGCTGCTCACAGGTGGCCTTGTCGGCCCCCTCTAGCATGGTGCCAGCGCCCTTTACCGGGGGAGAGAAGGACTTGTACACCTGGGTGGGAGAACCCTTCAGGCCCACCTGCTCCACGGTGATAGTGGGGTCGTCGGACAGGGCGTTGAAGTCCCACACGGTGTAGGGCTTGGCATAGCACTCCATGATGCCGCTGACGCTCATGTACCGAGGGGTGTTCAGCTCCTTGATGCAGGTAAGCAGGCAGGGAGTCTTGACCTTGATGGTCATATAGCCGTCCTCCAGCTCCCGGCGGACGGTAAGCTGGCCGTTCTGATAGTCAATGGCGGTGACATAGGTCACCTGGGGGATATCCAGCTTTTCGGCGATCTGGGGGCCGACCTGGGCGGTGTCGCCGTCGATGGCCTGCCGGCCGCAGAACACAATATCCCCTTCCTCCACGCCGATCTTGCGGATGGCGGCGGTGATGGTGGACGAGGTGGCGTAAGTATCCGCGCCGCCAAACTCCCGGGCGGAGATGAGCACCGCCTCGTCCGCGCCCATGGCCAGGCACTCCCGGAGCATGGACTCGGTGGGGGCGGGACCCATGGACAGCACGATGACCTTCACATCGGGGTTCTGGTCCTTGATCTGGAGAGCGGCCTCCAGGGCGTTCATATCATCGGGGTTGGAAATGGTGGCCATGGCGGCACGGTCCATGGTGCCGTCCTCTTTCACCGCCACCTTTCCGGAGGTGTCGGGCACCTGCTTGACACAGACAATGATTTTCATATGCTCACTCCTCCTTCTTATTTCACACCCAGAGCGCCGGAGATGACCATGCGCTGGACCTCGCTGGTGCCCTCGTAGATCTCGGTGATCTTGGCGTCCCGCATCATGCGCTCCACAGGGTAGTCCCGGGTATAGCCATAGCCGCCGAACAGCTGCACGCAGCGCCTGGTCACATCGCTGGCCGCCTCAGAGGCGAAGAGCTTGGCCATGGCGGCATCGGCGGAGTAGGGCTCGCCGCTCTGCTTCTTCAAGGCGGCGGCGTACACCAGGTACTGGGCGGCCTGCATCTTGGTGTGCATATCCGCCAGCTGGAACTGGGTGTTCTGCTGCTGGCTGATGCGCTTGCCGAACTGCACGCGCTCCTTGGTGTAGGCGATGGTCTCCTCAATAGCGCCCTCGCCGATGCCCAGAGCCTGGGCCGCAATGCCGATACGGCCGCCGTCCAGGGTCTTCATGGCGATGGCAAAGCCCTTGCCCTGCTTGCCCAGCAGGCGGTCCTTGGGGATGGTGCAGTCCTCCATAATCAGCTCGCAGGTGGAGGAGCCGCGGATACCCATTTTCTTCTCGTGCTTACCCACGGAGAAGCCAGGGTCGGTGCGCTCCACGATGAAAGCAGAGATCTCCTTGGACTTACGGCCCCGCTTATCCAACTTCTCGCCGGTGATAGCAAAAATGATGAACACATTGGCGTAGCCGGCGTTGGTAATAAAAATCTTGGAGCCGTTGAGCACCCAGTTTTCGCCGGATTCGTCCAGCACGGCGGTGGTCTGCTGGCCCTGAGCGTCAGTGCCCGCGCCGGGCTCGGTCAGGCCGAAGGCGCCCAGCCACTCGCCCTTGCACAGCTTGGGCAGGTACTTGGCCTTCTGCTCCGGGGTGCCGTTCTCATAGATGGGGGCGCAGCACAGGCTGGTGTGGGCGGACAGGATGACGCCGGTGGTGCCGCACACCTTGGACAGCTCCTCCACGGCCATGACATAGCTAAGTACGTCCGCGCCCGCGCCGCCATACTCCTTGGGAAAGTAAATGCCCAGCATCCCCAGCTCGGCCATCTTCTTCACCGTGTTCTCCGGGAACATCTCCTCCTCGTCCACCATGGTGGCCAAGGGCTTGACCTCATTCTCCGCAAAGTCCCGGAAGAGCTTGCGGAGCATTTCTTGTTCTTTGGACAGTTTAAAATCCATGAAATGGTCCTCCTTATCAAATAATCTGGGCGGAGGAACTTGTCTCCGCCCAGAGGGGAGCAATATAACAATGTTACCTGGGTAGTTTCACCTTTTTTGGCGATCACGCCCACGCCGCCGCGTTCACGCTTTCTTACTTGCTGTAGTCGAAAAATCCCTTACCGGTCTTGCGGCCCAGATGGCCCGCCCGAACCAGCTTGCGCATGAGCAGACTGGCGCGGTACTTGGAATCGTGGGTCTCATTATAAATGGTGTCCATGATGGCCAGGCACACGTCCAGGCCCACCAGGTCGCCCAGGTGCAGGGGACCCATGGGATGGTTGGCGCCCAACTGCATGGCCTTGTCCACATCCTCGGCGGTGGCCACGCCGGTGTACACCAGGTCGGCCGCCTCGTTGATCATGGGAATCAGGATCTTGTTGACCACGAAACCGGGGGCCTCGGCAACCTCCACAGGCTCCTTGCCGATCTCCTGGGCCAGAGCGTACACGGTCTTGAAGGTCTCCTCAGAGGTGTTGGCCCCCCGGATGACCTCCACCAGCTTCATGACGGTGGCAGGGTTGAAGAAGTGCATGCCGATGAAGCGGTCTGCCCGCTGGGTGGCCGCGGCGATGGCCGTGATGGAGATGGAAGATGTGTTGGAGGCCAGGATGGTCTCCGGTTTGCAGATCTTGTCCAGCTCCCCGAAAATGCTCTTCTTGATGTCCAGGTTCTCCACGGCGGCCTCCACCACCAGGTCGGCGTCCGCAGCCAGATTGAGGTCGGTAGTAAAGGTCATTTTGCCGGTAATGGCGGCCTTTCCGGCCTCGTCCAGCTTGCCCTTGGCCACCAGTTTGTCCAGGGACTTGTTCAGCCGGGCCTCGGAAGCCTGGATGATCTGGTCGTTGATGTCCCGGACCACTACGTCATAGCCCTTCTTGGCAAAGACCTGAGCGATGTCCAAACCCATAGTGCCGCCACCGATGACAACGATCTTTTTCATGATATTTTCCTCCTATCAAAGCATTGATATCTCATATTTCATGCAAAGGCTTCGCCTTTGCGGTCTTTTCCAAGAGCTGACGCACTTGGAAATACGTCCCCGTTATCTGTTCTGGAAGTGCTTCTCCTTCCGCTTTTCCAGGAAGGCACCCATACCCTCGTTCTTGTCCTCAGTACCGCAGGTGACGCCAAATGCCTCCGCCTCAAAGGCTGCGCCGGTGGAAATATCGGTCTGCATGCCCATACGGATGCACCGCTTGGACTCGGCCACAGCGATGGGGGCGTTGGCACAGATGGCCTGAGCCAGCTCCATGGCCTTATCCATCAGCTCCTCGGCGGGGTACACCTCGCTGACCAGGCCGATGGCCTTGGCCTCCTCCGCGCCAATGGTCTTGGCGGTCAGGATCAGCTCCATAGCCTTGCTGACGCCCACGATACGGGGCAGGCGCTGGGTGCCGCCGAAGCCAGGGGTGATGCCCAGGCCGGTCTCAGGCTGGCCGAACTTGGCCTTTTCAGAGGCCAGGCGGATATCGCATGCCATAGCCAGCTCACAGCCGCCGCCCAAGGCAAAGCCGTTGACCGCCGCAATCACCGGCTTGGACAGGTTCTCCAGCCGGAGGAAAATAGAGCCGCCGTGGACGCCGAACTTCTTCCCGTCAATGGCGGAAAAGCCCTTCATCTCCCCGATGTCGGCGCCCGCCACAAAAGAACGGCCCGCGCCGGTGAGGATGACCACCCGCACATCATCGGCCTGCTCCACCTTGGCGATGGCTTCATCCAGGTCACACAGTACCTGCGTGTTCAGGGCGTTGAGGGCTTCCGGCCGGTCGATGGTGAGCACCGCCACCTGGTCCTTCTGCTCGTACTTGACAAATGACATGGTGATTGCCTCCTTAACCTAATATTGTGATTTTTTTATCAAACGTGTCCCCTAATCATACGTTAATTTTTTAACAATACTTTTGAAAAAAAATCGCGGCCTCTCTTGTTACATTTTTAACAACTCTGCCGCTTCCTTCACTGTCTATAGTCCTCTGTTTATCCTTCTGATACTCAGTATACCTGCAACGAAGAAAAAAAGCAAGAAAAGTTTGTTAAACCTTTAACGGCTTAGCGCCGATTTTTTGCCTCTCTCCCATCGTTCTTTTAGTGAAATATCACAAAGCAGTTTCTTAACCTCCAATTTGCTCTACTTTTTCTTTTATCTTCTTCCTGTTTTCTTTCTCGGGTCCCATTCCGCCTGTATGCCATAGGGTCCGTCTTTGGTCGGCCCTACGGCATAGCCAGAATGGCTTCCTCCACCACCTGGAAGTGCCGCCAAATTCCCTGGATGGCGGCATTTTCATCGCCTTCTGTCAAAGCCTGAACAATTTCCAGATGAGCATCATGCAGCTGCTTGGCCTGGTCCTCTGCACTTACAATACGTACATACATGGTTCCGATAAATCGATTCACTGTGGCCAGCATCGCCCGAAACAGCGCTCTCAGCAGCAGATTACCTGACGCCTCGCACAACAGCATGTGAAACTGCTGGTCCAACAAAGCGCCCTTCTCGGGGTCTGGCTCCGCAGCCATCCGCTGGGCCAGGCTGTTCAGCCTTTCCAACTGGCCGGGCAAAACCCGGGTGGCCGCCAAGCGGGCCGTCTCGCTCTCCAAGCCCCGGCGCAGTTGGCTGACCTGAAGATAATTGGTTTCCCCCAGCAGAAGCATCATTTCAAAGCTGGTGCTGAGGTTGCCCTCCAAGTCGCAGGAAATGTAATTGCCCGCCCCCTGCACACTGGACACAAATCCCATCAGGCTCAAGGTTCGCACTGCCTCCCGCACAGAGTTACGGCTCACCCCCAGCTGTTCAGCCAGCTCCCGTTCTGGTGGAAGACGCTCCCCCCGTTTCAGGTTCCCCCTACGGATCTCCGCCTTGATATAATCCAGCACCTTTTCATAAGTCCGCTCCTCTTTGACTGTGCTTTCTTTAATGGTTCTCCCTCCTTTTCAAGCAGGGCGCAGCCGGCCTGAAAAGCCGGCCGCGCCCCGGTTGCCGCCCTTTATCAACGGACTTCACTCACTTTACGCCCATCCAGCCGGAAATGACCATGCGCTGGACTTCGCTAGTACCCTCATAGATTTCAGTGATCTTGGCGTCCCGCATCATACGCTCGAAGGGATACTCCCGGCTATAGCCGTAACCTCCCACCAGCTGGACACACTCCCGCGTGACTTGGTTTGCCACATCAGAGGCAAAGAGCTTGGCCATAGCGGCCAGATGGCTGTACGCCTCTCCGTCCTGTTTCGCCTGGGCGGCCCTGTAAACCAGCAGCCGGGCCGCGTCCACCTTGGTCTGCAAGTCAGCCAACTGGAACTGAGTGTTCTGGAACTGGCTAATGCGCCTGCCGAACTGGATGCGCTGCTGGATGTAGGGGAGGGTCTGGTCGATGCAGCCTTGGGCAATACCCAGGGACTGGGCGGCAATGCCGATCCGGCCTCCGTCCAGGGTCATCATGGCGATCTTGAAGCCCTTGTCCCGCTCGCCCAGCAGATTCTCCTTGGGCACCACGCAATCTTCGAAAATCAGCTCGCAGGTGGAGGAACCCCGGATGCCCATCTTCTTCTCGTGCGCTCCCACCTTGAAACCGGGGGTGCCCTTCTCCACAATAAAAGCGGAGATGCCCTTGTTTCCCTTCTCCTTGTCGGTCATGGCAAAGATTACGAACACATCGGCGTAGCCGGCGTTGGTAATAAAAATCTTGGAGCCGTTGAGCACCCAATTCTCGCCGGATTCGTCCAACACGGCGGTGGTCTTTTGCATGGCAGAGTCAGTGCCAGCACCGGGCTCGGTCAGGCCAAAGGCCCCCAGCCACTCGCCGGAGCACAGCTTGGGCAGGTACTTCTGCTTCTGTTCCTCGGTGCCGAACTGGTAGATGGGCCAGCAGCACAAGCTGGTGTGGGCGGACACCATAACGGAAGTGGTGGCGCAATGCTTCGCCAGTTCCTCACAGGCGGCGATGTAGGTCAGATAGCTCATGTCCGCCCCGCCGTACTCTTCCGGGAAGGGAACCCCCATCATTCCCATCTCACCCAGCGCGTGCCAAGTTTCCTCAGGAAACCGCTCATTTTCATCCACCTCGGCCGCCTTAGGGGCCACCTCCTTGACGCAGAAGTCCTTGAGCATGTCCAGGATGTCCTGTTCTTCCTCGGTAAAGTGGAAATTCATAACTCATCTCTCCTCGATTTCAGGCCGCCCTCCCAGGCGGCGGTAGTATGAAACGCCGTGTCCAAAGGCAACAGCCTTTGGATACCAGGCCAAGGCCCCTGGCCCTTGGCCTGGTATCCGGGGCCGCAGCCCCGAAAGGCTCACGCCTTGTGCTTCTTGATCTCGGCGGTGAGAGCGGGCACCACATCGAACAGGTTGCCCACGATGCCGTAGTCGGCCACGCCGAAGATGGGGGCGTCCGCGTCCTTGTTGATGGCCACGATATAGTCCGAGCCGCTCATGCCCGCCAGGTGCTGGATGGCGCCGGAGATGCCGCAGGCGATGTATACCTTGGGGCCCACGGTCTTGCCGGTCTGGCCCACCTGGTGGGAGTGGCTGATCCAGCCCGCGTCCACCGCGGCCCGGGAGCAGCCCAGGGTGGCGCCCAGGGCGTCGCACAGCTCCTGGAGAACCTTGAAGCCTTCGGGGGAGCCTACACCGCGGCCGCCGGACACGATGATGTCCGCGCCCTCCAGATCCACAATCTCACCGGCGGCCTCCCGGATGATCTCCAGGGTCCTGGTGCGGATGTCGGCCACGGGGAAGTGGAAGTCCTCCCGGATGATCTCCGCCTTCTTTTCCGTCTCGGCAGGCTTCTTGAACACGCCGGGGCGGACCGTGCCCATCTGGGGCCGGTGGTCAGGGCACATGATGACGGCCATCAGGTTGCCGCCGAAGGCGGGACGGGTCCAGCACACACAGCCGGTGGCCTCATCCACGTCCAGGCCGGTGCAGTCGGCGGTCAGGCCCGTGTTCAGCCGACAGGATACCCGGGGTCCCAGGTCCCGACCGTTGGGAGTTGCGCCGATGAGCACGCTGGCCGGGCCGTACTTCTCGATAAGGGTAGCCAGGGCGGCGGCATATGCGTCGGTGGAGTAGTCCTTAAACTCCTCGCCGTCCACCACCACCACCTTATCCGCGCCGTAGGCGGCGCACTCCTCCACGGCGCTGTCCACGCCGCAGCCCACCACCAGGGCCACCAGGCTGCCTCCCTGCTTGTTGGCGATATCCCGTCCGGGGGCGAGCAGCTCGATGCCCACGTTCTTGGCGGAACCGTCCTCTTTCGTCTCTACAAAGACCCACAGGTCCTTCGTTTTCGCTTCCATATCGGTTCCTCCTTGCATCAAATGATGTGGGCGCTGTTGAGCGCCTCGTACAACTTGGCCGCGCACTCCTCCGGCGTCTCGCCGGTGATCATCACGCCGGACTTCTTGCGGGGGGGCACATAGGTGCGCTTGACCTTGGTGGGGGAGCCCTTCAGACCAGCCCTAGAAAGGTCGATGCCCTCCAGGTCGGCGGCGGTGATCTGCTCGATCACCGCCTTGCGGGCGGCCATCTTCCGCTTGATGGTGGGGAACCGGGGGTCGAAGTTGGGCTTGGTAAAGGTCACCAGGCAAGGATAGCTCACGCCGACAACCTGCTTGCCGTCCTCCGCCTCCCGGATGACCTTGAGTCCATCCGCGCCCGCCTCCTGGACCTCCAGGGCGTAGGTCACCTGGGGCATGCCCAGGTGCTCGGCGATCTCAGGGCCCACCTGGGCGGTGTCGCCGTCGATGGCCTGCTTGCCGCAGAAGATCATATCAAACTTGCCCTCCAGGCTCTCCACCTTCCGGATGGCCTGGGACAGAATGTAGCTGGTGGCCAGGGTGTCCGACCCGCCGAAGGCCCGGTCGGTGAGCAGATAGGCCTTGTCCGCGGCAATGGCCAGGCACTCCCGCAGGGCGGTCTCCGCCTGGGCGGGGCCCATGCTGAGCACCACAATCTTGGTGTCCGGGTTGTTGTCCTTCACCCGGGCGGCGGCCTCCAGGGCATAGCCGTCAAAGGTGTTGACGATACTGGGCACCCCGTCCCGCACCAGGGTGTTGGTCTCCGGATCGATCTTGATCTCGTTGGTGTCCGGGACCTGTTTCACACATACCAGAATGTTCATACGTTCCCTCCTAATTCTATGGACCATCAGCCCTTATAGGTATAGGCTCAGCTTGTCGAAAAAGCCTCGCAGAGTTCGCGCCGTTAGCCGCGAAAAAATTGGAATCCGTTTTCGGCCGCGACATATCGTCACGGCAAAGTCCGTTCCAGGCAAAACACCCTGCGGGTATTCTGTCCTGCACTCCCTTGCCGTTCCTCTCCCATCCAAAACGGAAGGACGTTTTGGATGGGGGCCTATTACGAAAAACTCTTCTCGGTCCGCAAACGTGCGAATTGGCTGCATTCAGCGGCCAGTTCGCGCGCTGCGGCGGGCCGCAGACTATCCGTCGGAAAAGGCTTTGCTTTTTTCGACGGCCTGAGCCCTTACAGGCTGTAGCACACCTTACCGGGGTTGAGGATCATCTTGGGGTCAAAGACCTTCTTGATACCCCGCATCAGCTCCATGTTAGTCTCCCCCACGGCCTGGGCCAGATACTTCACCTTACCCATGCCGATGCCGTGCTCGCCGGAGATCTGGCCGCCCAGCTCCATAGTCTTGGCGTAGAGCTTGCCCATAAAGTCATCCACTTGGCGCAGGAACTCCTCCCTGTCCATATCGTTGGAGCAGGTGTAGATATGCAGGTTGCCGTCGCCAGCGTGGCCGAAGTACTGGAGCTTGAAGTCATAGTTTTTGGCCAGCTCGTCGGCAAACATCACATAGTCGGGGATCTTGGTCACCGGCACCACCACGTCGCACTCGTCCAGCAGCTTGGTCTGCTCCTCGATGCCCTCCAAGAAGGAGGAGCGAGCAGCCCAGGCGTCCTTCATTTTCGGGGGAGTGTCCGCCACCAGCACGTCCAGGGCGCCCTCCTCCAGCAGCAGCTCCGCCACCTGCTCCACGATGTTGTCCAGCTCGTCCTGGCTGTCTCCGTCGAAGGTGAGCAGCAGGTAGGCGCCCACCTCGGTGCCCTCCACCTTCCGGGGGAAGACCTGTTTGCCCAGGTACTCCTCGGAGGAGACCAAGATTTCCTTTTCAAAGAACTCGATGGCCTGGGGGTTGAAGTGATTCATCTTGAACTTGGGCACCGTGGAGATACAGGCGGACAGGTCTTCAAAGGGGACGATGAGGCTCACCGTGGCCTTGGGGGCAGGGATGAGCTTGAGGGTCATCTCGGTGATGACGCCCAGGGTGCCCTCGGAGCCGATCATCAGGTTCAGAAGGCTGTAACCCGAGCTGGTCTTGCTCACGGTGGCGCCGAAGCGGGTGATCTCCCCGTTGGGCAGCACCACGGTCATGGCCTTCACATAGTCCCGGGTGGCGCCGTACTTGACCCCCCGCATGCCGCTGGCGTTGGTGGCCACGTTGCCCCCCAGGGTAGCCAGCTTCTCGCCGGGATCGGGGGGATACATGCAGCCGTGGGCCAGGGCGTCGTCCGCCAGCTCCTGGAGCAGCACACCGGGCTGCACCGTGACGGCGAAGTTTTCCAGGTCATAGGACAGGATTTTATTCATTTTAGTGGTACAGATAACCACGCCGCCGCAGATGGGGGTGCAACCTCCCACCAGGCCGGTGCCAGCGCCCCGGGTGGTAACTGGGATGCCGTGCTCGTAACATACCTTCATGATGCCGGCCACCTCTTCTGTGGTGAGCACATCAATCGAAACTTCAGGCATCCGGGTGCCGTAAATGGGCATCTCGTCCCGGGCGTAGTCAGGGTTCACGTCCTCGCCTACCACTACCCGTCCAGGGACGACCTGTTCCAGCTGCGCGATGACTTCCGCTGTGATCGGATGATACTGCGTCATGTTTTCAGCGCCTCCTACTCATCAAACTAAAATCTTTGTTGATTCTTCTGTCCGCTTGGGAGCGACAGCCCGTTATCTCCCATTGTCTCAGAATTGGTCATACCGTTTACGCCTATACTGTACCACACTTTTCACAAATTGCAATCCTAAAAAATATTTTTTCCATTTTGTCCAGTTTTCCCGCCTTGTTTTGTGCAAAACATCATTTATTTTTAATTATCACAAAAAAATATGGACATCTTTACAGATCCGGCTTATACTGTGGCTGGAAAGATCTCCCCCTTCTTTTGCTTTCCCTGATGGGCGGCGGACTTTTTTCCTCACGGCTGCCGCTCATCAGGGAATTCGTTCCTTCCAAAATGGTACTACCAATCATCCCCTTGTATCACCCCAGTAAAAGGAGGAAACATCATGTTGCTGTCCGTCGTCGCCCTGGTCCCCATCATCTGGCTCATCATTGCCTTGGCGGTACTCAAGCTGCCCGGGCATTGGGCCTGCTTCAGCGCCCTGCTGGTGGCCGCCGTGCTCTCCCTCACTCTCTGGCAGATGCCGGCGACAGACTGTGCCACCTCGGCGCTGGAGGGGTTTGCCGCCGCCTTGTGGCCCATCATCCTGGTTATCGTGGCCGCCATCTTCACCTACAACCTGACCCTCAAAACCGGGGCTATGGATGTAATCAAGGGGATGCTCACCGGCGTGTCTGCCGACCGCCGGGTACTCATCCTGCTGATCGGCTGGTGCTTCGGCGGCTTTCTGGAGGGCATGGCTGGCTTCGGCACCGCCATCGCCATTCCGGCCGGCATCTTGGTAGGTCTGGGGATGGATCCGGTGGCCGCCTGCCTGAGCTGTATGCTTGCCAACGCCTTTCCCACCGCTTTCGGCTCAGTGGGCATCCCTACAGTCACCCTGTCCAACGTCACCGGACTGGACGTAATGTCTCTGTCCTTCACCACTGTGGTTCAGATGCTTCCCTTTATGATCCTGGTGCCCTTCCTCATGGTGATCGTGGGCGGCGGCGGCTTCCGGGCACTAAAGGGGGTGGCCGGCATTACCCTGGCCGCCGGGGTGTCCTTCGTGGTACCCGAGCTGCTGGTGTCCTACTTCATCGGCCCGGAGCTGACGGTCATCGTGGGCTCGGTGGTGTCTCTGGCCTGTGTGGTGCTCCTGGGCCGGCTACGCCGGGGCAAGGCGGTCCCCGCCCAGTATGACATGCGCCAGTCCGCCCCGGCCGCTGCCGCTGGAGCAGTCCCGGTCCAACGCAAAAAGGCGGCCATGAGTCCCCTGGCAGCCTGGCTGCCTTTCATCCTCATCTTCCTGTTCCTGCTGCTCACCTCCAAGCTGGTAGCCCCGGTGAACACCTTCCTGGGTCAGTTCAGCTCCACGGTCCAGATCAGCACCTCTCCCAACGCCAGCACCACCTCCTTCTCATGGGTCAACACGCCTGGCGTCATCATCTTCCTGGCCGCTATCATCGGCGGGGCCGTCCAAGGGGCCTCTGTCAAGCTCATGTGGCAGACCTTCGCGGCCACTCTGCGTCAGCTGATCAAAACCATCATCACCATCATGTCAGTGCTGGCCGTGGCCAAAATTATGACCTATTCCGGCATGATCTCCGACATGGCTGACCTCTTTGTCACCCTCACAGGCCGCTTCTATCCCTTTGTCTCTCCCATTATTGCTGCCATCGGGGCCTTTGTCACCGGCAGCGGCACCAACACCGAGGTGCTGCTGGGCGCCCTCCAGACGGAGGCGGCTGGCTCCATCGGCGTGTCCCAGTTTTGGCTGGCCGCCGCCAACTCCACCGGCGCGGGCATCGGCAAGATCCTCTCCCCCCAGTGCATCGCCACCGCTGTGGCCGCCGTGGGGCTGACCGGGCAGGACAGCACCCTGCTCAAGGGCATTTTCAAGTGGGCTCTGCTGCTGCTGGCCATCGCCTGCCTGGTGGTGGGACTGCTGGCGGGCGTCTCTCCGGCGTGATTTCAAGTTCTTCTTTACTTTTCTACAGTAAAGCATTATAATAGAACAACTGAATCTTCACTTAAGTAAGGAGTTGTTCCCCATGTCCCTTGACCGTGCGAAAGCTCATCTGGAGCAGTTTGGACTAGCCGGCCGCATCCAGCTGTTTGACGTATCCAGCGCTACGGTGGAGTTGGCCGCTCAGGCGGTAGGCTGCGCCCCCGCCCGCATCGCCAAGACCCTGTCCTTCCTCACCCCTGACGGTCCGGTGCTCATTCTGGCCGCCGGAGACGCCAAGATCGACAACAGCAAGTACAAGGCCCGGTTTCACACCAAGGCCAAGATGATCGGCCACGATGAGGTGGAGCCTCTCATTGGCCACGGCGTGGGAGGCGTGTGCCCCTTCGGCATCAATGAGGGCGTTCCCGTCTGGCTGGACGAGAGCCTGCGGCGGTTCGACATCGTATACCCCGCCGCCGGCACCGCCAACTCTGCCGTCAAGCTCCATCTGGACGAGCTGGAGCGGGCCTCTCAGGCCCAGGGCTGGGTGGACGTGTGCAAAGGCTGGCAGGAAGAAGAGCCTTAACTTCATATCCATGCAAAAAGGGCGGCCTGGTGCATAGCACCAGGCCGCCCTTAGGCCATCGAAAATGGCAAAGGCTTTTTCGGCATCCTCACCGAATGACCGGCCCCTCCACCACGATGGCGGGGAATTTTTTCTTCATTGCCAAAAGGCCCGCGGACAAGGCTGCGCAGGCCGCCGCTCCCAGGGTGTAGTACAGCTCCCCGGGGAAGCAAGTGGGATGAAGGCACAGGAACACAATATGGGCCGCCGTCACATAGCTCATAATCACCAGCTGAACGATCGCCCAGCGTCCCATCCGACGGTAGCCGGCGTAGAACTGGCGGATCTCCCATTTGTCCTTGCAGGTGAGGAAGTTGAACAGCCCCATATACAGAAACATCAAAGGGATGAGTCCCCACAGGCAGGGTGCGCCCACCCAGCCCACCATCCCTCCGGTTCCAGGGAAAAAGTTGATGAGCAGCAGGATCACCGTCATAAGCACCACATCCACAGCAGCCATGACCCGCACTCGAAACAGGTCCTCTCTGTTTCGCAGACCGTACCGCTGGCCTACATAGGTGAGCACTTTTTTCTTCCTGCCCTGCTCGTCGATCTCATAGTGGGCCTCATACCCCTCAAAATACCAGGAGCCTTTCTTAGCCACCCCATTCGCCTCCTTTCAAAAACGCCGGGGCTCATAGCGCGTGCCATGGGCCCCGGCGTTCCAGCACTTATGATACCAAATCAACCAGCCCCCGTCAACGGGCGGTTTCCCTTGGCGGGGCAGCTTTACAGCTGGTTGATCTCCCGCACATAGTGGCAGGCGCAGAAATGTCCCGGCTCCACCTCTTCCACCGCCGGCAAAGACTCATGGCATTTATCCTTAGCGTAGGGACAACGGGCGGCAAAGCGGCAGCCCGGCTTGGGATTGATGGGAGAGGTCACCTCGCCGGTCATCAGGATCTCATCCCGCTTGACATGGATAGAGGGGATGGGGATGGCGGACAACAGGCCCTTGGTATAAGGGTGGAGGGGTTTTTTGAACAGCTCTTTGGAATCGCACAGCTCCACCTGACACCCCAGGTACATCACCAGGATCTTGTGGGAGATATGCCGTACCACCGACAGATTGTGGGTGATGAACATATAAGTCAAGCCCTTCTCCTGCTGCAAATCTTGAAGCAGATTGAGAATCTGGGCCTGGATAGAAACATCCAGGGCGGACACCGGCTCGTCGCAGACGATAAACTTGGGGTTGACTGCTAAGGCACGGGCGATGCCGATGCGCTGGCGTCGTCCGCCGTCCAACTCGTGGGGATAGGAGAAAGCCAGCCGCCGGGCCAGACCTACGGTATCCATCAGTTCGGCCACCCGGTTGTCCCGCTCCTGCTTGGTCTTGCAGATCTTCATGGCCTTCATGGGTTCGGCGATCAGGTCGGACACGCACATACGGGGATCCAGGGACGAGGCCGGGTCCTGAAAGATCATCTGGATCTTGTGGTTGAGCTCCCGGCGCTTGACCTTATCTGGGTGGGTAACGTCCTGCCCCTCAAAGAACAGGGCGCCGCCGGTGGGTTCATGCAGGCCCATAATCACCCGGCCCAGGGTGGACTTGCCGCAGCCTGACTCCCCCACCACGCCCAGGGTGGTGTCACCGTCAATGGAGAAGGACAGGCCTTCCACAGCGTGGAGCGCCCCCTTGGGCGTCTTAAAGTATTTACAAAGGTCTTTGACCTCCAGCAGCTTACTCATGGTGTACCCCCTCCTGGCTCAAAATGGGATCGCCGCATCGCAGGCAGCGGCACAGGTGCCCCGGAGTCAGCTCGGTCATGCCGGGATGCTGCTGGGCGCAGGCCTCTACCGCGTAGGGGCACCGGGGATGGAACTTGCACCCCTCGGGAAGATTGGCCGGGTCCGGCATCAGGCCCTGGATGGGCTGGAGCCGCTCAGTATCCTTGTCCAGCGAGGGAATCGAGTTGAACAGCCCCTTGGTATAGGGGTGGGTGGTGTGGTCAAAGATGTCCTCCAGGGAGCCATACTCCACAATTTCTCCCGCATACATAATGGCTACCTGGTCGCAGGACTCGGCCACGATGCCCAGATCGTGGGTAATGAGGATCATGGAAGTGTTGAACTCCCGCTTTAGGTCGTTGATCATCCGCATGACCTGGGCCTGAATGGTCACGTCCAGGGCGGTGGTAGGCTCGTCCGCCAGCAGCAGCTTGGGGTTGCAGGCCAGAGCGATGGCGATGACTACCCGCTGCTTCATGCCGCCGGAGAACTGGTGGGGGTAATCGGAGGCCCGGTCCGGGCCGATGCCCACCTTGCCCAGAATATCGATCATCCGCTGCTGGGCCTCCACCTTGGTGCAGTTCTGGTGGCGGAGGATCACCTCGGCCACCTGGTCGCCTACGGTCATCACCGGATTCAGGGCGGTCATGGGGTCCTGGAAGATCATAGAGATCTCGTTGCCTCGGATGTCCTGGACCTCTTTCTCGCTCATGGTCATAATATCTCGGTCTTTATAGATGATGGAGCCGCTCTCCACCTGGCCGGGCTCAGGCACCAGCCGAAGAATACCCAGGGCGGTGGTCGTCTTACCCGCGCCCGTCTCCCCCACCAGGCCCAGGGTCTGACCGGCCTCCACCGACAGGGACACGCCGTTCACGGCGCGTACATCCCCCTCTTCCGTGGGGAAGTGGATCGTCAGGTCTTCAATTCTCAATAAACTCATGTCGCAGCCTCCTTACTTGCGCATCCGGGGATCCATGGCGTCCCGGAGGCCGTCACCCAGCAGGTTGAAGGCCAGCATGGTCAGGATGATGAACAGAGCCGGGAATACGATGGTGTGCCAGCGTTCCGCCAGCACAGACACATTGTCCAAGCCGGTATTGAGGATATTGCCCCACTCCGGGGTTGGCGGCTGTACGCCCAGGCCGATGAAGGACAGGCCGGCGATGGCCATGATGGACCCGCCCAGATACATGGACGCCTGCACGATGATGGGGGCCATGCAGTTGGGGATGACGTGGGTGAGGATGATCTTGCCGCTGCTTTCGCCGAAGGTGCGGGCGGCCTCGATGTACTCCTGGCTGTTGACCAGCAGGGTGGAACCCCGCAGCTGCCGGGCGATGATGGGGATGGTGCCCACAGAGATGGCCAGGGCAGTCTGCCACACGCCGGAGCCAAGGGCCACGGACACGCAGATGGCCAGCATCATACCGGGGATGGCCATGATGATGTCCATGAAGCGCATGAGCACATTGTCCACTACCTTGCCGAAAAAGCCGCACAACGCGCCAATGACCATTCCGGCCACGATACCGATGGCCACGGAGATAAGGGCTACCATCAGGGAGTACCGGCCGCCCACTAGCAGGCGGGTGAGCAGGTCGCGGCCCAGCTCGTCGCAGCCGAAAGGATGGGCCAGGCTGGGTTTGGCGTAAAGGTTGGCATAATCTGTGGGAGCATCATAACCGTAAGGGGTAATCCAGGTGGCAAACACGGTAGCCACCACCAGCAGCACCAGAAACACCAGACACACTACAGCCACCGGGTTCTTCTTCAGGCGGTGCCAAATTTCGCCCCAATAACTACGCTTTTTCAGCCGGACAGCTTCCTCCGCCGGAACCGCCGCAGTCTTTGTATCCTTTGCCATGGGTCAGGCCACCTCCTTGGCGGCGGGAGCCGCTTTTTTCTTGGTCTTGGCCCCAGCCGTATACTGGGCTTTGATCCGGGGATCCACCGCAGCGTAGGCCAAGTCAGTGAGCAGGTTCATCAGGGCGACCACCACGGCGCATACCAGCACACAACCCTGGACAGTGATAAAGTCTTTGCTATTAATTGAATTGCTGATGAGCGTACCCATACCTGGAATCTGGAAAATCAGCTCCACCAGAATGGAACCAGCCATGGCCGCGCCCAAGCCGTTGCCCACCATGGTGAGGATGGGAATAAGGGCGTTTTTCAGCACATGGCGGGAGATGACCTTCCCCTCCGCGATGCCCTTGGACCGGGCCGTGCGGACATAGTCCTGCCGGATGACTTCCAATACGGAGGACCGGGTCATACGGGCATTCTGAGAGATGGGGCCTACGCCTGCTGCGATGATGGGCAGGATATATCCCTGCCACGAGTCTACGCCGGATACTGGCAACCATCCTAGTGCTACGCCAAAGACCTGCATGAGCACCACGCCGATCAAAAAGCCCGGGATGGCGTTAAGCAGAATGGCGAGAATAGACGTAATATAGTCAATAATAGAGTTTTGGTGCAGGGCAGCCGCCAAGCCTAACGGAATGCCTACACAAATAGAGATTAGAATAGCCCCAATACTGAGAATCAGGGTGTTGGGAATACGGCCACCGATGAGCTGGGCCACTGTGGAGGAATAGATATAGGAATCACCCAAGTCGCCATGGAGCAAATCCCACAGATAGCTGCCCAACTGGACGATGTAAGGCCGGTCCAGGCCCATCTCATGTTCCATCTCCGCCAGGAGGACCGGGTCGTTAGCGGACAGGCCTAGTTTGATCATAGCCGGATTTGTGGTGCTAAAGTAGTTGATGGTAAAAATAATAATGATAGCGCCCAACAGCACAGGGATGATGAGCAGCAGGCGCCGCACGATGTATTTCAGCATTGGCTCTCCCTCCTCAGGGTTTGGTGTCTGTGTTGGAAGGAAGCGT
>CDZQ01059787.1_pt1 | contig 51447 bp, 42 predicted proteins | sample 554831 | NCBI WGS metagenome assembly CDZQ01 (sample SAMEA3182112, study PRJEB8094) | gut metagenome | biome: human; feature: gut; material: Stool; isolation source: human stools | place: Canada | collected 2013-05-06 | reverse complement strand
GTCAACCGTGCCTGTGAGCTGGTGGAGCTGCTGGGGGCCGGCGAGGTGGTGGATGGCGTCATTGACATTCTGAACTTCGTACCCCAGCCCACGGTACTCCCCCTGGAGCCGGACAAGATCAACGCCCTGCTTGGCACCGAAATTCCCCAGACGGAAATGGCCTCCATCCTGGTCAAGCTGGGCTTCCAGGTGGAGGATGGCCAGGTCACGGTTCCCTCCTGGCGGGGCGACGTGCGGCGCATGGCCGATCTGGCCGAGGAAGTGGCCCGGTTCCATGGCTACAACAACATTCCCACCACCCTTATGCGGGGCCAGACCACCCAGGGCGGCTACTCCCCCGCCCAGCAGCTGGAAAACCGGCTGGGCGAGCTGTGCCGGGCCTGCGGGTATGACGAGATCATCACCTACTCCTTTATCTCCCCCGCCCAGTACGACAAGATTCGCTGGCCGGAGAACTACTTCGCCCGGAAGAGCTTTAAGATTCTCAATCCTCTGGGAGAGGACACCTCCATCATGCGCACCACCACCCTACCCTCCATGCTGGAGATCCTGACCCGGAACTGGAACTATCGCAACAAGTCCGCCCGGCTGTATGAGGTAGGCCGCATTTACCTGCCTGGCGGAGAGGACGGCCTGGCCAACGAGGCCAAGGTGCTCACTCTGGGCGCCTATGGGGAAGATATGGACTTCTTTGCCATGAAGGGGGCCATTGAGGCCATTTTGAAGGACATCCGGGCCAAAGATATCCACTTCGAGGGTCCCTCCGGCGCGCCGTCCGACGCCTCCTACCATCCCGGCCGGTGCGCCACTGTTTGGAGTGGCAGCGACTGCCTCGGCATCTTCGGGCAGATTCACCCCCTGACGGCCCGGAACTACGGTGTGGACGGGGAGCTGTACTGCGCGGAGCTCAGCTTTGACGAGCTTATGCTGGCCAAGGGCCCTGACCCGGAGTATGTCCCCCTGCCCAAGTTTCCCTCCGTCACCCGGGACATCGCCGTGGTGTGCGATGCCCACGTCACCGTGGGTGCGCTGGAGCAGGCCATCCGGGACGGCGCCAAGGGGCTTCTGAAGGAGGTCACCCTGTTCGATATCTACCAGGGCAAGGGCATCCCCGAGGGCAAGAAGTCGGTGGCCTTCAACCTGGTGCTGCGCGCGGACGACCGCTCTCTCACCGGCGAGGAGGCGGACGAGGACGTAACGTCCATCTTGGAAACTTTGGAGAAAGAGTTGGGGGCCGTGCTGCGGTAAGCCGCCCCTCCGCCTCCTCGAGCCCCCGCACAGCGGGGCGCGCCTTGCGCGTACAAGGGTTTTGCCCCGCAAAACCTTGGGCCCGGCAGAATTCACTTCTGCCGGGCCTGTTTTATGCCCTTGGGATCCCCGGCAGAGGAGTTTCCTCTGCCGGGGAATGGCGGACGAGGACGTAACGTCCATCTTGGAAACCTTGGGGAAAGAGCTGGGAGCCGTGCTGCGGTAACCGCTCGTCCGCCTCAAATCAGCCACCGAAAGGTCCTGTCCCATGGACGGGGCCTTTCTTTTTCCCTTTTCTCTCTGTGCGAGACAAAATTCCCGCCCTCCGGGGTGGCGTTTTCCCAAGATTCCTGGTATGCTTGCCTCAGAACGCAGGACCGTGAGACAATTTTAAATGGCAAAGGAGGATCCCTTATGACAGAACTGGAATTTGGGGAACGCCTGAAACAATACCGGAAGGCCCGAGGCTTGACCCAGCAGGAGCTGGCAGACCTGCTGGGGGTGTCCAACAAATCCGTCTCCCGGTGGGAGAGCGGCAGCTATCCCGACGTGGCCACCCTGGGCCCCCTGGCCCACGCCCTGGGGGTAACGGTGGATGACCTGCTGGGGGTGGCCCCGCCCCTGCGCAGCCTGGGCCGGGCGGACTGGCAGAACTGGTTGTCCTTCGCCTTCGCCATCGGCGGCGGGGTGCTGTTCTTTCTGCTGGACCTGTTCGTGCCCACCCTGGTGTGCTACCTGCTCTATCTGGGGGCCATGGCCTATGGCGTGTACCTGCAAAAGCACTACACCTACCACAGCAAATGGTTCCACCGGGCCAACCTGGCCATGAACTTTTTCGTCAACCTCCAGTTATTGGGGACGGTCTTCTCCATCGCCGTCCAGCTCACCGCGCTCAACACCGCCTGGCAGGAAGTGCTCACCCCCACTTGGCGGGACCTTGTCGCCCTGTCCCAAGACCTGTCCGCCCTGCTGGGCAGCTTTGGGACGGCGTTGATACTTCTGCTCCTTTGGCCGCTGTGCGCCCTCGCGCTCACCTGTCTCACCTGGCGCCTCATCCGCGCCAGGCTGGACAACGCGCCCCGGCTGGGCGGACTCCGGCTGGCGCGCGCCCCCTTCGCCTGGTCCAAGTTGCCCCCGGTCCTGGGCCCGGTGCTGCCCTGCCTGTTCTGGTGCCTCTATTGGTCCCGGAGCCTGCCCGGCTGGATGTACGTCCGCCAGCTAGAGCTGTTCTATGGACTTTTAGCTCTGGTGGTCCTGTTCACTGTGGTCTGGCTTCTGGCCGTCAAACGGCCCTGGATGCTCCTGCCTGCCCTGGCCTGTGACCTGCTCTGCCTGGTTTATCCGACTGTGCTGGACTACGGACTGTCTTATTCTACCCTCAGTGGCTCCTTCTTTCCGGAAGGCCGCCTTAACCAAATATACTACCTTCCCTTCGGCCAGCCTACAGGGGCCCTCTTCATTCTAGGGGTGGCACTTATGGCAGCCTATCTGCTCTGCTGTTTTGTCCGGCTCACGCTGAAAAAGCCCGCCCCCGGTGGAACAGCCTGACCTATCCCTCCCCCGCCGCCCGCGGCCCCACATGGCCGCGGGCGTTTTTTGTCTGTCTCCGGGTTGCCTAACCCTATTGAAAATGGTATACTGTTATTTTAGGTATACTAAGTTTAACTTGAAACTGCGTGAGGTGCTCCCTATGAAGCTCATGGTCATCGACGGCAATTCCATCGTCAACCGGGCCTTTTACGGTGTCAGCCAAAACCTGTCCACCCGGGACGGGCTGCCCACCAACGCCATTTTCGGATTCCTCAACATCCTGCTCAAGCTGCTGGACGAAGAGAAGCCGGATGGCCTGGCGGTGGCCTTTGATCTGAAGGCCCCCACCTTCCGCCACCTGGCCTACGAGGGCTATAAGGCCCAGCGCAAGGGCATGCCCGAGGAGCTGGCCGCCCAGATGCCGGTGCTGAAGGAAGTGCTGGACGCCATGAACATCCGCCGGTACGAGCTGGAGGGCTGGGAGGCAGACGACCTGCTGGGCACCATGGCCCGGGTCAACGAGAATGAGGGCGGCGACACAGTCATCGTCACCGGAGACAAGGACTCCCTCCAGCTTATCGATGGACACACCACCGTCAAGCTGGTCACCACCCGTATGGGACAGACCACCACCAAAGCCATAACTCCGGATGCCTTTCGGGAGCAGTACGGCTTCGACCCCATCCACATGATCGACCTGAAGGCCCTGATGGGGGACGCGTCCGACAACATCCCCGGCATCAAGGGCATCGGGGAGAAGACCGCTATGGCCCTGCTGGCCCAGTATCCCTCCATCGACGAGCTTTACGCCCACCTGGACCAGTTGGACGCCAAGCCCGCGGTGCTCAAAAAGCTCACCGAGGGGGAGTCAGATGCCCGGCTGAGCTACGACCTGGCCACCATTCACTGCGATGCGCCTATGGATTTTCACCCAGAGGACGCTGCCCGGAAAAGCTGGAACGACTCCGCACTCTATGACATTCTGCTGCGGCTGGAGTTCTCCAAACTCATCGACAAGCTGGGCCTGTCCGGTCACGGGGCCGTGGAGCAAAAGCAGACCGCATTTACCGGCGTCTGCGAAAGTGAAATCGTAACGGCGCAAGCCCGGATGGAGGAGCTGCTGGCAGCGTTCCGGGACCGGGACCATGTGTCCTTCCTTGCCCTGTCCGGGCTGCGGGGCGTGTGCGTGGAGTGGGACGAGGGAGGGTCTGGCCGGGCCGCCCTATTCCTCCCGGACCAGTTGGACTGCTACCACGATTTTCTCCAGGGCTTTTTCTCCCCGTCGGTGAACAAGGTCACCCACGACTGTAAATCCCTCATGGGCACACTGCTGGAAGAGGATTTAGAGCTGGGCGGCTTCCTCTTTGACACTGCCATCGGCGCCTACCTCCTGTCCCCCACCGACGGAAGCTATGAACTGGAAAAGCTGTCCATCTCCTACTTCAACGTTGAAACCGCCAAAGCAAAGCTCTACCAGGACCCAGACGCCTTTGCCCCCCTGGCCGACCAGGCCGAGCCGCTGGCGGCCTTGGTGCATCACACCGCCCTGATAGACGCACTGTACCACGAACAGCGGGAAAAAATCCGGGAGTTAGGGCTGGCGCAGGCCTGCTATGACATCGACCTGCCCCTGTGCGCCGTGCTGGCCCGGATGGAGCGGGCGGGCTTTTGGGTGGACCGGGACGCCCTGTCCTTATTTGGGGAGCTGCTCACCAGCGGCATCCAGCGGGAACAGGAGGCCATCTATTCCCTGGCCGGGGAGGAATTCAACATTCTATCCACCAAACAGCTGGGGCACATTTTATTTGACAAGCTGGGCCTGCCCCCGGTAAAAAAGACCAAGACCGGCTATTCCACCAATGCGGAGGTACTGGAAAAGCTGGCCCCCCACCATGAGATCGTGGTCCATATTCTGGAGTACCGGCAGTTGACCAAGCTCAACTCCACCTATGTAGAGGGACTTGGCAAAGTCATCGCCCCGGACGGACGTATCCACACCAGCTTCCAGAACACCGTCACTGCCACCGGGCGGCTTTCCTCCACCGAGCCCAATTTGCAGAACATTCCCGTGCGCACCCCCCTGGGGGCAGAGATGCGCAAGATGTTCGGCGCAGCCCCCGGTAACGTGCTGGTAGACGCAGATTACTCCCAGATTGAGCTGCGGCTGCTGGCCCATATGTCCGGGGACGGCGAGATGATCGCCGCCTTCAACAGCGGGGTGGACATCCACACCGTCACCGCCTCCCAGGTGTTCGGAGCAGACTCGGACCAAGTCACTCCGGATATGCGCCGGGCGGCCAAGGCAGTGAACTTCGGCATCGTGTACGGCATCTCTCCCTTCTCCCTCAGCCAGGATATCCACGTTACCGTGGCCCAGGCCAAGGAATATATGGAGAAGTATTTCGAGCACTACTCCGGCGTCCGGGCTTATATGGACCGGGTGGTGGAACAGGGTAAGACCGACGGCTATGTGTCCACCTTGTACGGCCGCCGCCGGTGGCTGCCTGAGCTGAAGAGCTCTAACTTCAATACCCGCTCCTTTGGTGAGCGGGTGGCCCTGAACATGCCCATCCAGGGCACCGCCGCCGACATCATTAAGCTGGCCATGCTCCGGGTGGACCAGGCCCTCCGGGATGAAGGGCTGGAGGCCAAACTGGTGCTCCAGGTCCACGACGAACTCATCGTGGAGTGCCCGGAGAGGGAGGCAGAGGTGGTTACCGCCCTGCTCAAACGGGAGATGGAAGGGGTGGCCCAGCTGTCCGTTCCCCTCGTTGCCGAGGCCAAAGCGGGCAAAACCTGGGCGGAGGCTCACTGAGATGAATATTCAGAAGCTGTGCCGCCTGTACGGTCTTTCCCCTTTGCAGACGATTGTTCCCGTTCAGCCTGGCACCGCAGCCCAGGTGTGGCGGATGACCACAGCTGATGGGGCGTTTTTGGTGCGTACCCTCGCTGGGCGGGATCAGGGAGAGCGGGAGTGGACCATCTTCCGCCATCTGGCAGGCCAAGGTTTTACCCAAATCCCAGCCATTCTGCCTACCGCTGACGGGACTCCCTCGGCGGAGCTGGACGGCGTATGGTACCAGCTCCAGCGGTACTGTCCCGGTGCGCCCCCCGACCCAGGCCAGCCCGGCATCCCACGGGCCATGGCCCGGCTGGCCGTCCAGCTGGAGCATGCGCTGTCCAGCTGTCCCACTGTCCGCTTTCCTGCTGAACACTTCGACCTTGCAAAAGTCTGGACACAAGCCAGACAGAGCTGGTCCCAGTTGTCCCTGCCCCTTTCCCCGGAGGATGCGGATTGGGCGGTGGAACAATGCCTGCAGATCACGGACCGGGATGCTCAGGTCATCCACGGTGACTTGGGCCCATGGAACCTATTGTTTACTCCGGATAGGGAACTGCTGGTCATCGACTTTGGGCAGGCCCGGATGGGCGACCCTTACTTCGACGTGGCCTCCCTGCTGGGTGGACTGGTGAACCACGCCCCGCAAGAGCGCCGGGCGAAGGCCTGCGAGGAATTTCTAGACGAGTGTCAACTGCACATGCCTTTAAATCTTGCCCGGCTGCGGTCACAGCTGGAGCTATGGGTGTGGCGGGGCCTTGCTCAGTGTGTCTGCTCCGGGCCTGACTGGGCCGAGATGGCCGCCCGCTTTTACAATGCCCTGACCTGGGCAAAGGAGGCGCTATGAACTATCGACTGATCCCCATGACCGCCGAACATGTCCCCCAGGTAGCCGCTCTGGAGCGGACCTGCTTCTCCCACCCATGGACGGAGGATATGCTCCGGCAAGAGCTGTGGAACGATGCCGCCGTCATCGTGGTGGCGGAGGGTGAGGACGGCACTGTGCTAGGCTATGCAGGACTACAGGCCGTGCTGGACGAGGGCTACATCAACAACGTGGCGGTGGATCCCCGTTTCCGCCGCCAAGGGGTGGCAGATGAGCTTATCGCCGCTTTTGTCCGCTTCGGTAAGGCCAAGCTGGCTTTTCTTACCCTGGAGGTACGGGCCTCCAACGCCCCCGCCATCGCCCTCTATGCCAAGCACGGCTTTCAGACGGCGGGGCGCCGGAGAGACTACTATAACGATCCCAAAGAGGATGCGATTCTAATGACATTGGAGTTTGATCATGAAACTGAACCTGCTGAATAAAGAAGAACTGACCAACTTATACAAAGACGAGATGATGTTTGACTTTCCGAGGGCGGAGCTCAAGCCCCTGCGAGCCATGCTTCGTCTGATGGACATGGGCCAGTACGATCCCCTGCTGGTCACAGACGACCAGGGAGTGGCTTTGGGCTACGCCATGATTTGGCTGCCCCGGGCCCGGAACGGCGCCCTGCTGGAATACCTGGGCGTGCTCCGAGGCAAGCGCAACGGCGGCCTGGGCAGCCAAGTTCTTCCCCTTCTGGCGGCGCGGTACGGCCAATTATTCGGAGAGGCGGAGGCCCCCACCTCGGACGACCCGGCGGAGAATGACCTGCGCCGGCGGCGCATCGCCTTCTATGAACGCAACGGTTTCCGGGTGTTGGACTATGAGTGCGCCCTGTTCGGCGTCCACTTCAACTGCCTGTACCTGGGTCCGGAGACCGACGACCGTAAAGTAGAGGCCCTCCACTGCAGCGTCTACGCCGACTATTTCTCCCCCGAGCACATGGCGCGGTATATCCAGTTGCCCCTTCATCCCGGCGAGGCCATCCAGCCCTCTCCCGCCTGGGTGGAGGAGGATGAGGAGGAGGTCTTTCCATGACAGAGCAGGAGCGGGAAGACAAGCTCCATGCGTGGTTCGATATGTGGTTGCGCCAGACAGACGATGGGATCTTGGAGCTGTTCGTCCCCGATGCGGTGTATGTCGAGAGTTGGGGCCCCGAGTATCACGGTGTGGATGCCATCCGCCACTGGTTTATGGAGTGGAATACCCGGGGCCGGGTGCTGACGTGGGACATCAAGCAGTTCTTCCACAAAGAGAACCAGACCGTGGTGGAGTGGTATTTCAAAAACGCCATGAACGACGGCCGGGTGGAGGAATTTGACGGCCTGTCCCTGGTGCGGTGGAACAGCGCCGGACAGATTGCCCGGCTCCAGGAGTTTGGCTGCAATTTGGACCGTTATGACCCCTATGCCCATGGCCCGGAGCCCCAGTTCCGGGACGAGCGGGCGGCGTGGTTCTGACCGCCGCCCATCCGATATGACTGTCAGGAGGACTGCCCGGTGACAGGCTTTCAGCGAGAGGACCTAAGTTTTTCCCTTTGTGGGCTGAACTGCGCCCTGTGCCCCATGCAGTTGGGCGGCCACTGCCCCGGCTGCGGCGGCGGGGCAGGTAACCAGCCCTGCGCCATTGCCCGTTGTTCTCTGGAACACGGGACGGTCTCATACTGTTGGCAGTGCGCCGACTTTCCCTGTGAACGCAGCCGTGGGGACGAGCCCTACGACAGCTTCATCACCCACCTCTACCGGCGGGCTGACCTAGAGCGCTGTCGGGACATGGGACCTACCGCCTATGGGCGGACGCTGGAGGAAAAGCGGTCCATCCTGTCCGCCCTGCTGGCAGGGTACAACGACGGCCGCCGTAAGACTCTCTACTGCTTGGCGACCAACCTGTTGCCGCTGGATGATCTGCGTCAGGTCATGGAACATTTGGCCCTTCTCCCGCCGGACCTGCTGCCCAAGGAGCGGGCGTCTCAGGCCGCCAGGCTGCTCCTGGCATGCGCCCGGAAGAACGGCGTAGAGCTGAAGCTTCGAAAAAAGCAAAAGAAGTGAGCGCCATGTATTTCAGGCCCCCGAGCCGCCAGGCTCTCCCCTTCCTGGTCTCCCTGTTTGATAGCGAGGCGTATGAGCTATACTCCACCGCTTCGGGTTTTGGGGTGGTAAAGAAAACCGGATCGTCTGCGGCGGCGACGGCCAGTCCCTGGGGTGAACCATGTACCGGATTCATGGCGACACCTGCCGCCTGGCCTCATCGTGATGCAGTACGCCCTAGTAGGCCTTGGCCTGGGCTATCAGGCCTTTGACCAGGTAATCCGCTTCCTGACCCTTTCCGTCCGGCGGGTAAAGCTGGATGTACAGCAGCGCGACCGCCGCACCGTCGATTTTTACCTCCGCTACGGCTTTCAGATCGTTTTGGAAGAAGAACAGCCGGTGGGCAGCGGAGCGCAGATGTATGATAATATGGAGCTTGTTCCCCCCTATGAATGTGTGATATTCTGATATGAGAAAGTGTGATTTTGTTGAATATCTTAGCCTTTGAATCCTCCTGTGACGAGACTGCCGCCGCAGTGGTAAAGGACGGTCGGACCGTGCTTTCCTCGGTCATCGCCTCGTCGGCGGACATGCATGCCATCTATGGCGGCGTGGTACCCGAGATTGCCTCCCGCAAGCATGTGGAGGCAATCGTCGGCCTGACGGACGAGGCCCTGCGGCAGGCCGACATGACCAAGCAGGACATCGACGCCGTGGCGGTGACCTACGCCCCCGGCCTTATCGGCGCACTGCTGGTGGGGGTGTCCTTCGCCAAGTCGGTAGCTTACGGCCTGGGGGTGCCCCTCATCCCCGTCCACCACGTCCGGGGCCACATCGCCGCCAATTATATCGCCCACCCGGACCTGGAGCCTCCCTTCCTGTGCCTGTGCGTGTCCGGCGGCACCACCGCCCTGGTGGACGTGCAGGATTACACCCACTTCGCCGTGCTGGGCAGCACCCGGGACGACGCCGCCGGGGAGTGCTTTGACAAGACCGCCCGGGTACTGGGCCTGGGCTACCCCGGAGGCGGACCCATGGACAAGATGGCTCAGGGGGGCAATGATAAAGCCTTTACATTCCCAAAGGCCCATGTGGCCGACCACCCGCTGGATATGTCCTTCTCCGGGCTCAAGACAGCGGTGCTCAACACCATCCACAATGCCCAGCAGAAGGGAGACAAGTTGGACCTCCATGACCTGGCGGCCTCCTTTGCCGCCGCCGTGTCCGACTCTCTGGTGCCCCGGGTGATGGAGGCAGATCGTATGCTTGGCTACCACAAGATCGCCGTAGCTGGCGGCGTGGCTGCCAACAGCCGCATCCGCGCTGACTTGGAACGGGCCTGTCATCATGCCGGAGCTAAGCTGTGGCTGCCTCCCCTGTCCCTGTGCGGCGACAACGCCGCCATGATTGGGTGCCAAGGGTATTATGAATACCTGGCCGGTCACACCGCCGGTTGGGACCTCAACGCCAAGGCCGTCATGGACATCTCCCTAGGCTGACGAACCGAACCCCGCATTACACCAAAATTTGAATCACATAGGGAAGACTCAGCTTCGCTATGGCCGGAAGGAGAAGATCGTTGAATGGACAGACCCGTTACAACGTTATTTATGCTCATGTCGCTGGACGGAAAAATCAGCACCGGCTCGTCTGATGAGCGGGATGTAGATCAGGATTTTCCCCTCATAAGCGGGATAAAGGAGGGGCTTTCTCAATACTATGACCTTGAGCGTTCCACCGATCTGTGGTCGTTTAACACTGGGCGGGTACAGGCCAAAATAGGAGCCAACACTCGGGCGTTTCCAGCTAAGACCCCGGTGTCATTTGTATTGCTGGACAATGGGCACCTGACAGAACATGGAGTCCGTTATTTTTGTGCAAAGGCGAAAACCTTTGTCCTGATCACTCAGAATCCGGAACACCCTGCCTTTTCTGTCAAAGAAGAACATCTTCATATTCTCCGGCAAGATACGCTGAACCTGCCTGGGGCGCTTGCTCATTTAAAATCAGATTTTGGCTGTGAACGCCTGACCATACAATCCGGCGGGACAGTCAATGGGATCTTTCTGAAGGAAAAACTGATCGATCATGTCGACCTGATCATTGCCCCTGTCCTCATCGGAGGAAAGAACACTTCAAGCCTGATTGACGGCCCCTCCATCGTCTCCAAGGAAGAGCTCAATCGGCTGGGTATATTGAGGCTTCAAAGCTGTGAGGTCCTAACGCATTCCTATCTTCGGCTGAGATATGACGTTATAAATAGCATCTAAAAATATCAGGGAGCCCACAGAGTCAGTCTGTGGGCTCCCTGACATATAGCAGGAAACAGGCCGCCCAGCAAATATTCAGCCGGGCGTACCTTTCCTTTTTAATCAAATTCTCACCGCGCCTACACCTAAGGCCCCAGGGCCGGTGTGGCAGGCGATGGAGAGGGTGAGGGGCTCTCCATCGATGACTTCCATCTCCGGGAAGGCGGCGTGAATCTCGTCACGCCACTCCTCCCTCAGCGCGTCAGGAATCTGGCTGTACGCCATCTTCACCGCCAGGTGCCCACTGTCCCACAGGTCCTTCAGCCGGCCCTCCAGGTCGGCGCGCACCCGCTGGATCATCATCCGCCGGGCTGCCTTCATGCCCCGCACCTTGGCTACCGCATTGAGCTTGTCCCCATAGATTTCTAACACCGGTTTGATGTTGAGCATGGTGCCCGCCACCGCTTCTACGCCGGTGACCCGGCCACCCTTGCGGAGATATTTCAAGGTATCCACTGTGATATAGATGCAGGCATCCATGGCCTGTTCCTCTAAAATGCGCTTTGTTTCAGCCGCGTCTAGTCCCTGTCTGGCCAAGGCCAGAGCATCCAATACCGAATGGCGCTGAGTCACCGAAATCCGGCGGTTATCCACCACCTGAACCCGTCCTTCAAAATCTTCCGCCAGCACCTGCGCGGTGGCACAAGAGGCGCTCAGCCCTGCGGACATGGGGATGTAGACAATCTCCCGGTGCTGCCCCAGCAGGCGATTCCACACATCCAACAGATCACCCGGCGCCGGCTGAGACGTGGCCACGTCAGCTCCCTCAATCAATCGGTCATAGAACTCCTTTTGGGTGATATCCAGCCCCTCATAGAAGATTCTCCCATTGATATGGACCGGCATCGGGATGACAGTCACTCCCATCGCTCGCCCCTCTTCCACGCTGATTCCGCTGTTGCTGTCGGTCACGATCGCCACGTCAGCCATCGCATCGGCACCTCTTTCCTCATTTCCCGTTGACGATTATTTATACATGCGTTAAAATTATAAAAGACCTTTGTCCAACTGGCAAGCAAAATTTTTGGAATCTCTACTTAATTATACAGTTAGAGGAAAGTGTCATGTTAATGGAAGACAAACGCATTCTTAGAACAAAAGCCCAGTTTCGCCAGGCTCTCATCACACTGCTGGACCAAAAGCGCTTTGAACAAATCACAATCAAGGCCCTGTGCGACCAGGCAGGCATCACCCGCATCACCTTTTATGCCCATTACGCAGACAAATATGAGCTGGCGGAGGACATTTTCCGTGAAATGATTGTCTTGGGTACTCAGGAATATCTCCAGCTTCAGCGGAAAAACAATCCCTCTGACGACCCGATTCTGGGCTACTGCAATGTGCTGGATGCCATTTTAGATCTATACACCACCCGCTTTGACTTTTTTCGCCATACCTCTCCGGCGGAAAATCCCTACCTGTCCTCCTCCTTTTTCACCCATGTGCTGGACATTGTGGAGAAGCACGCTCACAAAGCCAGTTCCCACCTCATTCCCCGGTACCAGGTCCGGGCCATCACGGCCTTTCTGTGTTTTGGCCTGGGCGGCTTTATCACGGAGAACTCCGCCCCTGACAGCGACGCCCGGCAGCAGGCCAGGACCATCCTGCGCGATATCCTCTCTTCTGATATTCTGACTTACCGCCCCCAGATCAAGCCTTTTCCCGGTCACGACGGATGAGCAGTCGGATTGCTTCCACTCCGGTCCGAACCGCCGCATCCGTATCCTCATCCCGGATTTGATCCAGGCCGGCCGCGTTGCGTTCCTGGTTCCAGATCACGTGGAACACCGAACCGCAGCGCACCCCCCGTGCCGCCGCCACGGTAAACAGGGCTGCCGACTCCATCTCCGAGGCCAACACTCCCAGGCGTTTCCATGCCTGCCATTTCTGCTCCAGCTCATAGGACACGGGCATACGCTCTGGAGAATGCTGTCCGTAGAAGGAGTCCTTACACTGGACCACCCCGGCATACCAGTCCCGGCCGGAGGCCTTAGCCGCCTCCACCAGGTTGGAAAGCACCTCATAGTCTGGCACTGCCGGGAACTCAATGGGGGCGTACTCCCGGCTGGTTCCCTCCATGCGCACCGCGCCGGTGGCCACCACCAGGTCCCCGCTCTTCACATCCAGGCGGATGCCACCGCAGGTACCCACCCGTACAAAGGTATCCGCTCCCAAATTGGACAATTCTTCCATTGCGATTGCGGCAGAGGGACCGCCGATACCAGTGGATACCACGCTCACCCGTTCCCCCAAGAGCGTCCCCGTATAAGTCGTAAACTCCCGGTTGGCCGCCACAAGAGCAGGGGCATCGAAATACCGGGCGATCTTCTCGCACCGGCCAGGGTCTCCTGGCAGCAAGCAGTAACGACCTATCTCCCCCGCCCGGCAGCCAATATGAAATTGCCGTTCATCTGCGATCATCTCATTCACCTCAATCTCAAAATTGCAAAGCCAAAACCATTTTCCCCCGCCCCCTATCCGTTCAGGGGCCAGGCCTCGTCTTTCATTATAGGTTCCGTTCTTCTAAAATGCAAGGCCCGCGGCATACGTCAGAAGCAGCCGCTCCCTCTCCCGGCCTTTTGCACGGTAATTTCAGGCAAAAACAAATGTATTTTTGTGGGAATCACGAAAAAAAGGCAAATCGCCTCTATTTAGTGAAGTGAAGCTTGCAAATCTCGTGTGATATGGTAAGATAAAGTTTAGACATTTTGTGAACGGGAAGAGAAAAATTTTTGACAAAGGAGCTGTATGTGAATGATCGAGAACCTCTTTTGGCTTGGCTTTGTGGGCGCTGCCCTAGCGCTTGTATTCGCCCTGATCCAGCGAAACAAAGTCATGGCCTACTCCGAGGGCACTGACACCATGAAAAAGATTGCCCAATCCATCCGTGACGGCGCCAACGCCTACCTAAAGCATCAGTACACCACGGTGGCCAAGGTCTTTGTGGTGGTGTTCATCGTCCTGCTGATCATGGCCTTCGCCACCGGCGGCGAGATGCTGTCCAAGTTCACCCCCTTCGCCTTCCTGACTGGCGGAATCTGGTCCATGCTGGCCGGCTTCATCGGGATGAAGATCGCCACCAATTCCAACGCCCGTACCGCCCAGGCCGCCTCCGAGAGCCTGAACCGTGGTCTTCGGGTAGCCTTCTCCTCCGGCTCCGTCATGGGCTTCACTGTGGTGGGCCTGGGCCTGCTGGACATTTCCATCTGGTATTTCCTGCTGCGCTATGTCTTCGGCGTGGACGACCCTGTTGCCCTAGGCAATATCATGGTCATGAACGGCATGGGCGCCTCCTTTATGGCTCTGTTCGCCCGCGTGGGCGGCGGCATCTACACGAAGGCCGCTGACGTGGGTGCCGACTTGGTGGGCAAGGTGGAAGCCGGCATCCCCGAGGATGACCCCCGCAACCCCGCCACCATTGCCGATAACGTGGGCGATAATGTGGGTGACGTTGCTGGTATGGGCGCCGACCTGTATGAGTCCTATGTGGGTTCTATTCTAGCCACCTTCGCCTTAGGCGCTGTGGGCGGCTATGGTTGGGGCGGCCTGCTGCTTCCCGTGCTGCTGGCTGTGTGCGGCGTAGTGTGCTCCATCCTCGGCTCCTTCCTGGTCAAAACCAAGGAGAATGCCTCCCAGCAGTCTCTGCTGCGCTCCCTGCGCACTGGTACTTATACTGCCGCAATCCTGTCTGCCGTTCTGGCCGCCCCTCTGACCTACTTTATCCTGGACGGCCAGATGGGGGTATATGTGGCCATTCTGTGCGGCCTGATTGGGGGCTGCGCCATCGGCTACTTCACTGAGTACTACACCTCCGATACTTACAAGCCCACCCAGAAGCTCGCCGACTCCACCGAGACCGGCGCCGCCACTGTCATCATCGGCGGCATTTCCCTGGGCCTGAAGTCCACCCTGGCCTCTATCCTCATTGTGGCCGTCGCCGTGCTGGTCAGTTACTTCGCCGCCGGCGGTACTCTGCAGATCGTAGATGCTGAGGGCCTGTTTACCGCCGCCTTCAACAAGGGCCTGTACGGCATCGGTATCGCCGGCGTAGGCATGCTGTCCACCCTGGGCATCACTCTGGCCACCGACGCTTATGGCCCCGTGGCCGATAACGCCGGAGGCATCGCTGAGATGGCTGGCCTGGGCGAAGAGGTCCGGGAGCGCACTGACGCGCTGGACTCCCTGGGCAACACCACTGCTGCTACCGGCAAGGGCTTCGCCATCGGCTCAGCCTCCCTCACCGCTCTTGCCCTGCTAGTGTCCTATGTGAACATCGTCCAAACCAAGACTACCGAGGTGCTCAACTTCAATCTGACCAGCCCTACGGTCCTTGTAGGCCTGTTCATCGGAGCTATGCTCACCTTCGTATTCTCCGCTTTTACTATGAGTGCCGTGCAGCGGGCCGCCCAGTCCATCGTAGTGGAGGTCCGCCGCCAGTTCCGTGAGATCGCCGGCATCATGGAGGGCACTGCCGACCCTGACTACGCCACCTGCGTGGCCCTGTGCACCAAGGGCGCACTCCATGAGATGGTCATTCCCGCCCTGCTGGCCATCATCGTCCCCCTGGCCACCGGCATCGTCCTGGGTCCCACCGGCGTGGTGGGTCTGCTGGGCGGCGTGTCGGTCACCGGCTTTGCCATGGCCGTGTTCATGTCCAACGCTGGCGGCGCCTGGGACAACGCCAAGAAGTACATTGAGTCCGGCCATCACGGCGGCAAGGGTTCTGAGTGCCACAAGGCTGCCGTCGTGGGCGACACCGTTGGCGACCCCTTCAAGGACACCTCCGGCCCGTCCCTGAACATCCTCATCAAGCTGTGCTCCACGGTGTCCATCGTGTTTTCCGGCCTCATCGTGGCCTTCAACCTGATGAACCTGCTGTAAGCCATATAAAACCGACAGCCCCACGGTAATCAATGCCGTGGGGCTGCTTTTCTGCCCACTCCACACTTCGTTTGTTGCGTTCCCAGGGATTTTCCGGTATTCAGTTCTACAGAGGTGAACGCCATGAATACTCAAAAGACCGGACAGCTGATCGCCCAACAGCGGGGCGCACTAGGCCTGACCCAGAAGCAGCTGGCAAGCCAGCTTCACATCTCTGACCGCACCGTGTCCCGCTGGGAGCGGGGCGTGGGTTTCCCCGACCTGTCCCTGCTGGAGCCGCTGGCGGATGCCTTGGGGCTGTCCGTGATAGAACTGCTCCGGGGCGAACACCTGCCGCCGGAGCAGCAGCCCACCCCCCAGACCGAGCACACCGCCCGGGATGTGCTGAACAGCGCTGGGGAAATGGTGCGGAAAACAGCCCGGCGCTTCCGGTGGCTGCTGACCGCCCTGGCGGCGCTGGTGGTGCTGGCCGGGGCGGTCTGCCTCTGGCTGGCGGCCCGCGCCATCCCGGCCTATGTGCCGGAAACGATCACCACAGCCCAGGCCGTCGCCACCTGTCCCGACTGCCTCATCACCACAGGGGAATATGAGCTGATCCGTGAACTGCTGGAACAGGAGGAGATCACCGCCCACTTTGCGGACGGTGCCACCTTTTCTTTCGATATGTCTTTTTCCTCCCAATACCAGGACCGGGTGCAGGTCAATGGCCAGCACGCGGGATACTTCACCATCAACATTTTTGGGTGGAATCTCTATGTGGATTATGGCACCTGCATGGATGGCCGCGTTCTGCAGGTCTATACCCCGGATGGCACGGTGATCAAGCATGTCTACGCCTATCCCTCCCCGCCGGAGACAGTCGCCGGCACCGGGCCGGACGGAGAAACCGTCACCCTGACCCGCCCCCGGGACTTCAGCTATTTCATCTCCAACACCGATAACGCCCAGTTCACCCAGACCGTGTCCCGGCGGGTGGATCCCGTCTCCCTTTCAGGCGGCTGATGATAAACGCCCCGGAGACAGTTGGTCTCCGGGGCGCTGCCTATCTGCTCTGTTTTCCCTCGTCCAGTCCCAGGATGTAGTCCGCGCTGACGTGGTAATACCGGCACAGGGTAATCAGATGCCGTATGGGCAGCTCGTTGGCTCCCCGCTCATACCGCGCATACATAGTTTGAGACGTGCCCAACACCTGGGCGATCTCCCACTGCGTCTTGTCCCGGTCCTCCCGCAGGTCCCGGATGCGTCTGATATAATCCATAGGCCGCCCCCTTTTGTCAGGATGGCCCAAATGATAGCACAGTAAAAATATTTACTATTGATTTTAATAAATATCTTTACTATAATGATGCTACGGGCATGAAAGCCTATCAGAGAAAAAGGGGGGAATTCCTAATGGGCGCTGCCCTAATCCTGTTCCTCATCCCGACGGCACTGCTGTGGCTGGGAACGGGAACGGTGTGTTTCGCCAGTCTATTCGCCGCCATTTTGTCCCTACTTTAGCAAAGACAAAACAAGGGAGGGGATCTCTCCATGAGATTCCCTCCCCTGTTATTTTAAATATTTCCGCGCGTCTGGTCAAACCGGCTGCTTCCCGCCGTACACCTTGCCCACGATCATCCCGGTGGGCTTGACCCACAGGCAGGACGAGATGGCAGACACCAGAATGGAGAAGGGCAGGGCGTGGAGATAGGCCCCGGGGAAGGCGGGGATGGGGCCGATGGCCATGAAGGTCATGAAAAAGTTCATGAGCACACCCATCAGCGCCCCGCCCACCAGGCCGCATACCAGATAATCGGCCACAGGGTTCTTGTCCGTATGAATATGCCGGGAGATCCATGTCCCAAAAGCGGGGATGCGCAAAAACAGGGTGAGCATCACCCCAGCACAGTAGGCGCAGACAAAAGTCTTAAAGAGATTGACCAAATCCGCCTGCCCCAGATACAGAGACACCGCAACGGTCATAGTCGCCCCCTGGGGCACGTTGAATAGGGCGTTCCAAAGGTTGTCAGGACTTTTGTTGAACATGAACTCACCCTCCCAAATCGTTTGTTTCCGCTTAGTAGCCCACCACGGAAGCGCCGCCATCGATGACGATGGTCTGGCCAGTGATGGTAGAAGCCTTGTCGCTGGCTAGGAAAGCCACGCAGTTGGCCACATCCTCGGGCTGGTTGAGCCTCTTCATGGGGATAGGGTCTACCACCTCTGGGGGAAAGCCCATCTCCCGCATGGCGGGGGTCTCCACCCCGCCGGGGGCCACGCAGTTCACCCGCACCCCCAGGGATGCCCATTCCACCGCAGCCTGCATGGTGACCGCTACCACCGCTCCTTTGGATGCGGAGTAAAAAGCGGAGCACATAGGGGGATGCATCCCCCGGATGCCTGCCATGGAGGCGAAGTTGACGATGGCGCCGCCTCGACTCTGCATGGACTGGGACACCACCTGCTGCATCATGAAGAACAGCCCCCGGGCGTTGACGTTCTGGGTCTTGTCCCAGTCTGCTTGTGTGACCTCCAGGCCGGGCTTGCCCCCCATCAGGCCGGCGCACTGGACCAGCACGTCGATCTCCCCCAAAGCCTGGCGCACCCGGGTGACAGCAGGGGCGATGGCGTCAACATTGGACAGATCCACGGCAAACCCCTGAACCGTACCCAGGGAGGACAGCTCTCCGGCGGCTTTATCCAGGACAGCTTGGTTCACATCCACCAGAGCCACCTTGGCTCCGGACTCCAGCAGCGTTTTCGCGCAGACATAGCCAATGCCGCCGGCTGCGCCGGTAACTACGGCAATCTTTCCCGTAAAATCAACTAACATATCACTGTTCCTCCACTACATAATCAATGGCCGTAACCTTTTTCAGCATGGGAGTGGAGAACTCCGCCAGCTTGGTGTGAGCCTCGGAGGCGGGATAGCCGTTGGCGTCCTCCAGGGTGTCGAAGTCCGCCACCTGGATCAGGTCGCCGAACATCACCGGAGCATCATCGGGCAGGCTTGGGGTGTCTGCCGCCTGGGCACCGATCGTCTGGGCCTTGATGGCGGGATACAGGGTGGGCACCTTCTCCAGGTATGCTTTGACTGTCTCCATGTTCTGCTGCTTGTCAGGAGTGTCCTTGAACGTAAAGACGGAAATGTGACGGATCATGATACTACGCGCTTCCTTTCTGTCATATTTGGCCGTTTATGAACGATTTTATTATACCTGACAGCAGTGGGCACGCATAGCACGAAATCACTTGCTCCATTGTCAAGTAAATACTTGACAGCAACAAGTGAACAAGATACCATTAAGAAAAATGCAAAGAAGGGCAACATGGTGAATTTCCTAAATTTTGAGTATGTGCTCACCATCCACAAGGCTGGAACCATCCGGGCGGCAGCGGATGAGCTTTATATCTCTCCCCAGGCCCTCAGCGAACACCTGGGCAAGCTGGAGCGGGAGTTGGGTACACCACTGTTCCACCGTACCAAGCCCCTAACCCTCACCGAGGCGGGGGAGGAATTTCTCTCCTGCGCCGAGGCCTGCCTGGAGGCCAGGCGGCGGTTGGATACCAAGCTGTCCTCCATTGCCCAGCGGGACAACCAGCGCATCGCCTTGGGCGTGCCCACGGGGATGCCGCCCCCGCTGCTGCTGTCCTTCCTGGACTATTTCCGTCACATCCACCCGGAGCTTACCGTCACCGTGGCGGAACTTCCCACCCGAACCGGAGCTTTTCATGAGATTCCCGGCCACATTGACCTGGTGATGGGAGAATTTCAGGGGGAGAACAGCAAGCTGTCCTACACTTCCATCCTGCACAGTGAGCAGTTCACAGTGGTCCTCCGCAAGAATCTGCTTCACCGATCACTGGGCCCAGAACGGGCATATGCCATCGAGGCGGCGGTCCGCCAGGGAGAACTTCTGCACCTGTCCGAATTTCGGAATTGTCCCTTCGTACTCAAGCGGACTGGCTCCATCATTCGGGATCATGAGGACCGTATCTTTCATGCTGCGGGATTCTCCCCGAAAGGAGCTGTCGAGACGGGGGATATGGAGCTGACGATCCGGCTGGTGCTGCTGGGACAGGCGGCCGTCTACTTTCCTGAACCGGTGGCCAGAGCAAATTTTATGCTCCCCAATGCCCTTACTGTAGACCGTTCCGTCTTGTTGTGCCCCCTTCAGGCACCTGCAAAAGAATCGTGGCAACTCATTATCGGCAGCCACCGATACCGTCGGTTGCCCGGAGGAACGGCAGCATTTATTGAGGCGGCTCAGACCTATTATCAAAGTGTGCTGGGACCATAGTGGTCTGATTTTTACCTTTGAAGTGCTTTCTTCAGCCGGATCAGGTATTCTTTCTATCTGTAAACTCTTTCTCTATTTTAGTTGACATTTTTCCGATTTCATTGTATACTTATTTTGTAATTTAGTTTACAATGAAACCGCCCTCCTGGGCGGCAGCCAGGAGGCCTCTCATGAAGCAATCTGCCATCCCCGTCCATACTCTGACTCTCACCGCCTTGATGGCGGCAATGCTGTGCGTATTGGGTCCCCTGTCCATTCCCATAGGCCCGGTGCCTTTGTCATTGGCCACTCTGGTCATTTACTTGTCGGTTTACCTGCTGGGCTGGAAATGGGGCTTGGTGAGCGTGGTAGTTTACCTCTTGGTGGGAATGAGCGGAGTCCCTGTCTTTTCTGGTTTCGGTGGCGGGCTTGGACGTCTGTTAGGCCCTACTGGTGGATATCTCATCGGCTATCTTCCCCTGGCCGCACTGTCTGGATTAGGAGTACAGCACAGCAGCAGGCGGTGTCTCCACCTTCTGGCTATGGCCGTCGGTACGGTAGCGCTTTATGCCCTGGGAACCGCCTGGTACTGTTTCGAGGCCGGTACAACCCTAGGAGCTGCTATGGCCAAATGCGTTTGGATTTTTATTCCCGGAGACTTGATCAAAATGGCTATTGCCATCTTTGTAGGCCCTGTACTCCACGAAAGGCTCACCCAAGCCAATATACTAAAATGACAAGACAGAGGACGGGCCCCGGCCGGGAGCCCGTCCTCTGTCTTCTCCTATTTTACCCGTAGTTTCTTCGCTAGATTTTCCGCAGGGGTGACATACAGGGTATGATACGTGTTATAGATCACAAAGCCGGGCTTGGCCCCGGCAGGCTTTTTCACATACCTCACCGGAGTATAGTCCACCGGCACCTGGCCGGATTCCCGGCCTTGGGAAAACCAGGCCGCCAGCATGGCCGCCTCGTTGAGCGAACGCTCATCCGGCTCTCCCCCGTCCGTTTTGAGAATGACATGGGAGCCGTGGATCTTTTGTGTGTGAAGCCAGATATCACGCTTATCTGCCTCTTTCAACGTCAGCCGGTCATTTTGGCTGTTGTTCTTGCCCACCAGAATGGTCAACCCTGCAGAAGAACGGAACTCCATGGGCTTGGAGCGGATGATTTTTTGCTTGCCTTTGGCGGTCATCTTCCGCCTGTGCTGCTTGAGATAGCCGTTGTCCATCAGCTCCTGGCGAATCTCCTGGAGGTCCCGGTCTCCTTCCGACAGGGAGATCATTTGAAGCACGCTGTCCAGGTAATCCAACTCCCGGCGGTTCTTCTCCAGCTGGATGGAGAGCATCTCCTCCGCCTTTTGCGCCTTCTTATAGTCCTTGTAGTATTTGGCTGCGTTCTGCTGAGGGGTGAGCAGAGGATCCAGGGGAATGTCCACCTCACCGCCCTCGGGATCGTAGTAGTTCTGGGCGCGGAGGGCGGTCTGTCCCCGCTCCATCCGATGGAAATTGGAGGTGATGATGTCCCCGAACTGGCGCATCCGCTCCCGGTCTGCCGCATTGCGCAGATCCTGCTCCTGATTGGCGATCTTCTTTGCCGTGCGGCTTCTGGCCTGCGTGACGGACCGGATGAAGTCCTGTCCCCGCTGCTTGACCCGCTCCTGCGCTTCCTTCTGGGCGTAATAGTCGTCCAGCATCTGAGAAAAACCATCGTACCGCCTTAGCTCCACCGACGGCCCATACTGGAGCACAGGCATAAAGGTAAAGTCAAAAGGCTTTTCGTCTTTTGCCAGTACAATAGGTTGAAAGCATTCTTCCTTAACGGCTTTCAACAAACGTTCCAGCCGGTCCGACAGCCCTTCCCGGCTACCAGCCCCCTGGAACTCCAGTTCCCGGGCGACCAAGGGCGATAGGCCGCTGAAGGTGTCCAGCAGCCATTTGTCCTGCCCCTCCCCCTCCGGGGCCTGCTCCAGCACCAGCCGGCGCAGGTCCTCCAGCGTCATGGCCGTGGGATCCAGCTTGCCCGTGGGCGCCGGCGCCTGGTAAAACATCCCCGGCATCAGGGGCCGCCGGGCGGACAAATCCCCCTCTACCCTGCGCAGGCAGTCGGTAATCCGTCCTTCTCCGTCCAGCATGATGAGGTTGGCTTTCCGCCCGATGCACTCCAGCACCAGCCGTCGTTCTACCCGGTCTCCCAGCTCGCTGAGGGTCTCGAACCGGAACTCCAGCAACCGCTCCATGGAAGGCTGGGTGATGGCCAGAATGCGGCCGCCTAAAAAGTATTTGCGCAGCAGCATGCAGAACATGGGCGGTGTGTCCGGGTTTTCCCGGGGAGTCTCCGTCAGATGGGCACGGGGATGCTGGGGGTTGGCGGACAGCAGCATCCGCACATTTCCCTGCCCAGTACGCATGTGCAGTACCACCTCGTCCCGGGTGGGCTGGTAGATTTTATCCACTTTACCGCCGATGACCGCTCGCCGCAATTCAGCAGCTACGGCAGTCAGACAGATTGCGTCCAATGGCATGTTCGTTATTCCTCCATCATCCGGGTGAACAGTTCGTTGAGCCGGTCTGTCTCTCCCCGCAGGTACAGCCAGCCAAATAACGCCTCCAGCGCAGTGGCTGTGTGATACTGGGCCACGCTGGCTCCCTTGGGAATCGCTGCGGTATGGCTGTTGCGGCCCCGGCGGAACACGTCCTGCTCCTCCTGCGTGAGCACAGGCAAAATCTTCTGCGCCCGCTGCGCCTGGGCCGGAGCCGACACATAGGTAACGGCGGCCCTATGCAGACCCTTGTTGGTGGCCTTGCCATGCAGGCACAGCCAGGCGCGCACCATCAGCTCATACACACCGTCCCCCAGGTGGGCCAGTCCCAGGACGCTGATCTGCTCCATGGTATCCTGCCCGGCGCACAGGTGAAAATAATCCATAGCAAAACTCCTGTTCTAGTCGTCATTGTGTGGCATTATACCGCATTTCTTCGCCAAATACAAGGGGCGCGCCGGAAGTGCCGGCGTGCCCCGCTTTCCATCCCTTATCGGCTCAGATAGGCCCGCACCTCGTCCATTCTGGCCCGTGCGTGGTCCAGCCCTTGCTGCCAGAGGGCGTGGATCTTCACCTTGTCCCGCTCTACCCGAGAGAAGCCTTGGGTAGAATCCGGGGCAAACACCAACACCTTCCCTTCCCGCTCGGCCTGGAACAGTTCGTCCCGGTCCTGGTTATAGTCCTCATGGTGGCGGCTCATGGTCTCCACAAAGGCCGGATATTTTTTGTACACCCGGCGGATGGCGGGCAGGGTCTTTTCCGGAGTGCGGCGGTAGCCCCGCTCCCGGGTCAGCACTACCACCACCCGGTCGCACCCCTGCTCCAGCGCCCGCTTCCAGGGAATACCGTCCGACGCACCACCGTCCAGACACCGCATTCCATGGTAATCGTAAATGGGGAACAGCAGAGGCATCGCACAGGTCGCCTGGAGCAGCACGAAGTGGTCGTCCTCCCCGGTGACGGGAAAGTAAGCCGGCCTTCCGGTCTCCACATCCGTGACCACCGCCTCGGCCAATCCTGGCCAGGCAGCCAGTGTAGCATAGTCATAGGGCACCAACTCGTTGGGAATCACGTGATAGGCGAAATCCAGGCCAAAGTAGCTGCGGTTGCCCGGCTTGAGCAGGTTCCGCGCCCCCATGTACCGCTTGTCCGTGGCGTAACGCATCAGGATCTCCAGATTCCGGCCAAACTGTCGGGACAAAAAGCTTACCCCATAGGCAATTCCCGCCGATACTCCTACCACATAGTCAAAATCAATGTTTCCTTCCAGCAGGCCGTCCGTGACGCCGCTGGAGTAAATGGTGCGCAGTGCGCCCCCTTCCAGGACCAGCCCGGTTTTCATCTGTACCACCTCTTCTAGAACCACACCTTGGGGACAAAACACAGCCTAGGTGCAAATCAAGGTTTCTCCCATAGGGCAGCCCATCCTCTGTCCGCCCGGTGAAAGCCGTTAACCTTAAAACTTCCCCAGCTGACCCCCTGATATATTGATTATAGCACAAGAGCCAGAACCATTCAACATCCAGGCCATTCTTTCATCTCCCGCCATTTCCCGAATTGGGCAATTTTCGTTCTCTCTCTGGTCAGCCGCATTTCACGCATGGATTAAGGCCCCATACCCGCTCTTCTGTCTGGCTCGCAAGATTACCGATCTGGCAGCGGTATCCCCCACGCACGTATCCAGTTCGATATGATTGAAGTTCTCCCTATTTTGGGCTATACTAATACCAGCCGATTACTCCCATTAGGAAGGAAGATGTGCCATGCCAGGACGAAACCGGGGAAAATATTGGTCCGTCTCTGTGCTCAAGCGGCGGGGCTGGACCAATGAGCTCATCCGGGACCTGCTCCCCGCCCCCCACGCTTTTCCATCTGACGGCCACCCCATCCGTGTTTGGAGTAAGGAAGATGTGCGCCAAGCAGAGCGCAGCCCCCAGTTCACCGGCCGCGGCATGGATGCCCGCGCCCAAAACAGCACTCACGCCCCCACGACAGAAGGAAAGAGGGCCTGTTCCGCGCTGACCCAGGCATGGAACCGGGCGGGAAAAAACAGCGGCCTGCCGTGGCTGCTGGCCGGGCATTACCACAGTGCTATTTTGGCACGGCTGCCCGCAGCGGCAAAGAGGAAAGGCCTGCGTCCTTCTCAGGCAGCAGCCTGGCTCAGCGAGTTTTTAGCTCTGGAGCAGCGATGTAACAGCAAGCACCTGCCTGACGTCCTGAAAAACTTTCTCCGGGCAGGCAGTTGGCTGGGGAGAGTTCCCAGTGATTCCCTGGCTGAGCGGGTGCTGGCATATTACCCAAACGTACTCTACCAGGTTTCTAAGCAGGTTTTGTCCGATTTTATCAGCGCCCAGCCGGAAGCTGATCTGGATGGACTGCTCCATGCACCGGACTTTCCCGGCACCCAGCTTCTCAAGGAAGGGCTGGGGAGCGTGTGGTCGGTGTGGTATGTACCTCAGGCTATCCGCACCAGCCTGTCCCTGCTCATCGCCTTGAATCCAAAGGATGAATATCCTCAGGCACGGGCCATGCACCGCCACTTTGTCCTCCATCTTGGCGGCACCAATACAGGAAAGACCTACGCCGGATTCCAGCGGCTGATCCGGGCCAGAACAGGGGTCTATCTGGCGCCTCTTCGCCTGCTGGCCCTAGAGGCCCAGGAGACATTGCTGGACGCTGGGGTGGACTGCAGCCTATCCACCGGGGAAGAAGAGGATCGCCGGGAAGAGGACACCCACTTGGCAGCTACGGCGGAGAAGCTGCCTATGGAGCAGTACTACGATGTGGCCGTAATCGACGAGTGTCAGATGATCGCCGACCGGGAGCGGGGATACGCCTGGACCCGGGCCATTCTAGGAGTGCTGGCTCCGGAGGTCCATCTGTGCGCCGCCCCGGAGGCAAAGGACCTGCTGATCCGGCTCATTGAAAGCTGCGACGACAGCTATGAGGTGCAGGTCCACCGGCGGACCACCCCGCTGATCTGCATGTCCCATACGGTAGACTACCAACGGGTGCAGCCGGGGGACGCCCTGATCACCTTCTCCAAGGTGGGGGTGCTCAGCGTGGCGGAGGATTTGCGCCAGAACGGAAAAGAGCCGGCCATCATCTACGGCGCACTCCCCTATGCCACCCGGCGCAAGCAGATGGAGGGCTTTCTCAATGGCGAGATGGAATATATCGTGTCCACCGACGCCATCGGCATGGGTCTGAACCTCCCCATCCGGAGGATTATCTTTTTAGAGACGGAAAAATTCGACGGCGTGGAGCGCCGGGAACTCACCCCCGCAGAGATCCGTCAGATCGCCGGGCGGGCCGGCCGGTTCGGAATGTACAACAAAGGTTTCGTGGGTGCCTGCCAAAACCTAGCCGTCATCCGCGCCGGACTGGAGGCGGTGATCCCGCCGCTGGAATATGCTGTGGTAGGCTTCTCCGATCTGGTGCTCCAGGTGGATTTCGATCTGTTGGAGGTCCTGACCCAGTGGAACAAGATGCCCACGGTGGAGCCATACCGGAAACTGGACATCTCCCGGTATATCTCCCTCATCTCAAAAATGCGGGAGATGGGCTTTGTCCTCACCCGCGATCAGGAATTGCGAGCGTCCAACATTCCCTTTGATGAGACGGAGGACGCCCTGCGGGAGCTGTTTTTCAGCTTTCTTCACCGCTGGCAGCGGGGCCAGGCCATCGAGCAGCCTGCCCTTCCGGAAGAAGAACCTACGCTTCCGGAGCTGGAGCAATATTATCGGAAGCTAGACCTATACTTTTCCTTCTCCAAAGCCTTCGGCTGCCCCGTAGACGAGGATAAGCTCTACAGCACTCGGGAACGGGTTGCAGACGAGATCAACGAAATCCTGCTCCACCGGCTGCGAAACAACATCCGTTTCTGCGCCCGGTGCGGCAAGGCCCTTCCCCTGCACCATAGGGGGAGGCTGTGCGACGCCTGCTACCGCCGGGACCATAGGCATGGACCACGGAATTCAGGCTGGCACAACATATGACAATCAAAACAGTCCATGCATGGCCATCAAAAAATAGCCGGCCGGAAGAGGGAGGTATCCCTCTTCCGGCCGGCCGCTTTATTTTCACTTATCCATTTCCTGCTGAACGCCTCGGATTCCCGCCGGTCAGTTGGGCGGAGGCGGCGGATTTCCTCCATCGCCGCCCGGGCCGCCCGGCATTCCGCCTGGTCCCATGCCGGGCGGTGGCATCATCCCGCCGGATGGCACATGCTCCAGGGTGCGCACAAGGAGAACGGCCATCTCCCCCCGGGTCAGCGCCGCACCCAAATCCAGGGTAGTGGGAGAAGTACCCTTAACAATGCCCATACCCACCAGAACAGGCAGCGCCTCAGAGCCGTTTCCATCCACATAGACGGCCAGAGGGTCGCCCTCCACTGGGTCGGCAGTGATGTTCAATGCGCCGAAGGCGGCGTAGAGCAGCTCCATGGCGGCGCCCCGGGTGAGGGCGTCGTCCGCGCCCCCGGTGAGGACCATGCCTTTTTCAGCGGCCCACTGGGCGGCCTGCTCATAGCTGGCGCCGGTCTCGCCGTCGTCAGAGGCGGCATACAGGGTGGTCACCAGGTCAGCCAGGGTGGCGGTGTCCAGAGGGGCGTAGCTGCCGGTCATGGGCAGCACCTCGCAGGCGGCCAGCTCGTCCACCGCCGCGGCGGCCCAGGCCATGTCGCCCAGGTCGGAGAAGTACATGGACACAGGGTGGACCTTGTAGGTGACGTTGCCCACGGTGACGTCCTCGGTGACGGCCTGGCCGCCCACGGTCAGGCTGCCGAACACCTGGATAGTGACGGGGGCCTGGGCGGTGATGCTGTCCAGGGAGGCGGCGGTGAGGTCGCCCACACTGAACAGCTCGGTGCCGGCAGGGATGGTCCAGGTGGAGTCGGCGTCAAAGTGCAGGGACACGTTCTTGCCGTAGCCGCACACGGAGCCGGTCCACTCGGAGTTGATGAAGGTCACGTCGGCGCTGGCGGGCTGGTCCAGGGTGCCGGGCTCGGTGCTGGTGGCGAAAGCGGTGGCCAAGATGTCGCCGGTCAGCTCGGTGGTGCCGTCATCCTTTCCGGTCAGGTCCCACTTGGTCTGGCTGTTCTCGTTGCGGAACTCCACGGTCATGTCCGCGCCGTTGGTGGCGGCGACCAGATAGTTCACCGCGCCCTGGTCGGCGTAGTCGGCATAGTTCTGGTTGACGAACTGGACGCTGTCCACGCTCACCTTGGTGCCGGAGGACACGCCCAGGATGGCGGCCACCACCTCACCAGTCTGGGGGGCGGTGTTCTTGTCCTGGTACCAGTAGGACATCTCGGTAGTCAGATCCTGCCCCCAGGTGGCATTGGTCTTGTTGATGAACAGATTCAGCAGCGGGGAGTTGACCAGCTTGCCCTCTGGGCCGAAGCTGTTGTCCCAGATGGAGGACTCCTCGGGCCAAGTGTCGCCCGCCCTAGCCATATCATAGAAATCATATTCGTCTGGATCGAAAGACACCGTGACCTGGGAATTGTAGACCTCAATGCCGGACTCGGCATCCTCGGCAGAGCCGTTGGCCCGGGTCTTGAGGCCGGAGATCCCCTCCAGCTCGGTGTTGAAGGCGAATACATAGCCGCCGGAGGCGGAGCACAGGGCGGCATCGGCATTGGAGTGGAGGGCGGAGTTCATCACGTACACCCAGCTCTCGTTGGCGCCGATGGAGTACACCCCGGCGCAGCCCCGGCCGAAGGTGGTGGCGGACACCCGGTTGGCCACGATCAGGCCGCCGCCGGTGTCGGTGGTCAGAGCGGTACCCGTCTCGTCGGCGGTGGAGATAACGGTGACGTCGTCGGGGTGATCCTCGAAGGTGCCGATGACGCTGGCGGGAGTGTTGCCCTGGGCGGCCTTTTCCGCCTCAGTGGCCCGCTTGGCACCGCCCAGGTCCATGGCCGGGCGGTCCTGAAGGGCGGTCTCCCGCAGGGAGTCAATGTCCCGGTTCACGGTTCCGTCGGCAGCCACCAGGTCGTCGTTGACGTTGAGCAAAATCTGGCCGCCCTTACCCACATACATACCGTGACCGCCGGAGGAGGCGCCGAAGAAGTTGCCGCCCTGGATGTCCACCAGGCCTTTGGCCACGGCGAACACGGCGTTCTCACTGCCCAGCACGTTGGGATTGATGAGGGTCAGACGGCCGTTGGAGTCGTCCACCACGGTGGAGGCGGACTCGTCAGACTGGCCGTCGGCCAGGATGGAGGAGCCCAGGCCGTAGAAGTTGGCCGCCTCGGAGGGGCCGTAGGGAATGGTGTGGCAGTAGGACAGCAGGTCGGTGATGGTGGTGTCCACCCCGGCCTGGGCAAATATGGTGCCCACGTCCCCCTTGACGGCCAGGGAGTTGTCATTGCGGTAGGCGCCCTCGTACTGGCTGTTGGAGGTCAGGCCGGCGGCATCCTTGCTGCCCATGGCCTTGTAGGCGTAGATGCAGTGGAAGTCGAAGTCGTCGGGCCGGGGGCCGTTGGCGTAGTCCTCCTCGTAGTTGTACACCCGGAGCAGGTCGTAGTCCTGGCCATAGACCAGCCCCTGCTCGTTGAACAGGTAGTTGATGGCCTCCGCCTTGGATTGGCACTTGGGGTCACTCTGGGAGATGAACACCATCTCATAAAGCTGTCCGTCCACAGCGTAGTAGGTGCCGGTGGACACACCGATGGAGTTCTCGTATTTATCGGTGGACAGGTCGGGGATGTAGGCGTACACGTCAGAGGGTAGTTCCACGCCGTCCGCTACCGCGCCGTCCACGACGGCGGGAGCCTCATACTCCCCAGATACGTCCGGGGTGCGCTCATCGTCCGGGTCGGCCTCGAAGGCAACGGAGATGGCAGAGGAGCTCCGGCCGAAGGTGTAGCTCAAGGTGTAGCTGTTCTGGCCCGCCGCGGCCTCTACCGGCGCGTCATCCACGGTGAGGGCGGCGATCTGATAGCCGATGTCGGCGGTGATCGTGAAGTCGGCAGTATAGCCCCCCGCGGTCAGCCCAGCGGGCAGCCCATAAGTGCCATTAGGCAGGATGGCACCGCCCGCACTGGCAGAGACAGTGAAGGTCTGGGTCAAGTCGTCGTCGCCGTAATGCTCGCCGGAGCAGCCGTTGAAGGAGTTGCCCGCGGTGGAGGTGGTTGAGAAGATGGACCAGCCTGTGACCGGGTTGCAGTCATAGAAGGCCCGGTCGGCGATGGCCGTCACCTCCCGGGGCACTAAGATGTACCCGCCGCCCCGGTAGTTGGTGAGCACGGCACCGGACCCGCTGCCCACCTGGCTGACCGCCGCACCGCCCAGCTGGGCGGGGATCAAGACCACGGACTGGCTCTTATAGTCGTCCTTGGCCCCTACGATGGCGGCAGTCCCGTCCTCACTCACGGTGTAGTTCCAGATGCCGTCCGTCTTGGCCCCAGCGGCCAGGGCTGGCAGCGACATCAGGGAACACACCATGGCTGTAGACAGGGCCAGCGCCAGGAGCCGTTTGATCGTGTGTTTCATAGCTAGACCTCCTTTTTTATGGATCTTTGCTGGATCTATTCCAGATTTAGGAACAGGTCTGCCCCAGCAGGGCACAGTGGGTGGATCTGTCCCGGAATCTCACAGTCAAATGGACACCGCTGCAGACCAAGCTGAGCGCATGGCCCGCTGGACGTTGGCCACCTTGTCGCAGTCGCCGATGACCATCATCCGGTCGGCCACGCCAGCAAAGGACATGACCTCGTCGGTGAGGGGGCGGGAACCAATGGACAGCAGCACGTCGCCGCAGGCGATCTTGTGGGCCTGGCCCTTGTGGTCGGTGAAATTCACCCCGTCTGGGTCGATGGAGGTGACCTTGACGCCGCACTGGAAGTGGAAGTTGGGCTGTTTCCGCCAGTAGTTGTGGACCATGTTCTTGTAGTGGGCGTGGGGCGCGTCGGCGATGAGCTCAGGCAGCATCTCCAGCACGGTGACCCGCTTGCCCAGCTCGCATAGGTACAGGGCGGTCTCCACCCCGATCTCGCCGCCGCCGATGAGCACGATGTCGTCGGACAGCTGGTCCTCCATGGCACCGTAGATTTTGGAGGCAAAGTGGACGTTGGGCCCATCTACGCCGGGCATGGGAGGGGCGGAGGGGGTGGAGCCCACGGCCACTGCCACCACGTCATACCCCTGGCCGGAGAGCAGCTCCGGGGTGGCCTTGGTGTTCAGATGGACCTCCACGCCCAGCCGGTCCATCTGGGCGATCATGAAGTTCTTAAACTGTTTCAGAGGCCATTTGAAGGAGGGGTAGTCGGCGTGCTTGAGCTGTCCGCCCAGCTTGCCGCTGGCTTCATACAGGGTGACGTTGTGGCCCCGCTGGGCGGCGATGCGGGCAAACTCCAGCCCAGCCGGGCCGCCGCCTACCACCGCCACCTTCTGGGGACGGCTCACAGGGGGCACCATGCGCTCCAGCTTGTCCTGGAAGCCCAGCTCCGGGTTGACCGAACAGACCGACCGCCACATATCCTTGCCGTTGGACACGTGGCACTTGTTGCAGCGGATGCAGGGGACGATGTCCTCCGCGCGGCCCTCAAAAACCTTCTGGCCGTAGTCCGGGTTGTTGATCCAGGCGCGGGCCATATAGATGAGGTCGGCCTTCCCCTCGGCCACCGCGCGGTTGGCCCAGTCCGGGTCTTGGAATCCGGCGGAGGCGCCCACCACCATGTTCAGTCCCAGCTGGTGGACTGCCCGGCATACCTGGCCCATCTCCTCCAGATAGGGGGTGGGCATGGCCTCGGTGGAGGTGAAGCCCAGGGGGTGCTGGGGGTCCATCTCACCGGAGCGCAGGTGAATAATGTCGATCAGGCCTTCAGCCAGTTTGCAGAACTCGATGGTGTCCTCCACGGTGTAGCCTCCCTCCGGCTCGGATACAGAGTAGACCACCTCCAAGGGGATGCTGGGACCTACCGCCTTGCGGATGGCCTGGAAGATTTCCAGCAGGAAGCGGCTGCGGTTTTCCACACTGCCGCCGTACTCGTCAGTGCGGTGGTTGGTCAGCGGGGAGAGGAACCTGGCATGGGGAGAGTGACGGTAACAGCAGTGCATGGAGATGATGTCAAAACCTAGCCGAGCCAGCTCACCGGCCTCCTGGGCCACGTTTTTGATGTAATTGTCCATCATATCCCGGGTGATGTCCTCGATTGGCATAGTGGGAGGACTGTCGTCCTCCGCGCTGCGGGCACGGTCCGTCTCGGTGGACTCGGGTTCCCGGGGACCCATGCCAGGCATGGGGGGCAGAGGGGGCATCCCGTCGGGGCCGGCGGGCTGCTTCCCGTCTGGATAGAACCAGCCAGGATCGGCCATCAGGTAGCCGTTGGCCTTGGCTCCATAAAAATGGATGGCGTCCAACAGCTGGCAGAAATAGTTCTGTGCCGTGTAGTCCTGGAGATCAAAGAGGTTGAAATGCCCTGGGGGATTGTCAATAGGGCGGCCGGGAAACGGGATGTTGTCTTGGTGAAAGTGGTTGATGGAAATGGCTGCTGCCCCGCTTTTCGCCCTCTGGGCAAAATGGGTGATAATCTTCTCCGTGGGGTACGGCTCAGTCCCCTGGAGAAAGTGGGGAGTGGACGCGCTGGACATCATGCGGCTGCGCAAAATGGTGCCGCGCACCTTCAGGGGTGTCAGCAGTGCCTGATATCGCAAGGCCATGGATACATTCCTCCTGTTCATGTAGATGATTTCATGCTTCCTCTACGGGAAAATTTTTCCTGCACAGGAAGAATGGGAAACCGGGCCGGCCGCGGCCGGCCCGGTTTCCATCGCCGCCTCGGGTCCTCCCCGGGGATGGCAGGGGTCACAAACGTTCAGCAAATCACTCGTTGATCCACAGGCGGGCCCAGAAGGTGCGCATGTTGCCCTTATAATAAATCTTCTCGCCGGAATAGCCGCCGATGCGGTTGGACATGAAGTCATAGTTGGGCTGCACACCGGCCACCAGGATGGCCCAGTGCTGGGCAGGGAAATACTGGTCCAGCTCTTCTGCCAGGCTGGCCTGCTCCTCGGCGGAGGTGGCCTTGCCCATGGCATCGAGCTTCTCCAGATACTCGGCGTCGTCGTGGCCGTAGGCATTGGGCATGGCGCCGTTGCCGGTCATCATGAAAGCCAGGTTGTACTCACCAAAGCCGCCGCCGAAACCGGCGGACTGCCGGGGATCAGTGTAATCCTGGGAGTGCTGGACGGCCTCCATCATTTCAGCGGCCACGCTGATCTCCATAGTGATGCCGATCTGTTGGAGATAGGAGGCAGCCACCTGGAACAACTCCAGATTGGTGGTGGGATCCAGCTCCACCTCGAAGGTGAAACCGTCGGCATAGCCAGCATCGGCCAGCAACTGGCGGGCCTTCTCCTGATTGGCCGCCAAGTCGGCGGTCTTGGTGGTGAACTGGGCCTTCAGGTCGTCGGGCCACTCATCCACGGTGGACCAAGACAGGGCGGTGGACCACAGGCCGGGGACTACCACCTCGCCAGTGTTGCCCAGGAAGGTGTTGATGGCTTCCAGGTCGATGGCCAACTGCATGGCCTGACGCACCCGGATGTCGCTGAAGGGCTCCTGGCCCACCTTCAGGGCGATGGCGGAGGGAGAGCCAGAGGTAAAGGGATAAACGGTGCCCACATCAGCGGCGGTGAGTTGGCTGATCTGGTCCAAAGAGAGCACGTCCTTGCCGTTCTCGCCGAACCAGTCCAGCTGACCAGCCTGGGCCTGGGTCAGAATCTGGGAAGAATCGGCAATATAGACCAGGTTGATGGTGTCGATGTAGGGCAGCTTGTTCTCAGGATGGCGTTCATCCACGCCATAGTAATTCTCGTTGCGGGTGAAGGTCATGGAGTTGTCGGGTACATAGTCGGTGAGGATGTACGGGCCGGTGCCCTTAGCGTTGTGCCAGTCGGCCTTCTCCGTCTCAGACAGCTCATCCCACTCCGGACCGCCGATGTTGACCTTGGCATTGAGCAGCTGAGTCAGGGCAATGGTGTTGGCCATACCCTCGTTGAAGGTAAATACCACGGTGTGCTCGTCGGTGGCCTCGACGCCGGCGAGCATGTTCAGGGTGCTGGCCCAGTCGTACTCAGTCTCCACCTTGGTGTAGCCATTCAGCCCCAACAGGCGGGAATAGGACCACACCACGTCTTCGGCCACAAACTGGCGGCCGTTGTAGGGCGCGCCCTCTTGGAAGTATACATTGTCCCGGAGGGTAACGGTCAGGGTGCCGGCCGCCTCATCAAACACGCCGGTGTCCGTAGCCAGCTGGCCGGCCATATATTCCATGGGGACCTGGCCGGGGCCGAAGTTGTATGTCTCGGGGTCGTTCAGGCCCCAGTCGATGACCCACAGCGTCTCATACCAGAAGGAGAACTGGTACTCGTCCATCATGGAGGGGTCAAAGTAATTGTAGAACTTGGGATAGTAAATAGTGGCGGTGCCGCCGTACTGGGGTTCGTCCGTCACCGGCTCGGCGGGCTGGGTGCTGGCGGGGGGCGCGCTGGTGGTGCCGGGGTCCTCGCTGGGAGGCGCGCTGGTGGTGCCGTCACCGCCGCAGGCGGCCAGGGAAAGCATCATAGCCGCGGCAAGAAGCAGGGATACGATCTTTTTCATGTTGGTACCTCCTTAAAATTTTGTCATGGACACAGGCGGAAGCGCCTGGAATGACCACACAATGGACTTAGGCGGCCTTGGTGTGCGCGCCGTCCTTGGCCAGCTTGGCGGCCAGCCTCTTGAGTCTTTTGCTGGAATAGCTGCCCACGCCGCCTTTGAGCCGGGGATCTAGCAGGTCCCGGATGGCATCGCCGAACATGGACGCGGCGAAGGTGAGCACGGAGATGGCGATGCCGGGGACGATGCACAGCCAGGGACAGGTAAACATCAGCTCCTTGCCGGAGCCGGTGATGAGCGCGCCCCAGGAGGGGGTGCCCGGGTCCACACCGTAGCCCAGGAAGTTCATGGACGCCTCCATCATAACCACGCCGCCCAGGGAGCCTGCAGCGGAGATGATAACCAGGGGCATGATGTTGGGCACTACATGCTTGATACACTTCCACAGCACGGAGCCGCCCAGCAGGTCAGAGGTCTGGCAGTAGACGCTGTCCTTCACTGCCATAGCTGATGAGCGCACCATCCGGGATCCTCCGATGCCCGATGGGACGGCCAAGGCGAAGATCATCTGGGGGATGCCGTTGCCCAGCATGGCCATCAGCAGCAGGAGCAGCAGCATCTGAGGAATGCAGCCAAAGGCATCCACAATACGCTGCACCACCAGGTCGAACCAGCCGCCGATTACTGCGGACAGTACACCAATCACCACAGAGATGAGAGTAGACAGCACGGTGCAGCTCACACACAAAATAACGGAGGTGCGTGCGCCATAGATCATATAGCTGAGCAAATCCTGTCCCATGGTGTCTGTCCCCAAAGGATGCTCCCAGGACTGGAAGGGCGGCATCCGGGCGGCAGTTAGATCGATAGGCAGCGTGCCGTTGACCATAGGGGTGGGGGCGATCACATCGGCAAAGATGGCCAGGAACAGAAACAAAATCAAGATCACCAGGCAGATACCGCCCACAGTCTTTTTCCAAAACAGATCTTTGAGTAATTGCATCGCTCCAGCCTCCCTCACTCGAATGTGACCCTGGGATCGATCCACTTATAGGTGATGTCGATGATCAAGTTGACCACCATGACAAAGATGGACATGACCAGCACACAGCCCTGGACCATGGGGAAGTCCCGCTGTCCCAGCGCTGTGACCAGGCTGTTACCGATGCCGGGGATGTTGAAAATGGTCTCCAAAATGACGTTGCCTCCCACCAGTGCCGCCACCGAGCCGCCGATGATGGTGATGACCGGAATCATGGCATTGCGGAAAGCATGGTGGAACAGGACTCGCTTCTGCTTGACCCCCTTGGAGTAGGCGGTACGGATGTAATCCTGGCGCAGGGTATCCAGCACCATGGTGCGCACGATACGCAGTTGCATGCCGGCCTGGGCCAGAGCGCCTAGGATGGCCGGGACCAGGAACATCTGAAGGTTGGTCAGGGGATCTTTGAAGAAGCTGATATACTGCACCGGCGGCGCGTAGCCCCACCACTTGGAGGGATAGAATAGCACCATAGTAGCCAGCCAGAACATAGGGATGGCCATGAGCACTACCGAAATAATCCGCACAGTGTAGTCGGAGATGGTATCTTGGTGGGCCGCACAGTACAGGCCCAGGGGAATGGAGATCAGGTTGGACAAAATCAGGGTGATGACGCCCAGCTCCAAAGAGATGGGCAGTTGCCGGCCGATGATGTTGGACACCGAGTCATTCAGGAAGAAGGAGTCCCCAAGATCCAACCGGACCACATCCCACAGCCAGTTGAAAAATTGCTGAAACGCGGGCACATCCAAGCCCAAGCGGGCCCGGACCGCAGCCTCATCCACCACCATGCCCGACTGGGTCATACGGTTGACGATGATATCCACCGCGTCGCCAGGGACCATACGCATCAGAAGGAATACGATGGCGCAGACGATAAAGATGGTGGGGATCAGGAGCAGTATGCGCTTGACAATATATTTTCCCATGGTTCACTCTCCTTCTCGCGCCTGGGTGACCTTGTGACAAGCCACGAAATGACTGCCACCCACATCCCGAAACACAGGTTCTTCCCTGCGGCACCGCTCGTCGGCATAGGGACAGCGGGTGCAGAAGTTGCAACCCTCCGGCGGGTGGATGGGGGACGGAATCTCCCCCTTCAAAAGGATGCGCTTCCGGGCCCGGTCCACCTTAGGATTGGGGATGGGAGCGGCGGAGATCAGCGCCTGGGTATAGGGGTGAAGCGGCCGGGCGTAAAGCTCGTCGGAATCGGTCAGCTCCATGATCTTTCCCAGGTACATCACCGCCACCTGATTGGAGATATGCCGGACCACCGACAGGTCGTGGCCGATAAAGACATAGGTCAACCCCAGCTCCGCTTGCAGGCGCATAAGCAGCGTGATAACCTGGGCCTGAATGGACACATCCAGGGCGGACACCACCTCGTCACAGACGATGAAGGTAGGCTGGAGGGCCAGGGCCCGGGCGATGGAGATGCGCTGGCGCTGACCGCCGGAAAACTCATGGGGAAAGCGATGCCGGAACTGGGGGTTAAGGCCCACCATCTCCATCATGCGGACCACCGTCTCCTCCCGCTCCTTGGCGGTGCCCATATGGTGGATGCGCATGCCTTCAGAGATAGCCCCCTGAATATCCATACGGGGATCCAGGGATGCGAAGGGGTCCTGGGTGATCATCTGCATCTGCTTGCGCATAGAGCGCAGTGCGTGTTTCGTCACGTCTTTCAGGTTGTGCCCCTCAAAAAAAATGTCGCCGGAGGTGATTTTATACCGCTGGAGCAGGCAGTTGCCTACCGTAGACTTACCGGAACCAGACTCGCCCACGATACCAAGAGTCTGTCCGCGTTTGATGGAAAAAGATACCCCGTCCACCGCCTTGACCGCCCCCACCTGCCGCTTGAGCAGGCCAGCAGTGACGGGAAAGTGCATTTTCAGGTCCTGGACCACCATAATGTCCTCCAGCTTGTGCTGGGTCTGGCTTTGGAACGGAGCCTCCTTGTGCTCCACACTGACACTCATATGCTCAGGACCTCCTCTCTCTCCGCCTGGGCCAACTCCCGGTGGAAGCAGGCGCACCAGTGACGCTCACCCACCTGCTCTGGCTGGGGCCGGCAGCTGCGGCACAGCTCGTCCGCGTATTTGCAGCGGCTGTGGAATGCACAGCAGTCTGGGGGAATTTTAGACATATCAGGGGGCTCGCCCTCAATGGTGTACAGCCCGTGGCTCCGGGGCAGATCCAACCGGGGCACAGCCCGGATTAGGCCCAAGGTGTAAGGGTGCTGGGGATTTTCAAACACCTCGTCGGTGGGGCCGTCCTCCACAATCTTACCGCCGTACATGATCTTGACCGTATCGGCGTACCGAGCCACAATGCCCAGGTTGTGCGTGATGATAATCAGCGCCGTGCCGAATCGCTCCCGCAACTGGTTGAGCTGTTCCAGCACTTGGGCCTGAACGGTGACATCCAAGGCGGTGGTAGGCTCGTCGCAGATGAGGATATCGGGGTTACAGCTCATGCCCATGGCGATCATAGCCCGCTGCTGCATGCCGCCGGAAAACTGGAACGGATAGTCCTTGAGCCGCACATCTGGGTTGGGGATGTCCACTAAGGACAGCAGCTCCGCCGCCCGGGCCCAGGCCCGCTGCTTCAGGCTCATCCCCTGGTACTTTTTCCGCTCATCATCAGTCAGGTTCTGGTCCTCCACCGCTCCGTGGATGAGAATATTCTCGGTGATCTGGTCGCCGATGGTGAGCACCGGGTTAAGGGAGGTGGTAGGCTCCTGAAAGATCATGGAGATGTCCCGCCCGCGGATCTCCTCCATCTCCCCGTCGGACAGCTGGAGCAAGTCCCGGCCTTGGAACAGGATTTCTCCGCTTTTGATAATGCCGGGAGGATAGGGAATCAGGCGCAAAATGGACAGGGCAGATACCGATTTACCAGAGCCGGACTCGCCGATGATGGCCACACATTCCCTCTCATGGACTGTATAACTTAAGTCATCTACCGCCCGCAGCTCCACGCCTCCCTCCTGTAAGAAGCTGGTGCAAAGGTGCTTGACTTCTAATATCGTTTTGGGCATACGCTACTTCCTTCCTCTTGGGCACGGTAAACAGGCCGTGCAGCGTTTTTTCAGCAGATCAGCACAATCACGAAAACGCAAACGCATCTTAGTCCCTTTTTATAGAATGTATCAAAAAGAAATTGCCCGTTCCATTGACGGAACGGGCATATCCATGGTCTATTTCTGCATTTGACTGCGGTACTCCGTAGGTGATCGTCCAGTGGCTCGCTTAAACTGCTTAAAGAAATAGGGGTAGTCTGAGAAGCCGCACCGCTGGGCCACTGTACCAGGGGGCAGTTCAGACTGCTCCAGCATCCGGCAGGCCATCTCCATGCGCTGTTGAATGATATAGGAGGAAACACTCATGCCAGTGGCCTGGCGGAACAACCGGGCAATATGGCCTTGGCTGAGGTGGAACAGCTGGGACAGGTCGTTACGGGAGATCGGGTGTTCCAGGTTTACTTGGATATATTGAATGATGGACTGGGCTACATCGGGGTTTTCGCTGGCCGCTCCGGTTAGAATCATGGCCTCGGTAGCTACCCGTCGGACCCAATGCTCCATGGCGGGTACCGAGCGCACCGCCTCTCGCATCTCCTCCGCCCCCTGGGTTCCATGAAGCAGCCGCCGGGCAGGTACTCCAGCGGACTTTAGGGCAAACCCCAACTCCTGCACCAAATCCTGCTGAAAACAGGTAAGGAAGTCCCGGTCCAGCGCATTGGCGGCGATGGCCTGTTGGAAAAATTCATGTACACAGCGGCAGAAGTCGTCCAGACCACCCTGATTGAAATAAATCATCCAATTCTGGGGCATGGGGGATGAGAGCTGAGGACGCTTCTCCTTCAGCCGCTCCAAGGAGAATATCCCCTGATCTTCCACCACGTTGTTGCGGTCTCCGGCAATCAGTGTCTGGGCCTGGGCAGCAATCTGATGGATGTGGCACGGCTCGCCGCAGTAGCAGCTGACGTTGCACTGCAGTCCCTGCTCCGCAATATAGATCAGGTTCCGGCATTCGGTTTCCAGCGCATCGGCATCTGGCAGTTCCCCGCCGTACAGGATGATGAGCGTGCTGTCCCCATCCAAATCTAAGGTAACACCGCCGTAGCGCTGGGGAAAGCTCTGCTCCAGATGGGCATGCAGGCCAAAGCGGAGCACTTCACGCTCCCGTTGGGATCCCGGCTCCTCCCGCCATCCCCGAAAGCACACCAGCAGCGGCAGGATGGGCTGGTCCAGCTGGAAAGAAAAATTGATGGGAGGAGGCGCGTCAGAGACAGGCCCGCCCTCTGGAGCACCCGAGTGAATAAGGGTCAGCCAAAACCGCTGTTCCTGCTGCCGGACAAAAACGGGGTCATTCGCCGGCGGAAAAGCCGCTACCCGGGCCAGCCTGGACTTGGTTTCCCGCAGCGCCCTGGCCACATCCTCCAATTCTACTGGGCGCAACAGGGTAAACAACGCGTGGCTCTTACTCAGGGCCAGACGGCAGAAGCTCTCCGGCTCAATCACTGCCACACACTCCAAAAACGGATGGGTCAGCTCGTTTTGACGCAGAAACTCGCAAAAGGGCGCGTCGTCGGCCGGGCAGTCCAGCAAGAGGACAGACACCTGCCCCTGATCCACCAGCGGCTGAATTTGATCCACGGCCCAACTGCGCCGGATGGCATAACAATCCGAAAGCCGGCTTTCTATTGCCGCATAAAACCGGTCGTTCGGAGTCACAATAAGCAGATTGTCCATCGTCTCCCTCCCTAAACGGGCCCTTTAGACACTTTATCACAGAAACCCGGGAAAGTCTATCCCCATCGGCTCTGCGCCCCATCCTCCAGCCAATCGGGACAAAACCGACTTTCGGGTCCTTCAGGCTTCTTCCCTCCCCTGACTCCCCGCTCAATTCCGTCCAAAGATGCCTGGACGCTCCGGCGGCGTTCCCTGATAGGAAATGCCGCCGGAGCGTCCGGGCAGGCTGGAAAGCCTGTGCTTATGCTAATTCTTCCGCAAAATTTCCGGTATAAAGCTGATAGTATTTTCCCTTTCTCTCAATAAGTTCATCATGGGTGCCCCGCTCGATAATCCGGCCCTGCTCCAACACCATGATGCAATCGGAGTTGCGTACAGTGGACAGCCGGTGGGCAATGACGAAGGTCGTGCGCCCGGTCATCAAAGCGTCCATGCCGTCCTGAACCAGCTTTTCCGTGCGCGTATCAATGGACGAGGTGGCCTCGTCCAAAATCAGCACCGGAGGATCCGCCACAGCAGCCCGGGCAATGGCCAGCAGCTGCCGCTGGCCTTGACTGAGGTTAGCCCCGTCCCCGGTAAGCATGGTGTTATATCCATCTGGCAGGCGGCGGATAAATCCATCTGCGTTAGCCAACTGGGCCGCGGCCATGCACTCCTCATCGGTAGCGTCCAAATTACCATAGCGAATGTTTTCCATCACAGTCCCGGTAAACAAATGAGTATCCTGCAACACGATGCCTAAGCTCCGGCGCAGGTCAGGCTTTTTGATTTTATTAATATTGATGCCATCGTAGCGGATCTTTCCATCTGCGATATCATAGAACCGATTGATGAGGTTGGTAATCGTTGTTTTCCCCGCACCAGTGGCTCCTACGAAAGCGATCTTCTGCCCCGGTTTGGCCCAGAGGCTGACATCGTGGAGGACCAGCTTGCCCGGGTCATAGCCAAAGTCAACCTTCTCAAAGACCACGCTGCCCTCCAGCTTGGTATAGGTGACAGTACCATCCTTCTTGTGGGGGTGCTTCCAAGCCCACACGTTGGTACGCCCGGCGGCCTCGTGCATCTGACCCTGAGCGTCTTCCCTGGCGTTGACCAGTTCCACATACCCTTCGTCCTTCTCTGGCGGCTGGTCCATCAGGTCAAAGACCCGCTGGGCTCCGGCAGAAGCAGTGACCACAAAGTTTACCTGCATACTCACTTGGGTAATGGGATTGGTAAAACTTTTGTTCAGGCCCACAAAGGTGATCACAGTACCCAGGGTCACCCCGGCCAAACCGTTGATAGCCAGCACAGCGCCCACAATGGCCACCAAGGCGTAACTGAGCCAGCCGATATTGCCATTGATGGGCATAAGCAGGTTGGCGTATCGGTTGGCCATGTTGGCGCTGTCCCGCAGGGCGTCATTTACCTTACGGAAATCGGCCTTAGCCTGCTCCTCGTGGCAGAATACCTTGACCACCTTCTGTCCATCCAGCATCTCTTCAATAAATCCGTCTACCGCCCCCAGATCCTTCTGTTGTTTGATATAATATTTTCCGGACAGCCGGGAGAAGTTCTTGGTTACCAGCAGCATGACTGCGGCGGTGAGCAGAGAAATCACCGTCAGCGCCGGACTGAGCACGATCATAGTCACCAAAGTTGCCGCCATGGTAATGCCGGAGTTGATGATCTGGGGAATGCTCTGACTGATAAGCTGCCGCAGAGTGTCCACATCATTGGTATACACGGACATGATGTCGCCGTGGGCATGGGTATCAAAGTATTTGATGGGCAGGGCCTCCATTTTGGAAAACAGGTCGTCCCGGAGGTGGCGCAGAGTCCCCTGGCTTACATTGACCATGATGCGGTTATAGCCAAAGGCAGCCACAATGCCCACCGCCATAATGCAAACCAAACGAATCAGTTCTCCGCCCAATCCACTGAAGTCGGCAGAACCATTGGCCAGCATGGGCTCGATGTAGTCGTCCACCAAGGTTTGGGGAAAGGTAGCCCCTATCACAGTAGCCACAGCGGACACCAGGATGCACACAATGACCAATGCGAACAGATATTTATAGTAGTGAAGCATATAGCGGATAACTCTACCGAGTACACCGCCCCGGTTCATTTTCGGATTCATAACTGGGCATCCTCCTTTCACGCAGGCTGGTCGAAGTCTCCGCCGCCCTTGACCTGAGACTCATAGATTTCCCGGTAGATGGCATTAGACTCCAGCAAGCCCTCATGGGTGTCAAAGCCGTTGATGCGACCGTTATCCAGCACTAGGATGCGGTCGGCATCCTGGACGCTGGACACCCGCTGGGCAATGATGATCTTGGTAGTCCCAGGAATCTTCTCAGCAAAAGCCTGCCGAATCTTGGCATCCGTGGCAGTGTCCACGGCAGAGGTGGAGTCGTCCAGGATGAGCACTCTGGGCTTTTTCAAAAGAGCCCGAGCGATACACAGCCGCTGCTTCTGGCCCCCGGACACGTTATTGCCTCCCCGCTCAATCCGGGTATTATAACCGTCTGGCATCCGCTCTATGAACTCATCGGCACAGGCGGCCCGGCATGCCTCGATACATTCCTCATCCGTAGCGTCGGGATTCCCCCAGCGTAGGTTCTCTAAAATAGTCCCGGAGAACAGGGTATTCTTCTGTAGTACCACCGATACCTGATTGCGCAGGGCTTCCATGTCATATTGGCGCACGTCCACTCCCCCCACACATACGCTGCCCTCATCCACATCGTACAGCCGGCAGATCAAGTTCACCAGACTGGACTTGCCCGAACCCGTCCCACCGATAACGCCGATGGTTTCACCGGACTTGACGTGCAGATCGATACCGCTCAAGGCATTTTTTCCGCTGCCGTGCTTATAGGAAAAATTGACGTGATTGAAGTCAACAGAGCCGTCCTTGACCTCCATCACCGGTTCTGCCGGGTCTTGAAGGTCAGGTGTCTCGCCGAGAACTTCGCTGATTCTCCGCACACTGGCCATGGACATAGCGATCATAACCACCACCATAGACAGCATCATCAGGCTCATAAGCAGAGACATGATATAGCTGAACAGACTGGTCAAATCGCCTGTGCTCAGGGTACCGTCCACCACGATGAACTGCGCCCCCATCCAAGACACCATAATAATACAGAAGTATACAGCCACCATCATGGCCGGGTTATTGAAAGACAACAGGCCATCCGCCTTGACAAACAGCCGGTACAGGTTGGCAGACGCCTTTTCGAATTTGCTCTTTTCGTAGTCCTCCCGGACGAAGGCCTTTACCACACGAATGGCAGACACATTTTCCTGGACGCTGGCGTTCAGATCGTCATACCGCTGAAACACCTCATTAAAAATTTTCATGGTAATCACCATGATTGCCCCGATCACTACGATCAGAAAAGCCACTGCAATAAGGAAGGTCAAACTGAGCTCCCGGTTGATATACAGGCACATGGCAAAGCTGAAAAGGAAATTGAGCGGGGATCGCACCGCCACCCGAATCACCATCATAAAAGCGTTCTGGACATTGGTCACATCGGTGGTCATCCGGGTTACCAAGCCGGGAACGCTGAACTTATCAATGTTGGAAAATGAAAAGGTCTGGATATTGTTGTAGATGGCCTCCCTCAGATTGGCCGAAAGGCCGGAGGATGCGCTGGCGGCGAACTTGCCGGCAATGCCGCCGAATACCAGGCTCAAAAAGGCTAACACCACCATGACGATTCCATAGCGGTATACCGCGGGCAGACTGCTGGCCTGCAGCCCTTCGTCAATGATCCGTGCGGTAATAAAAGGCAGCAGAATCTCCATAATAACCTCCAGCATGGTTAGTCCAATGCACAGGAGAGCGTCCTTTTTATAAGGTCCCAACTGCCGTAATACTCGCTTCACGATTTGGATACCTCCTTCATTGTATTGCTGCTGTAACTTGCCCCATAATCCTAAACGGCCTCATCCTTGCCGATGCCCGACAAAACCACTCCGGAGAAGCTGAGGCAAATGCCACTATACGGCCGTCAAGAGGCAACGATTCAACTCATATCTTATACCACACAATGGGTTGCATGTGAAATTCAAATCTGCTATTATCTATAAAGAACTTTTATTGTTTTTCTGTATTTTATAAAAGCACTTACAGAGCAGCGGAGGGATTTTGTTTGAATACCACACAGTTGGAATGTTTCATGGCAGTATCGAATTTTCTGAACTTTTCCAGGGCCGCAGAGCATCTGCGGCTGACTCAGCCAGCCGTCAGCCATCAGATCAACTCATTGGAGGACGAGTTGGGCGTCAAGCTGTTTCACCGGACGAGCAAGCGGGTCCGGCTGACTCAGGCGGGCCATCTGTTCTCCCAGTACGCTCAAGAGATTCTGTCCCTGTCCCACCTGTCCAAAGAGCGGCTGAAGGAAAGCCGGCAGACCTCAGTGATCCCTTTCGGCATTGGGTGTCACAGTTTTTTGGAACTGGAGCGGATCAAGCCGGTGCTCAAACAACTGCGGGTGGATTTTCCACTTCTTCTTCCCGCTCTGCGTCTGGTCTCCTCTGCCTCTTTGGAGAACTTGCTGGAAGATGGAGAGGTCCAAGTCATGCTCACCTTTCAGGACAACTCCCCAAAACGGGCAGTCTACCGGGAATTGTCCCAGCAGCGCATCGTGTGTATCTGTGCAGAATGCCACCCTTTTGCCTCTCACGAGGTCCTGTCTGCTCAGCAGCTACGCACGGGAGAACGGTTTGCAGCCTGTCTCCCCCACAGCGGTCCCCACCCGTTGCTTGAACTCCAAAGCCGGATCATCACCGGGCGCGCTCCGGATCAAACCTGCTTTTGTGATGGACAGGAGACCTTGTATACCTTGGTGGAAACCGGATACGCCTTTGCAGTCACTGCTGATTTGTCCCGCGCTGTGCGGCCTGGAATTTGCTCCATCCCAGTGCTTGGATACCCGCCCGTCTCCTATGGGCTGGCTTACCGCACAGGAGAGGACCACCCGGTCCTACGCTCTTTTGAATCGGCAATGGAACTACTCTTTGCCGCCCCTATTTCCTCCCCTGGCCCTCATACACAGGCCGAATAATCTTCGCTCTTTTCCTGTTTTTCTTCTTAATCTGTTGAATGATAAATGAACCGGGGCGGAAAAGCCTACGCTTTTCCGCCCCGACCGCATATGTTCTCTCAGAAAAGGCACGCCAGCATAGCTCCAAGATCCTCCTGGAATCCCAAGGCCTGATACATCTCCACATCCCCGGCTGAGCACCCCAGCGTCAAGCTGGCCATTTCCTGTTCCCGGCACCAAATTTGAGCCGTCTGCGTCAACAGCCTGGCTCCCCCCTGGCTACGGAACACCGGTTCGATAAAGAAGTCATCCAGCAGGCCGATATCTCTACAAGTAAAGGTAGAAAAGCACCGGCTTACTGAGCACATACCCACAGCCCGGCAGCCCCTGCGGGCCAGAAAAAAGGTCAATCTCTCGTCCCGAACCGCCATGCACAGCCGCTCCCATGCTTCGTCATCCAGCCGTTTCTCGCCAATCTCGGAGAGGAACCCATTCATAAGCTTTCTTACCTGCCAACCTAACTCCGGATCCTCCGGCTCTGTCAGGCGCACCGCCGTGAAGGGCAGATACTCCTCTGGAGGCCGGCAAAGCAGGATGGTTCCATGCTCGTCATAGCCGTTGTACCGGAACCCCAGGCTCTCCCAGAACCGCTTAGACCGGCGGCAGTGCGTGTTCAACTCAAAGTATTCCGCGCCTTCCGCCGCCATGCGCTCCGCCAAGGCCGCAAAGCATGCCTTGCCCACTCCCTGGCAGCGGTATGTGGGGTAGATGCAGAAATCGATTAAGAAGCACTTGCCGTCCTCCTGGTCATAGAGCACGGAGAGGACAAATCCCACTTCCTGTCCGTCCAGCTCAAAGAAAAACCGGCTGCCCGGGTTTGTCTCCCGGCGGCAGATGGCCTCGATCCCTTCCCGGTAGGCAGTTGAGCGGAAATACTCCACATCCTCCGAAGTTAAAGGTTCGTCCAAATCGCAGTTCGGGACAACGTCCCGCAGGAGCATAGCATCCATCTCGTCCCAAAACTGGGCAATGTCGCGGGGGCTGACAGCCCTCCGCAGGGTGATTTTGTCGTTCATTAAGGTATCCTCCAAATTCAAAATATTGGAGGGTCAGATACCGTGGGCCCTCCGTTCACGGTTTATTTTCATTGTAACCACCCTTTCTTTTCTCAATTTTTTATAAAAAGGAAAACCGCCGGAGAACTCTCCAGCGGTTTTAATATATCACACCAGGTAATCCTTGTCAAACGAAGCCCCTTCCCTGCTAGGCAGAGACAAGCCCTCATGGAGCGTTGATCCGGCATGCCTTTCCCTGTGGAGCCTGATTCTAGCCGATCTTTCTCCCAGCCTACTTTTTCAGCTTTTCCAGAATAGCTGCCTCGATCCGGTCCCCATACTTCATGGACAACAGGAATACCGCCAATCCGGCCAGCCCCAACAACGCCATTCCCCACAGAGGAATCGATACAGCGGAACTGCCCACGGCGCAGGACACCAGCAATCCCCATGGTCTAGTGAGCAGTACCAGCACGGCAAAACGCCGGAAGGAGATATCCGTCAGCCCGGCCAAAATGCAAAGCACATCATCCGGGAAAAAAGGGAACAGAAAGGCTAGCGCCAGAAAGACATCCCGCTTCCGGCGGATGACATCCAGATATTTCTCTGACATCTTCCGACTCACCAGCCGGTCCACAAATCCCCTTCCTAAGCCACGGGCCAGGGCAAATACAATCAGCGATCCCGCAGCCACCGCCCCAAAGGTGAGCAGAAAGGCTGGCCACATGCCAAACAGGGCCGCTCCCACCGCAGCGGTGATATTGCTGGGAATAGGAGCTACGATAACGGAAGCCAGCTGGATTCCAAAGTAGGCCAGGTGTGACCAGGGGGCAAACCCCTGGATATAGGCCTCTAAGTCTGCCTCTGAACCTGCCGCCTGAAAAAAGCCTGTGTGGTATAGCCCCCACAAGCAAGCCCCTAAAATTGCCAGCACGACTGCCAATAGGATGATCTTGATGCGTCTTGCTCTCATTTCCGTGACCTCCGGGAACATTTGGATGGTCTCATCATACCAGCCTGGTTTGAAATCGCAAGGTAAATTTTCTTTAGGATTTCTTAAATTTCGCTTATCTTCGCTAAAATCGTTTGCCCGCCTCTATAGTTCCCGCCCAGTCTCCCGCAACAGACGGGTACGCAGCGCGGAATACCGCCGGGCCTGCCGGTCATTGGCCGTCATGCGCTCCAAAAGCTCCGCGCTGCCCACGACGACAAACAGCTCTCTGGCCCGGGTGATAGCGGTGTAGAGCACTCCCCGTGACAACAGGGATGGGGGCACATCACTCACCGCCAGGATCACCGCCCGGTACTCACTGCCCTGGGATTTGTGGACGGTGACGGCGTAGGCCGGCTCCAGCTCCCCCAGCAACTCCGAGGGATAGGCCACCAGCCGCCCGTCAAAGGAGACGGTCACCCCGCCGGCATCCACTTCCAGGATGGTGCCGATGTCTCCGTTGAACACCCCCAGATCCTTTTCTCCGGTATCCGGGTTCTCCCAGAACAGGTCGTAGTTGTTGCGCACCTGCATGACCCGGTCCCCCTCCCGGAAGATGTACTGGCCAAAGGCCCGTTCTCCCTTTCCCTCTGCCGGGGGGTTCAAGGCGGACTGGAGCGCACGGTTGAGGGCAGCAGTCCCGGCCCCCCGCTTCCGGGTGGGAGAGAGTACCTGGATCTGGTCGGCGGGGATACCCATATTGTTGGGCAGACGGGTGAGGCACAATTCCACGATAGTGTCTGTCACTCGGGCTGAGTCCCGCCGACCCATGAAAAAGAAGTCCCGGCTCTTGTTGGCCAGCTCCGGCGCCCGCCCCTGGTTGACCCCGTGGGCGTTCATGACAATGCCGCTCTCCCTGGCCTGACGGAAGATCTCCGTCAGGCGCACCGAGGGAATAACCCCACTGCGCAGCAAGTGATCCAGCACATTGCCCGGCCCAACCGAAGGCAACTGGTCCGGGTCCCCCACCAACACCAACCGGCAGTCGGAACGCAGTGCGGCCAGCAGTGCGGCCATGAGGGAGATGTCCACCATAGAAGTCTCGTCCACAATAACCGCATCCACCGGCAGGGGGTCGTCCTGGTTCTTGGAGAACGTCAGCTGGCCGGTATAGGGGTCCATCCGGGTTTCCAGCAGGCGGTGGATGGTAAAGGCGTCCGCCCCACAGGTCTCCCCCAAGCGCTTGGCCGCCCGGCCCGTGGGCGCGGCCAAGGCAGTCTCCAGTCCCAACGTTTGGAACAGGGCCAGCACACCCCGCAGAGAGGTAGTCTTACCCGTGCCCGGCCCGCCAGTGAGCAGCACCACCTGCCCCCGGGCAGCTAGCTCGACAGCAGTACGCTGCTGCCGGGCGTAGACAATTCCCTGCTCGCCCTGAATCTGGTCAATGAGCTTGTCCAAATCATGGGGCGGAGCCAGCTCCGCTTGGCACATCTCTCCCAAGCGCATGGCCACATAGCATTCGGCGGCATACAGACCGGCGGGATAGCAGGCGGTCACTCCCGCGATGTCTTCCCGGACCACCTCCCCCATCTCAACGAGGATTTCCAGCCCCTGATTCAAACACTCCCCCTCCACGCCGATGAGCGCTCCGGTGGCAGACAGCAGCTTATCCTGGGGCAGAAACACATGGCCGTTGTCCGCATTGTGCTCCAGCTCAAACATCAGCGCCGCCTCCACCCGCTGGGGATCATCTCCCGCCACCCCCAGAGAGATAGCCAAAGCGTCCACCTGAGAGAAGGAGATATCCAGCTCCCGGTCCGCCAGCAGGTAGGGGCTCTGGGCAATCATGTCCACCGCCAGATCTCCAAACCGCCGATACAGAGGCATAGCGGCGGACAGGGGCAGCTGGTGCTCAGACAAAAACTGTGCCAGCCGCCGCACCCCCATCTGCTGACGGAAGGACTCGCCAATCTCCTGGGCCCGCTTCGGCGAGATGCCTCGAATCTGTGTGAGCTTTTCCGGTTGGTTTTCAATGATGTCCAACGCCTCGGCGCCGAACAAGTCCAGAATCTTTCGGGCTGTCCCGGCCCGGATGCCTTTCACCGCGCCGGAAGCCAGGTACTCAAATACCGCCTTCTCCCCCACCGGCATCCGGTGTGCCACTACCTCGGCCTTAAACTGCTCCCCATAAGTAGGGTGCCGGCCCCAGCTTCCCTCCAGCTCCAGAGTCTCCCCCGGGGATACGCCAGGCATACTGCCCACGGCGGTAATTTCTCCCCGCTCCCCTCCGTCCAGCCGCAAAACAGTGTAGCCATTCTCTTCATTGCGAAAGAGAATGGCCGTTACTGTGCCCTCAATGCGGTTGTTTTGGGTCAACTCTTCCATGGTTTCTGTCCCTCTTTCTTTCGTACTCTTCCTTTAAGGCTTCACTGGACCAGAGCGGTCCAGCTCCACCCCATCCTGTACGGCCAAAGCCATCGCCACCGCCAGCCCTTCCGGATTCAGGCCGTGGTCGTGGATCACCACCGTCCCTCGCCACAAACCGGTCCGGCGCAGCCACAGCAGACCGGATACCGTATGCTCCAACCCGCTGCCGCTGCCCTGAGCCGTCACCTGCGCCACGGTCCGTGTTCCCTCCTGTCCCACAGGCAGCACCAGCTTTCCGAACACCAGCCAGGCCAGGCATACCAAGCCGAAAGCCGCCAGCAGCACCACCAGCAATTCCAACACAGAACCCATTTCGCCACCTCCTGGGCCATTCTATGCCCGTTGGCGGCCTAAAGTCACAGGTTGAACCCCAATAGCGTTCCTTTGCCACCGGTCACGTCCAGGGCGGTATAGCACCCCTGCCGGAAAAACCAGCCCGGATGAAGCAGTTCTTTCTCCCCCGCAATCCCCAGGTGGGCCAGCACCAGGGACAGAGAGCCGTTGTGGGCCACCAGGAGGGTGTCCTCCCCCCGGCCAACGATCTCGTCCACACAGTCTCCAACCCGGCGGGCCATCTCCTCCGGGGATTCCCCTCCGGGCGGCGTAGTGTGGAACCAGTCGGATATGTATGCCTCCCGAACGCCGGGATACCGCCGCTCCATCTCATCCCAAGACAGCCCCTCCATTTCTCCCACAAACTGCTCCCGCAGACCCGGGCAGCGCTCAGGGATCATCCCGCGGCCTGTCACGCAGGACAGGGCCGTATCCCAGGCCCGGGACAGGTCGCTGGCCACACAGCGGACAAAGGCGGTATCTTTCAGCTTCTCCCCTGCCTGCCGGGCCTGCTCCCGGCCCAGTTCGGTCAGGGGGTAGTCGGTATGGCCGTGAAAGGTTTTGGCCACGTTGCCCTCCGACTGCCCATGACGCACCAGATACAGGCGCATAAACATCCTCCTTCCCTCAAAACAAGCTGGACACCCCAAAGGTAAGCGCGCTGATGAGAAATCCCGCCGTCACCACGCCGGCAAAAACAGAGGGGATGGCCTTTCTCAAGGGCATGTCCAGAAATGCAGCTGCCAGAGCCCCGGTCCAGGCCCCCGTCCCCGGCAGGGGAATGGCCACGAAAATAGCAAGGCCCAGGTATTTGTATTTGGATACCGTCTGGCCCTTCAAGTGAGCTTTCTGTTCCAGCCTGTCCACCAGGGAGTTGAGCTTGGGAATACGGCGGCGCATCCATTGAAAGATGCGCCGGATATATACCACGATAAAAGGCACCGGCAACATATTTCCGATCACCGCCGCCAGATAGGCTGCCCACACTGGAAGCCCGGCAGCTACGCCGAAGGGGATGCCGCCCCGCAGCTCCACCACCGGCACCATGGACACCAGGATGGTCCAGAGAAACTCCCCGCCCTTTGTCCCGGTCAGCCATTGCATGAAATCCATGTTGCAGTTCCTCGCTTTTCGGCAAAATGATACAGTTTATTTAGTATATCACAGTACAGTAGAGGGGTGATGTCGAAATAGTAAACTTTTGCCGCACCGACAGGCTTACCCCAGCATCCGCCTCAGATACTTGCCTGTATAGCTCTCCGGGCAAGCGGCCACTTCCTCCGGCGTGCCGGTGCACACGATCTGCCCGCCCCCTGCGCCGCCCTCAGGGCCAAGGTCGATGATATAGTCGGCGGTCTTGATCACGTCCAGGTTGTGCTCGATGACCACTACCGTGTTGCCTTTGTCCACGAACCGCTGGAGCACCTCCACCAGCTGGTGCACATCGGCGGTATGCAGCCCAGTGGTGGGCTCGTCCAAAATATAAATCGTGGAGCCGGTGGACTGCTTGGACAGCTCCGTGGCCAGCTTCACCCGCTGGGCCTCGCCGCCGGACAGGGTGGTGGATGGCTGGCCCAGCTTCACATAGCCCAGCCCCACGTCCATGAGGGTCTGGAGCTTGTTTTTCAGTCGGGGCAGGTTCTCGAAGAAGGGCAGGGCCTCTTCCACCGTCATCTCCAGCACCTCGTGGATGTTCTTGCCCTTGTAGCGCACCTCCAGCGTCTCCCGGTTGTACCGCTTGCCCTTGCACACCT
>CDZQ01056874.1_pt1 | contig 51525 bp, 50 predicted proteins | sample 554831 | NCBI WGS metagenome assembly CDZQ01 (sample SAMEA3182112, study PRJEB8094) | gut metagenome | biome: human; feature: gut; material: Stool; isolation source: human stools | place: Canada | collected 2013-05-06 | reverse complement strand
AAAATAATATTTATTATCTGATGATATGCCAATATACGCGATGTAGTGTGGTAGCTTATGTGATAATAAATATGAATTAGATAGGGGTGGATAAGCCAAATAGTAAAATACATGGTCAAATAGGGAATCAAATTTGAGAAAAAGGAGAATGATTAAAATGAAAAAAAGACTGAGTTGTGCGCTGATTCTTGCTTTAACCACAGGTTTATTGATTTCTTGCGGGAGCAAAGACGGATCTGTTTCCAATGCTGGGGGAAACGGCGCTGCTGGAAGTGCAAAGGAAATTGTCCTGGGACATGTGTATGCCGAAGACCATAATATAAATCGTGCATCTCTTCAGTTTAAAGATTATATCGAAAAAGAATCTGGGGGTAGCATGACTGTAAATATCCAGCCCAACAGTGTTCTTGGTGGCGATGAGGATATGCTGGAAATGTGTGCGTATGGCACCGTTACATTGATGACGCCTTCTGTGGCCTCTTTGGAAACCTATGCGGCAGATTGGGGTGTGTTGAACCTCCCCTATTTGTATGACTCTGTTGAAGATGCGTTTGAGGCTGCTGATGGTGAGCTGGGAGACTATCTAAAGAGTACTTTGGATGGCACAGAATATATCTGCGTTGGCTTCAATTCCAATGGTACCCGTAATATGTCAAATAATGTGCGCCCGATTACTTGTATCGAGGATCTCAAAGGAATTAAGATGCGCGTAATGAACAGCAGTACATATATTAAGTGGATGAATGCTCTGGGTGCTAACGCTACCCCGATGGGTTTCAATGAGGTCTTTACCGGCCTTCAGCAGGGAACTATCGATGGTCAGGAAAATGGAGCCGCTATTGCTTATACTTCTGGTTTTAACGAAGTGCAGAAATATTTCAGTGTAACTGAGCATGTATATGATATGAATGCAATCATCTGTAACCGTGCTTTTTATGAAAGTTTGACAGATGAGGAAAGAGAGATTTTTGATACAGGTATCCGTACCTATATGGAAGATTGGCAACGCAATACAGAGGTCAGCGAAGACGGAGAGTATATTGCTAAGTGGGAAGAAAGCGGTTGTGCAGTAAACTATTTGGAAGATGACAAGAAAGAAGCGTTCCGCGAGGCACTGACTCCGTTGTATGAGGAAGCAGAGGCAAACTTCCCTGAAGCATGGGAAGCCTTGAGCAAGTATCGTTAAACTTTGTGAACTTGAATTAGTGTTTTTAGATATGTAATAAATAAAAGAGTGATGTATTCTCTGGATGATAGAAATTCCGGAGAATACATACACTAAAATGGGTAAAAAGGAAAACGATATGAATGGTTTAAAAAAAATAACACATAGAATCAATAAACTGGAAGAAGTTTTTTTGGTAGCTACATTAGCAGTTTGTGTAGTTGTAATTTTTGTACAGGTAATTGCTCGATATGTGTTTAACAACTCGATTTCTTGGAGTGAAGAAGGCTGTAAGTATCTCTTTGTTTGGATGATATGGATGGGCACTGACTTTGCGGCAAGAGATCACTTGTGTATTGAGATTATCAGTGGCCGGGTTAAAGGTAAAGCAAAGTTAGTTTTGGATATCGTAGTGAAACTGATGTGGCTGGGGATCTGCCTGTTTTTTACATTTAATGGTCTGGAAGTGGTTCAGTCCATGATGCAACGCGGAAAAGTGGCTTCGTCTATTCCGTGGCTGAAAGTTTGGGTGGTTTATTTGGTTATGCCTGTGAGCCAAGGAATGCTGAGTATCCGGGTTATAGCACAGATTGCCGAAGACATCATGAAGATAATGGGTCGCGGGCAATTGGCTGACGGATCAGTATAAGGAGGACTTAGATTTATGGAGATGCAAATTCTAGTTCTGTTCGGAGTCTTTCTGATAACGGTATTCATTGGTGTGCCAATTGGCTATTCTATCGCGTTAGCTACCTTGGTGGTTTTAGCCGGTTTTACGAATACTCCGTTAGCGATGATTACACAGAATTGTGTTAGTGGAGTGAATTCCTTTTCGCTGATGGCGATTCCATTTTTTATCCTGGCTGGCAATTTGATGAGTACGGGCGGTGTCGCAAAAAGAATCGTTAACTTTGCGGATACTTGTATAGGGTGGATTACTGGTGGACTGAGCTTAGTGACAACCGCAGCTTGTATGTTTTTTGCGGCGATTTCTGGTTCGGCTATGGCTACCTGTTCTGCCGTTGGTGCCATCATGATTCCTGAGATGGAGAAGAAGGGGTATCCACGTCCGTTCAGCGCTGCTTTGGCAGCCTCTGCCGGATCCATTGGCGTTATTATCCCCCCGTCCGTTCCCTTTGTTATCTATGGTGTCGTGACCGGTACATCCATTGGTGATATGTTTATTGCGGGTTTTCTGCCAGGCATCATGATGGGAATTGCCATTATGATTGCCTGTGTAGTGATGAGTAAAAAATATGGTTACCAAGGGGCGAGTTCAAAACCGACGGGAAGAGATGTCTGGATTTCTTTTAAAGACGCCTTTTGGGCATTGTTGGCACCTGTTATTATTTTGGGTGGAATTTATGCGGGTATTTTTACGCCAACAGAAGCGGCTGTCGTTGCGGTGATATATTCTATTTTTGCCAGTGTAGTAATTTATCGTGAAATGACACTGAAACAGCTCTATGCTGCATTTGTAGATAGCGTACGGTTAAATGGTAATATTGTTTTTATGGTTGGTACTGCGACTGCATTTGCAAGTTACCTGTCATTGAAGCAAATTCCAGTTTTAATTGCGGCGTTTTTGACAAGCTTAACCAGCAATCCTATTATTTTGATGCTGATTATCAATGTGTTCCTTCTATTTGTGGGATGCTTGATGGATAATATTCCTGCGACTATCATTTTGTCACCGATTCTCCTACCTGTTGCATTGGAATGTGGACTATCAGCCGTTCAGTTCGGTGTGGTGCTCACCATGAACTTGGCAATTGGTTTTGTGACACCCCCTTATGGCTCTAACCTATTTGTGGCTACATCCATTTCTGGTGTAAAGATAGAGGCTATGCTAAAGTATGTATTGTGGTTCATTGGTGCGTTGCTAGTTGTTTTGATGCTAACAACTTATGTTCCATTCTTTACACAAGGTATTGTAGAAATGATCAATGGTTGATGACCTAGATAATGATTTTATTCAAAAATATTTTTAGGAGGAATTTCTTATGACTCAGCATGAGAGAAGCAAGGTACTCCTGCCCCCAATGGCGATGCACGCGGAGACAACGCCCTGTGTTGTAAGGGGAGAAGGCTGTTATCTGTATACGGAGGATGGCCGGAAGATTCTGGATATGGCATCCGGTATTGCCACGAACGCCCTCGGCCACTGCCACCCCAAGGTGATCGCTGCCGCTGAGAAGCAGCTGCATACTCTGATCCACGCCGGACATAACATTCTGTACTATGAGCCCTATACTACTTTGATGGAGAAGCTGGTGGAGAAGACCGGCAATAAGTACAAGGTGTATTTCTCCAACTCCGGAGCTGAGGCCAACGAGGGCGCCATGAAGCTGGCGAAGTACGCAACTCAGCGTCCTGTCATCATCTCCATGAAAAACGCCTTCCACGGCCGTACCATGGCAACCGCGACTATTACCACTTCCAACGCTGCCTACCGCAAGAACTACGAGCCCATGATGCCCAGCGTCTACTTTGCCGAGTATCCCTATCTGTTCCGGACTCCCTACAAGATGGAGGACGGCAAGTGCCCCAAGGAGTATTTCACTCAGTTTGATGAGATCTTCAAGAAGATCGTAGATCCCTCTATGGTAGCGGCGATCATGATGGAGCCTGTTCAGGGCGAGGGCGGCTATGTGGTCCCCCCAGTGGAGTGGCTGAAGTATGTCCGTGAGCTGTGTGACAAACACGGCATCATGCTGATCTTTGACGAAGTCCAGACGGGCTTTGGCCGCACCGGCAACCTGTATGCCTGGCAGACTCTGGGCGTAGAGCCTGACATTTTTACCTCCGCGAAGGCCATCGCTGGCGGCCTGCCCCTGTCCGCTGTCTTTGGCAAGAAGGAGATCATGGACAAGTGGGCCAAGGGCGCTCACGGCGGAACCTACGGCGGCAACCCCGTTTCCTGCGCGGCCTCCCTGGCGGTTCTGGAAGAGCTGTATGAGGGCGGCGTCCTTGAGAATGTGAAGAAGATGGGCGAAGTTGTCCGCGGCAAGTTCTATGACCTGCAGAAGAAGTACGATGTCATTGGGGATGTGCGCGGCCTGGGCCTGATGAACGCCATCGAGTTCGTTAAGCCTGAGGACAACGCTCCCGACGGGGCCCTGTGCGCCGCCGTCCAGGCTGAGGCTTTGAAACGTGACCTGCTGCTGCTCAACTGCGGCGCCGACCACAACAACATCCGCCTGATCCCCCCGCTGAATGTGGATGAGGCCACTCTGGATACCGTGTTCCAGATTATTGATGAGTCCATTGCCGCGGCACTGAAGGGCTGAGAAACTGATTATAGGATACAATTAGGAGGTCACTATCGTGGATACACAGGAATATCTGCAGTCGCTGGTAGACGCCGCGCGCGCGGCCCAGAAGGAATTTGAGAAGATGAGCCAGGAGCAGGTGGATGCTGCCGCCAAGGCGATTGGCAAGGCGATTTATGACCATGCGGAGGAACTGGCCAAGATGGCGGTGGAAGAGACCCGGATGGGGCGCGTGGACAGCAAGATCGCCAAGTGCAAGAACAAATCCAAGAGCACCTGGTGGCGCATGAAGGACCAGAAGAGCCGCGGGATCATTGAGCGGGACGAGGTCAACGGTATTATGAAGGTCGCCAAGCCCATCGGCGTAGTGGGCTGCGTCACCGCTACCACCAACCCCGTCATCAACCCCATGCACAACTCCATGTGCGCTCTGAAGTGCGGCAACGCCGTCATTATCTGCCCCCATCCCCGCGCGAAGGGCGTCGGCGTCCGGGCGGTTGAGCTGATGAACGAGGCGCTGGATAAGCTGGGTATGCCCAAGAACCTGATCCAGATTATTAAAGAACCTACTATGGAGCTGTCCGCCGGCCTGATGAAGACCGTGGATCTGTGCATCTGCACTGGCGGCCCAGGTCTGGTAAAGGTGGCTTACTCCTCCGGGAAACCGGCTTTGGGTGTCGGCCAGGGCAATGTTCAGGTCCTGGTGGACCGGGATGTGGACTATGACGAGGTAGCCAAGATGGTCATCGCGGGCCGCACTTTTGACAATGGCGTTCTGTGTACCTGTGAGCAGAACGTGATCTGTCCCAAGGATAAGGTAGATGAGATGGTGGCCGCGCTGAGAGCGAATGGCGCTTACTACATTGACAACCAGGCCGATGCCGACAAGGTCCGCAACAGCGCTTTCCCCGACGGCGTATTCAACAAGGAGTGGACTGGCACCACGATCCAGCAGATGGCTGATTTGGCCGGTCTGGAGGGGATCCCTGAGGATACCAAGGTCCTGGTATGCTGCACCAAGGGCTATGCCCGTCAGGAGGTCCTGGCGAAGGAGAAGCTGTTCCCCATGCTGGCGCTCTTTACCTACGACACCTGGGAGGAGTGCATGGAGATCGCCCGGGCCAACCTGGAGATGGAGGGCATGGGCCACAGCGTGGTCATCCACTCCAACAACACCGAGCATATCGAGGCTGTTCCCACCGTCGTCAACGTGTCCCGCTATGCAGTCAATCAGGTAGGCGGCACCGCTCTGGGCGGCGCTATGGACAACGGTCTGAATCCCACCACCACGCTGGGCTGCGGCACCTGGGGCAACAACGCCATCAGCGAGAACCTGTGGTTCACCCACCTGATGAATGTGAGCCGCATTTCCTATAAGGTCCCTGATATGTACATCCCCACTGATGAGGAAATTTGGGCGGACTGATCTCTTTTTTCAATATTAGAGTATTCTTGACCACAATAGTTCCCCAATTTCTTCTGTCTGGGTACTTTACGGAAAAGTCCGGCTTCATGTTAGCCGGACTTTTCCGCGTTAGAGAAATGAATGGTGTTTGTTGAAAAATAGGTAAAAATATTTCTGAGGCAGGCATGGGCAGCAAAGAGCTTGACAGATTGATTATACTTAAATGGGACAACAGGGGCAGAATGTTTGGACCATAATGATATGAGGATCAAGGAGAGTATCGAGGCTCATGAGGCGCTTCAGAAATATTGCGATGTATATTTTGGAAGGAGAGAAAAGATGGTACAAAACTATATGAGTAAATTTGTTACTCCCGAAGTGGCGGCAAAAGCGGTTCGATCCGGCGACTGGGTGGATTACGGCTTTGGCGCGGGCTTTCCCGAACTGATGGACCGGGCGCTTGCGGCGAGAAAAGAGGAGCTGAAAGACGTCAAGATCCGGGGCGGCCTGGTGATCCGGCCCCGGATCGAGGTGGTGGAGCGCGACCCGGAGCAGTCCGCGTTCACCTACTACAGCTGGCATATCGGGGACTATGAGCGGAAGCTGCAGAGCAGAGGGCTGGTGAAGTTTCTGCCTATGATGCTCCGGGCCCTGCCGGAGCTCTACCGGAGCTATATCAGGGTCGATGTGGCCTTCGTCCCTGTGTCCAAACCGGATGGGGACGGCTACTGCGGCCTGGGAATTTCCAACTATGCCTGGCGGACGATTTTTGAAAACGCGCGCACGGTGATCTTTGAGATCAATGAGCGTCTGCCCAAGCTTCAGGGGGTCAACGGCTCCCACCGCGTCCACCTGTCGGAAGCCACGTATGTCGTGGAGGGGGTCCATGAACCGCTGCCTCTGCGTACCTATAAGGACCCCTCGCCGGTAGATATCCAGATTGCCCGCAATGTGGTGGCGGAGATCCCGGACGGGGCCGTGCTGGGGTTGGGCGTAGGCGGCGTTCCCTTCACTGTGGCCAAGATGCTGGCTGAATCCGACCTGAAGGACCTGGGCTGCTGGACAGGCACTATCAGCGATGCCTTCCTGGCGATCCACAAGGCGGGAAAGCTGACCAACGCCCGCAAGGAGGTGGATGCCGGTTACTCTACCTGGAACCTGGCGATGGGCTCTCAGGAGCTGTATGACTGGCTGGAAAATGAGCCGGAGCTGTTCTATCCCGGCGATGTGGACCATGTCCATTCCCCGGAACGCATGGGGAAGATGAGCAATTTCATCAGCATCAATGGAGGTGTTCAGCTGGACTTGATGGGACAGGAGAACGCCGAATCGGCAGGCAGCAGGCAGCTGTCAGGCATAGGCGGCCAGATGGACTTTCTGGAGGGCGCCTTCCGCTCCAGGGGCGGACGGGGCTATATCTGCATCAATTCCTCCAGAAGGGACAAGGAGGGCAATCTGAAATCCAACATTGTTCCCACCATTCCGGGGGGCAGCACCATATCTGTCCCCCGTACCATGGTTGAGTGCGTGGCTACTGAGTACGGCGTGGCCCATCTGCATGGCCTGTCTTTAGGCGAGAGAGCCGCTGCCATGGCCGCTATTGCTCACCCTGACTTCCGGGAGGAACTATATAAGTATGCTCAGGAAAACTTCTACTGAGGCAAAAGGGGCTGGGAGCACGCTACTTAAAAAACAAGACAGCCCAAGAGCGCCTCTCAACCGTGGAAGGACAGATCACGCCAGCCTGGTTCCAGGTACAGAAGGAGCTGACCAAGTGGGAAGTAGGTCTTGGTATAACGGGCCATATGACGGTAGAATGTTCAAAGCGTGCCGACGGCTGTTTGACGGAGAGGCTTTGAATTGGCTGACAGGAGTAAAATATCTCAGGGACAGCGGGATGTCACTAGATTCGATCAAAGAATATGTGGAACTATGCCTGGAGGGAGACTCCACCATTCCGAAGCGCTGTGATATTATCAGGACCCAGCGGGAAAAAGTGCGTGCCCAGTTGGAGGAGGCCAAGAGGCGGTTGCAGTATATGGATCACAAAATAGAGTTGTACCAAACAATTATGGAGAAGGGGACTCCCGACACTATGAATCCGGGAAAATGGCCTGCACGTTCTGTGGGGTAAGGGATCCATCTTCCATTTTTAAGAAACTTGTGTTAAACTCGACACTGATATCAGACCTGTCCCGAACCGCCGACAGCGCCGTTGTCGGCGGATTTTGTTTCAGAGACCATGGGCAGAGAGAGGAGGAAGCAAACTTGGCCCAGGTAAAAAACGACTTTTCTCAGGGGAGCATCCCCCGCAATATCCTGTCCCTGGCACTGCCTATGACGGCGGCTCAACTGGTGAATGTACTGTACAGCGTAGTGGACCGCATCTATCTAGGCCGCCTGCCCGGCAGCAGCCACCTGGCGCTCACCGGGCTGGGAGTTACTATCCCCATCGTATCTATCATCATGGGGCTGGCCAATCTCTGCGGTACCGGAGGCGGTCCGCTGTGTTCCATCTATCGGGGAAAAGGAGATGAGGAAGAAGCGGAGAATGTGATGGGAAATTCCTTTACGCTTCTTCTGCTTCTTGGTGCGGCGGCTACGGCATTTTTCCTGGTGCTGAAGCGGCCCATCCTCTATCTATTTGGTGCCAGCGACGATACATTTCCCTACGCTGACGACTATATGACCATCTACCTTTGCGGCACCCTGTTTGTTATGATCGGTCTGGGAATGAATCCCTTTATCAATGCCCAGGGGTTTGGAAAAACTGGGATGTTTACCGTGGTCATCGGCGCGGTCATCAATATCGTGTTAGACCCCATCTTTATTTTCCTGATGGATATGGGGGTGAAGGGAGCGGCCCTGGCCACCGTGATCGCTCAGGGTGTATCCGCGGTATGGGTGCTCCAATTTCTGACCGGCCGCCGATCTATTCTCAAGCTGCGCCGGCGCTGTCTTCCGTTACAGGGAAAGCGGGTCAGGCGCATCATCGCTCTGGGGCTGTCCGGCTTCTGCATGAATATGACCAACAGCCTGGTCCAGGTGGTGTGCAACGCCACCCTCCAGTTCTACGGCGGCGATCTGTATGTGGGCATCATGACCATTATCAACTCGGTCCGGGAGGTCTTTTTCATGCCGGTCCACGGGCTGACCAACGGCTCCCAGCCAGTGATGGGGTACAATTACGGGGCGGGTAAGTATGGCAGAGTCCGCCAGTCCATCCGCTTTGGCTGCGGACTGACTGTGGCCTATGCCGCCGCCTTTTGGGCACTGGCCATGGCCTTCCCAGGCTTGATGATCCAGATATTTAACGATGAGCCGGAGGTAATTCAGGCCGGTATCCCCGCCCTCCGCATCTATTTTGCCCTCTTTATCCCCATGTCCCTCCAGTCTGCGGGGCAGGCCGTCTTTGTGGCATTGGGCCGCTCCAAGCAGGCTGTATTCTTCTCTCTGCTGCGTAAGGCCATCATCAACGCCCCGCTGACGGTCATCCTGCCCATCTGGATTGGGACAAACGGTGTATTTATCGCCGAGGCGGTGTCCCAGCTCGTTGGCGGTTTGGCCTGCTTTGTCACTATGTATTGCACAGTTTACCGCCCTCTAGGGCGGCTCAAGGACGACACCCCTCTGCCTGCCCGCCGCTGAGATCAGGTGGGTACCCGCCTGGGATGGAAGAAAGCGCCTGGTTGCTGAAAGAAAAGATTTGGGCGTCAGCTTATGCTGGCGCCCAAACCTGTTGGAGGATAGAAATGAAAAGAAGAAAAGATCCTTAGTCAGCCATATTGAGAACGGGGAGGACAGGTCCATGCCGCGCCGGTCACAGCCCGCTCCCCGGAGCTTTTTGGTTCCTTTCTGATACCATCATACGCGGCAGGTCTGTAAAGTTCCACCGCTGACAGGTCAAATCTGGGTAAAATATAAGAAGAAGGGAAGGCATTTTCCCACAGAGAATCCTCTCTCCCTTGCCAAATGTCCGTCTTTATGAGAAAATAAAGAAAAAGATACATCCGTTGTCAGGAGTTTTGATATGAACGAACTGTTTGAAAAATCCATCCAAACCCTAGAGCTGCCCAGGGTGCTGGAAATGCTGGCCGGTTGCGCCGTCACCGACGAGGGGCGGGAGCGAGCCCTCGCCCTGCGTCCTATGACCGATATAGAGGATGTGCGTCGGGCCCAGGAGGAGACCTCTGCCGCTGTGAAGCTGCTGATCCTCCGGGGCACCCCAGGGTTTGCCGGGATCCGTCCGGTGGCGGCCAGCCTCCAGCGGGCGGATATGGGGGGTAGCCTGAATACACGGGAGCTATTGGAGGTAGCCGCCGTCCTGCGGGCCGCCCGTACCGCCGGTGAGTATGGAGCTGGGGAGGAGAAGTCCCCCATCTCTCACCTGTTCCACGCCTTGACCCCAAACCGCTTTTTGGAGGATACTATTACCAACTCCATTGTAGGGGAGGATGAACTGGCGGACTCCGCCAGTCCGGAGCTGGCCTCCATCCGCCGGCATATGCGGGCCACGGAGTCCAAGGTCCGGGACATCCTGCAGAAGCTGATCTCCTCCAACCAGTCCAAGTACCTTCAGGAGGCCATCATCACCATACGCTCAGACCGGTATGTGGTGCCGGTGAAGTCGGAGCATAAAAACGCTATCCCAGGCCTGGTCCACGATGTGTCTTCCTCCGGGTCTACCTTTTTCATCGAGCCCATGGGGGTTGTCAAGGCCAATAATGAGCTGCGAGAGTTATTGGCCAAGGAGAAAAAAGAGATCGAGCGCATCCTGGCCGAATTATCCGCCCAGTGTGCCAACCACAAAGAAGACATCCTAGAGGACTACCAGCTGTTGGTGTGGCTGGATGCCATCTTCGCCCGGGCCAAGCTGTCTCTAAAACTGGAGTGTACTGAACCCAGGCTGTCTGACAAGTATTTGCGCCTGCGGGGAGCAAGGCACCCCCTCCTGGACCAGAAGAAGGCGGTGGCCAACAACCTGGAATTGGGGGAGCGATTTGATACCCTGGTTATCACCGGCCCAAACACCGGAGGAAAGACGGTTACCCTGAAGACCCTAGGCCTGATCACCCTGATGGCCCAGTGCGGCCTCCATATCCCGGCAAAAGATGATTCTACCGTACGGGTCGTCTCCCGTGTGCTGGCCGATATTGGGGATGAGCAGTCCATCGCCCAGTCTCTGTCCACCTTCTCCTCCCACATGGTGAATATCGTGGGCATCTTGGAGGAGGCGGATGACGAGAGCCTGATTCTCTTTGACGAGCTGGGAGCGGGGACCGACCCGGTAGAGGGAGCTGCCCTGGCCGCTGCTATCATCGAGTCCGCCAGGGGACTGGGAGCCCAGGTGGCGGCCACGACCCACTATGCCGAGCTGAAGGTATACGCCATGACCACTCCGGGGGTGGAGAATGCCTCCTGCGAATTTAATGTGGAGACCTTGGCCCCCACCTACCGCCTAGTACTGGGTATTCCCGGAAAGTCCAACGCCTTTGCCATCTCACGCCGGCTGGGCCTGCCCGAGTATATCATCGAAAAGGCAGCTGCCCGCCTGGATGCGGAAAATGTCCGTTTCGAGGATGTGCTCACCCGTCTGGACCAGCAGCGCCAGGAGATGGAGAGAGAACGGACAGAGGCCCGCCGGCTGAAGCTGGAGATGGAGCAGTCGGCCAGTAAGGCCCGGGAGTACCGGGAAAAGCTGGAGGCGGAGCGGGCCAAGGTGGTGGAGAAGGCCCAGGCCGAGGCCCGTGCCATCATTCAGGAGGCCAGGGACGCCAGCGACCTGGCCATATCAGAACTGAAGGAGCTCCAGAAGCGGAGGGACCTGGACTGGCAGCAGGTCAATGACAGCCGGGCGGAGGCCCGCCGCCTGCTCAACGAGGCGGAGCGGGGCATTGGCGGTCCGGCCCAGGAGGTGGAGACCCCGCCGCCAACCCGTCCTGCCGTGGCTGGGGACACTGTGGAGCTGGTGTCCATGGGGACTAAGGCTACGGTCCTGTCGGTCAATAAAGACGGCTCCCTTCAGCTTCAGGCCGGCATTTTAAAGATCTCCGCGAAGCAGGACGAGGTCCGGGTAGTGGAGGGGGAGAGCCAGTCCCAGAAGGAGGCCCGGCGTATTGTCGCCCGGGCGGAGCATACCCTGCGTACCGCTGCCGTCCCCTCCCAGGTGGATTTGCGCGGTATGATGACCGACGAGGCCATCGCTGTGCTGGAGCGATTCCTGGACACCGCCATGATGGGCAAGCTGGAAACGGTGACCATTATCCATGGCAAAGGAACAGGGGCGGTGCGGAACGCGGTGCGGACCTATTGCAGGCGTAGCCGGTATGTTAAGTCCTTCCGTCCGGGCCGCTACGGCGAGGGCGAGGACGGCGTCACAGTGGTTGAGCTGAAGTAGCGGGGCACCCCTCAAAGGAAGGCTCTTCGCCCAGCGGGATGGGGTAAGAACGGGTGAGACGGACAGCGTTTTGAGTTTGTGGGGGAAGAACAGGCGAATTTTCCGCCAAGAATTTGACGGATTATCCCTCTTGGAAAAGATTTCTAGAAAATCCCGTTGGTTACAGGAATTTTTCCTGTAAGGAAAGAGTTAGATTTGTGAAAAATGTCATTGACGAGAACGGGATAAATCTGGTATGCTTAGACCATATAAAACGACCAGTGCGGAGGTACAGCCATGTATAGTCAGGAAGCAGTCGTGAACAATCAGGTCGGTCTGCACGCCAGACCCGCCACTTTCTTTATCCAGAAGGCCAATGAGTTCAAGAGCTCTATCTGGGTGGAGAAGGAGGAGCGCAAGGTCAATGCCAAGAGCCTGCTGGGCGTTTTGTCCTTGGGCATCGTCAAGGGTACTCCAATTAAACTGATCGCGGACGGGCCCGATGAGAAGGAAGCGGTCGAAGCACTCTACAAGATGATCTCCTCCGATTTTTCTGAGTAAGGCATTTCCCATGAAAAGGCACCGCTTGGCGGTGCCTTTTTTGATATTTCCCCAAAAGGAGGGAGCGCGCCATGACCTTTGAGGAACTGAAAGAAAAAGCCCATAGCCTGCCGCTGAAGCCCGGCGTGTATATCATGCAGGACGCAAAGAATACTGTCATCTATGTAGGTAAGGCGAAGGCGCTGAAAAACCGGGTGAGCCAGTACTTTGCGAATCTGGCCTCCCATACGGAAAAGACTAGGGCCATGGTATCCCAGATCGACCACTTTGACGTCATTGTGGCTGACAGCGAGTTTGAGGCCCTGGTCCTGGAGTGCTCTCTCATCAAGCGGCACCAGCCCAGGTACAATATTCTGCTGAAGGACGATAAAGGCTATCCCTATATCCGCCTGTCTAATGAGGCGTATCCCCGCTTTTCCCTGGCGGCCCGACCGGCGGAGGACGGAGCGAGGTACTTTGGGCCCTACGCCAGCCGCCACAGCACCCAAGCGATTATCGACGCCCTGCGTACCGCCCTGCGCCTGCCCTCCTGCCGGAAGAAGTTTCCCAGGGATATCGGCAAGGAGCGGCCCTGCCTCAACTTTCATATGGGCAAGTGTGACGGCTACTGCCGGGGGGATGAGCTGAAGGCCCAGCATGACCAGGCGGTGTCCCAGGCCGTGTCCCTGCTGGAGGGGCGGTTCAAGGAAGTACAGGCAGATCTGACCACAGAGATGGAGCGGGCGGCAGAAGAACTGCGCTTTGAACAGGCAGCCCAGCTGCGGGACCGACTGAGAGCCATCGAGCTGCTTGGAAAACGGCAGAAGGTAGTGGCCGGCTCCTTGGCGGATACTGATGTGGCCGGTTTTTTCCGAGGGGAGGCCAAGAGCTGTTTCGTGGTCCTCCACTACATGGAGGGGGAGCTGGCCGCCAAAGACTTTGATCTGCTGGAAACCCCGATGGAAGAGGATGAGGAGAGCGTCCTATCCTCTCTGGTCCGGGAATACTATGTGGGCCGTAACCGTCTGCCCCGGCAGATACTGCTCCCTTGTGAACTGGTGGACCAGGTACCATTGACCCGCCTGCTGTCCGAGCAGGTGGAGCGGAAAGTGGAACTTGTCACCCCCCAGCGGGGGGCCAAGATGGACCTGATCCGCTTGGCCAACCAAAATGCCCAGGAGGAGGTGGAACGGGCCACCACACGGGAGGAGCGGCAGAACAAGCTGCTGGAGGCGCTGGGGAAGATGCTGGGGCTGGAACAGCCGCCCCGGCGGATGGAGTCCTACGATATCTCCAATCAGGGAGCCAGCGACATTGTGGCCTCCATGGTGGTATATGCGGACGGCAGGCCCCTCAAGCGGGATTACAGGCGCTTCAAGCTGAAGGACATGACCGGGCCGGATGACTACGCCTCCATGGAGCAAGTGCTTACCCGGCGCTTCCGCCGCTATCTAGAGGGGGATGAGAAGTTTGCCGACCGTCCCGACCTGCTGCTTATTGACGGCGGTCATGAGCATGTAAAGGTGGCCCAGCGGGTGCTGGAGTCAATGAGGCTGGAGATCCCCGCCTTCGGTATGGTAAAGGACGACCGGCACCGTACCCGTGCCCTGGTCCATCCGGATGGGCGGGAAATCGGCATCCAGTCTATCCCCGCGGTGTTCGCTCTGATCGGCCAGATCCAGGAGGAGACCCACCGTTTCGCCATCGAATACCACCGTCAGCTCCAGTCGGGGCACATGAAGACCTCAGTGCTGGATCAGATCCCCAGTGTGGGCGAGGCGCGCCGCACCCAACTCCTCAAACACTTTAAGACCATCAAAGCGATCAGAGGAGCCTCTCTGGAGCAACTCCGGGAGGTGGTGCCCAGGAACACCGCTCAAGCGGTATATTATTATTTCCATCAGGAGGAACAAGACCATGAAGATCCAGACCATTGAGAACAGGATGCCGGAGCTGATCGGCGTCCTCACCCAAGTGTGGGAGGATTCTGTCCGAGCTACCCACAACTTCCTGATGCCCGGAGACGTGGAGCGCATCAAGGAGTATGTGCCCCAGGCCATTGGCGGGATTGGGAAGCTGGCGGTGGCCTTTAACGAGCAGGACCGTCCCGTGGGCTTTCTGGGCGTGGAGGGAGAGATGATCGAGATGCTTTTCCTGGACCCCGCGGTGCGGGGCAATGGCCTGGGACGGTCCATGATGGACTACGCCATCAAGAATTTCGGCGCCAGCAAGGTAAATGTCAACGAGCAGAATAGGGGAGCCAAAGGATTTTATGAGCACATGGGCTTTTCCGTCTGCCGCCGGACGGACACCGACGATCAGGGGAGGCCTTATCCCATCCTGTATATGGAACTGAAAAGGGCATGACTTAGGAGGAGAAGCGCCGTGGACAGAAAAAAGCTATGGCTGGACTGGGCGGTGGAGCTCCAGAGCTTGGCGCAGGCCGGGTTGTATTATGGCAAGGACAAATTCGACCGGGAGAGGTATGCCCGTATCCGGGAGATCGCCGCGGAGATACTGGCCTTCCAAGGAAATATGCCGCTGGAAAAGGTAAAGGACCTGTTCTGTTGCGAAACTGGGTATCAGACCCCGAAGCTGGCCACCCGGGCCGCTGTTTTTCAGGGGGAGAGGATTCTCCTCGTTCAGGAGCCGAAGGGGTGGGCTCTGCCCGGAGGCTGGGTGGACATGGATATCTCCGTAGCGGAGAATACCGTGAAAGAGGTGCGGGAGGAGGCCGGACTGGAGGTGAGGGCGGACCGGCTGATTGCCCTTCTGGATGGGGAGCGGCATCACACCACGGTGTATCCCTGGAAGGTGACCATCGCCTTTGTCCTGTGTACTCTGGTGGGCGGAGCATTTCAGGAGAATCTGGAGACGACGGCCAGCGGTTGGTTCCCTCTGGATTCCATGCCTCCGCTGGACTGGGAAAAGACGACTCGGGAACAGTTGGAGCTATGCTTCCGGGCCAGAGCGGCGGTGCACTGGCATACTCTTCTGGAGTGAGCGGGTTCTTCCTGGAAGCCTGATCGTAGAATAAATCGCTTCCCTATTAAGAGAGAAGAGCAGGGCCGTGGAAGGAGCAAAATTTTCTCTTGCAAATCCTCTGACTTTCATGTATAATATTCCCTGCATCAGATACCAGCCGGTGTGATGGAATTGGTAGACGTAGTGGACTCAAAATCCACCGCTGGCGACAGCGTACCGGTTCGAGTCCGGTCACCGGCACCACGTCGGAGCAAGCTTTGTATCGCTTGCTCCGACTTTTTTTGCAAAAGTCAGAGCGCGCTCACGCCGCTGCTCCTCCTTTCCAAATCGAACCCGCTGCGCTGGGCTTCGATTTGGTTTTGGGTGCAAGCTTGGAAGCTGCTGGCATCTATACTGCTGTGATATTCCACGTCGGAGCAAAGTCCGCTTTGCTCCGACGTCTTTTTATGTCTGGGGCAAAAAAGACATCATCTGTCCGCTCCCTTGCTCCTCTTTTCCAAATCGGAACCGCTGCGCTGGATTACGATTTGGTATCGCAGCTTCGCTGCGCTTTTATTGCGTGCATGAAAATATGGATTTTAGTCGCTCTTTGCCTGCCCGCAATCCTTTTGCTTTTTGCGGATTGCGGGCTTTTTATGTTATTTTATCTTCTTCTTGATATGAATTTTTTGAGTTCTTTTCCGCATCTCAGGACTACTTTTGGAGCGGCATTGGGAGTTTATTCCGGCGGCATCAAAACATCGACAAGCTGGCAAAGGGATTATAGACAAATAAAGGTGGAGAAACGGCGTATAAGACAGAAAAAAAGGAGGTATCGCTGGCGGCAGATCACTTTGACCGAAAATTGACGAAAAAAACCGAAATCCCGGTCACCCAAACTGCATATTTTCCCTTATTCTTATATTGAGAAATAAAAAGGAGGGGAATTGTGTGGAACGAACCAATCACCTATCAGACAACTTAAAAGCATACAAGGAGGGAATGGGAAAAAGTCTTTCAGATTTTGCCAGGGAACTCAGCATTCCAAAGTCGACAATTCAGGCGGCGATGGCCGACGGAAATACGACATTGGATACCCTGATCCGCATCGCCAATGCACTAGGAGTTTCGCTGGATGAACTGGTATTCGGAACGGTGTCTATAGAGGCGGCAGGAAAAGCGAGATGCCTTCTGCGCCAGGTCGAGTGGTATCATTTTTTGCCAGCGGACAAGCAAGAGGCTTTTCAATATCATTTTGGGGAGATACTAAAGCTGTTGTAATATGAAAAACATGATTTTTGACACATCCGCGGAGATGACTGATATTTATGACCTGTTGCTCCGCTTGGGAGTTACCGCGAACTACATAGGCTTTTTCCATACAGCCTTCGCGGTGCATCTCGCGATCCAGGAGCCGGAGCGGCTTCTGCTGGTAACCAAATGCCTATACCCTGAGGTGGCGGGGCAATACCAGACCAACTGGAGCTGCGTTGAGCGCAACATCCGGATGATAGCAGAAATTGCGTGGAACCGCGGCCGTCCATTCCTAGAAGAGCTGGCCCACCATCCACTGATGGACAGACCAAAAGCATCTGAATTTTTGGCGATTTTGGCTGCCTATCTTTTGCCCCGCCAGTATGGTGATACATGAAATTGGGAAAAGGAGGGGGAGGCATCCGTTTTAGCGGATGCCTCCCCCTCCTTTTTTGGCGGGTTTGTCGTCTGCCCTATGAAGGGTTGCGAAGCAGCTGCCCACGGGCGGCAGGGGTTTACATGATGTGCTCCTCGGCGCAGTTGTCCAGGACGCGGAAACCCATATCCTCTCGAGTGGCCACATGGAAGTGGGCGATGCTGGTCGGGTCGAACTTGGGACACAGACGAAGCTCCGGACTCAGACGCAGGTCCTCCACAGAATTTCTAAATTCCTGCTTTTTCACAGAGATCACCCCCGGAAACAGTATTTCCAATCCCAGCCGCCGCTATGAGCAGATGAGCGCAAAATAGCTTCCGCAACCGGCGGTTGTCAAATTGAATACAGCTTTTGGTTGCGCTGTTCACTGAAATTTGCTATGCTGAACACCGACTCAGGAACAAAACAAAAGAGGGGGACAGTATGGAATTTCAAAATCGGCTTTATGACCTGCGCAAGCGGTCTGGGCTTTCTCAGGAGGAACTAGCCAATCTGGTGGGGGTGACCCGCCAGGCGGTGCAGAAGTGGGAGGCAGGCACAAGCCGGCCTGATATGGATAACCTGACCGCCCTGGCCCGGTATTTTAACGTGACGCTGGACTGGCTCATCACTGGTCATGAGATGGAATCATGTGCCGCCGCCCAGAACGGCCCAGTGGTGGTGGAGAACCACTACCATTATAACAGCTGGCACTATGAGTATAAAAGCAAGTGTACCGTCTTTGGGCTGCCGCTGGTCCATATTAACCTGGCACAGCGGGGCTTCTGTGTCGCCAGAGGTGTTGTTGCCATCGGCAATGTTTCGGTGGGTGCGCTATCCATCGGGGTCTTTGCGCTGGGGGGAATCACAGTAGGGGCCTTTGGAATGGGGCTGTTGGCCCTGGCCGGAATGGCCCTCGGCCTGCTCGCGATGGGCGGGATCGCTCTGGGGTATGTGGCGGTAGGAGGCTGTGCCTTCGGCTATCTGGCCATTGGAGGAAGCTCTGTCGGGATATACGCCGCCGGTGGCGCGGCGATGGCCCGGGATGTGGCGGTAGGCAGTGCGGCTACCGCGGACCTTCTGGCCATAGGACAGGATGCCCGTGCGGCGATGACGATGGGGCTGTCTGACACACGGGAAGCCATTTTCCAGGCCATTGGGCAGACCGGAGCGCCCGACTGGATCAGGAGCGTTCTGATGTTTTGTATTGGCCGGTAACAGAAAACGCGGAGGACGCATAACGTCCTCCGCGTTTTGTCATTCCTCTGTTGATTCCTGCGCTGAGGGTGGGGAGGGGGGGGCGTTGCGCCGGGCCACATCTACCCGCAGCATCTGGTAGAGGGCAGCGGCCAAGGGGACAGCCAACAGCATCCCGCCAATGCCGAGGACGCCGCCGCCAATGGTGACAGCAGCCAGCACCCAGATACCGGGCAGGCCGATGGAGGAGCCCACTACCTTAGGGTAGATTAAATTGCCCTCAAGCTGCTGCAGGATCGCGATAAAAATCAGGAAGAACAGCGATTGGAAGGGTGATACAGTAAAGATCATAAAGGCTCCCACACCGGCGCCGATGTAAGCGCCGGCCACAGGGATCAGGGCAGTAAAGCCAATGAGAGCTCCCACCATGGAGGCGTAAGGGAACCGCAACAGCATCATGCCGCCCATACACAGCAGGCCCAGGATGACGGCTTCTGTACACTGGCCCACCACGAAGCGGCGGAAACAGGAGTGGAGAGTTTCAAGAAAGTAAACCAGATGGCTGTACCAGGCCGGCTTCAGATAGGTCTTCATAACTAGGGAGATCTGGCGGCCCAGCTTCTCCTTGCCCAAGAGTAGATAGATGGAGAAAATGATGCTCACGACGGCGGTAAAGGCGGTGGAAACCGTGGCGGAAACCAGGGACAGTACCGAGCCCATGACACCACCTACTCCCTTGACCAGCCACTGAGTAATGGAGGTGATGACCTCCTTCCAGTTAATGGAGCCATCTGCCAGCGCGGTGCTGGAGATGGAGAAGAACTGGGACAGGTCCAGATTTTCACTCAGCTTCTCCAGCATAGGCACTACCTCCTGGATGAGAACCAGGGTACACTCTAACAGCTCAGGAAGAATCATGCGGATGAGGAGGAAAACGATGGCGATCAGACTGGCAAAAGCCAAAAGCAGGCAGACCGGCCGGCGGCTTTTGATGACAAAGGGACTTTTGGTATCGGGGAAGTACCAGCCCTCATACAGGCTCATGAGGATATTGACCGCATAAGCGATAACGGCGCCCAAAACCAGGGGGAAGGCGGCCCCCAGCCCCAAAAGGAGCAGGGAGGACAGGGCTCCCCAGTAGTGGATAGCCAGATAAAGGAGAAACAGGACCACACCCAGCCGGGCAGCCCCCATCCATTCCCGTTTCATTACAGACCCTCCATCATATGGATCTTCAGGTAGCCGCCCTCCACATTGGTCTCCTCGATGAACTGGGGGACGGCGGGGATCATCAGCTCCCGCTCCCCGCCCCGGATGACATAGACATTGTTGGCGGGCAAAGTAAGAATGTCCTCTACCTTGCCTAGGACTTGTCCAGACTGGGCGTCACGGGCCTCTAGCCCATAGATATCGGCCAGGAAAAAGGCTCCCTGAGGGAGATGGGCATCCTTACGGTCAATATACAAGATGGCGTTGCGCATGGCCAAGGCAGAAGGAACGTCACAGATCCCCTGAAACTTGATGATAACCATGCTTTTATGGACGCGGGCCCGCTCCACCTGGATAGGCCAATGGGACTGATCTACATAGAGGGTTTTGAACTTGCACAAAAATTCCGGAGAGTCAGCCCAGGGCTGAACCCGCACCTCTCCCATGACGCCGTGGACGTTGGTGATCTTGCCCACTTCCAAATATTGTGCCGGCATGGCATAGCCTCCGTTGCAGAAAATTTTATATCACAGGCGGCGGAAAGCCGCCAGGAAAATGGAAAGAAAACAAAAGCGCAGGAAAAGCCTGCGCCTTTGTTTTAGTCGACGATCTCTACGGAAACACGTTTTCCAGACCGTTGAGCCAGCGAGCGGACCAGGACACGGATCTCCTTGGCGATGCGGCCCTGGCGGCCAATCACCTTACCCATATCCTCGGGAGCCACCCGCAGCTCCAGGACGGTTTCGCCGTCGCCCTCGGCCTCGGTGACGGACACCTGCTCCGGGTGCTCCACCAGGTTTTGGGCGACATAGGTCAGAAGCTCTTTCATTGTGTGCAAAACCTCCAGCCTTACAGAGCACCGGCTTTTTTCAGCAGATCACGGACGGTCTCAGTGGGTTGAGCGCCGGTCTTGATCCAGGCCTGAGCGCGCTCCACATCCACATTCAGCTCGGCGGGGTTGGCGACAGGGTTGTAAATGCCGATCTCCTCGATGAAACGGCCGTCCCGAGGATAGCGGGAGTCAGCCACCACGATACGATAGAAGGGAGCCTTCTTGGCGCCCATGCGGCGCAGTCTGATCTTAACCATTTATATTCACCTCCAAATGAATTGATAGATTTATATGGAAAGCGCGCGCGGCGCTTTGCCAACCTCATCAGCGCGGAGTCCGCTCTGCTTCAGACACCCTTTGAGCATCTGGCGCTCCGCTCCCTGGGGCCTATTCTGGCGGCTGTCTCAGAAAGGGAATCCCCGTCCCATTCCAGGCATCATCCCGCCCTTTTTTCCCATCATCTTACGCAGGCTTCTGGGCATCTTGCCGCCGGAAAACTGCTTTGTCATGGCCTGAAGCATCTCAAACTGCTTGAGTAGTCGATTTACATCCACCACCTGAGTGCCAGATCCGGCGGCGATGCGTTTTTTCCGGCTGGAATTGAGAACACTGGGATTTTCCCGCTCATAGGGGGTCATGGAAGTGATGATGGCCTCCATTCGCTGGAGAGCTTTCCCATCCAGCGCGGCCCCTTCCAAATCAGAGGCCTTGACGCCGGGAAGCATACCGGCGATATCAGACAGGGAGCCCATGCCCTTTAGCTGGACCATCTGATCATAGAAGTCGGACAGGGTAAACTTGTTTTTCCGTAACTTCTCCTGAAGCTCCAGAGCCTTCTTCTGATCGAAGTTTTGCTCCGCCTTCTCAATAAGGGAGAGAACGTCGCCCATGCCGAGGATGCGGCTGGCCATCCGGTCGGGGTGAAAGACCTCGATTTGGTCCAGCTTTTCCCCCATGCCCACAAACTTGATGGGTTTTCCGGTCACTGCCCGGATGGAGAGGGCAGCGCCGCCCCGGGCGTCGCCGTCCAGCTTGGTGAGCACTACACCGTCGATATCCAAGGCGTCATCAAAGGCTTTGGCGGCGTTGACCGCATCCTGGCCGATCATGGCGTCCACTACCAACAGGATCTCAGTGGGAGAAACAGCGGCCTTGATCCTGCGTAGTTCATCCATCAGTGCTTCATCCACATGGAGCCGTCCGGCAGTGTCCAGGAACACCATGTCATTGCCATGTTTGATTGCGTGCTCCACCGCGGCCTTGGCGATATGCACTGGATCTGTCTGCCCCATCTGAAAGACGGGGATGCCTAACTGCTCGCCCACTACCTCCAGCTGCTTGATGGCGGCGGGGCGGTAGATATCGCAGGCGGCCAGCAGGGGCCGCTTGCCGTTCTGCCTCTTCATCAAACCGGCCAGCTTGGCGCCGTTGGTGGTCTTACCGGCGCCCTGAAGGCCAACCATCATGACCACCGTAGGGGGCTTGGAGGCGATGGTCAGCTTGGCGCTGGCCCCGCCCATCAGCTCGGTAAGCTCCTGGTTGACGATCTTAATGATCTGCTGGGCCGGGGACAGGGCCTCCAGCACGTCGGCCCCAACAGCCTTCTCCGTGACCTGGGCCACGAACTGCTTGACCACCTTATAGCTGACATCGGCCTCCAGAAGGGCCAGGCGGATTTCACGCATGGCCTCCTTCACATCGGCTTCGGACAGGCGGCCCTTGCCCCTCAGCTTTTTAAAGGCGGCGGACAGCTTTTCAGAAAGTCCTTCAAATGCCATGGATTACTCCTTTAACAGCTGGTCAGCGGTATCCCGCACCCGGAGGGCCAGCAGCTCCATGTCGGCCTGGTCCCGCTGTGCGGCCAATTCCACCAACTGCTGGGCGTCCTGGCGGAGCTGCTCCAACTGGCTGTGCATGGTGTGGAACCGCTTGATCAGGCCGGTCTTGTCCTCCAACTCGGTGAGGATGGCCTCGGCCCGGACGATAACATCCCGGACTCCCTGGCGGGTGATGCCATAGTTCTCAGCGATCTCGCCCAGGGACAGGTCCTCGTTGTAATAGAGGTCATAAAATTCCTTCTGGCGGTCAGTGAGCACATCGCCATAAAAATCATAGAGCATGGCCATGCGATAAGCCTGACTTTTCATAGGTCCTGACCTCCTCAAACAAAAAATGTAAAGGAAATTAACTTTACAAACGGAATCATACCATATTTTTCTCCTGTTGTCAAGTCAAATTCCTTGCGGGCAGAGGGCTCTGCTTTGGTATATTCACCCAGAAGGAGGGGGAAACTGGAGAAATAGCGGAGCGAAGAACCGGAAGTGGTCCGGCCGCGCGCCGCGGTGACTTACACTGACAGGAGGTACATCGCCATGTCCCATACCCCCAATGTCCCCATGGACGACGCCCATCTGACCAAATACGCCGTCAACGCCGCCCGGGAGCTGAAGCCGCGGGGGAAGGTGCCGGTCCGACGGCTGGTCCGAAGGCTGAAAAGGGATCTGTCCATCCTGAACCGGGTTCAGGAGGAGCTGAGTGAATGGAGCCAGAGGAAAGCGGTCCTGCCGCCCAGTGTGGAGTGGCTGCTGGACAACCACTACCTGGCGGTGCGGGAGGGGGAGGAGGCCCTTCGGGCACTGAAGAAGGCCGGTCCGCTTCGTGGGGACGGACAGGGAGGGGCCCTGCTCCAACGCTGTGTCAGGGGAGGAGTGTGGGCGGTCCCTCACCTGGAGCGGGAGCGTTTGACCTGGTATTTGAAAGCCTTTCAGACTGTTCAGCCGCTGACGGAACGGGAACTATCCCTGTTGGTCCCGGTCGTGGCGATAGAATTGATCCAGGAGCTGGCCCAGGAGGCCGGACAGTTGGAGGAGCTCCGGCAGGGGCGGACTGACCCTGGACGGCTGGAGCATCTCTTTTCTGCCCTGCGTGCGCTGGAGGGGGAGAATTGGGGCCCTCTGCTGGAGGAGATCAGCCGAGTGGAAGAGATTTTGACCCAGGACCCCTCAGGCCACTATCCCCACATGGACGATGACACCAGACGGCGCTACCGCCAGCAGGTGTGCCGCCTGGCCAAAAAATTCCGCCTGGAGGAAAGCCAGACCGCCCGTAAGGCCCTGGAACTGGCCAAACGGGGGACTGGGGCTGCCAGACATATCGGCTGGTACCTGTACCGGCAGCCTCTGGGTCGGGAGAAGCGCCTTCCCTCCGGGCTGGGCTATGGGGGGGCGGTGGTTGGGCTGTCTCTGGCTTTGGCGGCGGGCCTGTGGGTGGCCGCTGGGAGCCTGTGGCTGTCCCTGCTCCTACTGCTTCCTCTGTCCGATATCGTGAAGAACGTCCTGGACTTTGGCCTGGTTCGGATAGTGCCTCCCCGGCCCGTCCCCAGGATGGAGTTGGAGGGAGGTATCCCAAGGGAGAATCGCACCCTTTGCGTGGTCGTGTCCCTGCTCACCGGGGAGGACAGCGGCCCCAAGCTGGCCGCCCTGCTGGAGCGATACCGGCTGGCCAACCGGGACAGCGGTCCAGAGCTGCGCTTCGGCATTCTGGCCGACCTGCCTGACGGCGCTGCCCCCATGGGAGAGGAGGGAGCTGCCTGGGTGACCAGCGCCCATAGAGCTATCCAAGCTCTCAATGAGAAATACGGCGGCGGTTTCTATCTCTTTTTCCGCCGGCCGGCCTTCAGTGCCCAGGACGAGAAGTATATGGGCTGGGAGAGAAAAAGGGGGGCCCTCACCGAACTGGTCCGTCTGCTGAAAAGGAAGTCGACCGGCCTGCGGACAGAGGTGGGGGAGGAGGACTGGCTGCGTGAGGTGACATATGTCATTACACTGGACGGCGACACCAGCCTGAACGTAGGCACCGCCCGTGAGATGGTGGGGGCTATGGCCCATCCCCTGAATCAGCCGGTGGTGGACGGACAGCGGCGGGTCGTCACTTCTGGACACGCCCTCTTCCAGCCGCGGGTGGCCGTGGAACTGGAGGCGGCCAACCGGTCCTTTTTCTCCCGTGTTTATGGTGGCCTGGGGGGCGTGGACCCCTATGGCTCCACAGCCAGCGACGTGTACCACGATCTCTTTGACCAGGGCACCTATACCGGAAAGGGAATTTTCCAGGTGGAGGCCTTCTTCACCTGCCTCGATGGCCGTTTTCCGGAGAACGCCATCCTGTCCCACGACCTGCTGGAGGGCAGCTACCTCCGGGCGGGCCTGCTGGGGGAAGTGGAGCTGACCGACGGCTGCCCCTATAAAGTGTACGGCTATTTTGCCCGGCTCCACCGATGGATCCGGGGGGACTGGCAGCTGCTGCCCTGGCTGAAAAACCAGGTTCCTGATGGCCAGGGTGGGACCGAGGACAATCCGCTGTCCCTTCTGGCCCGGTGGAAAATCTTTGACAATCTTCGCCGATCTCTGTCTCCGGTGGGCACCCTGGCAGCCCTGGTGCTTGGCATCTGCTTTTCGGGCCGGGCTTTCGCCTGGGCGGGGGGCGTGGCGGTGTTGGCCGCCGCCTCCAACCTGCTGCTCTCCGGAGCGGAGCTGGCTGCCAGGCGGCGGAACGGTAAACACCGCCGCTACCATTCCACGGTCATCGCCGGGCTGGCGGGAGTCATCCTGCAGACCGCCCTCCAGCTGGTCCTTCTGCCATATCAGGCATATACCGCCGCCACCGCCGCCGCAACGGCCCTGTGGCGAATGGGCGTCACCAAGAGGGGCCTGCTGGCCTGGGTCACTGCCGCTCAGGCGGAAAAGGGGAGAGACGGCCTATGGTTCTACGGGAAAAAATGCTGGTTTTCCGTGGTCATAGGGGGTGCCGTGCTTCTTCTGGCCCAACTGCGCATCGGACGGCTGGTGGGCGTGGTGTGGCTGATGGCTCCAGCTCTGGCTTGGGCCATCAGCAGGCCTGGCAAAAAGGGCAAGGAGCTGCCCCCCACGGACCGGAGCTTTCTCCTCCACCAGGGGGCCCTCATCTGGGGATATTTTGACGCCTTTCTCCGGCAGGAGGACCACTTTCTCCCTCCGGACAACTGGCAGGAGCAGCCCAGCCAGGGACTGGCCCGACGGACCTCCCCCACCAACATCGGAATGGCTCTGCTGTCTGTCATGGCGGCGGCGGACCTGAAGCTGATCACGCGGGAGCGGGGGATCGACCTCATTTCCCACATTCTGGATACGATAGAGGAGCTTGAGAAGTGGCGGGGACATCTGTACAACTGGTACGACACCGCCTCCCTCCGGCCCCTCCAGCCCCGGTATGTGTCCACAGTGGACAGCGGCAATCTCCGGGGCTGCCTCATCGCTCTGCGGGAGGGACTGTACCAGTGGGGGGAGGATGTACTGGCCCGCCGGGCGGAGCGCCTGTCCGACGCTATGGACTGCACTCCCCTCTATGACCGGGAGAGGAGGCTGTTCTCCATTGGATACGAGGCGGAGCGGGACCGGTTGACGCCGGGGTGGTATGACCTGATGGCCAGCGAGGCCCGTCAGACCAGCTTCATCTCCGTAGCCCGTGGAGAGGTCTCGCCCCGGCACTGGCGAAGGCTGGGCAGGATGATGCTGGGGGACAACGATTACAGCGGTATGGCCTCCTGGACGGGGACCATGTTCGAATACTTCATGCCCAACCTGCTGCTGCCCTGCGAGCCAAATTCCTTTATGTACGAATCCCTGTCCTTCTGCGTCTATGCCCAGAAGCGGCGGGGGAACAAGACCCATACTCCCTGGGGCATCTCGGAATCCGCCTTCTACGCCTTTGACCCCGGCATGAATTACCAGTACAAGGCCCACGGGGTCCAGGCCCTAGGGCTGAAGCGGGGGCTGGACTCCGAGCTGGTAGTCTCACCCTACTCCTCCTTCCTGGCCCTCCTGCTGGCTCCCCGAAGCGCCCTGCGCAACCTGCGGAGACTCCGGGATATGGGACTGGAGGGGCCCTATGGTCTATATGAGGCGGTGGACTATACCCCTGCCCGGATGACGGAGGGACAGGACCATGAGGTGGTCCGTTCCTATATGTCTCACCACTTGGGGATGAGCCTGATTGCCATTGACAACGCCCTCAACGACAATGTGATGCAGCGGCGGTTTATGAAGGACTGCGACATGGCCGCCTATCGGGAGCTGCTCCAGGAGCGGGTCCCTGTGGGGGCGCCTATCATGCGCCAGACGGAGCGGGACATCCCGGAAAAACTCAGGCCCGTCCAGGGCCCCGCTTTGGTGCGGGCAGGGCGGGAGTTTGGGCGTCTGGCGCCGGAGTGCCATCTGGTGTCTAATGGTAGCTGGTCGGTCCTGGCCTGTGACAACGGCCTTACCGCCTCCCGGATGGGGGACTGCCAGATCACCCTGGCCAAGCTCGGACAATACTATGCCCCGGCCGGAATATCCTTATTTTTCCAGGGGAAAGAGGGGATCTTCGGCCTGACCCCGGCCCCTCTGTACCAGAAGGGAGAATATAGCTGGGAGTTTCACAGCGCCGGAGCCGCCTGGACTTTTACCTGGGAAGGATTGGCCACCCGGACCACCCTGACCGTCCCCCGGCGAGAAAACGGGGAGCTGCGTAGAGTAGAGCTATCCTGGACCGGGGAGGGGCGGCTGGAGGGCGAGCTGCTCGCCTATCTGGAGCCGGTACTGTGCCCACTGGCCGATTTTCAATCCCACCCCGCCTTCTCCCGCCTGTTTCTGGAGGGAGAGCTGGATGACCACGGCGTTCTCTTTCAGCGCCGTCCCAGGGGGGAGGAAAAGAGCCTGTCCCTGGCTGTCCTCTGGGAGGGGGAGGGGATCACAGCCTCTCTGGACCGGGCCTCTGCCCTTGGCAGGGGGGGGCTCAGGGCTCTGGGTGGCCGGAGGGCCGGTCCCCTGGAGCGGGGGGTGGGCACAGATCCCTGCCTGATGGTCCGCTTCCCGGTATTACTGGAGCCAGGGGAGCGGGCGGTGTTCGCCCTGGCACTGGGAGCTGGAGATACCCCGGCTGCGGCCTCCACGGGAGCAAGGAACATCCTGAGAGGACAGGCGGGGGAGGCAGCCTCTCTGGCTCCTTTGGCGAGAAAGCTATCCCTGACAGAGCGGCAGGGGATAGAGGCGTTCCAACTGCTGTCCCGGCTGTCCGCGGCAGAGGAGCCGGGGGAACGGCCGCCAAAGAGCGCCCTGTGGCCCTATGGAATTTCGGGGGACTTTCCCTTGGCGGTGGGTCCAGTGACCGAGGGGGAGGGGCGAGAACAGGCTGTCCTCTGGTGCCGGTGGCACCAGCTCCTGACCCGTTCTGGATATCCCTTTGACCTGGTCCTGCTGGTGGAAGAGGGGGGCGACTATCGCCGCCCCCTGCGCACTGCTTTAACCGAGGAACTGAAGACGCTGGGGGCCGAATCGGTTCTGGGGGCGAAGGGGGGCATCCACCTGGCGGACAGCGGAGCGGCCCCTGCCGCTCTGGCCTGGGCCAGGGTGATCCTCCCTATGGGACCGGGAGAGCAGAGAGAGGAAAAACTCTCCCCCGCCACCCCGGTCCGCCTCTCCCTGGCCCAGCCGGAATGGAGGGCGGGGGAGGAGGGGACCGTGCTCATCCGGACAGGGAAGGCGCTCCCTCCAGTGGGCTGGAGCCAGGTGTTATGTAATTCTCAATTCGGATGGCTCACCGATGAGACAGGAAACGGGCTGCTCTGGACAGGGGGAAATTCCAGGGAAGGAAAACTGACTCCATGGAGCAATGACCCTCTGGCAATCGGTGGACCGGAAAAAATTATGGTAAGCTTAGAGGAGAAGGAGTGGTCTGTCTTTGCTGATGGCGACGGCTGTCCCTGTACGGTCACCTACGGACCGGGCTTTGCACGGTGGGAAAAGCAGATGGGGACAGGACGGCTGGTAACAGAGGCGTTTGTACCTCTCATTGGGACAAAGCGGATCCTGACCTTCACCCTGGCAGGAACAAGCGGGACACTCTCCTACCGCATGGGAGAGGGTGAGCCCATGGCCCGCCCTCTTGCCCAGGGACTGCCTCTGACTCTGGTCACAGAGCCGGGACACAGAGGGCTGGAATCCCGGTTTTCCACTAAGCGGTATTTGGATTTGAGGGGCGAGACCCTGACATGGTGGAGGGAGCGGGTGTCCTCCCTTACCTTGTCCACCCCGGACCGGGCGCTGAACCACTACCTCAACGGCTGGTGCCTGTACCAGGTGACTGCCTGCCGACTGATGGCGCGGACCTCCCAGTACCAGAACGGCGGCGCCTTCGGCTTCCGGGACCAGCTTCAGGATGTGGCCGCGCTCCTGTATACCTGGCCTCAGCGCGCCAGAGAACAGCTGCTGTTGGCCGCCTCCCGTCAGTTTGAGGAGGGGGATGTCCAGCACTGGTGGCACCCGCCGGCAGGGGCCGGTGTACGGACCCGCATCTCGGACGACTTGCTGTGGCTGCCCTGGGTGCTGTGCCGCTACTGCTCTGTCACCGGGGATTGGGAGGTACTGAAGGAGCAGGTCCCCTATCTGACATCCAGGCCCCTGGAGCCCAAAGAGATGGAGCGGTATGAGGTCCCTCAAGTCAGCTCCAAGACAGATACCCTTTACCACCACGCCCTATCTGCTATCCAGTGCGTCCTGGACCGGGGAACCGGGTCCCATGGACTGGCACGGATGGGCGGCGGGGACTGGAACGACGGCATGAACCGGGTTGGGGCCGCCGGAAGGGGTGAGTCGGTGTGGCTTACCTGGTTCCTGACTATGGTGCTTCAGGATTTTGCCCCCCTCTGCCAGCGAAGCGGGGAGGAGGAGCTGGCCCAGGAGCTGCTGGCCCAGGGAGAGAAGTACCTGGCGGCGGCCCAGGCGGCCTGGGACGGGAACTGGTACCGCCGGGGCTACTATGACGATGGGACTCCCCTGGGCAGCCGGGAGAGCGATCAGTGTCAGATCGACTCCATCGCCCAGTCCTTCTCCGTACTGCCCCAGGGAGCGGACCGGGAGAGGGCGGACCGGGCGGTGTCCGCCGCGCTGACCCGGCTCTTTGACCGGGAGCGACAGGTGGTCCGTCTCTTTGATCCTCCTTTCGACGGAAAAGGACGAAAGGACCCCGGCTATATCAAAGGCTACCCGGCCGGTGTGCGGGAAAATGGCGGGCAGTATACCCACGGCGCGGTCTGGCTGGCCATGGCCTGCTTCCGTCTGGGAAGGGCAGGGGAAGGCTGGGAGGTGCTGCGGGCGCTGCTGCCTGCCTGCCACGCGACGGAGGGATACCGGGCGGAGCCCTATGTTTTAGCTGCCGACGTATCTTACGCGACCGGCCGAGAAGGACAGGGAGGCTGGAGCTGGTATACCGGGGCGGCGGGCTGGTACTGGCAGGTGGCGGTCCAGGAGCTGCTTGGACTAAAGGTCAAGGAGGGACGTCTGCGGGTACAGCCCAGGCTGCCATCCGACTGGCCGGGCTATCAGGCGGAGTGGCGGCTGGAGCGTGGTACGCTGCTGATCCGGGTTGAGCGGGGAGAGGCTGATGCGGCCCTGCTGGACGGACAGCCTGTGGACGAGGTGGCGCTGAAGGAACTGGAGGGAGAGCATCACCTGAGGGTGGTCATCCCCTGAGCTTGGAACAGCGGTTCCAGGGCGGGGCCCTCTGGAGGAAGGAGCGTGGGAAAAACAGGCTCGATTAGCCATGGAGAGAGCTCCGAACCTGTTCACAGCTCTTTACTTTCCCTGCCAAATCGTGGTATGATATCCAAGCTGAGAAAAAAGGGTTCGTCCCTTTTTACTATCCGGAGAAAGGAACTGTTTTATGTCTGAAACGACTCGCCGGGAGCTCTTTCCCGGTGTGTGGCTGCGTACGGTCCACACCGACAAATTCAAAAGCTCCTATCTTTCTATCACTCTGCTGGCTCCCCTGGACCGGGACACGGCGGCGGCTAACGCCCTGATCCCCTATGTCCTCCGCCGTGGCACGGCCGCCCACCCGGACATGGAGACCCTGTCCGCGGCTCTGGACGAGCTGTACGGAGGCGCCATTGAGCCGCTGGTCCGCAAAAAAGGAGAGACCCAGTGTGTGGGCTTTGTGGCCAGCTTTCTGGACGACGCCTACGCCCTGGAGGGAGAAAAGATTTTGGAGTCTGCAGCCGCCCTTCTGGGGGAGATGCTGCTCTCTCCCTACACCCAGGACGGCTGCTTCTGCTCCGAGTATACGGACCAGGAGAAGAACAACCTGACCGACCGGATCCGGAGCCAGATCAATGACAAGCGGGCCTATGCCACTTACCGCCTTACTCAGCTTATGTGCGGAGAGGAGGCCTTTGGGGTGGACAAGCTGGGGGATGAGGAGAGCGTAGCGGCCGTCACCCCCGACTCCCTTTGGCGGCGCTATCAGGAGCTGCTGAAGGGGGCGGCCATTGAGGTGTACTACTGCGGCTCCGCCCAGCCCGAGCGGGCGGAGGGGGCCCTGCGTACCGCTCTGGCTGCCCTTCCGATAAGCGGAGAGCGCCTGGACCCGGATTGCGAGGTACGCATCACGGCCGGACCCCAGCCCCAGGTGGTGGAGGAGGCCATGGACGTGAGCCAGGGCAAGCTGGCCCTGGGCTTCCGCACCGGAGGCGTTACCTGCTGGGAGGAGGACTACCCGGCCCTGACCATGTTCAATGCCGTCTTTGGCGGGACTACTCTGTCCAAGCTCTTTATGAACGTCCGGGAGAAGCTGTCCCTGTGCTACTACGCCAGCTCTATGCTGGAGAAGATGAAGGGGCTGGTCCTGGTATCCTCTGGTATCGAGTTTGACAAATACCAGACGGCCAAGGACGAGATCCTGTCCCAACTGGAGGCCATCCGCCGGGGCGAGATCGAGGACTGGGAGCTGGAGGGAGCCAGGCGCACCCTGATCGGCGGCCACTTGGCCACGTTGGACGACCAGGGCCGGCAGGAGGAGTTCTGGCTGGGCCAGGCCGCCGCCGGCCTGGATACCACCATCCCGGAGCTGACCGCCCAGTTTGAGGAGGTCACACGGGAGCAGGTGTCCGCCGTGGCCCGGAAGCTGGAGCTGGACACTGTATATTTCCTGAAGGGCAAGGAGGGTTGAGCTATGGAAAAGCTGGAATTTTCCCGGGTAGGGGAGCGGATGTACCACGAAAAGCTGGCCAACGGACTCAATGTGTTCGTATTCCCAAAGCCGGAATTTCAGAAGGGGTATGCCTTCTTTGCCACCAACTACGGCGGCATGGACATGAAATTCTGTCTGGACGGCCAGTGGCATCAGAGCCCGGCCGGTGTGGCCCACTTCCTTGAGCATAAGATGTTCGATACCAAGGAGGGCAACGCCCTCCAGGACCTGGCGGCCAACGGGGCCTCCCCCAACGCCTTTACCAGCTCCGCCATCACGGGCTACTACTTCGAGTCCACGGAGAAATTTGAGGAGAACCTGCGCATCCTCCTCTCCTTTGTTTCTGTCCCCTGGTTTACTCAGGAGAGCGTAGACAAGGAACAAGGCATCATCGGACAGGAGATCGGCATGATCGAGGACGACCCGGACTGGAAGGTCTTTATGAACCTGATGGCCGCCCTGTACCAGCACCACCCCATCCGGGTGAGCGTGGCGGGCAGTGTGGAGTCCATCTCCCACATCACCGCCGACACCCTGTACGCCTGCCACAAGGCCTTCTACGATCCGGCCAACATGGTGCTGTGCGTGGCGGGCCCTGTGGAGGCGGAGCATATCTGCCAGGTGGCCCGGGAGATCCTGCCCAGGCAGGCGGGCTCAATCGCCGCCAAGGACTATGGGGAGAAGGAGGCCGACCGTGTGGCCAAGTCCCTGGTGGAGGAGCGGATGGAGGTGTCCACCCCCATCTTCCAGCTGGGCTACAAGGGCGACGCCCCCCAGAGGGGCGAGAGTGGTCTGCGTCAGGAGCTGGTGGCCGAGCTGGCCCTGGAGGGCCTATTGGGCAACTCCACTCCGCTGTATTCCAAGCTGTACCGGGAGGGGCTCATCAATCAGAATTTCTCCTACGGGTATGAGTCCTATCCTGGCTGTTCCTTCCTGTGCGCCGGGGGGGAGTCCAAGGACCCGGAGGCGGTCCGAATGGCGGTGGCTGAGGAGGCCGGTCGCATCGGCCGGGAGGGCATTGACGGCAAGCTTTGGGAGCGGTTGAAGAAGGGCGTCTACGGCAACAAGGTCCGGGGCCTCAATTCCTTCGAAAACCTGTGTGTGGGTCAGGCTCGATCCTTCTTTGCCGGGGTGAACTTCCTCCAATTCGCGGACTTGTTCAGTTCCATCACCAAGGAGGAGGCGGAGGACCTGATCGGCCGCTGGGTCACGGAGGAGCGCGCGGCCCTGTCTGTGGTCCGTCCCAGAGAGGGGGGGCAGGCTTGATTAATACGGTGACCTTTCCAGGTCTGGGACTGGATTTTACCCTGAACAGAGTGGCGCTTACGGTACTGGGCCGGCCGATCTACTGGTACGGCATCATCATCGTGTCCGGCCTGATCCTGGCAGTCATCCTGTGCTCCCGGTGGGGAAAGCGATTCGGGATCAACGAGGACCAGATCCTGGACATGATGATCTTCGCTGTCCCGGCTGCCCTGGTAGCCATTCGGGCCTACTATGTGATATTCAACCTGAGTATCTTCCAAAATGCGGATGGCTCTCTGAACTGGGGAAAGATACTCAATTATGGCGATGGCGGGCTGGCCATTTATGGGGCCATCATTTCCTCGGTTATCGTACTGCTAATCTTCTGCCATGTGCGGAAGATCAGCTTCCTGGCTTTTGCCGATTTGGGGGTGCATGGCCTGTTTATCGGCCAGCTGGTGGGCCGCTGGGGCAACTTCATGAATGTGGAGGCATTTGGCGGCGTCACCACCCTGCCCTGGCGGATGTGCGGTCCATCCATTGCCGAGGATATGCTGCGGTGGGGCTATGTGGACCAGGCCGGCTACGAGGCCATCCTCAGCGGAACGCTGGGGGTACATCCTACCTTTTTTTATGAATCTGCCTGGAACTTTGTGGGGCTGATTTTGGTCTATCTGGTAGGCAGAAAGCGGAAGTTCGACGGACAGTGCTTCCTGTTCTATGTGTTCTGGTACGGGCTTGGCCGGGCCTGGATCGAGGGCCTGCGTACCGACAGCCTCTATTTCTTCGGCCTGGAGCTGTTTGGGGTGCCGATCCGTACCTCACAGGCGCTGGCGGCTATCTCGGCTGTGGTGGCGGGAGCGGTCCTGCTGTTCCTGCTGCTGAAAAGGGGCCACAGCCCGGAAAAGCTGTATGTAAACCGTCTGGCGGCTCAACGGGTGGCCGGAGCAGCGGAACAGGAATGTCAGGGCCCAGACACCACCGAAGATGGAGACGAGGACAGCGAAGATACCACCCAGAAAGAGAAAAATGAGGAAGGCAGAGGAGAGGATTAACCGATGGCAGCGATCGTAATGGACGGAAAGGCTCTGGCCGCCAAGGTAAAGGAGCGGGTCCGCCGTCAGGTGGAACAGCTTGACATAAAGCCTGGGCTGGCTGTGGTGTTGGTTGGGGACGACCCCGCCTCCCGGGTCTATGTGAACGGAAAGAAAAAAGACTGCGGAGAGTGCGGAATTTACAGTGAGGAGTACGCCCTGCCGGGGGAGACCACCCAGAAAGAGCTGTTGGAGCTGGTGGCCGCCCTGAATGACAGAGAGGATATTGACGGGATACTGGTGCAGCTGCCTCTGCCCAGCCACCTGAATGAGAAGGAGGTGCTGCTGGCTGTCCGGCCGGATAAGGACGTGGACTGCTTTCACCCCTTCAATGTGGGACAGCTGATGATCGGGGAGGAGGGCTTCAAGCCCTGCACCCCAGCTGGTGTTATGGAACTTCTGCAGGAGTATGGGATCGACCCGGCAGGGAAGCACTGTGTCATTGTGGGCCGGTCCAATATCGTAGGGAAGCCCCAGGCCATGCTGATGGTCCAAAAGAATGCCACTGTCACCATCTGTCACACCCGGACCAGGAATCTAAAAGAGATGTGCCTCCAGGCAGATATTTTGGTAGCTGCCGCCGGACGGGTCGGCCTGATCTCCGCGGATATGGTGAAGGAGGGGGCCGTTGTCATCGACGTGGCCATGAACCGCAATGAACAGGGGAAGCTGTGCGGCGATGTGGACTATGGCTCAATAGTTGACAAGGCGTCTTACATTACACCTGTTCCGGGCGGGGTAGGCCCGATGACCAGGGCTATGCTGATGGAAAATACCCTGTATGCGGCCAGACAGCATGGAAAATAAATAGATAGGTCAATCAATATAGTAAAGAGAGGATTGGGCGCAAATCTATACAAATTTGCGCCCAATCCTTTCGCCTGATTTCTTCTGTTGAGCTCCTCTGAATGATAAAGCGGGTGTTTCAGGCATTTCTCACTGCGTCAAGGGATTGAAGAAGACACATCTTTTGGTGCCAACAGAATGACCATTGGAAAAGGAATAGTCAGCTAGAGGCTAAGACAGTCTTGCATTTTTGCCTGAAAACAAATATAATAAAACATACTTCCTGGTGCTTTTGGGGAGCCCGTGGGCGCAGGACATACTTATGAGCATCCATGAAAGAAAATTGGGAACAAATACACAAGATAGCAGATCATCGATGAGATTTTTAATGCGCGGTGAGAACCGGAATTTCGCTTCATACGGCAGTTGGATTGGATGAAATATCCGATTCGATTGGCGATTCATTGAGCAACTAAAAAGAAACATGGAAACAACACTGACAGGAGAAAGAAGGAGTAACTATGACAGCCCAGGAAAAAAAGCAGTTAGAGATGATGGCCTGTAAAGTGCGCATGGGCGTGATTGAGGGGACACACAGCGCGAAGGCGGGTCACCCCGGCGGCAGCTTGTCCGCCGCGGACCTGTTCACATTTCTCTATTTTAAAGAGTTGAGGGTAGACCCAAATAGGCCAGGCTGGGAGGATCGGGACCGATTTGTGCTCTCAAAAGGACATACGGCGCCGGGGCTGTACGCGGCTTTGGCGAACAGAGGCTTTTTCCCAGTGGAGGATCTTTTGACGCTCCGGCACATTGGCAGCTATCTTCAAGGCCATCCAAATATGAATGAAACTCCAGGTGTAGATATGTCTACTGGCTCTCTGGGGCAGGGAATATCCGCGGCCGCGGGGATGGCTCTGGCAGCGAAATATCAGGGCAAAAGCTGCCGGGTATACGCTCTGCTGGGCGACGGAGAGATCCAAGAAGGGGAAGTCTGGGAGGCTATGATGTTCGCTCATCACTATAAGCTGGACAACCTCTGTGTCATTATCGATAACAACGGATTGCAGATTGACGGAAATGTCGCGGATGTGATGAACCCCTATCCGATTGTTGATAAACTGCGCGCCTTTGGCATAGAGACCATGGAAATAGATGGACACGACTTTGAGCAGATTGAAGCGGCTTTTTATATGGCCAGAGTGACCAAAGGCAGACCTTTTGCCATTGTGATGAAAACGGTCAAAGGGAAAGGTGTCAGTTATATGGAGAATCAGGTCGGCTGGCACGGAAAAGCCCCGAATGATGAGGAATATGAGATTGCCATGAGGGAATTGTCAGCCCATCTGGCAGAAGTGGAGGCGATGTAAAATGGCGGATATCAAAAAAATCGCGACCCGCGACAGTTATGGACGTGCTTTGAAAGAATTAGCTGCTCAACATAAGGACCTGATTGTGTTTGACGCCGATTTGGCAGGGGCGACCAAAACAAATGTCTTTCAAAAAGAATATCCTGACCGTCATTTCGATTGTGGGATCGCGGAGGGAAATATGATGGCGGCCGCGGCAGGGGCTGCGGCTATGGGACTGGTGCCCTTTGCCTCCACCTTTGCCATGTTCGCCGCTGGAAGGGCTTTTGAGCAGATCCGTAACTCAATCGGCTATCCCCATTTAAATGTGAAGATCGGCGCTACCCACGGGGGGATTTCGGTAGGAGAGGACGGGGCGTCACATCAGTGCTGTGAGGATTTCGCGCTGATGCGCTCCATCCCTGGAATGGTTGTCCTCTGCCCTTCTGACGATGTGGAGGCAAGGGCCGCTGTTAAGGCTGCTTATGAGCATCAAGGGCCGGTTTACCTGCGTTTTGGCAGACTGGCTGTGCCTGTATTCCATGATGAGGATACGTTTACATTCCAGATTGGCAAGGGCGAGATGATTCAGGACGGAACTGATGTGGCGATCCTCTCGACCGGTTTGATGGTCAATGAAGCGGCTGAGGCGGGAAGAATCTTGAAAGAATCAGGGATCAGTGCCCGTGTGATCAATCTCTGCACTATCAAACCACTGGATGAAGAAATCGTCCTGGCCGCAGCCAGGGACTGCGGCAAAATAATCACCTGTGAAGAACACAGTGTGATTGGCGGATTGGGTGAGGCCGTATGCGCGCTGCTCAGTGAAAAGCATCCTACTCCAGTAAAGCGCATAGGTGTAAATGACGAATTTGGACACTCTGGCCCCGCCGCTGCTCTGCTGAAGGAGGCTGGCCTGTCCGCGGAGCATATTGTCGAGGTGGCGAAGGAATTTTGTAACTGACGCACGGCTGTCCGTGCGGCGAAAGAAGTATTTAGAATCTTTACAAAGAACTTTATAGGAAAAATACCTCTGTCCAGATTTCAGTGTGGGACAGAGGTATTTTTGTTAGAGAACTTCTCTTCCTTTACACTGCTATGGGACTATGCCGGAAAGGAAGCATCCTGATACCCTCACTGTTTCATAGAAAAAGGAGAGAGAATTTTTTTCAGCATCAGTCCTAGGATGCTGATTCGTCAAAGAAGAAAAAAATATCTTCCACGGTAGTATCAAATACCTTGGCGATGTCCATGGCCAACTTTAGGGAGGGGTTATACCTGCCGTTTTCCAGATTGCCTATGGTCTCCCGGCGTACCCCAACCTTCCGGGCCAGATCTTCCTGACTAAGTCTGTCACGGGCCCGCAATTCCCGGATGCGTGTTTTCAGGCTCATTCCAATCCTCCCGCCTCTCTCCACTCCAACCAGCTGTGGTACAGACAGAAGAAGATGACACCGGCGGCCCAACTGATCCCGAGGGCCTGGGGCATGGGATTTGCCTGGGGAGCCAGGAAATGGAATAGAAACAGGCAGGGCCAGATCAGCGCGAACTGAAGCAGGAAGGCGCCAGTGGCCGCTTTACGGACAGAGAGTAAGAACAACTCGTCAGGGTTGACCCACAGGTATCGAAGAAAAACCAAAAAACCGAGAAAACAGAGATAGTCGCGCTCTCCGGTGGGGAAATAGAGCAGGCTGGCTAGCGCGGGAAGGGCGGCCAATGAGAGATAGTTGAATGGATGTTTCATATACTCCTCCTGTACATCAGTGATGTATTGTTATGTGATATATTTTTATCATATGTGCGAAATATATCATATAAAAATAAAAATGTCAAGGAGAAAAATTCAGTTTCCCACTGGTATGCAGCTTGAGAGTCCCTAGGATGAGAGAGGAAAATATTTTACTGGTCATATCCCAGGGCCTGTCCTCATAGGATAAGGCAAAGGTCGGTGGAAAAGAATGGAACAAATGATACGAGAACAGGCATATCGGCAGGTTGTGGGCGTTCTGCCGCCCAGGCTGCGGCAGGAGGCATTCTCCCTCCCGCTCCAAGATCAATGCCGAGCGGAGGAACTGCGGCTCCGGGTGGGACAGCCCATGTCGGCGGTATTTCCAGAGGGAGAGAGGCCGCTAGGCGGGGAACCGGTGCGAGCGGGTGAGCTGGAGCAGCTGGTGGAGATTGCCAGCAGGGCCTCGGTTCATGCCGTACTGGACCAACTCAGACGAGGATACTTGACGGTGGAAGGGGGGCATCGGATCGGCCTGTGTGGCACCGCTGTTCTGCGGGAGGGAGAAATTCACAGCTTGCGGCAGCTTTCCTCGGCGGCCATCCGTGTGGCGCGACAGGTGAGGAATGCCTCTGACCCGGTCTTGGGCAGGCTGTGCCCAGGCGGGAAGCTAGTCAGTACGCTGATTCTGGCTCCGCCGGGGGCCGGAAAGACTACGCTCCTCCGGGACTTAGTCCGCCGGGTGTCGGACGGAGATGGTTGCCAACCGCGGCGCGTATCCTTGATGGACGAGCGTGGGGAAGTGGCAGCCCTTTACAGCGGCTGTCCTCAGCTGGATGTAGGCTCCAGAACTGATGTAATGGAGGGGTGTCCAAAGGCGCGGGGGCTTATGCTTCTGATGCGGGCGATGAATCCCCAGGTGCTGGCTGTAGATGAGATTACGGCGCCGGAGGATGTAGCCGCCCTGAGAACCGCGGCTGGCTGCGGAGTTACGTTGCTGGCCACGGCCCATGGGAACAGCCGGGAGGACCTGGAGCGGCGCCCCCTGTACCGGGCGTTGATGGAAGCAGGTATCTTTCAAAAGCTGCTCCTCATCCAACGGGAGGGCGCTGGAAGGAGCTATCAAATAGAGGAGTTGGGATGAATGATAAGACTTTTAGGTGCCACCCTGCTGGCCGCCGGATGTGCTTGGATTGGGTTTCGCGCCTCCTGGGAGATGCGGGCCAGAGGAAGGGCCATGGGAGAAGTGGCGGAGGGACTGGAACTGCTGGAACGGGAGCTGGAGCTGGGGGGAGCCCCCCTGCCCCATCTGGTGGATGACCTGTCAGGCCGGACAAGGGGGCAGGCCAGACTGCTTTTTCAGGATCTCCGGCAGGCGCTGGAGCATCTGGATCAGGAGGGGCTGTCCCGGTCCTGGTCCACTCTGATAGACCGCCGAAGGGAACTGGGAGAGAGTGGGCGGGCCTGCCTCTATCCCCTGGGCGAGCTGCTTGGGCGCTATGACAGCCAGGCCCAGATACAGGGTATCTCCGCTGCCCGCCGCCATTTGGAGGAAGAACGGGAGAAGGATGAGGAAGAGAGCCGGCGGCAGGGCAGGGTGTGCCAGGCCCTTGGGCTGACGGGTGGAGCATTTTTGGTCATCCTGCTGATCTGATCTTGACACGAAAGAGGGGTTCGCATTGGACGTAGATCTAATTTTTAAGATCGCAGCGATTGGAATCGTGGTGGCGGTACTCAACCAGGTTCTGAGCCGGGCTGGCCGGGACGAACAGGCTATGATGACCACCTTAGCCGCCCTGGTGGTGGTCCTGATGATGGTGGTCCAGGAAATCGCCAGCCTGTTCGACATGGTAAAGACCCTGTTCCGCCTCTGATATGGACCTGATGGTCAAGGTGGCGGCGGGGGCCATCACGGCCGCGGTACTGGGGGTAGTTCTACGGAAAAACACCCCTGAGCTGGCTCTGCTACTGGCCCTGGCGGCCGGGCTGTGGATGGTCGCCCTGGTTGCGGACGGCTTGGGGGCAGTTGTGGCCCTGATGGAGGAGCTCACCAGTCTGGCCGGCCTGTCGGAGGAGCTACTGGAGCCAGTGGTTAAGACAGTGGCCCTGTCTATCCTGACACGTCTGACCGCGGAGGTATGCAAGTCAGCCGGTGAGGGAGGGGTGGCCGCCTTTGTGGAAACGGCTGGAACAGTCCTGGCCCTGGTGGTGGCCCTGCCGCTCGTCCGAGCGGTGGTACTGATGATGACGGAGATGCTAAAATGAAAAAGTTGTGTATCCTGCTGCTGGCCCTCCTATTGAGTGCTCCGCTTTGTTTCGCCCAGGAGGCGGAGGTGCCGGGAATGGACGAGCTGTGGGACCAGGCGGAGAGCTACGGCGTGGAGGCGGATGGGGGATTGGACCAGGGCTTGTCCAATCTTTTTTCCGACGCTCTGGACCAAATCGGCTCCTTGCTCCGGGCCAGCATTGCCACAGGGCTGAAGCTGCTGGCGGTGGTCCTGCTGTGCGCCATGGCAGAGGGGGCCATCCAGGGCAAGAGTGAGGGACTCCAGGCGGTGGAGATTGCCGGGGCGCTAGCTATCACCGCACTTACCATGACAGATATGGCAGTCATGATCGGGATGGGGCGTGACACCATCGGCCGGATGGGAACCTTTTCTGAAACCCTGCTCCCGGTGATGGCTGTGCTCACCGCCGCCACCGGAGGGGTGACGGGAGGAGCAGTCAGACAGGGAGCCACCGTCCTGTTTTCCCAGCTTCTCATCACCGCCATGGACCGGCTCCTGATCCCTATGGTATATGCCTATGTGGCGGCTAGCTGTGCCCATGCGGCGGTGGGTAATCCCGGACTGAAAAAACTGGCGGGGCTGCTGAAGGGGGCCGCTTCTTTCCTGTTGACGGCCTTCCTCCTGGCCTTTGTGGGCTATCTGACCGCCAGCGGAGCCATCGCCGGAACGGTAGACGCCTCGGCGGTCAAAGCGGCCAAGCTGGCTATCTCCAGAGCTATTCCAGTGGTGGGGGGAATTCTGGCCGACGCCTCGGAAACTGTGCTGGCCGGGGCGGGTGTGCTGAAAGGGACGGTTGGGGTGGTTGGGATGTTGGTGGTGCTGGCCATCTGCCTGACTCCTTTCCTGCGGCTGGCCCTGCAATACCTGGTCTATAAGGCCACGGCGGCCCTGTGCGCCACTGTGGCACAGCCCAGGCTGAGTCAGTTGATCGACGCCATCGGCGGCGCGTTCGGCCTAGTGCTGGGGATGACCGGCGCGGCGGCTCTGGTGCTGCTGGTCAGCTTGGTGTCTGCTATTATGGCGGTGATCCCATGATGGCCGGGGTCGGGAGCTGGCTGCTGTCTATCACGGGGGCCTCTGTCCTCTGCGCCCTGGCTGACGGCCTAATGCCCGCCGGACCAGTGAGGCGGGTGGGACGGCTGGTCTGCGGCCTGGTGTTGCTGGCGGTCATCCTCGCCCCTCTGGCCCAACTGGATCTGGAAGGGGGGCAGCGTTGGCTGGAGGAATATCACCTGGGCCTGGAGGATAGAACACAGGAATTGGAGCGGCAGGTGGATGAGCAGATGAAAACGATCATAGAGCAGGAATATGCCGCATATATTGTGGACAAGGCGGCAGAACTTGGACTGACCTGCACCGCCCGGGTATCCTGCCGGGCAGGGGAGGAGGGGCTGTTCCTACCGGAGCGGGCGGAAGTATCCGGCTTTCTGACAGAAGGGGAGCGGGAGCGGCTGTCCCTGGTGATCCAGGAGGACCTGGGCATCCCGGAGGAGGAGCAGGCTTATGTTGAGGAGGGGGAACTGCCGTGAAGCTGGATTGGCCGAAATTGGCTCTGAGGTGGAAGGAGGCGCTGGGAAAATATAAATATGTGCTGCTGGTTATCGGGCTTGGGGTGGTGCTGATGGCCCTGCCCACGACAGGCCAGAGAGACAAAGGCCAGGAGGGGGCCCAGGCTCCTGCTGAGGGCTTTGATCTGGAGGCCTTCGAGGAGAAGATGGAGCGGGCTCTTTCCCAAGTGGAGGGGGCTGGAGAGGTCCGGGTGGTACTGACGCTGGACAGCGACGGCCGCCAGATATTGGCCCAGGACCAGGAGCGGGATCGGGAAGGGGGAGGTTCCTCTACCACAGTTACCGTGGGGCGGGGCTCCGGACAGCAGGAAGTAGTCCCTCTCCAAACACTGGCTCCGGAGTTTCGGGGGGCGCTGGTGGTCTGTCCCGGCGGGGGAGATCCCCGAATCCAGCTGAGGCTGCTGGAGGCAGTGTCCGCTTTGACGGGACTGGGCACGGACCGGATATCCATTTGTCAGGGAAATACTTAATTTATATCAGGGAGGAATCGACATGAGAACGGGTAAGAAGGGGACCGGCTGGTCCCAGTTGTGGAAGCGCAATGCGGTGGTGGCGGCCATTGCCCTATTCGTGTGCGCGGCGGTCTATTTGAACTGGAACTATGAGCAGGAGGCCCAGGCGGGCAAGACGCTGGGCCAGTCCACCATGGTAGGCGGAGAGACAGAGGATCCTCTGCTGTCCAATGGAAGCGGGACCGCCGATGTGGGCGGGACGGCCGGTGATACAGGGACGGCGTCAGCCTCCAGCGACTACTTTGCCACAGCCCGGCTCAACCGGCAGCAGGCCAGGGACAGCGCCCTGTCCCTTCTTCAGGATGCCGCCGCCCGTGAGGATGCCGATGAAACGGTAAAAGAGCAGGTCAACGAGACTATTCAGACCATGGCCGATTACACGGTGACGGAAGCTCAAATTGAAAATCTGGTGGTGGCAAAGGGCTATACAGACTGTGTAGCCTTTATTGGAGAGAACTCTCTGTCGCTGGCTGTTTCCGCGCCGGAGGGTGGATTGGTGGAGGCAGATACCGCCAAGATCGTGGACGTAGTCAACCAGGCAGCCGGTTTTACCGCCGATCAGATCAAGATTATCGAGGTGGAGTGACACGGCGCGGGAAAGTTTTCAGACCGCAGTTGTCAAACGGAGAGAACTGTGTTACAATAAGCACGAAGTAAGGAGGACGCTTGGGGGCGTCCGGCTTCTCTGATGAAAACTGCGATCTAAGGAGCGTGGCAAACCATGAGTGAGAATAAAGAGTACGTTTCCCGCTCGGATGAGCTGGGCAATATCCATATCTCCGAGGAGGTGCTGGCTGCCATCACCGCCGCTGCCGCTCTGGATGTGGAGGGGGTCAGCGGTCTGGCCGCCAATCTGGGCAGTGATATCGCCGAGCTACTGGGCAAAAAGAACCTGGCTAAGGGCGTGCATGTCAGGATGGAGGACGATAAAGTGGAAGTGGAGCTGTCCGTCCTGATGGGCTATGGACACACCATCCCTGAGATTGGAAGGGCCATCCAGGATGGTGTCAAGAGTGCCATTGAATCGATGACCGGCTTAGAGGTTTCAGTGGTCAATGTGTCGGTGGCTGGGATCACATTCCCGCCGAAAGCTTGAATAAAACTGTGAAGCCTCTGGCAATGCCAGAGGCTTTTCCGTATTTATGGCAAACCGGGAAAAGAAGGGGCCCGTGGTAAATACCACGGGCCCCTATCATTTAAAGGTCACAGACTCTGTGATTGTCCTTCTGAAAACCGTCGCCTGTCCCAGCAAAACGGTCTCCTCGGATACCACTCTTGCACTGCCCTCAAAATACTCTAAAAGTGTTCGAAATCGAAAAATAGAGGCAATATCGAGGCTAAAAGCGAAAAAAGAATAAAAAAAGAGCCCCGGGGAAACAATTCCTCGGGACTCTCTTTGAGTCGTTTATTTTTGGACAATGAGCAGTTTTGCGGGGGACAAGCTCAGACTCCTTACTTGACCATGGATGCGACCTCGGCAGCGAAGTCATCCTCGGCCTTTTCGATACCCTCGCCAGTAGCGAAGCGGGTGAAAGCCTTGACAGTGATCTTGCCGCCCAGCTGCTTGGCGATCTCGGCTACATGCTTCTCCACAGAGATCTTGTTCTCCTTGACAAAGGCCTGCTGCAGCAGGCAGTTTTCCTCGTAGTACTTGCCCAGCTTGCCCATCACGATGCCTTCCTTCACCTTGTCGGGCTTGGCGGCCATCTTGGGATCGTTGGCCATCAGAGCCAGCTGGATCTCCTTCTCCTTGTCCAGCACCTCCTGGGAAACGTCGGACTTGTCCAGGTAAGAGGGGTTCATAGCGCAAATCTGCATGGCGATGTCCTTGCCCAACTCAGTGACCTGCTGGGGCTCGATGCCCTCAACGGCCAGATTGACCAGCACACCGACCTTTCCGCCCATGTGGATATAGGGGACGTTGACGCCTTCAGCATAGCGGACGAAGCGGCGGATTTGGATGTTCTCGCCAATGGCCAGCACCTTGTCGGCGGTGACATCGGCCACGGTACGCTCAGTGCCGGGATAGCGGCAGGCCTTCAGAGCCTCCACATCGGCGGGAGCCTCCTCGGCTACCACCACGGCCAGGGCCATAACGAAATCCTTAAAGACGTCGTTCTTGGCCACAAAGTCGGTCTGGGAGTTGACCTCGATGATGACGCCTACACCCTTTTCCGTAACAACAGCGTAGGAAACACCCTCGGCGGCCACCTTGCCGGCCTTCTTGGTCTGGGCGGCGAGGCCCTTCTCACGCAGCCACTCGATGGCCTTGTCAAAATCGCCCTCAGACTCAGTCAGGGCCTTCTTGCAGTCCATCATGCCCACGCCGGTCATCTCGCGCAGCTTCTGTACGTCCTTTGCGGAAATAGCCATAATAAATTACCTCCATTTTATCTCAAGCCGGCCCACCGGCCCGGCTGTATGTCAAAATAAGAACAGCGCCCGCCCGCGCGGGCGGGCGCTGTGTGATGCGGATGGGATAGTTTTTGCTTACTCAGCGGTAGGAGCCTCGGCCTCAGCGGCGGGAGCCTGGTCCTGGCCCTGCTTGCCCTCCTGGATGGCGTTGGCCATGACAGAGGAGATCAGCTTGATGGCGCGGATCGCGTCGTCATTGCCGGGGATGACATAGTCAATCTCGTCGGGGTCGCAGTTTGTGTCCACGATGGCGACGATGGGGATGTTCAGCTTGCGGGCCTCGTTGATGGCGTTGCGCTCCTTGCGGGGATCGACCACGAAGAGGGCGCCGGGTAGCTTCTTCATTTCGGTGACGCCGCCCAGGTACTTCTCCAGCTTGGCGATCTCGCCCAGGTGCTTCATAACTTCCTTCTTGGGCAGCATATCGAAGGTGCCGTCCTCCTTCATCTTCTTCAGCTGGTTCAGACGCTCCACGCGGCCGCGCATAGTCTTAAAATTGGTCAGCATACCGCCCAGCCAGCGGGCGTTTACCCAATACATGCCCACACGGCCGGCCTCTTCCTTGATGGCCTCCTGGGCCTGCTTCTTGGTGCCCACGAACAGCAGAGTCTCACCCTTTTCGCCCAGAGAACGGACGAAATTGTAGGCCTCCTCCAGCTTCTTCACAGTCTTCTGCAGGTCGATGATATAGATACCGTTGCGCTCGGTATAGATGTAGGTGGCCATCTTGGGATTCCACCGGCGGGTCTGGTGGCCGAAGTGAACGCCGGCCTCCAGCAGCTGCTTCATAGATACGACTGCCATAGTTTGTTTCCTCCTGTTTTTCAGTTCAATTCTTCTGGGGGCATCATATCCTCCGCCAACCCAACTTCTGGCTGGGCACCGGGCGAAAGATCCGCACTCCCACGCATAATGCCTTGGTAGTATACCATGGTTTTCATGGTTATGCAACAAAAAAATGAAAAAATCTGTAAAAATCAGATTATTCTTCGATTGCTGCTCCGCACGGGTGGGTAGGGGCCGCCTCGTGGGTCCGATTTGTCGTCACATAGGACCAGAACCGCCAGCCGCCAGAGAGGTGGGAGCACTGGAAACCGCGCTGGCCAAGCATACGGCAGGCCAAGTAGCTGCGCAGTCCGCTGTAACAGTTGACGTATACGGGTTTAGAGGGATCCAATTCTCCCATCCGATCCCGCAGCTCATCTACGGGAATGTTGACAGCATCCGGACGGATGAGGCCCTGGATGGCCACTTCTTGGGGAGTGCGCACATCCAGCAGAGTGACAGAGCCATCCTTTGGAATGGACTCCACGTCCGACCAGTGGAATTGGGAAATGGCTCCATTCCGGAGGTTCTCAATGACATATCCAGCCATATTGACCGGATCTTTGGCAGAGGAATAGGGCGGGGCATAGGCGAGATCGAGCTCAGTTAGCTCGGCGGCGGTCATCCTGGCCCGGATGGCGGTGGCTAGCACATCGATCCTCTTATCCACACCGCCGAAGCCCACGATTTGGGCCCCCAGGACCCGACCACTGGATGGGTCAAACAGGGTTTTGATGGTCATGTTTTCAGCGCCGGGGTAATAGGCAGCGTGGGAGGCGGAGTAGGTGACCGCCTTATCATAGGGGATGCCAGCGGCCTGGGCGGCCTTTTCGTTCAGACCGGTGAAGGCGGCCGTCATGTGGAACAGCTTGATGATAGAGGAGCCCTGTGCCCCGGCATAGCGGCTCTCCCGGCCACAGATATGGTCGGCGGCGATGCGGCCCTGCCTGTTGGCCGGACCGGCCAGGGCGATCAGGGCCTTGCTGCCGGATACAAAGTGAGTCAGTTCCACAGCGTCACCTACGGCATAGATATCTGGGTCAGAGGTGACCATGTGCTCATTGACCACGATGGCGCCCTTGGCTCCAAGGGTCAGACCAGCCTCTCGTGCCAGGTCGGATTCTGGAGTGACACCGATGGCCAGCAGCACCAGGTCAGAGGGGATAGGGGCGCTGTCCTTTACTAGGGTGTAGAACTGCCCATCCATCTCCTGGAAACCCTGCACTCCGGCGTTCAGTCTCAGGTCCAGCCCCTGACCGCGGAGGTAGGAGTGGACCTCCTGGGCCATGTCCCAGTCAAGAGGTGGCAGAACCTGGCCGCTCCGCTGGAGTAGAGTAGTGGCAACCCCAGCGTGGAGTAGATTCTCAGCCCCCTCTAGCCCGATGAAACCACCCCCGACCACCACAGCGGAACGGGGACGGTGCGACTCGATGTAAGACCGGATGCGCAGGGTGTCCTCCACTGTGCGCAGAGTGAATACTCGGCAGTCGTCTACGCCCGGCAGATCGGGCTTGACCGCCCGCGCGCCGGGAGAGAGGATAAGCTTGTCATAGCCTTCCACATATTGTGTGCCGCTGGCCAAATCCAGGACTGTGATGGTATGGCTCTCCTGGTGGATGGCCAGAGCCTGGTGGCCCACCCTTACATCGATGTTGAACCGGGCGCGAAAGCTCTCCGGCGTTTGAAGGGTAAGGGCGTCCTGGGCTCGGATGACACCTCCTACATAATAAGGAAGGCCACAGTTGGCATAGGATACATAGCCTGTGCGCTCCAGGATCACGATTTCCGCAGTCTCGTCCAGCCTGCGGAGCCGGGCGGCAGCGGTGGCCCCGCCGGCCACGCCGCCGATGATTACAACTTTCATAATAAAACTCCTCTCTTATTCCAAGGGGCCGCGGTAACCCGCAAGCCCGCCGAGATTAGATGCCTGGCAGCCCATGGCCCGGAGCGTGGAGCAGGCCTGGGCGCTTCTGGCCCCACTGTGGCAGTAGACAAAGACAGGTCGGCCTTTTGGAAGGGGGACGGCCCCTAACTGGTCTAAGGGCAGATTAATGGCCCCAGGCAGATGGCCGGAACGAAACTCCTCCGGAGTGCGGACGTCCACCAGAAGGGGGTCAGACAACTGGTCTAACTGGGTCAGTTGTTTGGCAAGCCGCCTGCCCGGCAGAAAAAAATCAAAGGGTCCCATGGAAACGCCTCCCTAGAACTTATTGAATATAATTTATCCCGGTGTGGGAAAAAATTCTGTGACAAGGTCACCGTATGGACAAAAATCACTGAAAAACAGGAGAAAGGGAAGAAAATCTTTCCCCTTCCGCATAGACTAAAGGGAGAGGGGGCATCGCAAGTGGAGCAGAGAATGGAAATGGTCGGCGGTGGGACGCTGCTCCTGCGTCAGGAGGGGCCTAGAGTACGGCTGGAGGCGGAGCGCCCATCTGATGGAAGGGGACTATATAAGGTATGGCTCCACGGCGACCGGGGTGGAAAGCTGCTGCTGGGAACCCTGGTTCCTGAGGGAGACCGCCTGCGATTGAGCCGTACCTTGAGCGTTGGAGAACTGGAGCGGGCAGGCTGTTGGCCCGACTTCCGGGTCGAAGCGCCGCTGGCCTTTACCTTTTCTGAGGAGAGGGGAGGGCGGTGGTACTGTGAACAGCATCCGGACCGGCTCGTGTCCGACCCGGTGCTCCGAGGGCAGCTTCGCTCCCCTATGCCATGCCGAAGGGGGCGGGAAGGATTCTGGCTGGCCGCGCCCTTCCGTACAAATGCGCCGGTGCCGATGAACGCCCTGTTTTGTCTGGCCCGCCTGGAGCGGCTGGAGGGCGGGCCTCACCTGGTCTGGGAATTTGATGGGGAGGGAAGACCAAAGAGGCCGCATAATCGGGAATGAACAGGGCAGACTAACTTCCAGTACGGGGATCTCCCCAAGAAAAAGGAGGAACATCTATGCCCAATCTGACCACAAAAGAGCTGGCGGGCCTGTCCGACCAGCTGGACTTCGAGCGGGTGCTGTACAGCAAGTACCAGACCGCCGTCCAGGAAACAACCGACCAGGAGCTGAAGACCTGCTTCCAGAACCTGGCTGGCCAGCACCAGCAGAATTACACCTGCCTGCTGAAGTATCTGCACTAAGGAGGACGAGAGCATGAACGACCAGGAACGCATTACAGATTTTCTGAATAGTGAGAAGAAAATGTCCCTGAACTACGGTATTTTTGCCTCTGAGTGCGTGAGCGTCCCCTTGCGGGATGAGTTCCTCAAGCTGATTAACCAGAGCCACCAGACCCAGACCCAGCTGTTCACCACAGCCCAGAGCAAGGGCTGGTACAGCCCCGAACAGGCGCCCCAGGATAAGATTAGCCAAGCTTACACCAAGTATTCAAACCAACAGCCCACCGTATAAGGAAGCGGAGGGAGGGACTAAGCACAGTCCCTCCCTCTTGCAGATTGACCAGAAAAATCCTGCAAAAAAGGATTGACAAACGGGCTGTCTAGGTTTACAATAATATCACCAGCGGAGGATGCTGCTGTGGGGAGAGCCTGTTGGTTCTGGCAAAAACGAAGAAATTGGATTTTATTTTGGTACGGTATAAAGTCAATTCTATACGTTAGCCATCCCGCGGAAACGGCCGAAGCTTTGGAAATATTCAAAGTTGGCTGTCAGTCTGCGGGCATTTTCATGCTGGCGGCGATACGAATGAGAGAGGAGGCGTGCGGAATGAATCAGCGAAATCATTATGTAACTCAGGGCGGCTCCTATAGCTGCAAGCGATGGCGACATTCTGTGCGCGGATATTGGACCTGACAGTCCGTGCATCCACAACATATTGGAATGTTGGCTCCATCGTTTGCGGCGCAGGCGGTGGTATTTTTATACCTAATTTTAGAAACAAGGAAGGAGGTGTCCGCATGACGATGCCTAAGCGTGAAGTGAACAATATCTGGTCCCGTGTCCGTGCCGACGTGGACGTGGATGACTTGATCTTTGAGTATGACAGATATCACTCCTATGAGGATGGTGATTCGTGCAGTGATCGGTGACCGGGGAGTGCATCCCATGCCGCAGGGAACAAGCGGCAGAAGGCCGCAGCAGGTTTGAAAAGACCATGCTGCGGCTTTTTCTGCTCTTTGTTAAAAAGTAAGAGGAAGCGATACATCTGGAAAGAGCGCCCCCGGATAGAGGGAGAGGGAGTGAAAAACGCAGAATAATTCTTGATTGAGGTCTTGCTTTATGGGAAAAATTATACTAAAATAGCGGTAAGCGTTTTTTAGATGGCGGCTGAAATTGTGCCGCGCGATGATTTTTTGATTTAGTACCGCGCAAAAAAAGCAATACGGAGGTCGATCAACATGAGAAAAGTAAATATTACGGAGACCGTACTGCGTGACGCCAACCAGTCCCTGATCGCCACTCGGCTGCCTTACAGCAAGTTCGAGCCCATCCTGGAGACTATGGACAAGGCTGGCTTCTACTCCGCTGAGGTCTGGGGCGGCGCTACCTTTGACGTCTGCCTGCGCTACCTGCAGGAGGACCCCTGGGAGCGGCTGCGTAAGATCCGTGCCAAGATGCCCAACACCAAGCTGCAGATGCTGCTGCGTGGTCAGAATATCCTGGGCTATAAGCATTACCCGGACGACGTAGTTCGTAAGTTTGTGGAGTACTCAGTCAAAAACGGTATCGACATCATCCGTATTTTCGACGCCCTGAACGACGTGCGTAATCTGGAGGTCGCCATCGACGAGGCCGTCAAGCAGGGGGCCCATGCCTCCGGTACCATCTCTTACACCACTAGCCCGGTCCACACCCAGGACACTTTTGTGGGCATGGTGAAGGATCTGAAGAATATGGGTGCTTCCTCCATCTGTATCAAGGATATGTCCGGTATTATGGGACCCCAGGAGGCTTATAATCTGGTGTCTGCCATCAAGGACGCCGAACCGGATATGCCTGTTGTCATCCATACCCACTGTACCACCGGCTTGGCCTTCATGACCTATATGAAGTGTGTTGAGGCGGGCGCCGATGTGTTGGACTGCGCAATCTCCCCCATGTCCGGCGGTACCTCCCAGCCTGCTACCGAGACCATGGCCTATGCTCTGCGGGAAATGGGCTTCCAGGTGGATCTGGACGACAAGGTGCTGATTAAGATGGCTGACTTTTTTAAAAATGTCCGGGCTGACTTCCTGAAGGACGGCACTCTGGACCCCATCTCGATGGCTACCGATACCCAGTGTCTGAACTATCAGATCCCCGGCGGTATGCTGTCTAACCTCATCTCTCAGCTGAAGATGATGAACGCCATTGACAAGCTGGACGAGGCTTTGGCCGAGACGCCCAAGGTCCGTAAGGATCTGGGTTATCCTCCCCTGGTTACCCCTACCAGCCAGATGGTAGGCTCCCAGGCTGTGCAGAATGTTCTGGCCGGCGAGCGCTATAAGGTGGTAGGCAAGGAGATCAAGGCATATTGCCGCGGTGAGTACGGCCGTACGCCCGCCCCCATCGATCCTGAGATTCAGAAGAAGATCCTGGGCGACACCCCGCTGGTGGAAGGGCGCTATGCTGACACCCTGGAGCCCGTCTTTGAGAAGACCAAGGCAGAGCTGGGCGCCACCGCCAAGAGTGATGAGGATGTGTTGTCCTACATCGCCTTCCCTCAGGTGGCCATGGCCTTCTTCAAGGACCGGGAGGCTGGCTTCCCCAAGAAGGAGGAGCCCAAGAAGGCGGCCACTCCCGCTGCCGCCAAGGCCCCCGAACTGCCCCCCCTGCCTGCCTGGCAGGGTCATGTGTACTACACCGGCGTGTCCGCTCCCGCGGGCCATGGCTATACCGCCCGCCCCATCGAGCCCTTCGCCGCTTCCTATCAGCCCCCCCACCTGGTAATGGGCGCTCAGGGCGGCGACTGCACCGGAACCTTTACCATCACCATCGACGGCAAGCCCTTCCAGGTGGCCGTTGAGCGAGCTGACGGGGCTGCTCCCGCCGCGCCTGTGGCGGCTGCCCCTGTGATTGCTGCTCCCGTGGCCGCCCCTGTGGCTGCTCCTGCCGCCGCTCCC
>CDZQ01007041.1_pt1 | contig 51544 bp, 42 predicted proteins | sample 554831 | NCBI WGS metagenome assembly CDZQ01 (sample SAMEA3182112, study PRJEB8094) | gut metagenome | biome: human; feature: gut; material: Stool; isolation source: human stools | place: Canada | collected 2013-05-06 | reverse complement strand
TGCGTCCGTAGCTCAGTTGGATAGAGCGTTCGGCTCCGACCCGGAAGGCCGCTGGTTCGAATCCAGTCGGGCGCACCACAAAACCCCTTGTGATCCTTGTGATCCCGAGGGGTTTTTCTTCTAACCGCGTTAGATAAGGCTTTGATTTCTTCTAACAAATCGGCCTTGTTTTCTAACAGCGCATTCAGCCGCATCAATACGGTTCAGTATCTAACAGATGGGAACAGTATCATTGCCCGTCCAGTGCGAATGAGTATCTGCGGTCGATCCATGCACTTTTTCGCCCGATCTCTACCCCATCTGCTTTGCAAGCGCGGTCAGCAGCGCCATCACTTCCGGGTTTGCCAGCATTTTGCTCAAAGTCTCTGGAGATAAGCCCTCCGGCGTTTTTTCTTTCGGTTCCGTTTTGGCCTCGTAAAACGCCTCTTGGAACAGCAGCGCATTGTTTTTTCGCCCATCGTCCAGAATATGGGAGTAGGTATCCGTTACCATCTTTGCCTGTGAATGGCCTGAATCGCCCTGCACAGCCTTAATATCGCCGCCATTCAGCTTGAGCTTGTAGGTAATGCTGGAATGCCGCAGGCTGTGAAACACAATAGGTGGCAGGTCATGCTCCTTGATGAGCCGATGGAGCGCATCGTTGATGGTCGATGCCTCGGTAGGCATCCCCAGCGACCCGGCGAACACCAGATCGTAATTCTGGTACTCCGCGCCCAGCAGCTCGATCTTCTCATCCTGTGCCTGTTTCCACTCGACAAGCATCCTGGCTACCGCACTCGGCATATAGACCTTCCTCACGCTGCTGGTGGTTTTGGGCGTTTTCAAAACAAGGATTGTGGAGGTCATAGAGGATACTGTCGGGAATTTTACAAGCACATCCTTTTCTTCGAGTTCGTCCAGAGCTTTTCGATTTACCCTTTGCAGTTCCTTATTGACATACACCGATGCAGTGCCTTGATCCATATTCTCCTCGGTAATGTCAATGCAGTCCCATGTCAGACCCAGCATTTCCCCCATCCGCAGCGAGCAGCAAAAGGACAGGTTCAGGGCAAGCGCAAGACGAGGATCGTCGCATAGTTCCAGTGCTTTGAACAGCGTTTCAGCCGTCCAGATTTCACGCTGTGCGTGTTCCACATGGGGGATCATCGCATTGGCCGCCGGGTTTTTCGCCATGATTTCCCACTTGATGGCCTGATTAAAGCAACACCGTAGGAGCTCGTGGATCTCCTTGACCGTATGAGGTGTGAGGTACTTGCTTTTCGAGCGCCTTGCACCATTGGGCACCGCTTCGGTTTTCAGCAGCAGCTTATAGTATCGCTCAATAAACTGAGTGGTGATGTTGGTCAGTTTGGTGTCCCCAATTTGGGGTACTATATAGTTTCGGATGAGCGAGGTGTTGGCCTCATAGGTCGAAAGCGCCCACTTCGTCTTGCCGTAAAGGTTCACATATTCATCGAGAAGCTCGGCCAAGGTGATGCACTTGGGGATAATGAGGGTTCCCGACAATTCCTTGTACTCTACCTCTCTTTGGCGGGCTTTCGCCTCGGACATACTCTTAAAGGTTTCCCATTTTTGTTTACGCTTGCCGGCTTCGTCACGGTAGCTGTAAACCACACAATACTTTTTATTCTTGCGAATGATGGTTGCCATCTTTATCACCCCCTGTTATTCTTTCAAATTCGGCAGGGCTTATTAGGTATTCCTTGCCGACCAGCATGGTTTTGATCTCTCTCGCCTGAATCTTGCGATAGACTGCTTTCCGGCTGATTCCGAGCGCCCTTTGCAGATCGCACACCCGATAGACACTTTTTGCTTGCACATGTTCTGCCGCTGTTTCGTTCTCCGCGTCTGAGAGACCCGCCGTGGGTTCATCTGCCGCGGGTTCTTCCTCCAAGGGCACGGGTTCCTGTACTGCCACGACCTTCTGATAATGACTCTGTGATTGATACCACGCTTCAAAGCTGCTGGCTGTTACCCTCTTTTGCCCGGCAATCACAACCATCTCAAAGGTGCTGTCTTTTTTTGCGAGAATCCTATAGACCGTATCTCGCTGGATTCCAAGCAGGTGCGCCATTTCCGGCATGGAGTAACTTGCCTTTAACGCGTCCGCTTCTTTTTCACGGTCAGCGGCCGTCCTAAAGCGCACCTGCTGTTTGTACCATCGTTCAAAGCTATTCTTTGTTATGCGCGTGTGGTTGTCCGCTTGAAACGTGTCAAACACGTCTTTCTTCATCAGCGCATAAATGGTGTCGCGGGAAACCGCAAGCAGTTGGGTCAATTCCCGAACCGAGTAGGAGGTCTCCTGCAGCGCGCGTCCTGGGGGCGGCCCCTGCAAGAGCCGGTGCTTTGTTTGGTTGTCATACCAGTCCCAGAAATCTTTGTTCCGAACCCGCATACAACCCCTTAGCTGAAAGGTTTTTATCCCTCGGTTCTGAATCAACCAATAGGATTCCGTTTTTCCAATCCCCAGCATTTTTCTCAGCTCAGGGATGGAGATCGAGTCTTTCTCGCTCCGTATGAGAGTATGAATGTCCAATGATGCCACCTCCTGTTTTTGTGTTGCTCAAAATTCTAACAGGGTGGCATCACATTGTTAAGGCTGTCGATTTTAGCTTTGACAGTCCAGCCAATCATCAAAACTCTTTTTGGAGATTCTGTATTTCCCTCCCCCGATCTGGAACCAGCGAAACTCGTTCCGTTTCAGCAACTGGTACACGGTAGATCTGCTCACGTTCAGGATCACCCGCAGGTCGTCCACCGTATAACACCGCTGCTGTACGGCACTTGGTGTGTTGTGCGCCACATCATTTCCGATCATTGTTTTCGTACCGCCTTTACATCTGAACCGACGCCCACCCTCTCGGTGCTTGCCAGCCATACGCCCACCGGCGTTTTGCGGGTGTGCACCTTTTTGGCGGCCCTTTCCTCTCGCTGAACCTGGCGCAGCGCCAAGTAAGCCGTCATGTCCAGATAGCCGGAACTGTTATACTTCCCTGCCCTGTAATTCATGGTTTGTCCTCCTCGTTCAGGGGGCCTCAACTTCCTCCGGGATATGGATGCCGAGGCTCATCAAAATGTGTTCTTTCATCCTGTCCATCTCGCTGGAGCCCAGACGGGAAAGCCGTTTGGCTACCCGCCGCTTGTCGATGGTCGTGATCTGCTCCAGCAGTACGGTCGAGGGGCGGATGGCCTTGCCGTCCCCCGCAAGCTTGTAGTGGGTCGGCTGATTGGGCTTTTTGCCCGTCTGTGTGGTCAATGGTGCCACGATCAGGGTCGGGCAGTAGATGTTGCCCAGATTGTTTTGCAAAATTAGCACAGGCCGTATGCCGCCCTGCTCCGAGCCAAACCTCGTGCCGAGGTCCGCCAAATAGATCTCACCCCGCCGAAAGGCGCGTTCGTCCTTCATGAAATCACCTGATCTTTCTTGTATTGCAAGCGGTCAGCCCCGAGCCGCATCTCAACCGCAGCAGAGAGATACAGCCTGCCGACCGCTGTTTTAGGTTCGGTATGTACCCTTCCATTTGTCCTCGACACCCCGAAGGTTGGGAAGTCATCAGGCGGCGGCTTGCTGGCCGCTCCACGGGAGTTTCACCCCAGCTGTCGTTCTGACAGAGCCGCCCCCATTGCTTGTGTCTGTGGCTGGGCGGGAGTACCATTGTCTTTCCGACGGTCATCGCCGCGCCGGGTGCAGCCCGACGCTTGCAGCGGATATTCCTCGCTCGGCCCGGTAGGGCGTCCTGGCGTATCCTGCTGCGGTGGCTTGTGCGTTCGCACATCGGAATTGATGTACCTGATGAATGGGTATTCAGTTGTCAAGGGACCCGGTTGAGGGGCCGTTTTTCATGCCTCTCACTTTACAACGGACATTTAATTTGCGTTTAGGGACCCTCTCTCCAAAATTTTTTGAAATTTCTTTCTGATCTGGTCAAGAGACTTCCAGATGGCTTTGTGGTCCACCTGCTTTTCCTTTGCAAGCGTATATGTACTCATCCCACCGAGCATACACCTCTCGAATACCTCAAGCTGCCGCTCGGTGAGCTGCGCCCGCAATTCGTGGATACTTTCTCTCAAAAGCAGGTCTTGCTCAAAATCAGAGGGGTCTATCAGCCATGCGGCGGTCAAGTCATCGTCACTGGCGCTCACATAGTCGAGGGAAACCAGCCTTACTTTGGCGGGAGAATCCTCTATACAGGGCCTTGGCGATTTGTGCATATCCATCTCCCGCCGCAGCTTCTTTTCCTCCGCCCGCAGCTTGCGGAATACCGCTTGGCTGACGGCGCATTCTTCCCGTGTGGCCTTGACCCGTACCATGTACCGGCCATCCTCCGCGATCCACAGGTCATAGTCGAACTCCTTGGGTGTTTTCATTTCTCTGTCCTTTCCGCTGGCTACGGAAAGGCCGGAAAGATGAAAAAGGAGCCGCATGACGGTGATCGTTTCCAATTACCGATGAAACATAAGCCTCTCAAAGAGAAGCGAATGTTCATGCGGCATTAGGAAGACTTCACCGTTCAGGCGGCTCCATAGCACAGTCCATGAGTATTCAGTTTTTTGGGTTTTACTTTATACAGTGCGCTCCGGCGCGGGTCTGCTTCTTCGTGCGCCCTTCCCAGTTTAGTGGACAGTAAAATTGACGGAAAAACAGAATGAACCGCAGAATATCTCGTTGTCGCTCACTCAGGCGGCGGGATGCTCAGATAAAGCACGCGCAAAGGCGTCCGGAGGACGCCAGCCAATAGCGGAATGCGGACGCACCGGGTTGTAAAAAGTCTCGATATAAGCAAAGACGTCCGCCATAGCATGTGCCCTTGAAGCGAAATGGCGCAGATGGACGCACTCGCATTTGAGACAGCTGAAGAAGTTCTCGGCAACGGCGTTGTCATAAGGGTCGCCCTTGCGGGACATACTTTGCCGGATACCGAGTTCAGAGAGACGCAGTCGGTAAGCGCAGGCGGCATATTGGACGCCGCGGTCAGAGTGGAAGATGAGGCCAGGATCGGGCTGGCGTCTGCGGACGGCCGCGTTGAGAGCGGCGAGAGTGAGATTCGTGTCGATGCGCTCGGAGAAGGCATAGCCGATGATCTGCTTTGTGCAAAGGTCTTTTACAATGGCGCAGTAGAGCCAGCCCTCATCGGTAGGGATATAAGTAATATCGCCGACCCAGGCCTTGTTGGGAGCGTCAAAAGAAAACTGGCGCGCGAGCAGATTCGGAGCGATGGGATGGGCGTGTCGGGAGTTTGTGGTGGCTTTGTAGGCGCGCTTGCGCGCTGATGAGATGTTCAGTTCATTCATCAGACGGTGGATGCGTTTGCGCGAGCAGGCAAGTTCCGAACGAATCAGGTGATACAGGCTGTCCAGCCCCAGTGCCGGATAGCGCTGATGCAGGCTCAGCAGCCGGCGTTTGAGCGCCTGATCCTGCTGCCTGCGCAAGGATGGCTTGCGGCCCAGCCACTCGTAGTACCCGCTGCGGGAGACCTCAAGCAATCGGCATAACAGTTCCAGGCCCTATTCCCACCCAATATGGACTTTACACAAAATTTGGGATTGACCCGGAAGCCAGGTGCTCAAGTGCTCCATTACAAACGAAAAGCTCGCGCAAGCTGGGTACTTTGATTTCCCGGCCCACTACGAGCTTATTCGTAAACTGCATTTATGCGGTTGAACCGCCGTGTACCGGTCGGTACGCACGGTGGTGTGAGAGGCCGGCGGGCTTATGCGCGCCTCCTACTCGATTATCGTGTGCCGCACTCCTTACATATGCAGCGTTGCATCCCCGATGCGTTGTACCCTATTTTCTTTTGGTTTTCCGCTTTTCCGCATTTCGGGCAGGTTTTCCTGCCTCAACTTTTATCTTCCTCATTTTTTTATTGCATCATAAAATCCTTAATTTGGACACTCCCGCGGCATCCCTTTTACAGGCTCCCGAGGGGTTTGAAAAACGGGCCGCGCGCCGTCAGGCCTTGGCAGCCTTGTTGCGCTTTTCAAAGAAATAGTAGGCGGGCAGGCCGGTGGCCAGGGCGACCACGCTGGCCACGATGGAGGCGCCGGGGGTCCACAGGAAGGTGGATACCAACAGGATGCCGTTGGCAAAGATGGCGATCACGGTCATCAGCTGCCAAGCCGGGCAGCGCCAGCCGGGGTTGTAGTCCGGCTTTTTGCGGTGGACGAACATGGTGCAGAAAACCAGCATGTTCTTGACCAGGCAAATAAAGGTAAAGTAGCCCAGCAGGTCGGTGATGCTGGATACGCAGACCAGCAGGATGGCGTAGGCGGCCTGGGCCAGCAGCGCGAAGGAAGGGGTATTGTATTGGGGGTGTACCTCTTCAAACCGCTTGTACCACAGCCCATCGCGGGCCATGGCGTACTCCAGGCGCGGCTGGTACATGGTGGCGCTGGACATGGAACCGGTGATGACCAGGATGCCCAGCAGCGCGGTGACAATGCCGGCCGCCGTGCCGATCATGGGAATCTTGGAAAAGGCCAGCGCGATGGGGGCGTCCGAGGCGGCCAGCTCCTCCAGCGGGATCATGCCGGCGGCAATGGTGGACAGGCCCGCGTACAGCAGGATCACAATGCCGATGCAGAGGATCATGACCCGGGGCATGGTCTTGTGCGGGTCCTTTACCTCGCCGGCCATGTAGCAGGCGCCCACGGCGCCATCGTACGACCAGGTGGTTGCGGACACGCCGGCCAGCAGCGCCACGATGCCGGTGGCCGCGCCGGGCATGGCGGGCGCGGCAAGCAGTTCACCCTTCATAAAGAAGAGGCCCACCCCCACCAGGATAAAGAAGGGCAGCATCTTGAGGCTGGTGATAAAGGTGGTAAACCGCGCGCCTGCCTCGACCGAGCGGTAATGCAGCGCGGTAAAGGCCAGGATGATGACAATGGCCACGATCCGCACCCCCAGCCCCGCAAGCCCGGGGATAAAAAAGGCCAGGTAGTTGGCAATGGCCAGGCTCATCACTGAGCAGGTGGACGGGTCGGTGGACCAGAAGGCAAGCCAGCCGTTGAGGAAAGCGATCGGCCGCCAGCCGGCTTCCTTGAGCCAGGTATACTGGCCGCCGTCCTCGGGATACGCAGAGGACAGCTCGGCATACAGCAAGTTCTGCGGGATCATGATTAGGCCGCCCACAATAAAGCTGATGATCAGCATGGTGGCCGAGCCCGCTGCCCCCGCTACCTCAGCAAGGGAGGAGAAGATGCCGGAGCCTACCGTTGTGCCCACGGCCACGGCCAGCGCCGCGCCCAGGCCAAGCTTCCGCTTGAGCTCGCCCTGTGCTTTTGGGGTCTCTTTTTTGTTTTCCATAAAAATGATTCACTCCTTTTTCTCGATGATTGTCCGAAAGCTTTTTTGCGGGCAGCCCGGCTGGCCCTGCCGGCCTGCCCGCGATAAAAGATCCTCCGGGGTTTTATAAACGGACGCCGCGTCCGGACACCCGCGGGCGAAACACGCCCGCCGGCCTTCCGGTTTTTACTGCGCGGTGTATCCGCCATCGACCATCAGGTGGGTGCCGGTGATAAAGGACGCCTCCTCGCTTGCCAAAAACGCCACCGCCCTTGCGATGTCGATGGGTTGGCCCAGCCGCCGCAGGGGATAGCTGGCCACCAGCCGCTTTACCTCGCCCTCGTAATTGCCCGAACGGGACATGTCCTTTACAAAGGCCGGCGTCTCGGTGCCGGCCGGGCACACCACGTTTACCCGGATGCCAAAGGGCGCAAGCTCCAGCGCAAGGCTTTTGGCAAACTGGATGATGCCGCCCTTGGAACTGTTGTAGGCAAGGCTCTCCACGCAGCCCACCACCCCCAGTTCGCTGCCGGTGCACACAATGGCGCCGTGGCTGCTCTTTTTAAGCAGGGGCAGCGCGTATTTGGCGCAGAGGAAGTATCCCTTGAGGTTGACCCGCATGACCTTGTCCCAGTCCTCCTCGGTGGTGTCCCATAGGGTTTTGCTCAGCGAGTAGGCCGCGTTGTTGTACAAAACGTCCAGCACGCCGTATTTCTGCCCCACCATGGCAAACATGGCTTCAACCTCGGCGGCGCTGCTCACATCCACCTTGTAAAATTCCGCCTTGCCTGCCAGTTCGGTCTCCAGGGCCTTTCCGCGGGCCTCGTCCAGGTCCGCGATGATGACCTGCGCGCCCCGCTCGGCAAACAGCCGGACGGTCGCCTCCCCTATGCCGCTTGCTCCGCCCGTGATCAGGGCGGTGTAGTTGTCCAGACGCATCTGTTGTTTCCTCCTTTGGTCTAAAAAATTACTAATACGAATTAGTAGATGTTTTAATTATAAACGAGAGCATTAGGGCTTGTCAAGCAATAATATCTCCAAATAATCCGGGGTATTTTCGGTAATATTGAACGGAAAAAGCCAAAGTACCCCTTGAAAAGAAGCTGTATTTGCCGTATAATTACTAATAAATATTAGTGAAAAAGAGGTGCCGCATGAAAAGAGCTACTTCCAAGGACGTGGCCCGCCTTGCCGGGGTTTCGCAAACGACCGTTTCGTTTGTGATGAACAATACCCCGGGGGTATCCCTCTCGGACGAAACCCGGCGCAGGGTGATCGAGGCGGCCCGGGAACTGCAGTATATCCCCAACTCGTTTGCCAAGGGGCTCAAGACCAGCCAATCCCGGCTGCTGGGGGTGTTCCTGCCCTCGATGGACAATCCCTTTTACCCCATGCTGATGAAATACATTGAAAAATACACCGTTGGCCTGAGTTATAACGTGATGCTGTGCTGCACCTACCGCAACCCGGAGCGTGAAAAGGCCTATCTTGACCTGTGCATTGAAAAGCAGGTGGATGGGATCATCTACCTGTTTACCCCCAACTGGCTCAAGCGGGCGGTACAGATCTCGCACAGCATCCCAATCGTGCTGATAAGCGAAAAATCAGACGATGTTCCGCTTAATACCATCAGCATGAACGGTTTCCGGTGCGGGGAGCTGCTGGCAAACCATCTGCTGGAACTGGGGCACAGGCGGCTGGCCTATATCCTGAGCCCGGTCACCTCGATCTCGATGACACGCCGGATGCGCCTGGAGGGGATCCAGAGCGCGGTGGAAAAGGCCGGCCTGCCGCCGGACGCGCTCCAGGTGCTTACGGCGCCCGAGATGCCGCCGGACGGCACCGAGGCGGACGCCGGGTATATTTTGATGGACCGGCTGCTGCGGGAGGGCCGGGTCACCGGGGTGATCGGGGTCAACGACCTGGTAGCCTTTGGCGCGCTCTCCTGCGCGCTTACCACCCCCGGCCTGCAGCTGCCGCGGGACCTCTCGATCTGCGGGTTTGACAACATCTACCTCTCGGCCATGGCCCGGCCCGGCCTTACCACAGTGGATTACTGCACCGAATCCCTGTGCAAGCTGGCGGTGGACATGGTGCTGAACGGCACGGGCGATTCCAGCATCCTCAAGCTTTCGAGCGACCCGCAGCTGGTGGTGCGCGGCTCGACCGGCCCGGCCCCCGCAAAGCCACCCCGAAGCGCCTGACCCGCGACCGCCCCGGCCCCCGACAGGCCCCGGCATTGCCGCCTTTTGGGATGTTCCGATATAAAAACACAGCACGCTTTTACCGCGCCTTGCAAAGCGCCGCAAAAGCGTGCTGTGTGCTTGCAGCGGCCAAATCTGCCCTGCGGCCGAAAAAAGGCTATTCCTGCACCAGAAGCCCGATGGCGGTACGCGCAAGGATCTGCGCCGCTTCCACCAGCTCCCGCACCGGCACCCGTTCTTCGGGCGAGTGGCCCAGCACGGGGTCGCCCGGGCCAAAGATGGCAATGGGCACCCCCAAGCCCGCAAACACCCGGCCGTCGCTGGCCTGCTTATAGCCGCTTAAAACCGGCGCCGAACGCTGGACCTGGCCGGCCTCGGCCAGCAGGCTGCGGATGAGCGGCGCGTCTGGGCTGGTGTTGGTGGCAAGCCCTTCCTCGGAGTAGGTAACGGCCACCTCCCACCCAAAAAGGCTGCCGCCCAGCGAGAGGGCGCCCAGCAGTTCTTCCATGCGCTGTTTTACAAACTCCTCGGCAATGCCGGGCACCATGCGGCAGTCCAGTTCCAGTTCGCAGAGTTCGGGGATGATGTTGACCTTGTGCCCGCCCCGGATGCGGGTGGCGCACAGGGTGGTGGGCGGCAGGTAGGGGTGCGCCGTTTTGGCCAGTTCGGGCGCGAGCAGGTCGTTGACCAGGCCGATGAACCGGGCCATGTGCACGGTGGCGTTGCTGCCCTGCCAGGGCATGGCGCCATGGCAGGCCCGGCCGTGGATGGTCACCCTGAAGTTTGCGATCGCCCGCTCGGCACAGCAGACCTGGTTGGCGGTCTGCTCACCCACAATGACCATGTCCGGCCGCAGCAGCCCCGCCGCGCAAAGCCATTTTGCCCCCCCGGAAGCTGCTGGCCTCCTCATCCGCCACCGGGTTTACCTGCAGGGTGCCGGCCAGGGGCACGCCCACGGCCTTGAGCGCGCAGGCCGCCATCAGCTGGGCCGCCACCGAGCCCTTGTCGTCGCCCGCGCCGCGGCCATATACAAAGCCGTCCTCCAGCTGGCCGCCAAAGGGGTCGTGCCGCCAGTGGGAAAGTTCGCCCGCCGGCACCGTGTCGATGTGGGCGTTCAGGAGCAGGCAGGGCCCCTCGCCGCCCCGCAGGGTGCCGATCACGCTGGGCATGGCGGCATTGTCCACCCCATCGGCATGGAACGAGCGCACCTCGGGAGGCGGGCAGACCGCCCGGGCCTCGATGCCCCAGCGGGAGAGCGCGTCCAAACAGACCCCCGCCGCGGCCCGGGTATCCCCGGGCGGGTAGTCGCGCGGGCCTGGATCAGCGCCTGCAGCAGCTGCACCAGTTCGGTTTGCCGGGCGGCGATCCATTCGGCCGCCTGCTGCTTGTACCGTTCCTTGCTGCTCATGGCCGGTCACCTCCCTGGGGCCGCACCAGCCGGCCAAAGCCCGGCTGCTGTAAAATGCGGCCGTTTGCATAAACCGGCACGCCCCGCAGGCAGGTAAGCGTTACACGGCAGCGCAGGGTGCGGCCCTCGTGGCCAAAGCGCGCCGCCTTGCTTTTGGAAAAGCTGTTTTTGCGGCTGAAGGTCCAGGGGCTGTTGGGGTCGAGCAGGATAAAATCCGCATCCGCGCCAACGGCCAGCGTCCCCTTGCGGGGATACAGGCCAAACCGGCGGGCCGCGTTGGTGCTGGTAAAGGCGGCAAACCGCTGCAGATCCATGCCCCGGTCCAGCACCCCCTCCTCAAACAGCAGCGGGATGGCAAGGTCGATCTCGGGCGCGCCGCAGGCCGCGGCCCGGCCGCCCTCCGGCGGCAGCTTTTCCTCCTCAAGATAGGGCGCGTGGTCGGTGCCGAGATAGTCGATCCCCCCGTCCATCACATACTCCCACAGCTTTTCCATCCGCGCGCGGCTGCGCAAAGGCGGGTTGATCTTGGCAAAGGCGCCCAGCGCCGCGTTATCCTCGTAATTCAGGGTCAGGTAATGGGCACAGGTCTCGGCCGTCACATCCACCCCCTGTTTTTTGGCCTGCGCGATCAGCGCCGCCCCCTCCGGGATCGAGAGATGGCAGATATGCAGCCGGCAGCCGGTAAGCCGGGCGTAGAGCAAAAGGGTATTGATGGCGGTGAGTTCGGCCTGCCAGGGCCGGCTGGCGTCGTGTACCGCCAGGGACCACTCCTCGCCGGCGTGCGCCCCTGAAAAGCCGTTTACCAGGGCGGGGTTTTCGGCGTGCGCGCCAAAAATACCGCCCAGCGCCGCCACCGCCTGCATCTCCCGCAGCTGGCCGTACTCGTCCGACCAGTCAAAATCCGGGCCGGCATCCAGGGTAAACGCCTTGTAGCCCACGCACCCCAGTTCGGCCAGCCGGCCCAGCTCATCCAGGTTGGAGGGCATGGCCGAACCCCAAAGGGCAAAATCGATCAGGGAATTCTGCTGCGCCCGCCCGGCCTTAAGCTGCCAGGTCGCCTCATCCTTTACCGGCGGGGAGGTGTTGGGCATATCCAAAATGGTGGTATAGCCGCCGCTGGCCGCCGCCTGGGTGCCGCAGCGCAGGTCCTCCCGCCATTCAGCCCCGGGGTCAAAAAAGTGGGGGTGCGTGTCGATGGCGCCGGGCAGCAGCACCTGGCCCGTGCCGTCCAGCACGGTTTTGGCCGGGCCGGGCGCCGGGCCCTCGCCCAGCGCGGCGATCCTCCCATCCTGTACTGCAAGCCAGCCCACAAACACCCCTGTCTGGGCAACGATGCGGGCGTTTTGTACGATCAGGTCTGCCTTCATATTGCTGCCTCCTTTTTACAGTTCGCCGCGCTGCATCATGCCCCGCAGCGGCGTTGCAGGGATGGCCGCAAAGGGCTGTACCGCCCGCTGCGCCACCCGGTCGGCGGCAAGCTGGGCCTCGCGCACCACCTGCTTTTCATCAATGCCCTGCACCCGGAAATCCTCCACCAGTACCTTGCCGTCCACCAGCACCATCTCCACCTCGCTGCCCCGGGCCGAATACACCAGGTTGGGCACGATGTTGCGCACCGGGGCCTGGATCACCGGCGAAAGGCCGGGCTGGGTAAGGTCGATCAGCAGCAGGTCGGCCTTTTTGCCCGGCTCCAGCGAGCCGATCTGCTGCCCCAGCCCAATGGCCCGGGCGGCCTCGATGGTGGCCATGCGCAGCACCCGCCAGGCCGGGAATACCGCCGGGCTGCCCGCCTTGCACTTGTTGAGGATGGCGGTAAATTTCATCTCGTTGAACATATTGCTGCAGTTGTTTCCGGGGGCCTGGTCCGAGCCGAGGGCCAGACGGCTGCTGGCCTGCAAAAACGCGGCCGCCGGGGGCACGATGCCGTCGATGATGGCAATGCTGCCGCTGCACAGGACCATGCCCGCCCCCTTGCCGGCAAGATAGCGGGTCTCCTCATCGGTGGCCTCGGTAAGGTGCACCGCCATCAGCCGGGGGGTAAGGTAGCCGATCTCGTCCAAAAAGGGGATGGTGCGCTTGCCGTACCGCAGCTGCATCTGGTTGGTCTCCCGGTCTCCCTGCGCCACATGCATGTGGATGCCTGTGTCCAGCCGGGCGGCGGCCTCGCGCACCTCCTCCAGCAGTTCGCGGCTGCACATGTCCGCGCCCTGGGGGCCCAGCATACAGGTGATGCGCCCATTTGCCGCGCCGTTCCACTCCTCGCACAGGCGCAGGTTGCGCCGCAGCTTGCGGTCGCCCTCGGCAGGGTCAAACTGGTACAGTTCGCCCAGGGCGGTGCGGTTTTCTTTTGGCAGTTCGCTGATGAGTTCGGCCACCCGCGCGCGGGTGCCCAGCCGGATATGGTTTTGCACGATCTCGGTCATGGGGGTGTCAAAGTCGCAAAAGGTAGTGGTGCCCGCCTTGAGCGCCTCCAGGATGTTGAGCATCGAGCCCTTGCGCACCGCGTCAGGGTCCTTGCGAAGTTCCTGCTCAAACGGCCACAGGCCGTGCTGCATCCAGTTGTCCAGGTCCTGCGAAACGCCCCGCAGCAGCCCGTCGCCGGTGTGGATGTGCGCATCGATCAGGCCGGGCATCAGGGCCTTGCCCTCCGCCTCGATCAGCCGGTCGGCGGTATAGGCCGCCAGCACCTCCCGGCTGGGGCCCACCACCTCGATGCGGCTGCCGCAAACGCCCAGCGCGCCGTCCTCCAGAATGCCGGTGCCCTCCCCCTGCATGGTAATGAGGGTGGCGTGCGCAAACAAAAGGTCCAGGTTCTTTTTCACACGGAGCCCCCTCCTTCTCCAAACAGGTCGTCGCAGGCCGCCCGGTACAGGGTGTCGGTGAGCACCTGCGTGCCGGCCGCGAGGTCGTCTTTCATGGTAAACTCTTCCGGGCAGTGGCTTACCCCGCCGTTTGCGCTGCGCAAAAAGATCATCCCCATGGGCATGATGCGGGAGAGGTTCATGGAATCGTGGGCCGGGAAGCTGACCATATGATCGTGCGGGATGCCCCAGCGGCCGGCCGAGTCGTCCATCAGGGCCATCAGTTCGGGTGCGCAGTGGGCGGGGGCAAGATCACAGGTGGTGTGCACCGACCATTCCAGCCCGCGCCGCTCGCACTGGGCCTGGGTAAAGGCCATCAGGTCGGTGTACAGCCGGGCCCAGTTCCCATCGTCGGCCTCCCGGAAATCCACCGGCACCACGCACCGGTCGGCAATAATGTTGTGTTCGCCGGGATGCGCCTCAATATATCCCACCGTACCGCGGGTATCCAGGCTGGTGGCCAGCGCCAGCCGTTCCACCTCCGCAGCAACCGCGGCCGCGGCCGCCATGGCGTCGTGCCGGTCCTTCATGGCCATGCCGCCCGCGTGGGCGGCAACACCGCGCAGGGTGATGTAAAACTGCTTGATGCCGGCAACCGAGCTGACCACCGAGATCGGCAGCCCCTTTTCCAGCAGATAGCGCCCCTGCTCAATATGCAGTTCCACAAAGGCATAATACCGGGCAGGGTCGATCACGCTGCCCTCAAGGTTGTCCGGGTCAAGGCCCATGCCAAACTCCCGCATGGCGTCGCTCAGCAGCTGCCCGGTCTGCCGGTGGCGCAGCTGGTAGGCATAGTCCTTTGGCAGCATGCCGCACATTGCCTTGCTGCCAAAGGTGCCGCCCAAAAACTGGCTTGCCTCCTCGTTGATAAACGCCACCAGTTCCAGCGGCCGCCGGGGCACAAGGCCGGACCGCTTGATGGCCGAAAGCGCCTCCAGCGCCCCCATCACCCCGGCCATGCCGTCAAAATAGCCGCCCTGCGGTACCGTGTCAAAATGCGAACCGCTGAGCACGGCGGGCGCACCGGGTTCCTGCCCCTCCAGCCGCACAAACTGGTTGCCCACCGTGTCCACCCGGTACGCAAGCCCTTCTTCTTCGCTCCAGCGGCGCAAAAGCTCCATGGCCTCCTTGTAGGCCGGCTCCCATGCAAACCGGCTCACCCCTCCCTTGGGGTCTGCGCCGATCCCTCCAATGGTGTTCAGCCTGGTCCACAGCCGCTGCGGATCGATCCGGATCGTCTGGTTCATCTCCATTACCTTTCTTTTCTTGATCGGGTTTTCATCACGTCGTTCGTGATTAATATTATAATTAATACGTTTTAATTGTAGTTTATTCATCTTCTGTTGTCAATTCCCGCGGCGCGGAATTGAAATACTGCACAAGAATATTTGTCATTTTTACTAAAAGGCGGCGGGCGGCGCCCCGCCCCGGCGCAGGGCGCAAAAAGAGGGCCCGATCCGTGCGGTCCGGGCCCCTTTCCTATGGCCGGCAGCGCCCTTGCAGGCGGATGCCCTTACCCTGCGCAGGCCGTCCAGGGGCCCGCTTTTTAAGGCGGCGCGCCGCGCGCCGCCGCGTTTCCAGCCCGGCCGCAAAGGCCGCCTTTCAGGCCTGGCGCGCGGCCGCCTGGTCCTTAACCACCGCAACCGCCTCGATCTCGATCGCCATCCCACCGTTGAACTTGCCAACCTGCATGGTGCTGCGGGCCGGGGGATCCTTGGGGAAGTAGGCCTTGTAGGTTTCATTAAAAAGAGCAAACTGGTCAATATCCGCCACAAACACCAGGGTCTTGATCACATGCTCCAGGTCCGAGCCCGCCTGCTCAAGGATGGCAGAAAGGTTTTTCATGATCTGGTGGGTCTGCGCCACAATATCCCCAGGGCCCACAAGACGCCCCGTCTGCGGGTCGGTGCCGGTAACGCCGGCGGTAAACACCAAATCCCCTGCACGGAACGCCTGGGAATACCACCCGCCGGGCGCCGCCGCGCGGTCGGTTTCGATTTTGATCTTTTTCATCCGGATCGCCTCCTTTTTGAGTTCCAGGGTCCTGCCTGTAAATAAAATATTAATACGTTTTAACAGGCCCGCATACAGTATACCGGTTTCCGCTTTGGATGTCAAGGGGCTTGCTGTACAGGGCAGGGCCCACAAAAGTGAACGGCTTCGCCGCCCTTGACATCCGCCCCCATCGGCGTTATGTTGTTGATAAGGCGGCAGCCGGATATCCCTGCTGCCGCCCCATATAAACAGGCCCTATTCTCACCCAATATGGACTTTACACAAAATTTGGGATTGACCCAGTTTCGAGTCTTTGTGGGAACAAAGACTCGAAACTGCGGTTGATGCACCCCATGGCTAAAAGTCATTAAAACGCAGCGGATCTGTAAATACACCCGCCAAAATCACCTCAAAATGCAGATGATCTCCTGTGGAATCCCCGGTATTGCCAACGTACCCGATTACCTGCCCTGTCGTCACCGTTTCCCCCGCGCTCACGGCAGTCCGGATCATGTGGGTATAGCGGGTGGAAATCCCTGTGCCGCTGTCGAGCAGCACCTGATTGCCATAGCTGTCGTTCCAGCCGGAGATCAGCACGGTGCCGCTGTGAGCGGCAAGGATGGGCGTACCCTCCGGCGCGGGGATGTCAATGCCCTTGTGAGGCTGGCCAGAGATCGCATCCGGCTCCCCGAACCCGCAGGAAATCGTGGTGTATCCCGGCAGCGGCCATTGCAGGGAACCCGCGGCCGCACCGCCGCCCGGCAGCATATCTCCCGGCACACCGCCGCACAGGGCCAGCAGCATCGGGCGCATTTCATCCGAAAGGAGCTGGTGCAGAATATCCCTCTGGTCAGCGGTAAAGTGGCAGCGGCCGGCCATCTCATCGGCGGTTTTGCCGCTGACAGAAATATGCAGAATATACCGATACCGAGGAGCGGGGGCGGGATTTTCGCTGTCCCCGCTTTCGTCTGTCTCGCCGCTTTCCCCGGCTTCATCCTCATCCGTTTCCGGCTCGATCTCAATCGTTTCGACCTCGGCGGTAATTGTGTGCATTGCCCAAAAAGTATCCTTGATTTTCTGTGCGTTTGCCGCGTCGATCACAACCACATTGCCGTCCTCACCGAGGTTGGTCTGCACCGCAAACACCGCCAGCACCTCCGGCCAATAGCTTTGCCATGTGCGGCCAGTTTCGTAGTGATATTGGATGTCCACCTCGTCACATTCCGGGTGCGCCGCCACGATCTCGTTGATCGCCTGCCCGAAAGCGGTATTGGTCTCCTGCACAATGCTTGCAATGGGGATGGCGTTGGGGTCGCCGGTCTCGTCTGCGAAAAGGATGCCCATCGGGGAGCTGATGATCGCGGCTGCCGCGCCCGCCACCATCACAAGCAGCAACGCAATGCCGCCCGCGCCGATCCATGCCGCAAGGGTGCGCACCGCCGCGCGGGCAGTTTTGGCAAGCGCCGCCGCAAGCCGATTCAGTACCCGTCCAACCGCAGACTGCATCCGGGTGCGCATCGTCTGAAAGCTGTGTGGCCGGAGGGCAGGACGCGGCAATACGCGGCCACGGGCCGCTCTGTTTTGTCCAGACTGCCCTCGCCACATCGCAGCCTGTTGGAAGGCCAGGCGTTTTCCCTCCCGCTGCCAGTGGGCAAGGCGCGAGGGCGGGGCGGACATGGCTGTTCCTGCTGTGTTTTGCAGGCTTTTTCTTTCAGCCTGTCTTTCCACCGCCTTTTGCGCGAAAAGCAGGCGACGCACTCTGTCTTTGCGCTGCGCCTCGGTTGAGAGGCGGATGCTTTGCCCGGTCTGGGGCTTATCCCGCAATGCTGCCGGTTTTTCTTTTTCGCGGGTTCCACCGTCCGTAGGCCCAGCGGTCTTTCTCTCCAAAGTCTTTTCCCGCATGGTCTTTGTGCGCAGATAAGCGGCCCGCGCCGCGCCAAGCGAAAGGTCGCCTGTTGTAAGTGCGGTATCCACTGCTCCGCTTTTTACACGCTCGGCAGCCTCCTGTTCTGGCCGGGCATCGGTTGATGTACTTTCCGGCACAGTCGCTGACAGATTGGCAGAGACTTGCGCCATTTCCCGCAGGGCAGCCCTGCTTACTGCCTCCTTTAAGCCGTTGTTTCCTCCCATTCGTCCTCCTTTTCCGTCTGTATAGGCGCGCGGTATTCATCAAAAGATAGCTGCCCCGGCAGAACGCCATCCTCCATCCACCAATGAAAAACATCTTCGCCCGTTGTGTCGCTGCGCCAGCTTCCGCCGAGTTTCCCACGCTGCCGCCGGATTTCCAGCATCTTGTCAAAGGCGCGGATATACAGCTTCTCGTAAGCGGGCCACCGGGCAAAGTCCCGATAACGCCGTTTGCCCGCCATCGGGCAGCCGACACAGCCCACGCGCGAAAAGCCCTCCGCATACAACGGGTTCACCGGGATTTTTTCGGACAGCAAAAAATCCCACACATCGCTGTCAACCCAGTCGATGATGGGATTGCATACCCGCGTTGCCTGGGCGGTACAATGCTCAAACAATCTGCGCTTGTCGTCCTTGTCGCTGCTTAAAATGATCCGTTTGGCGGGATCTGTCGCGCTCTTTTCAAAAATGCCGCGGCTGTCCCTGCGGCGGATGCTTTCTGACCAGCGAACGCCCGTTGCAAGGAATCGCCCCTGTCCGCCGCGCTCCTTCAGGACGGAGCAGCAATACCGCACGACGCGGGTCGGCGGCATCAATTTCTGCGGGATCAGCGCCCACATCGAGGTGCGCTCCCCTTTATAGCGGGGATACTCGACCTTGCAGGGAACCCCCATTGCATCAAGCCGTGCAAATTCGCGCCGGACAAAATAGACGGTTTCCGGGGCGTCGGCGGTCGTGTGGTTATGCAGCACCTCAAAAGGGATTCCCGCCCGCCGCGCAAGCTCCACGCAAACGCTGCTGTCCTTGCCGCCGCTGCTCGTGATCAGCAGCGGCTTCTTATATTGCGACAGGCTCATTTCGGACGCCTCGCGCAGCCGCAGGATCGCCATCTGCTCTTTATCGCTCATGCTCTGCCTCGCTCCTTTGCCGCTCAGGCTGCCCCATAAAGAGGCGATAGACAGATGGGGAACACGGTTTCCCTTTTACCCCGTCTGGCGTTTTGAAAAAGAGCTCCGGCATCCGGTATTTGCTTTTGTAATGCTCCATCTGCGCCTCGGTCAGGCTGCAAAAATCCTCATCGCCCAAGCCGCAGATAAAAAAGGTCCCCGCGATGATGTCGTAGTCCTCAAGGGAACGGTTGAGCGGCAGGCCCATCAGCTTGCCCTCATCATTGCAGATAAGGACAGCGCGATCCTCCCAAGGATACAAGGTTTCGATCAGGCCGCCGACAATGTGCTGCAACGTGTCCAAGCTGCCATCAATATCGGCCTCACGCGGATACTGGCCGGGTTCTACGATCAATACTCTCATGTTGCTTCTCCTTTCTCACCGCTCAGGCGGCAATTCCTTTGTTTTTGTCTGCTCCCGGCAATACTCCGGGTAACGCAGCCGGATGCCCTCCAGCAGATATGGCGCATACCCGCAGGCAAACAGGTCATAAGGCGCAGCTTCCTGCTCACACCCCGGTTCGATGTACCCGTTCCAGAGATTGAACGCCAGCAGACACAGCTTGCGGCTCCCGCTGGTCTGCCAGCCCTCGTTCAGGGCTTCGGGGCGGATGCAATCTTCCTCGAAATCAAACAGTCTGTTGACCCTCTGGCGCGTGTCCGCACTGACCCCCAGCAAATAAAACAGGGCTTTATGGTAGCTGTCATCGCGCACACGTGCCATATTCTTTTCGTAAAAGGCGCGGTGCTGCTCGGATGAAAAAATCAGACGCTTCATGGTGTCCTCTCTTCAAAAATATTTGCCCGGCGCAAAACTGCGCCGGGCATTGTTGTTTTGTGTTCACTGTTCCATCTCACCGGGCTTTGTCGTGAGCAACTGGTAGGTTTTGTTTTTGGGGTACTCGTTCTCAAAGGGAATCAAACTATTGCCCAACTTGAGGATGCCCTGCCCCGGCCTTGCCAGCAGCAGATAGTTTTTCTGAGGCTCCGACAGACCGTACAATTCCGCCACGCTGTCGATGTCCTTGGTCTGCCGCAGCAGCACCACAAACTCACTGTTGGCAAGCATGGCGTAGGCTGTATCATTGGAAAGACAGTCCTGTACGCTTTGGGTGATGCCGGTGGCGTAGGCGTTATACTTGCGAAAGCGTTTCCACGAGACATAGAGAAAATGGGCGCTGAGTTCGTTGCGCAGTAAGAGGTAGATTTCATCGAAATAGACCCATGTCGCCGCGTCCGGGTCGCTGCGGTCGTTCTGCATGACCTGAGTATTGATAAATTCCAACATGGACAACATCGCCACCGACTTAAGCTGGTCGCCAAGGCTCTGGATGTTGAAGCAGATCAGCCGGTTCGACATATCCACGTTGGTGGGCTGGGCGAACATATTGAGGCTGCCGTTTGCGAAAATCTCCAGCGCCAGCGCGATCTCTTTGGCGCGTTCGTTGTCCTGTGCGTTGAGGTCGCGCCAGAGGTCGGTCAAGGTCGGGCAGACCCCTTGATACCGCCGCTTTACAAACGGCTGATAGATGCGTTTTAGGCTGCGGTCGATCAGGCTCTTATCGCCGGGCAACAGATGCTCCTTGCCCATGACCTGTTCACAAAGGGAAAGCACAAACTCAGCCTTTGCCGTGTGCGGCGGGATTTTGGAAACCGGGTCGTAGACGAAATCAAGCGGATTGAAGTAGGTACGGCTGTCCACCGAAATATCCACCACCACGCCGCCGAGCGCACGGGTCTCCGCGCAGTATTCCCGCTCGGGGTCAACAAGATAGAACCTCGCCAGCGGAAAGCGCAGGAACCGCGCCAGTATCTCGGCCTTGGCAAACATGCTCTTGCCGCCGCCGGATGTCGCAATCACCATGCCGTTGCCATTAACCAGCAGCGCGCGGGAGCCGATAATGAGATTACCGGACATTGCATTGACGCCGTAATAGATGCCGCCCGGGTCAAGCACTTCCTGAGTATGGAACGGCACGAGGGCTGCCACGTCCTCGGTGAGCATCGTGCGCATATTCTCAATGCGGCGCAGGCCGTAGGGCATTGTCGTGTTGAAGGCGTTTTCCTGCTGGTATTTCAGGTCGATGAACCGGCAGTTGAGGTTGACCGCCTGCGTCTTGATCGCGTCCACCTCACGGGTCAGTTCCTCCAAACTGTCCGCGAAGCACACCACCGTGAGCAGGGTCAAAAACATCTGCTGGTCGCGGTTGGAAACTCCGTCCTGCCACTCGGCTACGACCGCATCCTGCGCTCTGGTGCGGTAAGGGACGCTGCTCGTAAAATCGAGATTGTCCACACTTTTGCGATTGAACCGTACCTTGTCCGCATCCACCCGCATCCGCGCGTTGTCGATCTCACGGGCCGCGTCCTCCGGCTCGATGGGCAACACATGGATGGAAAGGGCCATCCGCGGGGCCTGCCGCAAGAGGGCCGGGATCAGGCTGTCGTCCAGCCGCTGCGGATACTGCATGAGGGACAGCACCTTGGCATACCGCCTGTCGATCTCAATATGGTCGGTCCTGAACACCATGCTGTCCGGGCAGATGGCATCCTTGAAGTCGTGCCCAAGGCGACGGCTTTTCCCCCAATCAAACCGAAACTGCTGCTCCTCTCCTGCACGGAAAAAGCCGTGCAGTACCCGCAGCCGTTCGTTGTTATCCACCTCGCGCACAGTGCAGCCGAGCGCCGACAGCGCACTGACAAGATGCCCCTGCACATGGCGCAGCCGTTCCCGCGCCTGCTGGATGTTCGGCTTGTTGGTTGATACGATCAGGAACTTTTGCTGCCGGGTGTTTCCGAGATCGCGCACCCGGTTTTCGAGCAGCGCGTTGTATTCGGCGCGGTAAATGTCGCCGTTATCTTCCCGCACTTGCATCAGAACATCGCGCCGAAATGCAGCCTCGTCCATGCGCTGGCTCGTAACGCAAAATTGCGCCCAGCAATCTGCAGGCAGGCCCGCATAGACAGTGCCGTACAGTGTTTGAATTTCTTTCTTTGATTGGTCGGACAGCATTGCATAGTTAACATCCGATACGCTCCACGCCTTGTTGTACACATCACCGGAACGCCACACGCCGTCCTGGTAGATACAGTCAATGGGGATGCTCTGCTGCACCGAGCGCGGCAGGCGGCGGCTGCCCCGAGTGCGCCGGCAGTTGTCGTATTCACTCAATTTCAAGGCCCTTGATTTCCTCCTTCCGATGCTTTCTGAAATGGAAAAGGGCGGCTCGCCAGCCGCCCTTCTTCTCTTTGCGTGTTGTCATTTTTTGTTCGTATTGGTTTTCGCTTTTCCAGACGCGCGGTCCGGCCCGCAGAAATACGGTTTCCCACCATGCGCAGAGGAATTGCTCAAAGGTCATTCCGTCATAGGTAAAAAAGCCCGCAGCCGCGACCGGCGCGGCACAGGCAATGCACACCCAACTGACCGTTTCCTGCCCCAGCGCACCGCGCAGGGCAAAGTAGCTGCCGACTGCTGCGCCTACTGCCACACCGGAACAGATGAGCTGCCGCAGGGACAGGCCCAAAACGAGTTCTTCCCGGTAGGTACGAATTTCCTTGCTGATCTTGTTTTGAATAGTCGTTCCCTCCTTGTCCTTATAGCCCCATCATCTCATGGATCACCCGGTCAGAACCTTTGACAAGCCCCACCAGCACCAGCATATTGAAAGCCACCTCGGCCAGATAGCTCCATACCATGCTGGCGGCTTCGCCGGTGGTGACGCTCGGGGCGGTTACAAAGCCGGAGTAGATTACGCAGGCCAGCACGATCACCGCGCCTTCCATGCAGACGCCCACATAGCTTTTTAGAAAGGACACGCCCACATTTTGGGTGCTTTCTCCTGCGAAAGATGCCAGCGGGATCGGGGCAAGCGCGGTGTAGATATAGATGTAAAAAAAGCGCCCGTATACGGTTAAAATCATGACAAACGAAAGTACCGTAATCAGCAGACTACCCAAAATGGTCACAAGCCAGAGCGGAATGCTCGCCAAAAATCCAACATTGCGGATAGCTGTCTCGATCTCGCTTGGCAAGCTCACCATCGCCTGTGAAATTCCGCCCATCCCTGTCGCGGCTTGCAAGACAATGCCGTTGCAAATCTCGAACAGCTTGAGCATGATCTCCATGCCATAGGTCACCGCGGCCTTGGCCGCCACAAAGCGCACAAGGTAGCCGATGGCCGCTTCGGGGCGCTTCAGCTCATGGAAGTTGGCTGTGTTCTTAAACAGCGACATCGCAAAGAACAGGATGAGCAGCCCATAGCCCACGGCAAGCAGGCCGCCGTGGATGTTTTGCATCACGGCCCAGACCGCGCCGCCTTTGAAAGCGTCCGGCGACATCGTGACCAACGACCAAAGCTCTGCCAGCTTATCATTCCAGGTCGCAAAGGCGTTCAGGATATTTTCTACGATCCAGTTCTGATTCAAATACTTCTCACCTCCCCTGCCGCCGCATGAGGAAACGTCCTCACACGGCGGCTGTATTTGGTTTGTCCTTGGTTCACACGATCATGTCCAGAATGTCCTTGGCAAAGTAGATCACCACGCCGCCGAAAAAGGTCATAAAGCCCTGCGCCCGCTGCGCGGCATCATGCCCCTTGAGCGCAAGGCCGATCTGCACGATGCCAAAGCCCAGCAGGATCGCGCCAATGGCCTTGATCGCGCTGAACACAAAGTCAGACAGGTTGTTGATCGCGGTCAGCGGGTCGCTCGCGGCCAGTGCAGGCGTGGCGAACAACATCGCCAGCGCCAGCGACGCTGCCATCGTCATGTACGCGCGCTTGATTCGCACCGCGCCGCGGTCAAGCGGGATCGGCGGCTCACCCAGGCTGTCCTTCGGTTTCGTCCAGTGTTTCATCCAGTTCATCTTCATCGATTTCCTCCAATTCGATCCATTCATATTGATCCAAAATTTCTGCCGGAACCTTGTCCGGCTCCAACGTTGCCAGTTCTGCTGCGGATAGGGTGGTCGCTTCGCTCATGTAATCGGGCGGCAGCACATACGGCTCACTGCCGCCGTCCGGGGTGTAACGGACATTCGGGTGGCGGAGCAGATCAAACTTCCGATCAATCACCGGGTCCTCGCTGCTCATTAACAACAGCGCGTCCCCGCGCTCGATGCGCCGCACCTCGTCCGGGGTTAAAAGCTCTCGGCCCGCTGTCTGGCGGCTCTCGCTCGACGAGCCACGGCTGCCCTTGCCGATGCTCTGCGAGGTGGTGCGCTCGGTCTCTTTGCCCAAAATCTTTGATAAATACTCAAATGTCCCGTACTCATTCCCACCCAAATACAGCATAGTATCGCAGTTTCCGAGCAGCCCCTCCCAATCGTCCTTGAACAGCTTTTTGATCTGTGCGATGTTTTGCAGGATAATATCGCAGCTGATATTCCGGCTGCGGCAGACCGAGAGGATGTTTTGGAAGTTGCTGGGCAGGGCCACGTTGCTGAACTCGTCCATCATCAGGCGGACATGAACCGGCAGCGCGCCGTGATAATCCGGGTTTGAATCGGCCAGCCGAAACAACTGGTCAAAGAGCTGCGTGTACAGGATGGTGACGAGGAAGTTGTAGGTCTGGTCATGGTCGGGGATCACGCAGAAGATCGCGCGGTGCTCCAGCCCCAGCCGCGGCAGAAAGGTCTCGTCCTGGCTGGTCATCTCGGCAAAGCGGCGCGTGTTGAACATATACAGGTTTGCCGCCGCCGAAATCAGAACCGATTGCAGCGTCCTGGTGCTGCCCAGCTTGAACGAGTGATACTGCAGCACGGCGGGGTGATCGGGTTCCCGACCCTCCAGTCCCTCAAACAGAAGATCGAGCGGGTTTGGCCCGGCCTCCCCCTCGGCTACCGGGCCGTTGAGGATCATGTGCATCAGCATCGCAAAATTCTGCTCGTATGGCGGGGCCTCATACATCAGATAGAGCAGCATGGCCGAGATCAGCATCATCGAGGAATCATCCCAAAACTTATCCCCGCCTGCTGGCGCATCCTTGGGTTTGGTGTTATGCACCAACGCATAGGCCAGCTTGATCGCGTCCTCGTCTGTTTCAAGGTAAGCCATCGGGTTATAATGCCCGGCGAAATGCACAAGGTCAACGACCGTGACGGCGATGCCCATCCGCTCAAACAGGCCGCCCACGCTGCGCAGGATCTCGCCCTTGCTGTCGAGGATGATGTACGAGCAGTTCTCCGCGCATTGCATCAGATTAGGCTTAACGTAGAATCTCGTCTTTCCTGCGCCGCTGCCGCCGATGACGACCACATTGAGATTGTGCTTGTGCCGAAAGCCATCCATGCCCATCTGCACATGAGAAGTAAAAATATAGTTTTCGGATGGGCGTTTGCGGTCACGGTATTTCCGGTTGAGCGAGAACGCACTGCCCCAACGTGCCGTGCCATGCTCTGCGCCGGGATGCTGCCGGGATTTTTCCTCTAAATAGCAAAACACGGCCAGCGGGTAGCAGATCAATGCCAGCAGCAAAAATTTGCCGGTGCTGGCGCTCCAATGCACCGAGAAGGGCGCGGCGATCAGGGCAGAGAGATGGGCGGCGAGCCCTGCAAGCCCGCCGCCCATGTCGATTGCCTGTGCCACCGCCGCTGCCAGCCAGAGTACCGGCAGCATCAGCGCCGCCCAGAGGGCCGCTTCTGTGCGGTCGGGGCGTTTCACGGGTTACCCCGCATTGAAGTGCCGTTCACTCGCGTCCCTCCCTTGCTGCGGTTTCGATTGCCTGTTCCTGGGCCTGTGCCGTCTTTTGGGCGATTGCTTTTAATGCCGCGAGAGTAGCCCGCACAGACGGACGTTGCGCCTGCTCAGAAAGCACCTGGCCCATTTCCCTCGCACCATGCCCGCGCATCCCCAAGCTGCTTTCGGATGGATGGCGGGCTTGCCCTTTTTTTCGCTCTACCACCCTCCTTTTCGGCGCTGGATAGCCCATGCGCTCAAAAATGCGATTGAGCTTGGACACATCCTCCGCGCGGGCCAGCACGTCGATCAACTCACCCTCGCTGCTCTTATCCTTGATGGCCGAAAACAGTACACCGTAGTGCTTGGCCTGCCGCTTAAACTCGGCCAGATCGCCCGCCTGGATGGGAAACACCTTGAGTTCCTTGCCGTCCCGCAAGAGGCGGCTCAGCCGGGTACGGCCCCGCACCTTGGGATTATCCCTTGCCAGCGCCAGCGCGATGGCCGCAAGGTTTTTGGCACCGAGCGCGCTCAATTTGACCGCCGCCTCGGTGATCTGGATGCCTTCGCGCACCATCTGGTCTGCCGCTTCACTGCCACTGTTCATCTTGCATACCCCCTTTGTCTGTTCGATTTTTCCTGCTGCCGTTCCTGCTCCTGCCGCTCGGCGCGTTCAGCCTCGGCCAACTGCGCGCGCAGTCGCTTCTCGTCCTCGCTGATCCAGCCGCACAGCATCACCTCCCTGCGGCGGGCGCGGATCTGCGCGGACAGGGCGGCGATCTCGGCTGACAGCGCCGCGGCTTGGTTTTCATCTCTGTCCTTTTTGGCAACACTTCTTTTTCGGTAAAGATTCCTGCGCTGGGCGGTAAGCGCGTCCTGCTCGGATTTGGCCGTCGCTTTCACCGCGTCCAATTCCTCCTGTGATTGGATGCGGTTTTCCCACACAAATTTGAATTGGGCAACATACCGGTCAAACTTTTGAAAATCCTCGCACAGCAAAAAGTAGCAGCGGCGCGAGGTGCGCCGCTGCCGTGTTTTGCCCAGCAGATAGACATAGCGATAATAGAGAGCCATAAAGCCGGTGTATTTTCTACGAGGCACGACCGGCAATGCGCCGCGCAGTCTCACCCTGCGAACCCGGCGTGCCGGCACCTCTGGAATTGGCTTATCGCGGATGGATCTGGTTCGGGCTGCGTCCTCTGCCGCGCGGGGCAGCTTCACCTCCTCGCCCCGCGCACGGCGCTCCAACAGATTTCGGATAGATGCCTCATCGTACCCCTCGCCCAGCGATTTTAGCCGGATGTTCCGGCTGCCGGTCTTGTGGCGCAGGGTGGCGTATTTGATATTGGGGCCATACCTTACGGAATATCCCATTTTCCGCAACCCTGCCACAAAGGTTTCCCAGCTTACGGCCCTTGCCAGCGCCCTGTTCACATCCGCGCGGATCATAGAGCGGGCGGTTGGTTTGTCCTCCTTTTCTGCCTGTCGTTCGATGTACGCTTTGCCCTTTTGCTTCGGATCAATGATTGATAGTCCACGCTCCCGGCACAACTGATCAGATACCGCCCGGATGCCCTTGAAATATCCTTTGAAATCGTTACGGAACATCTTGCCATCCACAAACGAGACGGAGTTGAACACGATGTGATTGTGGAGCGTCCCGGTGTTCAGATGGGTGCTGACTGTGGCTTCATACCGTTCAGCAAATGCGCGCCGGGCAAACTCGCATCCGATCTCATGCGCCTGCTTCGGCGTGACCTCGCCGGGGGCAAAGGATTGGATGACGTGGTATCCTAATACATGATTCTCTCCACCTTTCCCCCAAATAGTTTCCGTGCGCAGCATTACCTCGCAGGCGTGGGCAGGGTCACAGTTAAAGCCGGTCACAAAGAGCTGTTGTTCTGTCTTATCGCTATTGTGCGCATAGGTAAGCGCGTCTTGTAAGTCTTGCCCCGTTTTTGTTTTTGCGGGATTGGCTGCATAGTCAAGGCACCGTTTCAAATGGTTCTTGACCGCTTTGATTTTTGTGTAGGCCATTGTTGTCACGCACGCTCCTGCACAAGTTTCCATATTCGGGACATGATGTCCATCACCTGTTCAAACTGCGCTTGCGTTACATATCCTGTGCTGTTCACTCTGTGCGCAATTTGATTCAGGTTGTTTCCCACCGCCGCAATCTCCCGCGCGAGTTCCTTGTAGGTGTCGGGTGGACGGGGCCGTATGTTTATCCCCTCAAATGCCGCCCGCGCAAACTGCTCGCGGCGAAGCCCTGCCTGTCGGCATTTTTGATTCAGCCTGTCATATTCTTTATCGTTCAGATGAACGACAACAATATGGTTTCGATTGCGCATCCGTCCTCCTTTTCAATGTATCTGCACCTCTTGGCGCAGGGGGTTTCAGGGGCTCTGCCCCTGACAAGTTGACATTTGGTATATCAAATGTCGTGCTTGCTTGTACTGTGCGCAGCACAGTCTCATTCGGCTGAAAACAGTTGCTCCCGCTATGATTTCACAGCCACAATGACATATCGGGCGTCGGGCCAGGAATACGAGCAGGTGACCATCACAAGCAAATGACTATCTGCGGTGATGGGCACCCCTGTTTTCATGGCCGCCCCATCCAGCAGGCTTTGGGCAAAAGCCAGAAAATCCGCATCGTCCGAAAACAACGTGCGGTTGAAAGGCACCTGGCTGACATCTGTTTCCAGCGCCGCCACAACCGTATACTGCCAAGTACCATCCGGCGTTTGCAGTTGGATTTGGCTGTGCTTGCTGCAATAGCCGCTGCCGAGATACCGGGGCAGGCAGCCGAACATACTGCCGTCGTTCATGTTGTGAGCATACACGATAAGCGTTTTACCTGACAGGCGGCAGTCGCTTTGCAGGAACAAACTGCCCGCGGTGCGCCACTCCCCCTTGTAATTTCTGCGAAGATAATACTCCGGGTTTTCCATGCTGCTCTGTAGCACGGGGTAATCAACGCGGGTGCCGGGGATTGAAAGCCATGCCTGCACATCCGGGTATTGGGCTTGCAGAGAGGCAAGGTCAAGCTGCTTCTCATTTTCAGCATTGAACCAGGGCAGAGAAAGGACCCCGGAGTTGCCTCCGGGGTCGCTCTCTGTAAATGCCTCTTTCAGCTCGGATGCCTCATATTGCGCAAGGCTGGGCCGGAAAAGAAACAGCCAACCAAGCGCCAGCAAACAGATGCAGGCCGTCCCGATCAGGACGCCCCGTGCAAATGAACGGATCATTCGTCCTCCCACTGCTCTGCCGCCACTTTTTCGTCCTCCGAGGTCTCGTGCCAGAGATAGGCCGCGATGCCAATGACCGATGCCAACAGGCCGAGGATCAGCACAGCAGGCAGCCAAGGCAGGTCGCCGGTCTGCGGGATTGGCTGAGGCACGGGGGTGGGCTTGGGCTTCTCCGGCTCGGATGGCTTGCGGGGCTGTTCCGGGGCGGGCGCATCGCGCATGACCACCGTCCCGTCCTCCATTAGTGTCCAGTGGTCGAGGACGAGCCAGTCTTTACCAGTGCAGACATACACATCGTTCTCATGCAGAGGGGAGCCGTCCTCGTCCACGCGCTGCACCAGCTTGAAGCTGATGCTCTCTGCAACGGCGAATCCCTGCGGTGCGGTGATCTCCACCAGCGTGTAGGGTTTATCCAATTCCAGCCCACGGATTTCGGTGGCCTTGTCGCCGCTCACCCATTCCCGGATAACCTTGCCATCCTGATCCACAATGCGCAGGGTTGCGCCGGGCAGCTCATCGCTGCCGGTCAGCTTGCGCTTGGAGATCAGCACCGAAGTGCCATCGTTTTTGCAGGTAACCTCCAGCGTTTGAACCGGCTGGCCGTCATAGAGGAAAGATACCTCCATCGGCTCATCGTTCAGGTAATAGCCTATCGGCGGGGTCAATTCTCGAATCTCATACAGGCCACTGTTGAAACGGGCATCCGTCCCGGTGCCGAACTCATTTTCCGCCACATAGATGCCCTCAGTGCCATACAGTTCACCCCGGATGGGCAGGCCGCAGTCAAAAGCGGCAAGGCCCTGCGCGTCGGACGGCGCAGATACCGCGATCTGCTCCCCCGCACGGACAAGCAGTTTGCCATCCACGCTGTAAACATCATCGCTGGCAAACAGGGCAAAGACGGCACCGGTTAGCGGGGTATCTGTCTTGCTGTCCAGCTTGGTTACCTTGGCCTCGGTCCGCTCCCGCTCATTGCGGAAGCCAAGTACCTGCCGCTCGATCAGAGCGGTGTCGGCAGCCTTGGCATCGACAATCGTGAACTTGGAAGTGCTGTCCGTACCGTCTGCGTTATGGCTGGTGATCTCCTTTGCCAGCACGGTTTCGTTAAGCTGGCTGTTCCATCCAAAGGCCACATCATAGCTTTGGGTCGTACCGACAAACCCGTATGGGGCACCAGTTTCCTCGACACGATAGCTGCCCAGCGGCAGGGTCAATGTCACCTCGCCAATCTCGCTATGGGTTACGGTCAGGAAGTCATAGGTGGCCTGCGTCCGGCCCGGCGCAAAGGCGGCAAGATCGCTGGTGCCATCGCCGGTACGCACGACTGCCACCACATCGCCCTTGGCATACCAGAGGGTGCGATTCCCGCTTGCGTCAGTCTGCTGATCCTGCGTGTAAACGTCCTCAGCTGCCGTGATCGTAAACTCGGCATCTGGGATGGGGCGCTCCTCATACACAAACTGACCGTCCACATAATCCACCAGTACCTCGCCGGTCTTGCGAATGGTCAGGCGGCCCAGGGTCTCGTGGTTGTTGTAGCGTTCATCAATGACCAGAATATCCTGCCCATCCTCGCTGTCGTCCCCGGTCGCGTTGTAGATGCGGTCGGTGCTGACAACAAAGTCCACATACACGCCGCCATCCACAAATGCGCCGGTGGCATCCATCTGAAGGTGTCCGTCCTCGTCAAAGGCGGCGGTGTCGGCCCACTCGTTATAAAAGCCGTTCGGGCCGGTAAGTTCCACCAGCCGGTAACGCCCAATGGGCAGCTTTTCGGGCAGGGTCAGGACGCCGTTTTCATTGGTATAGAAAGTGTCCACCGTCTTGCTCAAAGTGCCGTTGGTGGTGTCGGTCATCGTGACCAGCTTGGCATGGCCGTTTCGGTCAAGAACGTAATTGCCAAGCTCGTCCAGCCAGTAGATTTGAAATGCCGTATTCTCCAGCAGGACGGGCTTGCCGGTCTCGGCGTCGATCTTGGTCACGCGCAGATACGCCTCGACTTCCTCATCCAGAATGGTGAACTTCTGGTAGCTGCCAGAGCCTGCCTGTACCGCACCACGCGGGTGGGCCATCTTGGACTGCGGGTTGCGGCTGTCGGTGGGATCGACCGTCAGAATAAACGGTTCAGCCTGCCAGTGGTCGGTTGGGGTAGTAGTTTCCACCACCAGATATTGCCCATATGGGAGGCCCTCGACCCGAATCGTGCCGGTGTCATTCGAGAAGATCTCGGCAAGCTGGTACTCGTTGGGGCGACCGGTAGGAATCCAACCATCACCGCTGCCGTTGCGGTTGTCCTCGGCTGCGGTCAGGGTCGCATTGTAAGCGGCAATCTCGCTCTCATCCAGCGCATAGGTTTTGGCAATGGCATGACCCTCTGCCGTAAAGTCATATTTGGGATGGCTCTCATCGTACTTGGGGTTGATATAGGCCGCCAAAATGCTGGAAAGGCGATACTGCCCGCTGCGGCTGCTGGTAAACTCGCTGGCTTTGGAAAGGTCAGAAATCAGGTAGATGGTAAAGCCCGCTCCCTCCAAGTCAATGCCATCCGTGGAGCCGGTGCTGGAAATGTGCTTGGAGATTTCCAGATTGCCCTTTGCCACCTGGTCTGCACTTTCTGCAAGGGCATTGTCCCGGTGGAGATGGCTGCTGGCCGGATATGCGGTGGAATCCCGCTGCTCGCCCTCGGCCTGCCGATTATCCTCAAAGGCAATTTTCTCGACATACCAGCCCTCATCCGAATAGGCCGGGCTGATATAGTAGTTATGCTCGTCGCAGAGGTAGCCTTTGGCATAGCTTTCGTAGTAGCCATCGTAGGTGCGGGTGCCGTCCAGCGCTTTGCCCTGTCCAATATTCGACCACTGATTGCGATAGGCATAGTCGGTGTATCGGCCCTGTGCATCCACAGCAAGGGGCAGTTCGCTGCCGGTGGGCTGCTTGGTTTTGGCATCAATGGCGGGGTAGGTGCCGGAGAGGACAAACGCACCATCCTCGACCGAGATCACGACCCCGGTGCCGCGCTCGACGATATAGTAATCGCCAAGATACAGATTCGAGAAAGTCAGCCACCCGCCCTTGATCTGTGCGGACGCAACGAGGTGGTCTTTTGCGAGAACGGGCAGATAATCGCTGACCCACTGGCCGGAATTGTCCCGGATGGTAGTGTGCCAGATGGGGGTGCCATTTTCATCCAAGATACGGCTGTAATCCACAATGCCGGAAACCCCGTCCGGGTGGAGGATGTCGGCAGCGGCATACAGGTCATACACCGCACCATCAAGGCTTGCATCGCCGTGGGCCTGCCCGCTTGCCATGCTGCTGCCGTAGGCATCCCGGCCAGAAACATACCGCATGGCATCAAGGTCAACTTTGCTCAGGCTGATCTCGCCCAGCACACGGTCGTTCTGCAGCACGCCCTCTTTGGGCTGCATGGTATAGCTATCCTCATTGGCTGCGGTGCCGCTGGCATCTGTAACATAGGTTTTGGCGGCGTCGAGCGGCGTGTCGCTAATCGCCACGGTCACAATGCCGTTGCCGGTATCCAGCAGGGTGCCGCCCTCGTTGGTCAGGCCGATGTTGGCGTTGTAGTCGGCATTATCCAGCCAAATGATGCTGCCGTCATTTTCAGCCGTGATCTCGATATAGTATCCACGCTTACCAGCGGGTGTACCCGCGGTGCCGGTGTTGTTCAGGTCTGTCCAGTCGCCAAAGTAACCGGACGGGGCCTCGATCTCGACCAGCACAAACTTGCCCTCATTGCGTTGGGTATAGTACATTGTGGTATGAGCAGGATCGGTGGTCGCATACCTGCTGTTATTCACGACCACGTATGTGCCGTCTGCTTGTCGCTCAACCGTATACTGATTGTACCCGCCATAGGGGATATATCGCTGCAATACCGTATCCCACTCAAACACCGCAAAGGACGCATCCGCTGCGATCTGGTTTCCGGTCTCGCTGTCACGCTTGTCGATACGCACCTGCAAACTCCACTCGTCGTTGCGCATGACATAATCCTGATTGGCGTTGGACGGGACAGAGATGACCTGACTGCTGCCGAGGGGGCCAGTGAAAGCCTCAAAACCATAGGGGATACCGGTTTCTTCAAAACGGAACTGCAGGTTGGCAAGCTGCTGCCGGGCAGAGGCGATGGCCGCATCCACCATCCGCTGGGCCTCACCGCGCAGCTCATTGATCGCATTTGCGCGGGCACTGGCCGCTGCGCTGTCGGCCTCCGACTGGCTGCTGTAAGGCCCAACAGACCCGCTGCGGGTGCCGCTGGTCTTGCTCACAGAATAATGCAGGCTCCATGCGGCTGTGCCGTCACCGCCGTTGGTATGGTAGGCATCGTCCATTGTGTGGCCTGCGGTGGTAATAACCTGTTTGCTGGCCGGAGTGATTGCCCATCTGCCGCCATCAATGCTGCCGGATTTGACCAGCGGCTCAATCTCAATGGTGGCACCGTCGATTTTCTCGCCGGTTTCCAACTGCTGCTTATCCGCATTGACTTTATACGAAAGATCCAGCGACCCGCTCACGGTCTGTGCAGGTGCGTTCCACGATGCGTAGAATTGGGGCTGCACATCCGGTTCCTCGCTGCCGTCCGTGGCGGGCCCCATGACAGCAACCGTCTGCCAGCCACCAATCGGCGGCTGATAGATGTAAGTGTAGTAGTCGGTGTCGGTTGCATAGGTGGCGGCACCACTTGTCAACCGGTCAATGGCATCCTGATATGCCTGCCCGGCCACACTGTTGGGGTAATGCTCCATAATCCACTGCTGGGCCGCATCGTAGCAAGCGGCCGCGTTTTCGCCCTTGTTACGCGCCGCAAAGGTCGCGGCATCCGTGCCAAGCAAGCCAAGCGAAAGCTGACCCAGCCCGCCCCAAATATTGATCTGGTTGGAATAGTGGTCGCCCGGCGTATACTGCGACGCCTCAACGATGGAGGTGTGACTGTAGGAATAAGTCGGACATCCAGCAGGCTTTCCGCTCAGCCCGTGGTCGCAACAATACGCCGGTTCGCCATTAAACCAAATCAGCCAGGTGCCGTTCACCTTCTCTGCCTTGGTGATTTTGCCGCTCGTGACTGTAGGCGTAGGCCGCTCGGCGTAGGTTGTGCTGCCAGCGCCGTACAGCGTGGGGGCTGCGGTTTCCGTGCCATCCACATGGACAGTCATGCTCTTTTTCAGCACAGTTCCATCCGGCGCTTCGTACACAAACTGCGCAGTAAAGCCCTCACGGGCCTGGAGCAAAATGCCGGATGCAGAGGCCGAGGATTCGTCGTAGCTTGCGGCCAAAATTGCTGCGGCCTCATCCGCATCGGCAGCCTCGCCGCTACCGTCCGGACGCAGCACTTTCACGCTATCCGGCAGGACGATGTGGGAGCGGCTGCCGTTAGCAGGGTATTCCACTTGCACCATGATAGGCACAATGGCAAAATTCTCACCATCCTGCAAGGGCACGGTAATACTGATATTGTCGCTGTTCAGAGCATCGGCATCCAGATAATTGCCGTCTGCATCTTCGAGATCCCACTCGCCGATGCCGATCTTTGTCTCACCGATCGCCACCGGCAGGCCATAGCGACCCATGTAGTAGCCGCTGGGGGCATCGGGCAGATCGCCATACAGGACATTGGCAATCTCGTCTTTATTCGGTTCAACAGTCGGCTCATCCCCGCCTTCTGCGCCGGGGTCGGTAGGCTCGTCTGGTTCGGTAGGGGTAGCGGGTGCTGTCGGATAGTCCATCTTTTCGTGCATTGCTACAATGATGGACATCAAAGACAGATATGCCGCCTGCACGGCCTCGCTGGCCTGCTCATCCTCCGGCACCTCGTAGTACAGATCCTCCGCGGCATAAAGCTGCACCGCAGCTTCATCGGACGCTGCGGTCGCCTCGTCCAATGCGGCCTGGAGTTCGGGATTCGCCTGATCCTCGACCCATGCCAAGTGCGCAAGGCCCCATGCATTGGCCGTAATCAATACCGTCTCACGGTCGATGGCCGCAACAGCATCAATGAAGTCCTGTGCTGCTTCGCTGAGTGTCGGCTCTGCATCCGGCTCGGCTGTGGGCTGGGGTGTGGCCGTCGGCTCGGTCGCCTCATCCTTTTCAGCCGATTCCTCGGTCAGTTGTTCCTCTGTCGAGGTCGGGTTCTCCACCTCTGCGGGCGAATTCATCTCAGCTGCAAACACCATCGGGCTGCAAAGGCAGCTCATGCACAGCAACACGGCCAGAAGCGCCGACACCATCCGGCGCAGGTTTTTTCCTTTTTTCAAGTGCTCCTCCTTTGGTTTTCCAAGCAAAAAAGCGCCTGTCCGCATCGGGCAGGCGCTGGGCGACTGGTTCTCTCTTGCTTTGGTTTAGGCGGGGCGCGGGGCCACTTTTTCATCGTATAACCTCCCTCAATAGAAAAGCGCCCATCCCGTCGGGACAGGCGCTGAAAAATAGTGCGTTTTCTGTTTCACTGGAATGTTACTGTCCAGTAGGTGTACTGCCCCTGATCGGTATCGCAGAACCAGCAGCCAACGCCCATACTGGAAATGTCGGTGCGCATGATGTTGGCATAATGGACATCGCTGGCTACCCACGCGGCGCAGGCAGCACTTGCCGAGCCAAGCGGGCCTGCGGCAAGGATCTCGCTTGTGGTTGTCATGCCAGAATGGTCGAACGGGCCACCCGCGACAAAGGATTCACACCGGGTACTGGCGATTGCGGAAAGTCCATCATCCATTGCCAGCGCGGGCAGGCCGCCCGCTGCGCGTACTGCGTTGATCTGCTCCTGCATAGCCCAATAGGCGCTGTCGGTGGCGTCGATCTTCCACCATTTGTCCGTACCGGCTGCCAGCTCAAAAGGAACAGCGCCATAGGCGGGAGCCGGGGCAGGCTCCGGGGTCGGTGCCGGTGTCGGGTCGGGGGCCGAATCAGACTGCGGTACGGTTGCAGGATTCTGCTCAGGCTCCACCGTGGGTTCTGCTTCCCGCTCCACTGCGGGGGTTGGGACGCTCGTAGGTTCCGGCGTGGGTTCAGGTTCTTCCGTCTGCACCTGCGTGGGTTTCGGCTCAGCGGTCGTCGTCTCAATCTTCTCTGCGGCGACCTCCGCAGCCAGCGCCTCGCTTTCAGCAAGGGCCTTTTCAACATCCACCGGATCGGCAAAATGGACCTGTGACTGTGCGCAGGCGGTCAAGAGAGCGGCGATCAGGATCGCAGATACCAATGATTTTTTCATAAAGGGCAGCCTCCTTTTTCTTTTCTGCCCCCATTGTACCTGACCACCCGAAAAAGCACCACACTGTCGATTTGCTCCGCGACACTGTTGACTACCGCTCCATGTCCACCACCCCCCTTTGCGTGATCTGCGGCGGCCCATCCTCATCCCGCTCCCCATCTACGATCTCGTTTTCCCTTTTGTCAAGGCGCAACAGGACGTTAAGTTCTTCCAGCCGAGCCTGCTTTGTTTTCAGTTCTTCCTCCTGCGCAAAAGGCTTTTCCACCTCCTCCTTTGCATTGGCGATCTGTACCTTTACGTTATCCAATTCCTGCTTACAATGCTCCATTTTCTCTCCCATACCGCCGAGCAGATTATCCAGTCGCTGGATATTTCCAAAAATGTCAGTGCCCAGGCTGGTGGTATGGGTGAGCGACCCCTTCAATGTGATTTGGAATTCTTTGCTGAAACTCTCAAAAGACAGCTCCATAGCAAAGCCCCGGTACTGACCCAAGGGGACAGGATCGGGGCCGGTCATAGCTTTGCAGGCTGCGAGGATCGCGCTGCCTGCTTCCTTTTTGTCACTGTACACAGTGCCCTCAACCTCCATCGGAGAGAAGCCGTCCTGATTGGGATGCGTGTTCTCGTTCAGCCTGTTCACATCAGAGGTGTAGCCCTCCATGCGCTGTTCCAGAGACGCCACTGTCTGCGGCAGATACTTGATGATCTGATCCTCCAGCGCATACTTCTGGCTCAGATGGTTGGATTTCAGCAATTTCAGCCGCTGCACTTCCACGTCGAGATCCATCTTTTCCTTGATATGGGGGTCGCCTGCACACAGTGCTTTGACCTCGGCGTAGGAAAGGGCAGTTTCGTCCACATCCTCCGCCGAACGTGCCGGGCTTTTGGATGTCATGATTTGGCCCACAAACTTTTGTTTGTTTTCGACCATCTGATATAGATAGCTGTCAAAAGTGCCTTCGGTGACGTAGGTATAAATGTCCACCTCCTCATTTTCATTTCCCTGCCGAATGATTCTGCCCTCACGCTGTTGGAGATCCGACGGCCGCCAGGGGCAATCGAGATGATGAAGCGCGATCAGCCGCTGTTGGACATTCGTCCCTGCCCCCATCTTCTGTGTAGAGCCAAGCAGCACCCTGATTTGCCCGGAGCGCACCTTGCCGAACAACTCTTTTTTCTGCACCTCGGTATTTGCGGTATGGATGTATGCGATCTCCTCAGCCGGGATGCCCTTGGCGATCAGCTTATCGCGCAGGTCATCATAGATATTAAACTCGCCGTTCCCTTTGGGGGTGCTGAGATCACAGAACACCATTTGCGTTGATCGCTGATCCATTGTGCGCTGCCATATCTCACAAACATTTTCGGCACAGGCGTTAATTTTCCCGGTATCGCTATCCGGCAACAAAGAGTTGAGCAACCGCTGGTCGAGCGCCAGCTTGCGGCCATCGTTGGTGATGGTCAGCATATTGTCATCGCTGGGGTCTACCATCCGGTTTCGTATCTTTTCAGCCCGTTCGCCTAACGCCGCTACCATCTCTTTCTGCTGTTCTGAGGGTTTCAGTATCACATTGTGGTAGTTGGCCTTGGGCACGGGGAGGTTGAGCATATCGGCTGTCTGGATGTCCGCTATTTCCCGAAACATTGCTATTAGTTCCGGGAGATTATAAAAGCGCGAAAACCGGGTCTTGGCGCGGTAGCCTGTGCCCTCCGGGGCCAGTTCCATTGCAGTGATCGTCTCACCATAGGTAGACGCCCAGCCGTCAAAGTGCAGCAGATCCTTTTGCTTCAATGCCTCATATTGCAGATACTTTTGCATGGTGTACATCTCGACCATAGTGTTCGAGATCGGGGTTCCCGTAGCAAAAATTACTCCATGTCCCCCGGTCAGCTCGTCCAGGTAGCGGCATTTCATGTAGAGATCGGAACTTTTCTGTGCCTCAGCCTGCGAGATGCCACCCACATTGCGCATTTTTGAAAAGGCGGCGAGATTTTTGTAATAGTGCGCTTCGTCGATGTAGATACGGTCAACGCCTAATTCCTCAAATGTCACCACATCGTCCTTGCGGCTTTGGTCGTTCAGCTTTTTCAGCTTCGCCTCAATGGCTTTTTTGCTTTTTTCCATCTGCTTAATGGAAAAGCGTTCGCCATGATTGCGTTTCAAATCGGCAATGCCGAGCACCAGTTCTTCTTTCTGCTGCTCCAATATGGAGGTCTGCCGTTCAAGGCTCATTGGGATTTTCTCGAACTGTGAATGGCCAAGGATAACCGCATCATAATCCCCCGTGGCGATACGTCCGCAAAAACGTTTGCGATTCTTTGCTTCAAAATCCTTTCTCGTTGCCACGAGGATGTTAGCCGCAGGGTACAGCTGCAAATACTCCGATGCCCATTGCTCGGTCAGGTGGTTGGGGACAACGAACAAACTCTTGTGGCACAAACCCAGCCGTTTGCTCTCCTGCGCCGCCGCAACCATCTCCCAAGTTTTCCCAGCCCCCACAACGTGTGCCAGCAGGGTATTCCCGCCATACAGGATATGGGCAATGGCGTTGATCTGGTGGGGCCGCAGGGTGATCTCCGGGTTGATCCCGGCAAAATTGATATGGCTGCCGTCATATTCCCGCGGACGGATGCTGTTGAATTTGTCATTATAGAGCCGTGTCAGCCGCTCCCGGCGCTCCGGGTCTTTCCATATCCAATCCTGAAACGCCTGCTTGATGAGCGCCTGTTTCCCCTGTGCGATGGCGGTCTCTTTTTTGTTGAGAATGGCGTTGCGATTCTCGTCATAGTCGAAGATCCTCACATCCCGCAGGTTCAGCGTTTCCTCCACGATCTTGTACCCATTGATGCGAAAGGTGCCATAGGTGTTGTTTGCCTTGATGTTGCCCCTGTCTGCCGATTTGCCCTCGACGTTCCATTCGCCGGTGTATTTGGAGTAGTGTACATGGATGTTCCGCCGGGCATAGTACGGGGGGCCGAACAGGTCAACCACAAACTGCTCTACATCCTCCGGCGGCAGCCAGGTCGCACCAAGCCGCACCGAGATCTCACCGGGGGACAGGTCAACCGGCTGCACCTGTTCCAGTGCCTCTGCGTTGGCCTTGAAAAACGGATCAGTCTCCGCTCTCAATCTGGCCTCCTCCAGCTTTTTGCGCACGTTGCCGGACAGGTATTCATCCGCCGCTTGCCAGCCCTGCGCCCAATGCGTCCCATCGCCTTCAAGGTCAAAGGGGCCTGTGGCCGGGTCCTTGAAGATCACACCATGCAGATCCTGCACGATCCGTGGGATCGCCTCACTGCCTCCCATCAGCGATGCCATATATCCCAGATCCACACGGGCTTTTTCGGCCAGTGAAACGGCCAGCGCCTCGGATGCGGTGTCCACATGGGTGATCTCGGTCTTTTGCCGGATGGTGCGTTTGGTAAACATATCTGCCTTGCGCACAAAGTTCTGTTCATCGTCCAGAACTTCCAAAGAGGACAAAAGGAAGTAGGCGCTGTCCTGCGTAAATACGGATTTGTTTGCGCGGGAGTTGATGCGTCCGTACTTTGCCACAAAAGCGTCATAGAGTGCGTTTAGTTTTTTCTGCTCGGTCTGAATATCCTCAGCAGGCCAATCATCGGCCTGATACTCGATCAGCGCGCGCACACAGTCCCGGATACCGATCAGGCCCTTAATGCGGTTTGCCGCCGTAACAGACACCTCCACCGGAATCATGCGGCTGTTCTCGCGGTAATAGATCTCGCCGTCCACCACGGTGTAGCTGAAATTCCGCACACTGGGGTCGGCGGGGATGCTCCGATCCTCGTCCTCCGCCTCCAGGTCGTCCAGCACATACTCGGTGATAGAGCCTTGGATATTCTGGATGGCGGCGGCAAGCTGCTCACCGAGGTCTTGCCTCTCCAATGGCTTACAGGTGGTCTCGTTGCGGTTGCCGTACATCATGCTGTCGAAAGTCATTTCGCCCAGCACCATCTCCGGGTGGTCAAGGAAATACTGGTTAATGGGTACGCCGGTTTCTGTCTTGCCAAGATGTACCCAATCCGGCTCAATAGCCGTCAGCTTCTCTCGCTTTTGCAGAAAGAGGATGTCGGTTGTAACCTGAGTTCCGGCGTTGGCAAGGAAAGCATTATTCGGCAGACGGATCGCGCCCAGCAGATCGGCCCTCTGCGCAAGATACCGGCGCACGCTGGAGTTTGCTTTATCCAGCGTCCCCTTGCTCGTCACAAAGGCAATGATGCCGCCCGGCCGCACCTTGTCCAGCGTGCGGGCGAAAAAGTAGTCATGGATCAAAAAATGGTTTTTGTCGTACCGCTTGTCACTCAGGCTATAACTTCCGAATGGTACGTTCCCAACAGCGAGGTCGAAAAAGCTGTCCGGCAGTTCCGTTTTCTCAAAGCCCTGCACGGCAATCGAGGCATTCTGATAGAGCTGGCGGGCGATGCGCCCCGTGATGGGGTCGAGTTCCACGCCATACAGTTTGCTTTCTGCCATGCTCTCGGGCACCAGACCGAAAAAGTTACCGATACCGCAGGACGGCTCCAAAATATTTCCGCTACGAAAGCCGAGATTTTCCATAGCCTTGTAGATGGCTCGGATGACAGTCGGAGAGGTATAGTGTGCGTTGAGCGTAGATGCCCGTGCCGCGCTGTATTCCTCCTCCGTCAATGCGGCTCGTAGCTGGACATATTCATTGGCCCAGGAGGCATTTCCCTCATCGAACGCCTGCGGCAGACCACCCCAACCGACGTAGCGGGATAGCACCTCCTGTTCCTCCGGCGTAGCAAGCCGATCTTCGGCCTCGATCTGCTTCAGCGTTTCGATGGCGGCAAGGTTGCCTTTGAACTTTGTCTTTTCGCCGCCCTCACCCAAATGCTCATCCGTGATGCGGTAGTCCCGGCGCTGGCTGCTTGGGATCTCGGGGTGCAGCAAAATCGGCGGCAGATTTTTGCGCGGTTTCGGCGCAGGCGGCGCGGACAGTTGCGGTTCTTCCTCCGGTTCCTGTTCCGGGCGCGGCGAAAGGTCGATCACGATGCTGCGCAGCTTGGCAGGTTCCGCTTTCGGTTCCTGCGCTGCCTCTGTGAGTACACGCTGGACGGTCTCGATGCGCTCTGATCGAAAGATTGGAAAACCGGTATCGCTCTGAAAGGTGCTGTCCCGTAGGGAGACCGTTCCGGCTGCTTCGTCCACACTGTCCACTACAAAGCGCCGGTCGTGCATCGCAAGTTCCATGCCGGGCTGAACCGCATTGCTGCCTGCCTGCGTTACGTTTTCTTTTTCAGCCGGTTCCTGCGCCATCTCCTTGGTTCGTTCTACGGTCAGCCATTCGGCGGCCTCCTTATCCGCCACTTCCTTTTTGACCTGTTTCAAATAGTCCTCGGCCTGCCATTCGCTGGTAAATTCCTCTTGGACACCCTCGCCGTCCACATAGATCTCGTCCCGAATATCGTCCCAAACGGCGTAGCCGCCCTCTGTTTCAATGACAGAAAAGCGTTCCAGAGAGGGAGGTTCGTTTTCAGCGATCTGCTCCACATCGGCCATGACCTGCTGAATAAAGGGGTCAGCGTCCAGCTTGTCCGGGTCAACCACATGACCGTCTACGATGCCGCTCTCTGCGAGGGCAGCACGGATGGCAGCAGGGTCAATATCAGCGAAATCGTCTGTTTCCTGTTCCTGCTGGTCTTTCTTCTTTCGCCGCGTTGCGTACTGCTCCTCTGCAACGGCGATCATCTCATCGCAGCTCAGGTCGGCAAGAAGTTCGGCAAAGCCAACCATGTCATAGCATTGGTATGTTGCTACCGTCTCGCCGTCCACCTGATAATTCAGGCTAAACTCCGGTAGGTCGGCGCTCACATCAATAAAGTGGTCGCCGTCGCCGGTGGTGCTGTGGGCCAAGGAGACATTTTCAGGGTCTGAGAAGTCAGCAGGGCTGTCGTACTCATTTTCGCAAAACTCACTGATAAGCTGCCTGGCTTTCTCCTCTGCCTTGATCTCATTCTGTTGCTGTTCGTATTTTTCCGCAGCGTGGTCGACCATCATGCTAAAATCGAGATCGGCGAGATACCGGTTCATCTCATCCAGATCATCGAATTGGATCGTATCGACCACTTTATCGTATGCCCAATAGGACAGCCGATAATGAATCAGGTCGGCACTGAATTCAACGGGGTATTCATCGACCGTTGCAGTAGTATAGCCAAGCGCAACATCGGTGAGGTCAGCAAAGTCATCTGCTTCCTGCCCAAACTCTCTGCGGCAAAAACCATCAATGATCCGTTTTGCCTCTGCCAGCGCATCGCTGTCCTGCGGCGGTTCAAGGGGGTCCGGTACGGCTGGTTCTGTGGGGTTCACAAGCTGTTTGTCCTGCGCCTGCCGCAATAGATATTGTTCTTTTTCCGCCCGGTTCAGATACCGGTCGGTTGCGATCAGCTCAGCAATGCGCCGTTCCACCTTTCCCCAGCCGATAAGCACCTCTTCTCTTTTTGCCTCATCGGTGTCAGAACTGCGCCATAGCCGGATGCCTTTACTGTCGTGGTCCTCAAAGAATCCGCTGCCGGGGATGATATTGCTGCGGCCTCCGATACCATACTCTTCCTTCAGGCATTTTACATTGGCATTGCTCCCCTCGTGCTTTAGATACTGTTCATGGATACGATACTTGCTTTGAGAATCAACGCTTCTGCACAGCACATAGTCGATTGCCTCCTGGGGTAATGAAAAAGCCGAGGCTTTCTCTGCCTCGACCTGTTCAATGAAAGAGATTTGCTCCACTTCGCTGGGAAGTGACTGTTCCTCTGGGCTCAGCCACTGCTGCAGCAATATCATCCCCTCAATGGTATTGGCAACCTGGGGCCAGCGCAGATACTCCTCCTTTTCTCGGGACGGGTACGACCCGCGCCACAAGGTCAGCACATCATCCCATGCCCGATACCCGGCCCGCTGGCCGTTGGAAAGAATGGCCTCGACATAGGTGTTGTTGAAAAAGCCCTTGACAAAATCGCCGCGCTCCCTGCTGTCCGAATGGTCAGCAAAAAACGCGGCGATCTCTTTCCGGTGTTCTCTCAGCGCATCACTGGTACGCAGCAGCTCGTTTTTCTCGCTATCCTCGTGATAGTAGTCAATTCCAGAGCGAGCGGTAAAATCGTGGAAGCTAACCTCCAGCCCCGTGGGGCCGACCTTTACCTTAAAATCTTCTACCCTGGCCTCGGGCGGGGAGGTTAGCTGTAAATCAGCTCGGTCAGCACCATCTCCTCCGCTGCCGCCCGGATGTTGTTCATCCGGCTCACCCACTCCATCTGGTCGGACGCTTTCAGGCTCTCGGTCACGCCCTGCTGCTGCGCCATCTGCTGTGTCAGCCGCTCCATCATCTCGTTGGCCTGCCGGTCGATCTCCACGAGGTGCTGATCCAGCTTGCTCGAGAGCATCATCCCGGTGTAGGTTCCGCTGCGGTGCTGCCGGAGGTAGCTGCGCCGCAGCATCCCATACTTGCCCAGCGCCGGGGCTTCGGGAGCCACCAGATTGGGAATCCAGTAATCGCCCTCCATCCTGTAAGCCAGTTCCATCTTCAACACTCCTTTCAGGGTTTTCTTTGTTTTCAGCATAGGGTTTTTCCTCGCGGTTGGCAACACTGTCGTTTGCCCGGCTTTCCCGCCGCCGCTGGCTGAGGACGGTCGCCGCGATCTCCCGCAGCGCCATCTCTGCAATGTCGCTGTTAGCAGTTCCCAGGACAGAGATCGTTTCGGGCGTATTGAAATCGCAGACGTGGGCAAAGTCCTCAGCGGTAAGTACCTCTCTGGCCTTGATCCCGCAGCGGGTCAGCAGCATATATGCAATGCTGTTTTCCAGCAGATTCCTAAACCAGACCTCGGTATTGTCTGCGTCCAGTTCTTCCAGCAGGCTACCCTCTCTGTTGCTGCAAAGCTCGGTATAGTAATCGCTGAGATTGTCCTCTGCGATCACCTTTGCCGTCTCCATGAGGCTTTCCTGCAAACTCGATGCGTCCGGCGGTGTGCCATACCGGTTTGCCAATGCCTCGATCACCGCGTTCTCGTCCTGCTCCCGCATCTGCCAGACCGGCACTGTACGCCCGATACGGCTGTTGGTATCGCTCATATCAAAGACATACCGCAGCTTGTACGGCGCGTCGGTGTCCCGCAGCAGCGCAATTCCGGTCGTGCCCTTGTTGACCCAGCGGCCATGTCGGTTCCAGAATTTAATTTCAGCACAGGCGGTCGCTTCCGGCTTTTGGGCGAAGATCAAAAGCTGATCCTGAAAGCTGTACTTGAAATTGTTGGCGGCAGTAGTGAGAAAGGCCATGTAATCCTCACCACTGCGGGTGATCCTCTGCGCTGTCTGTGTTGCCAGTTCGGTAATGACTTCCTGCTTTGTAGGCAATCTTCCTCCCTCCTATCTTTCAGGCTCATCCTTCTGTTTGCGCCGTTTCTTGATTTCGCCATCCGCACACTGCTCCACCGCTGAAAAAATGTCCTTCATGTGAGTAGATTCCATTTTTTCGTACTCATGGTAAGTAGCAGACAGCGGATCAGGCAGCATCAAAAGCGCCACCGCCCGTTTTGCACCGATGTCCTCATCCTCCAGCGAAAGAACAATATCCTCCCGCATGGTGTACTCGTAGGCATGATTCAGAATCTCCTCCGACGGCAGGCTGAGCAGCCATGCGCGGTACTTTTCCTGCGCCGCAAACATCTTTTTGTACAGCGCCGTATTCAGCCGCTCGGCGCGGGTTTGGTCGTTCATCTTTTATCGCGCTCCTTATCGCTCCATACCGCCGTTTCGCCGCAGTCGGCTGCCGTGCAAGTCCTCCGCCCACTCCGGGCGAATATACTGCTTTTGGATCATCGGCGTCCTGTCAGCCCCCTGGCTTTCCGCGTAGGCGACAGCGTTGTTTATGTCGAGAAAGTATTTCCGGGATTCGGCGCAATCACCGCCTGCCTCAAATACCATCCAGCCCGATACCATCTCTTTTCAGCCCTCCTTTTCCGCTTATCGCTCATGCTCATTGCGTTCAGACCTGAGCAGCTTGCCGTCCTGGTCGTAACTCCGGGGATCGGCTGCAGGAATATTCCACCCGAACATCGACCCCGCCTCCATCGCCGCCGCCTGCGCCTTGCTGACGCCGAGTTTTTGGTTGTACTCATCCACGATCTTCATGCCCTCTGCCTTGTTCTTTGCGTGGATACCAGTCTGGTAATATCCGCTTTCCCCGCGCTTGATGATCACGATTTCTTTCGTGCTGCGCAGCAAACTGTAGCAGCCCCTTGGCAGATACCTCCGCGCGGCGGTGACGAGCAGATCCGTCAGGCAAGAGTGGCACTGGTTGATCGCGTAGTCGATGCTGCGGTTGTCCCCGGCCGCGTTCACGTCCATTGGGGTGCCAACACTTTTGGCCCACACTTTGTTCTCCCGAGAGAAGCGGTTGTCCCAATCCTTGCAGCGCAGGGTTGCGGCGAGAACGTGCAGCACACGGTCATAGCCGTACTCCGAAACTGCTGCATCCAAAACGGCATTTGTATCCAGTACATTGTCCTGATAGTTCTCGCGGGCCTCCTTTTCGATCATGTCACGGCAGGCGTAATTTGCCTGGTGTGACGCACGGTACTGTTCCAGTTCCCCATGCTCTCTTGCATACGACGCAGGGTAGTGGTACAGAGGTACTCTCGTCTCGCTCATCTCATTTCCTCCCATCTGCCATCACCGTTCCGGTTCCGAACGGCTGCGGTTTTGTGCTTTCTCTTTTTCGGCCTTCTGCCGGATTGCCTCTGCGCGCTCCTTTGCCCAATCGGGCAGGCAATCCGGTTTGATTTCTCCCAGCACATCGTACCGCCCCCAGCGCACACTCTCGCCGGTGTACAGGTTCACGCAAAAGCAGGTCGTGCCATAGCTGTTTGCTACCGTGCCGGAGCCCCCATCTACCAGCACAAGTTGGTGATCTGCGCTTCGGTATTCGGGCCGCAGCACATCCGGCTTGATAGCAACGATTTTACCAGTCAAATCCTGCCCATAGTCTTGGGAAAAGCACATTTCCTCCGTGATGCGGATACGCGGCACGGCCACCTTAGCCCATTCCTCGCGTACCTTTTGGCACTGCTCCTGTACATACGCGGCAAACTGCTCGGCCACTTCCACAAAGTTATCGCTGGCAAAGCACTTCTCGTACCACTCACGAAACTGGATAATCTCAAAAATCTTCTGGTACAGAGCGCAAAAGTACGGCTTATCGCTGGCAGGGTCGATGCCAAACACGACCTCCCGATCGCCAATGCGCAGCGCCTGCGTGATCTCGTAGTTCCCGGCCATGCGCTTTTCGGCTTCAGCAGACATCTACGCTCACCTCGCATCCGTACCGCTCCAGCATCTGCATGGCGGCATCCATACCGCCGGGATCGTCAAAGACCCGGTGCTGCAACAGCAGCACCGCCCGGATACCCGGCACGGTGATATTCTCGATCTCGGCAAGCTCCAACGGCGAGATCGTGAGGATGCAGGCCGGGGCATACCCCGCCTGACGGAACACCCGCACAAGGCGCTCCATAAACCGTTCCCGTCTGATTTGCATCTTCATTGTTTTGATTCTCCCTTCACATTTACCGTTCTCGTCCGCTGTCCGGCGGGCGGCGAGTTGAATGATCCTTTTGTGTCTCCTTTTTTCTCAGCCATTCCAGCATTGGAACAAGCTGCGGCACCTCTCTGAATCCGACCCTGTCCACATAGAACGCCTGTACACCCTCCCTGCCGCGCACTACAACCACATCGCTGACCGACAGTGACCGCATGGTCTGCGCGGCGGGGTGGTCGTCCCGGTTGTGGCGATCAAAGATGCCGTCCAGCGTTGTGCCCGGCTCCAGCGGCGCGGTATACACCCGCACATAGTCCTTGGCTGAAAGCTGCTCCTTAGCCCACTCATAGGGCAAATAAAGATAGTCCGCGCTGCCCTCGGTCGCAGGAATCTGGTAAATCTCGTAGGTACTGACCCTGTCATGCACGATCGGGGCAGGCTCCTCCCGCAGATGCACGGCGGGGCAGTCGATGTCCTCCATCCAATCGTTTGATCGCAGCAGACGGTTGCCCTTTTCGTCTCGGTATAGCACTACGCAGATCGGCTCTCCGCAGTCGTTGGCTTCCCGCACATCCCGCCGGAATGTCTCGGCATCGAAGTAGTCCGACACATATCCAACGCCGCCCGAGTGCAGATGCTCGATGCTTGCAATGGGTCGTTTCCATCTGATTTCATCCATCAGCTATCCCCCCTTATCGTTCCAGCAGCCAGTTTTTGCGGCCCAGCCGCTCATCAATGGGCTTGATGCGCGGGCTTTGCGGCACGGCCATCAGCGCATCCCCGGCATCGACAAGCTGTTCCGGATACAGATACCGGCGCGAGTACCGCTCGGCCTGCTTGCGGGTCAGTTCCCGCAGGCGTTGACCGTCCCAGCCGCAGATCAATGCACGGCCTTTCAAGGTGAGCTGCTCGTTGATCGAGCGGTTGAGCGGCAGCCCATCTTGCACCTCGCTGCAAATCAGGGCGATGACCGTGTTCCCAAAGGGCAGCAGCATTTGGCATTTGCCCTCGATGGTCTTTCTCACCGCCTCCGCCTCGTCTTTGAAGGACGCGGTGTAAGGGCAGTACCCGGGCTCCAGCACCAGAACTCGCACCTCACCGCCCCCTCTCCTCGTCATGCGATCTCTGCCGGCTGCGCTGGTAGGCTTCCAGCACCCGAATGATGTGCGCGATGATCTGTTCAGCCGAGGTCGTTTTGGGGAAGAAGCGTTCCAGCTTTACGAGGGGGATGCTGATCTGCTGCTCACGCGGGGCGACACTCGGCGCGCGGGCGGTCATAATGCTGGTCAGCTTGTCCTCGTTTAGCGATTTTTCCTTGCTGGCCGCTTTAAGCTGCTGGGCCTGTGAGAGGGACGGCGTACATTCCTCGCTTTGGATGTACTCGTAAAACTGCTCTTGCTCCTGCGGCGCGAGATAGGAGAGTTCCACCGCCGGATTGAATTTCAGCTTGTTTTCCTCGACCATCTCTTGCAGTTCGGGGATGAGTTCATTCAGGCGAATGTAACGCTGGATTTGGCGGCCACTTTCGCCTGTATTCTGGCCGACAATATCTGCACTCTCAAAACTCCCGACAACTTGTCGGGAATTATTTTTTACCGGTCTACCGCCTTTTCTTTTGATTGCTTCCAGCTTCATTTTGTACGCCTTGGCCTTTTCAATGGCGCTCACATTCTCCCGCTGACAGTTTGTATCAACCATGCGGATTATTGCGGTGTCGTCGTCCATCTCGCGCACCAAAACCGGCAGCGTCTCAATTCCCGCCAGCTCACACGCCCGCTTGCGGCGGTGGCCCGCGATGATCTCATACCCGCCCTCCAGTCGGGGCCGCGCAATCAGCGGCGTCAACACGCCGTACTCCTTGACGCTTTCCACCATCTTCTGCATTTCCTCATCGTCCCGCACCTGGAATGGGTGGTCAGGGAAAGGAAAAAGCTGGTCGATTGAAAGCTGCTGTACCTTTTCCAGCTTTGCTTCCTGCCGCTGTGCCTCGGTCGAAAAAAGACTATCGAGCGAGGGCAGATTGATGTTGTTGCCGTATGGCCCGCGTCCGCTCATGGCCCGTCACCTCCTTTGCCAGCGCCAGATACGCCAGGGATGCCTTGCCGTTCGGGTCGTAGGCAAGCGCGCTGCGGCCCACGCCAGTGCTTTCGGCAGCGCGTGTGCAGATCGGGATTTCGCTCTTATAGATATTGAGGCTTTGCCCATATGTCCGGCGCATCGCGGCGCTCACATCCTTGGAGAGATTTGTCCGGCCATCCACCATCGTCAACACAATGCCGTCGATCTCCAGCTTGGGGTTGATTCGCGTTTTGACCATCTGAATGCTTTGCACGAGCGCGATCAAGCCTTTGAGCGGGAAGTGCTGCGCCTGCACCGGGATCAGCACCCTGTCCGCAGCCGTCAGCGCGCCGATCGTCAGCATCCCCAGCGACGGCATACAGTCGATCAGGCAATAGTCGTACTGGTTCTGAAACGGGGCCAGTGTGTCCCGCAAGATGATCTCATGGCACATGGTGTTCACCAGTTTCACATCCATGTTCGCCAGCTCAATGTCCGAGGGGATGTAGTCGATTCCCTCCGGGTTATGCTGTACGCCCGCGAGGTTGGTGTTCTTTCGGCCTGCGATCTCGGCATCCATGAGGTTGGAAAGTTTCACTGGTATGCTATCCAGATTTCCGCAGCCCAGGTATATGCTCAAATCCCCCTGCGGGTCGGCGTCCACCAGCAGCACCCGCTTGCCCTGCCGGGCCAGTGCCACGCCCAAATTGACGGCGGTCGTTGTCTTGCCCACGCCTCCTTTCTGGTTTGCGATTGCGATTGTTTTCATGCGCGTTCCCTCCTTCATCGTTCCGGCTCAAGCTCATGTTTCATCCCAAGCCGGAGTTGCAGATAATCGTTGTAATCTTTGCCCTTGGGCGGCGGTAGGTCTCTTACCGTGTAGCCACGCTCCCCATAGATGCCGGCCAGTTTTTTCGCAAATGCCCGGCCCCGTTGATCGTTGTCGAGGCAAAGCTGGAGCGTTTTCACCTGTGGATGGTCAGCAAGGAATTGGTCAAGCGCCATGTAATTCAGGCCGCCCAGCGCAAGATAATGCACCGTGCGCCAATCACGGCCTGCCAGAATACGCAGCGACGCACCGGAGAGCGCGTCAATCGGGGCCTCGTACACCTCAACCCGGCTTGCATCAGGGCCTCTGGCCGGGATGCGGAACGCAAACTGTTTTTGGCTGCCCGCTACGTCCCCGCGCCATCCGCCGCTGCACCCGCGCACACAGGCGTATTGCGACTTTCCTGCTCCGTCTCGACCAATGAACACACAGTTCTTGTACCCCTTGTGGTCGGTCTGGTACAGCAGCCCTTGCTCAATGCAGTAATTCAGCACCGGGTCGCGGATGCCTCGCCCGCGCAGATACCGCAGCGCCGCGACGTTGTTTCTATCTTGCACTGGTTCTGAAAATGGGATGAGTGTCTGGGAATTGGGCGGGCGTTCCCAGGTTTGCGATGCGGATGCTGCCGGGGCTGGGATGTCCTCACAGAGCTGCTGTACTGCGCTGACAAAACTAAGCCCTTTGACACGGACGAGGTAATTCAGCGCGTTCGTGCCCCCAAAGCCCCGGCTGCACCAGTTCCATTTTCCGTTCTCACTGATCCGCAGGCTGTCGTGGGTGCGGGTCGTATACTCACTCCGGCCCACTTTCACAAGTTCCTGCGGCTCATACGCCCGCATATACGCCAGGATGCCGACCCGCCGTGCCTGTTCGATTTGTTCTTTTGTTATTCCGTTCATGCTCCCTCCTTTTGTCACTTACTCTTTTCAGCTAAGTAATTAACTTGTCTAATTCAAGTAAGTCTTATTTGAGTGTCCTTTTGACGCTTCTTGAACCGTCATTTTGACGCATCAAGAACCGTGCTTTTAACGGTTCAAGAGCCATGCTTTTGCGGTTCATCCTTGGATAATGTCGCAAAATTCTTCAGGTAGATCAGGTTAGGCTTTCCAAGTCCGCGTCGTTTTCGCTCGATCAGACCGGCTTTGTGTTCCAGTTCTTCCATCAGCCTTGTGGCTTTCTTGCCCGCACAGCCGAGCGCCTGCATGACCTCATCCATCGTGAAAATGATGTATACCCGGCCCCGCTCGTCCAGCCAGTTGTTTTTCAGCGACAGGCTCATGCGATCCAGCAGGATGCCGTAGAGCAGCTTTGCATCTGCCGAGACGCCGTCAAATCTCCTGTCAAAGAGAATCGCTTTGGGGACGCGGTAGAAGGTAAACTGCTCGGCCTGCCGACCGTAGAAGTAATCAAGCTCCATCCCGCCCACCGCCTCTGCATTGCCTCGCATTGGCAAGTGCTTGAAGAATATCGCGGGTACACCAACCGATGCAGGGCGCGTCCCGCCCATACGGACAGTCCTCACATCTGCCGGGCGGTGCGTTCGGCGCGGCTTCGATGGCAGATTCAGCATACGGGCAAGGGGCATCCCCAAGTGCGCAGCCGTATCCGCCCAGCCAATAAAGGCAATCGAAACAATCCTCACGCCGCCTTGCTGGTTTTTGTTTCTGCTGCATAGGTTTTCCTCCTTTCTCCCGAATTTGGGCATAAAAAATAGCGCCCTGCAATTTTTACGTCGCGGACGCTATCTTTACCTGAATATTGCGGAAATCCTTATAGGGAAATGATACCTTTCAGATTTGTTAGATTTTCTAACATTCTTCTAACACACCGGGCTATTTTCTAATCATCTGCAATGATTTCGAGCGCACTCGACTGAACTCGAACCAAGAGAAAAATGTTAGAAAATCAAGGCTTTGCCGGTCTTTTCTGTACTCAATTTTACCCAAATGGCAAAAGCACCTCGCAACTCCGACCCGGAAGGCCACTGGTTCGAATCCAGTCGGGCGCACCAAAACAGCCCTTGGAATTCCGAGGGCTGTTTTTCTTTTCCTCCATAACCCCATGCCTCGGCCAGCTTCTGCTGTGCGAGCTTTTTGTTCTTGTCGAA
>CDZQ01019096.1_pt1 | contig 52484 bp, 50 predicted proteins | sample 554831 | NCBI WGS metagenome assembly CDZQ01 (sample SAMEA3182112, study PRJEB8094) | gut metagenome | biome: human; feature: gut; material: Stool; isolation source: human stools | place: Canada | collected 2013-05-06 | reverse complement strand
CGTCAGCTGGCCGGCATGCGCGGCCTGATGGCCGACACCTCCGGACGCACCATTGAGATCCCCATCAAGTCCAACTTCCGTGAGGGCCTGACCGTCTTGGAGTACTTTATCTCCTCCAGAGGCGCCCGAAAGGGTATGGCGGACACCGCCCTGCGTACCGCCGACTCCGGCTACCTGACCCGCCGCCTGGTGGACGTGTCCCAGGAGGTCATCATCCGGGAGGAGGACTGCCACACCCACGAGGGCATCACCATCTCCGAGATCAGCGAGAACGGCCAGATCATCGAGACGTTGGAGGAGCGCCTCAAGGGCCGCTACCTCACCGAGGACTTCGTGGACTTCAAGACCGGCCAGGTGCTGGTCAGCCATGAACAGCTGGTGTCCGGCGACGATGCCAAGCTCATTGAACAGAAGCTCCGCGAGCAGGCCGAGGCCGAGGGCGACCCCGACCGCAAGGTGTCCATCAAGGTGCGCTCCGTGCTCACCTGCGAGGCCCGCAGCGGCGTGTGCGCCCACTGCTACGGCATGAACATGGCCTTCGGTGAGCCCGTGGGTATGGGTGAGGCCGTTGGCATCATCGCAGCCCAGTCTATCGGCGAACCGGGCACCCAGCTGACCATGCGTACCTTCCACACCGGCGGCGTGGCCGGCGGCGACATCACCCAGGGCCTTCCCCGTGTCGAGGAACTGTTCGAGGGCCGCAAGCCCAAGAAGATGGCCCAGCTGGCGGAGATTTCCGGCACGGTGTCCATGGAAGAGGCCAAGCGGGCCACCCTGTGCAACGTCACCATCACCGCCGACGACGGCGAGGTGGTCACCTATGCCCTGCCCTACAGCGCGGGCATCCGGGTGAAGGACGGCGACCAGGTGGTCAAGGGTCAGGAGCTTACCGACGGTGCCCTGTCCCCACACGACGTGCTGCGGATTCGGGGTGTGGACGCGGTCCACAACTACCTGATCCAAGAGGTCCAGAAACCGTACCGTCAGCAGGGCGTGGACATCAACGACAAGCACATCGAGGTGATCGTGCGCCAGATGATGCGCAAAGTCCGGGTGGAGGACGCCGGGGATTCTAACCTGTTGTCCGGCTCCACCGTGGATATTATGGAGTATAAGGACGCTTGCGCTGCCCTCCAGGCCCGCATTGATGCGGGGGAGAAGCGGGAGGATGGCGAAGACCTGGCCATGCCTGAGTGCACCCGGCTGCTGCTGGGCATCACGAAGGCCTCCCTGGCTACGGAATCCTTCCTGTCTGCTGCCTCCTTCCAGGAGACCACTAAGGTGCTCACCGAGGCGGCCATTAAGGGTAAGGTGGACCACCTGCTGGGCCTGAAGGAGAACGTCATCATCGGCAAGCTGATCCCCGCCGGCTCTGGTCTAGCGGCTTACCGCAAGTACGACCAGTTTGAGGACGAGGTCCACGACGACAGCCGCTTTGACGCGGTGGTCAACGCGGGCGCTGCGGCCCGGGCTGACGAGGGGCAGGAGAAGCCTGCCGATCAGGCGGAGGATGAGATTGCAGTGGAGCCGGAAGAGGATGAAGTCCTGTCCATCTCGATTGAAGAGTAATCCAAAAGCAAATCAAAGCTGGGGGGCGCCTGCGGGCGCCTCCCATTTTTTAAAAACAAAATGCAAGAAATAAAAGTGGACTTGCAAAAAAAGCCGAATGGTAGTATAATATCCATGTATGTTTTTTGGGGGGATGGCCCCTGAAAAGGAGCAGGAGGAATTCCGATTGCTGAATACCACGCTGTGTTATTTGGAAAACGACCGGGGTGAGTACTTGATGCTCCACCGGATTAAAAAGAAACACGACATCAACCAAGACAAATGGATCGGGGTGGGAGGCAAATTTGAAGGGGAGGAGAGCCCCGACGAATGCCTGCTCCGGGAGGTACAGGAAGAAACCGGATTAACCTTGACGGATTACCACTTCCGCGGCGTGGTCACGTTTCTGTTTGACGGGGGAGAAGGGGAGTATATGTACCTGTTCACCGCCACGGGCTGGACCGGAGAACTGACCAGGGACTGCGTCGAAGGCAACCTGGAGTGGGTCCCCAAGGAGCGGGTGCGGGACCTGCCCATCTGGGAGGGGGATCAGATTTTCTTTCGCCTGCTGGCGGAGAATGCCCCGGCGTTTCTGCTTACCCTGCAGTATCGGGGCGACCGACTGGTCCGGGCCGTGTTGAATGGCCGAGCGGTCCAGCTTTCATAACCAAATGTTATAAAAGAAGGTAGGAATGGATATATCACGCCGGACGCCTAGGGATTTGCCTGAGCAGTCCGGCGGACAAATGTGGCGATGGAGGTTGATCACATGACAAAGTTTTCTGAGATGAAGTATGAGCGCCCTGACCTGGATGGGGTCAAGGCCCAGTTGTCCAGCCTGACCCGGCGGCTGAAGGAGGCGGGCAGCTACGACGAGGCCCGCGCGGTGTTTCTGGAGAGGGAACAGGCGGCCAAGCACCTGTCCACCATGACCAACCTGGCTCATATCCGCCACTCCATCGACACCCGGGACGCCTTCTATGACGGGGAGATGAAGTTCTGGAACGCCGCTCTGCCTGAGCTGCAAGAGTACGAGCAGGCCTGGACCCAGGCCATGCTGGACAGCCCCTACCGGACAGACTTCTCTGCGGAGTACGGCGATTTGATGTTCGTCAACGCCGAGATTGCGCTGAAAACCTTCTCCCCTGAGATCATCCCCCAACTCCAGCAGGAGAATGAGCTGACCCAGGAGTATGAAAAACTACTGGCCTCCGCCCAGATTCCCTTTGAGGGCAAGGTATACACCCTGTCCCAGCTCACTCCCTTCAAAAACGATCCGGACGACGGCCGCCGTTTGGCCGCCTGGAAGGCGGAGGGCCAGTGGTACAAGGACAACCAGGACAAGATGGACGCGATCTATGACCAGCTGGTCCACCTGCGGGACGAAATGGGCCGCAAGCTGGGTTACGAGGGCTACACCACCTTGGGCTACTACCGCATGGGCCGCAACTGCTATACCAAGGAGGACGTGGAGCGCTTCCGCGCCGCAGTGGTCAAATATCTGGTGCCCGTGGCCGACCAGGTCTACCGCAGGCAGGCTCAGCGCCTGGGCAAAGAGTACCCCATGAGCTTTGCCGACAACCAGCTGGAGTTCCGCTCCGGCAACCCCAGGCCCCAGGGTACCCCGGACGATATTCTGGCCCAGGGCAAGAAGTTTTACGACGAGCTTTCCCCTGAGACCAGCGTGTTTTTCAACACCATGCTGGATGGGGAGCTGCTGGATGTGCTGTCCACCGAGGGCAAGCAGTCCGGCGGCTACTGTACCTCCATTGCCGACTACGGTGTACCCTTCATCTTTGCCAACTTCAACGGGACCCAGCACGATGTGGAGGTGGTCACCCACGAGGCGGGACACGCTTTCGCCGCCTGGACCAACCGGGACCGGGTGCCCATGGAATACGTTTGGCCGTCCATGGAGGGCTGCGAGGTCCACTCCATGTCCATGGAGTTTTTTGCCGAGCCTTGGGCGGATGGCTTCTTCGGACCGGATGCAAAAAAATTCCTGTACAGCCACCTATCCGGCGCCCTGACCTTCATTCCCTACGGCACTCTGGTGGACCACTTCCAGCATGAGGTGTACGCCAACCCGGACATGACCCCTGCCCAGCGCCACGCCGTGTGGAAGGAGCTGCTGGGGGTGTATATGCCCTGGATGCGCCTGGATGGGGATATCCCCTTCTACAGTGAGGGCCAGGGCTGGCAGCGGCAGCACCATATCTACTCCAGCCCCTTCTATTATATTGACTACTGCCTGGCCCAGACCGTGTCCCTCCAATTCTGGGCCATGATCCAGACTGACCGGAAGAACGCTTGGGAACACTATATGGCCTATACCCGCCAGGGCGGTAGCCGGGTGTTCACCGAGCTTCTGAAAAACGCCGGGCTGGAGTCCCCCTTTGACGAGAACTGCCTGCGGGGCGTGTGCCAGGCGGCCAGCGCCTGCCTGGACAGCTTCGACCTGACGGGAATCATTTGATATGGCAGAGGAGAAAAAACGCCGGGGCCGCCGGGCTTATTTGGAGGACTTTCAAAAGACCGCTACTGGGGAGTACGTCTACACCGGAAAGCTGCATTACTATGAGACGCAAGGCCTGGAGCGCAGGCAGGCCTTGCTCCGGCTGTGGCTGCTGACGGGGGCCATAGCGGCAGCTGTGGTGGTGTCAGGCTGCGTACCTGCCGCGGGAATGAGCAATACCTTTTATGTCTTGCTGCCCTATGCGGGGGCTCTGCTGTCTGCCGCATCGGTGGTTTGGCTTATGTGCCGCCTGGCTGCCGGAGGGGACCCTCTGCGCCACTACGTTTATACCGCTACCGTGGCCCAGATGCGGGTACGGGGGAGACTGGTATTGATTTTTTCCGCTCTTACCCTGGTAGGGGAAGTGGTCCATCTGATCCTTGATGGAGTGGGGACGCTTTTACCGGGAACGCTGGTGTTCCTCGCTTGTCAGTTGATTTGTTTGGCTGCCGCATTAGCGTGGGAAAGTTTCGTGAAAAAACTGAACTGGTCAAATTGACGGCAGAAAAACCAGAAATTTGTACTATATTGCCACACATTGAAATTGACACGGCGGAAAAAAACAGATACAATAATGGTTACTAAAATCACTTATCGGATGGACAAGTGAGCGCCGTAGACGGACTGACCAAACAGGGGCATGCCCCTGTTTGCGGCTTGCTGAGCAAGCCGATGACGCTATGAACTCCGGGCGACGCGCCCGTTTGGTTCAAATATGAAATAGGAGGATATCCGAAACATGAAAAACGCAAAGAAACTGCTTGCGCTGCTTCTTGCTCTTGCCATGTGCGTGGGTGTCCTGGCCAGCTGTTCCAACAATGCTGACCAGAACAGCAGCGCCCCTGTGACCGAGAGCAATCAGCCCAGCGCCGAGCCGGCCAATGACACCTTGGTGATCGCCGAGGACGGCATGGACGGCAAGTTCTCCCCCTTCTTCTACACCGCTGTGCCCGATGAGACGGTGGTCAGCCTGGTTCATCATACTCTGCTGGGTGTCGACCGTAACGGCGCCATCGTGGAGAAGGGCATTGAGGGCGAAACCCGTGAGTATAACGGCACCGACTATACTTACACCGGCATCGCCGACCTGGAGACCGTGGTCAACGACGACAACACCGTGGATTACAACATCACCCTGAAAGAAGGCGTGCTGTTCTCCGACGGCCATGAGATGAACATTGACGACGTGATCTTCTCTATGTACGTTCTGTCCGACCCCACCTATGACGGTTCTTCCACCTTCTTCTCTCTGCCCATTGAAGGAATGGAGGCTTACCGTTCCGGTATGAGCGTCATGTATGAAGTGATTGCGAATGCTGGCCGGGACAATACCGATTTCACCTACTGGACTGAGGAACAGCAGACCCAGTTCTGGTCCGAGGTGGATGCTGTGATTGAGCCTTGGATTCAGGAGATCGTAGATTACTGTGTGGCTGCTGGTGCAGTAGCTGAGGGAGCCACCATTGCTGAGGCCGCCGCTCAGTGGGGATATGCCGACTTGGCTGCCGACGCCACTGCTGTGGACTTCTTCAACGCCATCATTGCCAACTATCCCACTTTTGTAGAAGCCGTGCAGACCGAGAGCGCCGGCTCCAGCTTCTTTGAGATGATGGAGAGCTTTAACTCCCTGTGGAGCACTGGTATTGAGACCGGCGAGTCCGCTCCCAATATCTCCGGCATCGAGCGTACTGGCGACTACTCCATGACCGTGCATATGACCAAGGTGGACGCCACCGCCCTGCTGCAGTTCACCCTGATGGTTGCCCCCATGCATTACTATGGCGATGAGAGCCTGTACGACTATGACAATAACTCCTTCGGCTTTACCAAGGGTGATCTGTCTGTCGTTCGTGAAGTGACCGGTTCTCCCATGGGCGCCGGCCCCTATGTGTTCAACAGCTATGAGAACGGCGTAGTATCCCTGTCCGCCAACTCCAACTATTGGAAGGGCGAGCCCAAGATCGCCCATATCAACGTCCAGTTTACCGCTGAGGCCGACAAGATTTCCGGCGTGTCCTCCGGCACCCTGGATATTGCCACTCCCTCCTTCGATCTGGACAAGGTGGATGAGATCACCTCCATCAATGGCACCGAGGATTTTGACGGCCCCGTGATCACCATCCGCACCACCCAGTACCTGGGCTATGGCTACATCGGTATGAACGCCGATAACATCAGCGTGGGCCGCGACCCCGGCTCTGAGCAGTCTAAGGACCTGCGCAAGGCCATCGCCACCGTGCTGTCCGTCTACCGTGACGTGGTGATCGACTCCTACTACGGCGAGTATGCCACGGTCATCAACTACCCCATCTCCAACACCTCCTGGGCCGCTCCCCAGGTCACGGACGAGGGCTATCAGGTGGCTTTCTCCGTGGACGTGAATGGCAATCCCATCTATACCGACGGCATGACGGACGACGAGAAGTACGCCGCCGCCAAGGAGGCCGCTCTGGGCTACTTTGAGGCCGCTGGCTACACCGTGGAGAACGGTAAGATCACTGCCGCTCCTGAGGGCGCTAAGATGGAGTATGAGATTGTGGTTCCCGGTGGCGGTATTGGTGATCACCCCAACTTTATGATTATCTCCATGGCCAAGGACGCCCTGGCTGAGATCGGCTTCAATCTGATCATCAATGACGTGTCCGACGGCACCGTCACCATTGGCAACAATCTCAACGCCGGTACGGCCGAGCTGTGGACTATGGCTTGGTCCGCTACTCCCGATCCCGACATGACCCAGATTTACTACTCCGACGTGGCCAACGGCGGCGCCAATGCCGGCGGCAGCTCTCACTACTATGGCATCAAGGATGAGAACTTGGACAACCTGATCATGGAGGCCCGCGCTTCTCTGGACCAGACCTACCGCAAGGTTCTGTACAAGGAGTGCTTGGACATCATCGCTGACTGGGCCTGCGAGATCCCCTGCTATCAGCGTGTGGACTGCACCGTGTTCTCTTCTGAGCGCGTCAATACCAGCACCATCACCCCGGACATGACTCCGTTCTGGGGCTGGATCAACGAGGTTGAGCTGCTGGAGTTGAACTAAGCCGTTATTGACGGTTTGGATATGCGGAACATCATCACATGACGTAACGGGCTGCACCGCGGCGCCGCCGCGGTGCAGCCCAACTTGCATATGAGCCGGCTGCTTCAACCCGGCTTTCCAGTCTGAAACGGCCGGCTGATATGCAGGCTTCCTGTGAGCCGGATGTGTATTTTATTAACCAGCCTGCCCCGCGGCCCTGCGTCGTTGAGGGAACTGCTGGAAACGGAGGGGAGATCCTATGCGAAATTATATCATCAAACGGCTGCTGCTCAGCGTAGTGATCCTGTTTTTTGTCTGTTTCATCATCTACGTTTTGATGCGCTGCCTACCCGCCTCCTACGTGGAGAACATGGCTATGCAGCTCAGCCAGAAGCCTGGGTCTAAGTCCTATGACGAGTGGCTAGCCCAGCTCAATGCCCAGTACCATCTGGATATGCACCTGATCCCCGGCTATTTTATGCAGCTGTGGGAGATGCTCCGGGGCAACTTTGGCGACAGCTGGAAGTTTACTGCGCCGGTCATCGACGTGTTTGCCGGCTGTATCGGCGTGTCCTTTGTGATGGGCGCCATCTCTCTAGTGCTGCAGCTGATCATCGCTATCCCCCTGGGCATCATTGCCGCGACCAAGCAGTACTCCAAGGCAGACTATGCCATCAGCGTATTTGCCTTAGCAGGTATCTCGCTGCCAACGTTCTTCTTTGCCACCCTACTCAAGCTGGTGTTTTCAGTAAAGTTGGGATGGTTTGACTTGGTGGGCCTGACCGGACGAGATTTCTACCAACTGGATGCCTTTGGGCAGTTCTTGGATATGGCCCACCATCTGGTGCTGCCTGTCATCACGCTGACGGTGATTTCTGTGGGTTCGCTGATGCGCTATACCCGCACCAACATGTTGGAAGTGCTCAATGCGGACTATATCCGCACGGCCCGGGCCAAGGGTCTGAGTGAGCATAAGGTGATCTATCACCACGCCTTCCGGAACACGCTGATCCCACTGGTGACCATCGTGGGCGGCTCCCTGCCGGGCCTGTTCTCCGGCGCCCTGATTACGGAGACGCTGTTTTCCATTCCCGGCGTGGGCTACACCTCTTATCAGGCCATGGTGGGCGGGGATATCCCCTTCTCCATGTTCTATCTGACGTTCCTGGCGATTCTGACCCTGCTGAGCAATCTGATTGCGGATGTGCTCTACGCGGTGGTGGACCCCCGCGTGCGCATTGCGTAACAGAAAGGAGGGCGACGAAATGAGAGACAATATGGATGATCTGAAGGATAAGAATGTATTAAACGCCAACGGCCGCCCCCTACGGACCCAGGATGTGCCCGGCGCGGCCAGCCGGCAGCATGCGGAGCGGCTGCTGGAAGAGGGCCGTGACGGGGGAGCCAACCCGGCCAATCAGGATAACAAATACTCCCTGAACGACGACCGCCGGGTTAAGGTGCTTTCCCCCGGCGCGCTGGTGGCCAAGCGGTTCTTCCGCAACCGGCTGGCCATTGTGGGACTGTCTATTTTGGTAGTGATGTTCCTGTTCTCCTTCCTGGGCGGCTGGATCAGCCCCTATGGCGAGGATGAGCTGTTTTACACGGAGACTTATCAGAACAAGGAATATGTGGGCATTACGGAGAATACCGAGTACCGCTATCTCAAGCTTACCGACGAGTATTCCACGCTGCTCCAGGCCAAGACCGTGCTGGCCATTGGCCAGGGCGGTGGCACCATTGAAAATGACGGCAAGAGCTACGATGTGGTGCAGGAAGGCGACGGGCTCTTCTCTGTATACAGCGGTACCACAGTTATCGGTGCGGCCTATCTGGACATCGTCAGCGCCGAGGATTCCAGCGTGACCTTCTCTGCGGATTTCCAGTACAATGCCTTGCTGGCTTATGCCAACGGCGGAGGCACTTTCACCTCCGAGGGACAGACTTATACGGTGGACAGCGATGGACTGATTCAGCAGAACGGCCAATCTGTGGCGGTGGCCAGCCGTTATGTGGTCCAGTCCAGAACGGCTGGTCTGGTGATTTCCAATGCATTCCGAGAGGCCCTGATCGAAGCGGTGGAGAGCGACGCAGCAGAGTTCACCTTTACCGATGACAACGGCCAGTCCAGTGATTATACGCTGAACTACGACCCGGCCACTGGCATTTGGTCCTGTAACCAGGAGACCCTGACCCGGGTGCTGGACACCTATGCCGATCCCAGCGCCCAGCACCTGCTGGGCACCGACCGCAACGGGATGGATATGCTCACCCGCCTGATGTACGGCGGACGGGTATCCCTGGTCATTGGATTCATCGTGGTGATTATTTCCGGCGTACTGGGCATCATCCTGGGCGGTATTTCAGGATATTTCGGCAAATGGGTGGACAACCTGATCATGCGTATCGTAGATATATTCTACTGCATCCCCTCCATGCCGGTCATTATCATCCTGGGTGCGGCCATGGACGGCATGCGGGTGGACCCCCAAATCCGAATGTTCTATCTGATGCTGATTTTGGGCTTCTTGGGCTGGCCGTCCATCGCCCGTATGGTCCGTGGCCAGATTCTCTCCCTGCGGGAGCAGGAATTCATGACCGCTACCGAGGCCTGCGGCATCAGCGTTTCCCGCCGGATCTTCCGGCATCTGATTCCCAATGTCATCCCCCAGCTGATCGTCATTTGCACCATGAGCCTTGGCTCCACGATTATTACCGAGTCCACGCTGTCCTTCCTGGGCCTGGGCGTTAAGTTCCCCTTCGCGTCCTGGGGTAATATCATCAATGACGTTTCCAATTCCTATGTGCTGACCCAGTATTGGTTCGTCTGGATTCCTGCGGGTGTGTGCCTGATGCTGACGGTGCTGGCCTTCAACTTTGTGGGCGACGGCCTGCGGGATGCCTTTGATCCCAAGATGAAACGGTAAGGAGGAGAGAGTATGGCAAAGAAAAAATCGGAAGGCTACCTCTCCGCCAGGGAGTCCCGGCGGATCTCCAAGGAAAACCGTCGGATCACCAACGCCTTTGAAAAGCAGCGCAAGCGCAAGAATGTCCCGGAATCGGAATATCTCACCCAGATGCGGGACCCCAACAACGCGGTGGAATTTGATAATCTGCACACCTATTTCTTCACCGACGCGGGTACGGTCAAGAGCGTGGACGGCGTCACCTTTGATATCCCCATCGGCAAAACGGTGGGCGTGGTGGGCGAATCGGGCTGTGGCAAGTCTGTCACCAGCCTGTCCCTGATGCAGCTGCTCCAGCGCCCCCAAGGCCAGATCGTGGAAGGGGCAATCCGCTTAAATCTGGGGGACAAGGCATACGATATCACCAAGACCCCCGCCGAGCAGATGCAGCATCTCCGAGGCAATTTTATCTCCATGATCTTTCAGGAACCGATGACCGCCCTCAATCCGGTGTTCCGCATCGGCGACCAGCTGGACGAGGTCATCGCCCTTCATGACGGCGAGGGTAAGAGCAAGGAGGACATCAAAGCCCGCTCCATCCACCTGCTGGAGATGGTGGGGATTGCCAACAGTAAGGGCGTGTACCGGATGTACCCTCACGAGCTGTCCGGCGGTATGCGCCAGCGGGTTATGATCGCCATGGCCCTGGCCTGCAATCCCAAGCTGATTATCGCGGACGAGCCCACCACCGCCCTGGATGTGACCATCCAGGCCCAGGTGCTGGATCTGTTGCGCAGTTTAAAAGATCAGATCAATTCCTCCATCATGTTCATCACCCACGACCTGGGCGTGATCGCCGAGATGGCCGACTATGTTGTGGTTATGTACGCCGGCCGCATTGTGGAAAAAGGCACGGTGCAGGAGATTTTTGCACACCCCGCCCACCCCTATACCATCGGCCTGATGGCGTCCAAGCCCGTGGTGGGCAAGCAGGTGGATAAGCTGTACGCCATCCCCGGCAAGGTTCCAAACCCCATCAATATGCCGGATTACTGCTACTTCAAGGACCGCTGCGAGATGTGCGTAGAGGGCTGCTCGGGCGATTACCCCGGCGAGGTCAGCCTCAGCCCCACTCACAAGGTAAGCTGCTACCGCTACTATGACGGGAAGCGGCCCGATCTGGAAGAGATCGTTGAGGAAGAGATGTCCGGCGGTGCGGACAACGGAAAGGCGGGTGAATAAGGATGCCCCATTGGAAAGCAGGCAAGACGGACGACCAGGTGCTGGACGACCTGAAGGAAACTCAGAAGCAGGCTGCCGGTGATTTTGCCAAGGATCAGGCCCAGAGTAAGGGCGTCAAAGAAAACAAAAAATCCGCCCTTGTCATCGAAAACGATTTTACTCCCGTGGAGTATGATCCCCAGTATATCCTGATGGTCAACCACCTGAAAAAGTACTTCCCCATCAAGGGCGGCATGGTGTCCAAGACAGTGGGGTGGGTGAAAGCCGTAGACGGCGTCACCTTCAACCTTAAGCGGGGCACCACCATGGGCTTAGTGGGCGAGTCGGGCTGCGGCAAGACGACTACCGGCCGTACCATTCTGCGCCTGTCCGGAGACAAGACCGGCGGTCAGGTCCTCTTCAACGGCCAGGAGATTTACGATCTGTCCCACAAAGAAATGCGCGCCATGCGCACCAAGATGCAGATTATCTTTCAGGACCCGTTTTCCTCCCTGTCTCCCCGGTTGCCTGTGGGCGAGATCATCGGAGAGGCGGTGCGGGAGCACGATTTAGTGCCCAAGGATCAATTTGAGGATTATATTGACCAGGTTATGGATAACTGCGGCCTTCAGCCTTTCCACAAGGACCGCTATCCCCACGAGTTCTCCGGCGGCCAGCGGCAGCGCATCTGCATTGCCCGGGCCCTGGCTCTGAACCCGGAATTTGTGGTGTGCGATGAACCAGTGTCCGCCTTGGACGTATCCATCCAAGCACAGATCATCAACCTGCTCAAAGAGCTTCAGGAAAAGTACAAGCTGACCTACCTGTTCATTTCCCACGACCTGTCTGTGGTGGAGCATATCTCGGACACGGTGGGCGTCATGTACCTGGGGAATCTGGTGGAGTACGGCTCCACGGCGGATATCTTCCGCAATCCCCTCCACCCCTACACCGAGGCGTTGTTCTCCGCCATCCCGGTGCCCGATCCCACGGCCAAGATGAACCGCATCGTGCTGGAGGGGTCCATTCCGTCCCCGGCCAATCCTCCATCCGGGTGCAAGTTCCACACCCGCTGTGCCCATTGCACCCAGCGCTGCAAGGAGGAGGCTCCGGTCCAGCGCGAGGTGGAGCCTGGCCATTTTGTGGTCTGCCACCTCTACGACAAGTAAGCCATGGCCCGCCGCAAAAAGACCTATGACGATGATGACGGCCGGACGATCGCGGATATGAGCGGGGTGTCTTCCCAGCCGTTGTTGATTCCGGGCCGACCCGTTGGACCAAAGAAGCAGGAGCATGTCCCAGAAGAGCCGGAGCGGGACGAGCGGCCCTGGGAGAAGAACCAGGATCTGATGTCCAAGGAGGACCGGCGGCTGTATATCCTGGGCGCGCTGAAGGCAGCGCTGCTCATTGCCTTGGCATTTATTGTGGGGCTGGGTGCCTTCATTGCTTTGCTGATTTGGCTGTGGTCCTGAGAAAAGAATCTTTGCAAAACCGCCGTGTTTTCACGGCGGTTTTCTCTTTCCTTATGGGGAAACTTATGATATGATATTGTTAATAAAAGGGCGAACGGAGATAAGGCTGAATTCTCCCTGCCGGACAGTCAGGAGGCGAAGTCCCATGACCCAGCAAGAGCAGCTCCAGCAGTGGCTGGACGAAAGCAGCAGTATTGTCTTTTTCGGCGGCGCGGGGGTGTCTACGGAGTCGGGTATTCCGGATTTCCGCAGCGTGGACGGGCTGTACCACCAGCACTATGACCAGCCACCGGAGACGATTTTGAGCCACACCTATTTTATGGCCCACCCAGAGGGCTTTTTTCAGTTCTACCGGGAAAAAATGCTCTGCTTGGACGCTCAGCCCAACGCCGCCCACCGCAAGCTGGCCGAGCTGGAGCGGGCGGGCAGGCTTAAGGCGGTGGTCACGCAGAACATCGACGGACTGCATCAGAAGGCGGGCAGCCGGACGGTGTATGAGCTCCACGGTTCGGTGCTGCGGAACTACTGCATGAAGTGCCGCCAGTTTTACGGAGCGGACTTCATGGTGGAGGCCCGGGGCGTGCCCCGCTGCCCGGTGTGCGGCGGCATCGTCAAGCCGGATGTGGTACTCTATGAAGAGCAGCTGGATCAGGAGACCCTGGAGGCCTCCGTGCTGGCTATCTCCCGTGCGGACATGCTCATCGTGGGGGGAACCTCTTTGGTGGTGTATCCGGCGGCGGGACTGATCAACTATTACCGGGGGGACAAGCTGGTGCTCATCAACCGGGATGCCACCCCCTATGACCGCCGCGCCGACTTGGTCATTCACGACGCCATTGGAAAGGTGCTGGGAGGAATCAAGACATGAATGGACAGCAGCAAATGCCCCGCTGGCAGCAGGTGCTTGTCGCGGCCGGCAAGGCGATAGCCTATTTAGCCGTATTTTTGGGCTGGCAGATGGTCGTCTACACGGTATACAGCACCTCCATCGCCATGGAGCTGATGATGCAAGGGCTGTACGATCAGCTAGCGACCCAGATCTACTGGCTCTTGCTGTCCAAGGTATCGGAAATTTCCTTGATTTCCGGCTTGCTGACTCTGGGCACGCTGGCTCTGGCGTTTAAGCTGCGCCGTCGCTCCCCCTTGGGGGAAGTCTGGCTTCGAAGGGCACCGGGGGCGGTGCTGGGCTGGGGGGCCGGACTGGCCTTCTGCCTGTACTGGCTGGTGACCCTAGTGCTGGCCTATCTGCCGGAGAGTTGGATGAGTAGCTACGTTGACGCCTCCGCTAGTTTAGAGGAGGTGAGCGTGATGGCCTTTTTGTCCACTGCCCTTGTGGCTCCGGTGGTGGAGGAAGTCGTGTTTCGGGGCCTCATCTACACCAGACTTCAGCGGGCTATGGATGCCCGGTGGGCGGTGGTGGTTTCTGCGGCGGTGTTCGGCGCTTGTCACGGGGAGCTTGTCTGGTTTTGCTACGCCTTTGTGTTGGGACTGATTTTTGCCCAATTGACCCGGCACACCGGATCCATCCTGCCTTCCATGGTGATGCATGTAGTGTTCAATGCCACCGGCCAGCTGGTGAGCTTGGTATTTCCCGAGGGCATTGGGATCGCCGTGTTTTTGGTTATTCTGCTGCTGGCCACGGGGGGAACCGCTTTCTGCGCGATCCAGGTGCGCGCCGCAGTGATTCAGATGCCCCGGTCTGGTGCCCAACCGGAGCCGGCTAAGGCTCCAGAAGGGCACCGCACTCCGGCCCGGCCCGTTCAAGCTCAGCGGCCCACAGGAGAGCCTAGGGAAGAGGCGCCCCGTTCCCCCCGGACGCAGGGCGCGGCCTGGGATGAGGACTCCGGCCCAAACCACAGATTTCCCCCCGGCGTTGTGTGAAAATATGTTCTATGAAAAGGGAGACGGAAGCGACCGTCTCCTTTTTACAATAATAATTTATTGAAAAACAATAAAAAATAATTGACAAACAATTGATACTGTGTTATCTTACCTTCAGAAGGAAAAGGAGGGATGCGCCGTGGAGCGTACCAAGGTGCAGAAGCTGGCCCAGGTGCTGCGGGTGCTGGTGATTGTGGTGTTTGTGTGCAACATCGTGGCACTGGTTTTTGTGCCGGGGGCTGTGGCATTGTTCCAAGATGGCGGATATGAAACGATTTCAAAAGTCATCATGGGTGCGTTGGATTTGCCTGGATACGAAGGAGTAGGCTTAAAATCAGTTCCTCTGTTTTTCGTTATGGCTGTCTGGTATGTATGGATGGATGCCTATACCGCTGTCCTCACCCTGTTCCTCTGGGCCTGCGGAATCTGCACCGCTATCATTCTGTGGCAGGGAAAGCGGGTGCTGGACACCATCATGAAGGGGGAGCCCTTCACCTTGGCCAATGCCGCCAACCTCAGGCGGGCGGCAGTGTGCTGTTTCATCATCTCCGGGGCGGCCCTGGCCCGGACCGTCTGGGGCATTGTGTACTACTGTTCCATCGGACCGGTTTTGACCTACAATGCCCTGTTCGTACCAGTTTTCCTGTTGGCCGGACTGCTGTGTATGGTCATGTCCGCCCTGTTCCGCCAGGCGGCGGAGCTGAAGGCGGACAACGATCTGACCATCTGAGGGGGCGGGGACATGGCGATTGTAGTCAATCTGGATGTGATGATGGCCAGGCGGAAGATGTCCCTCAATGAACTGTCCCAGCGGGTGGACATTACCCTGGCCAACCTGTCCATTTTGAAGAACAACAAAGCCCGGGCGGTGCGCTTCACCACCCTGGAGGCCATCTGCAAGGCCTTGGACTGCCAGCCGGGGGATATTCTGGAATATGTCCCCGATGAAGAAGCGCACGCATAGGGACATTGGAACTGCAAAGAGCAGGGGCCTGGACATAGGGCGGTTTGCTCCGTGACCACCCTCAGGTCATGGGGGTGGTTTTTTGCGCCCTCTTTCAAAAGGGGGGGAGCGGATGAAACGGTTGAAAAAGGCGGGCTGGGCGGCTGTGATCCTGGCTGCCGTGGGATTGCTGGCCTATTAGATATGGGACTTCTGGTGGGAGAACCTGGCCGGGATAGAGCGGCTGGAGCTGGACCTGTCCGGCGGAACGGTGGTGTCGGAGCTGGATACCCACGGCGGCTTCCAAGGCGACGGGGATACCTTTGTGGTGATGACCTTTCCGCAGACGGATCGGCCAGCGTTGGAACGTGAGATGACCGGGCCGTATTGGCACCCCCTGCCCCTGACAGACAACCTGGCCAGGGTGACCTACAATCTGGCGCTGGGGGAGGACGGGGAACCTTTTTTTCCAGAGGTGGACCAGGGCTGCTACTATTTCCGGGACCGCCACGGTGAGAGCCAGGACCCGACAGATGAGAGCGGGCTGTTCAACCGGGGATCCTGGAACTTCACCCTGGCCATCTACGATAGCCAGACTGGGACCCTATACTACTATGAATTGGATACCTGACAGGAGGGACAAAGCATGAAAAAATGGACGATGCTGATGATGGGGATGGCCCTGGCACTATTGCTGGCCGGGTGCGGGTATTTTTTTAGCGACAACGGCGCACAGGCGGACTTGGTGTTCGTCAACGGCTCGGACGCCCAGATCGCCAGCGTGGTGGTCTATGATAGTTATGGTGGTTCTTTTCTGCAGGGCTGCCAGAACGCCGACGGCAGCCCCATAGACCGGGGAGACAGCTTTGGCTTTGAGGTGGACGGCTACCCGGTGACCGTCGTTGCTTGCAGCAGCCTGAACGGACAGGGCGCACCCCTGGCCACCTGCACGGTCGAGGAAGCCCCTGCGGAGGGGGAGCGGTGGTATGTGGCCGCCCGGGACAGCGGGGGAGACATCAGGCTGGAGATCGGCACACAGTGGCCGGAGGACGCGGGATGAACGGCGGATATATCTGGGCGTTCCTGTGGGTGCCGCTGGCCTTGCTGGTGGGGATGGCTCTGGCTTGTCTCATCCGCCTGGCCAGGGAACGGCGAAAAGGGCTGCTGACCGTCACAGTGGCAGTGGGGATGTGTGCGGCCGTCCTCTTTGGCGGGGACTGGCTGCTGGCGGGCCAGGGGATGACCTGGCGGACGGCTCCGCTGAATGTGCTGTGCGCCCTCACCTGGGCTTTCGGCCTGGCTGCCGGGGTGCTGACGGTGCGGTATCTGCCCCGGCTGGTCCCGCACCTGGCCGTCTGGGCCCAGGCAGCGGCCCTTTACTGCCTCATCAGTGTGATGCTCTTTGGCTCCTTTTTGGGGTTGCTGTGGGCGGCCTTCGCCCAGGCCGGGCTCAGGGAGCGGGTGGGGAGCTACGAGGGGCAGAGGGTGGTCCAGGTGGACATGACGTGGGGAGAAGGGCGCTCCTATCACCTCTATCCCTACCACGGGCCGCTGGTCCGGGGTAGCGAGATTCTAGCGTCCAGCCAAGAGCCCTTTTTTGTCGCCAGAGCAGAGACGGTCGCCCCATAGCAGGAGGATATATCTGTAAAGGAAAAGTGGCTGACGGCATATAGCCGTCAGCCATTTTGACGTTCACTCGAACAGGGCCAGATACCGCCGGAAGATGGCGCCCCCGTCCACCGCGTCCGGCCGGGCGTAGTCGCCGGTCATCCGCTCCGGGTGGAACTGCACGGAGATCAGGGGGAAGCTGGAGTGCTCCACTGCCTCCACAATGCCCGCCTCCGACCACAGCACCGGGGACAGACCGCCCCCCAGCTGGTCCACCGCCTGGTGGTGGGAGCTGTTCACCGGGAACAGCGTGCCGTAGGTCTGGCGATACCAGCTGTCCGGCGCGCTGTAAACGGTATGTACTTTATCGCCTTCATGGTCCGGAGTGCGGCGGTGGAAGCGGCACAGATCGTCCCCGATGTGCTGGGTCAGGGTGCCCCCCAGTCCCACGTTGATGACTTGATGGCCCCGGCAGATACCCAGCACCGGCTTGCCCAGGGCCAGAAAGGCCCCCAACAGCTCTAGCTCCGCCATGTCACGGTCGTAGTCGATGTCCTGGGAACCCTGATCCTCCGCCGCGAACAGGTGGGGGGCGATATCCCCACCGCCGGACAGGAGCAGCCCGTCGTAGTCCAGGGAGACCTGGGGACAGTAAGCCACCGTGGGCAGGCCTCCGGCGGCCAGGATGGCGGCGGTATACTTGGCGCAGGGGTCATCACGCTCACTGGAGATCAGGATCTTAGGCTTCATGGGCGGCTTCTCCTTTCAGATAGTCCAAGGCGAACTGAGCGTACAGGGCCGCACCCCGGGGCAGGGCGTCCTCGTCAATGCGAAAACATTCATTGTGGTGGGGATAAATAGCGTTTATCTCCGGATTGCCCCCGCCTAGAAAACAGAATAAGGTGGGTACATGCTGGCTGTAATAGGCAAAGTCCTCTGACACCATCAGAGGGGCCAGGTGGCCCAGTCCCTGGGGGCCGTATAGCTTTCGTGCGGCCTGCCGGCCGGTCTCCACCAGATGCGGGTCATGGTTGACCACCGCCGGGGCCAGACTGTGCCAGTGGAGCTGGGCGGTGCAGCCATAGGGGAGGCAGGCGGCGGAGAACAGGGCTTCCAGATCGCCCTGGAGCCGGGCGCGGAGCGCCTCGTCGAAGCACCGGGCGGTGCCGGACAGGGTGACAGTGTCCGCTAGGATATTGGGCGCTTCACCGCCGTGGATGGAGCCGATGGTGACGACCAAAGGCTGGAATACGTCGTGCCGCCGGGCCACATAACCTTGAAGGGCGGTGACCGCGGCAGCAGCCGCAGCGATTCCATCGCAGCCCAGATGGGGAGAGGCACCGTGGGCGGCAGTTCCGTGGACCACCAGCTCAAAATTATCGCAGGCAGCCATGCGGGGACCCGCTTCCACGCTGATGAGAGGGGCGGTCAAGCCGCTCCAGATATGTATGCCGAAAGCGGCATCCACCCCATCCAGGCAACCTTGGGAGATGAAATATTCCGCTCCATGGGAGGTTTCCTCTGCGGCTTGGAACAGCAGTCGGACCGTACCTGGCAGTTCTTCCCGGTGCTCCAGCAGAAGTCTTGCCGCTCCCAGCAGCATGGCGGCATGGCAGTCGTGGCCGCAGGCATGCATGGCGCCGTTTTGAGCGGCATAGGGCAGGCCGGTGTTCTCCCGAATGGGAAGGGCATCAATGTCAGCCCGGAGCAGAACGGTTTTCCCAGGGAATGATCCAGCGATGACACCTATAAGGCCAGTGTGGCCAGGAAAGCGGATGACAGGAATGCCCAAGCGGTCCAACTCTTCCGCAAGGGCTTGGGTCGTCTGGACTTCTTGAAGGCTGAGCTCAGGATATTGGTGAAGGCGCCGCCGCCAGGATTGGATGTAGTCCCGCAAGCCCAGCGCCGTTTGGGCAAGATTCATAGACAGGCTCCTTTCGCAAGGATGGTGTAGAAATCAAGTATACGGCGATTAGGAAGAAATTGCAATGTCTCATTGACTTTTTGAGAAAAATAGGGTATCTTATTAGGAGACCAAGGGTCGGGGGGCATTAGTTGCGGTTTTACAGCTTGATGTGCAGCGTTACCCAGGTGGCGTGTAACTAAGCTAGCGTGAAATTATGCTTTTTTTGCCTAAAACTGAATATTTTTGTTATGGAGACGTATCGAAGTGGTTGTAACGAGCTTGACTCGAAATCAAGTTGTCCGCAAGGGCACGTGGGTTCGAATCCCACCGTCTCCGCCACTTGAAAACACTATTGACAGCTGAACCCCATAAGGTTTGGACATCAATGGTGTTTTTTGCTTTCCTTGATTTACAAGGAAATTAGGACTCCAAGGGGCGCGCTTCTTTTTCACACATTCTTGAAAAAACATCGAATTTAAGATGGAAAGCAATGAAAACAATCAATCTGATGATGGACATATACTACAACGGCGTAGGTATTTTAAGGAAATTTCCCCCTAAAGAAATGGAAAATGCGATCCAAGAGCATTTAGAAGAGTGGGAACGAACCAAAGCAAAAACGGCTTAATCTCAAAACTATATAGCCAACAAGCGACATCACATTAAACATTAAAATACAAAAGCTTTGGGGCACTGTTCTTACGGAGAGTGCTCCAAGGATGGCCTTTTATTATGAACGGAACGACTAAAATTGACATTTCCTCTCGTAGACGAAAACGCACTCAACGCCGGCCTTCTGGCCGATGGCGCTGATGCGCCGTAAGTTCGCAGGTCCGTAGGACCGAAGAATTGCGGAGGGAGGGCTTTGCCCGACCGAGCATTGAAATGCCAAGGGGAGGAGGCCGCAAAGCGGCCGAAACCCCAAAAGAAAGACATGACTTTTTGGTCATGTCTTTCTTTTGAAAGGGGCGGTTAAAACGTACTTTTTTGTGCACGAAAAAATACCGTGAAGCGCCAGAATCAAATCGAAGCCCAGCACAGTGGGGGCGATTTGGAGAGGGGCGCAAGGGAGAGAGCGGATCACGTCTTTTTGCCGCGGGCATAAAAAACGTCGGAGCAAAGCGAACTTTGCTCCGACGTGGTACGGGTAGTGGGAGTCGAACCCACACGGTTGCCCACTGGAACCTAAATCCAGCGCGTCTGCCAATTCCGCCATACCCGCATATGGCATGCTACAGCTCCTGGGATGAGCCTATCCAAACATCATGTGGCAATGCCTATATATTATACTCCTAAAGAGCTGGATTTGTAAAGAGAAAAATCAGCCTTTCTCACCTTGCACCGCTACAGGAGACCCAGTATAATAAGTGAAAAAGGTCCGAATTGGGAGGGAGCTCCATGCCTTTGACACCTCGTGTTGCCGCGATCCACGACTTATCCGGCTTTGGCCGCTGCTCGCTGACGATAGTCAGCCCTGTTCTGTCCGCTATGGGAGTACAGTGCTGCCCCATCGTCACCGCCTGTCTATCTACCCATACCGGGGGCTTTTCCGGCTATGTGGCCCAAGACCTGACCGGGCTGATGGAGGCCACCATCGGCCACTGGAAAGAACTTGGGCTGACCTTCAGCGGGGTTTACACCGGCTTCATGGCCTCGGAAGAGCAAATGAAGCTGGCAACCCAGGCCATCGACACATTGAAAGGACCCGGCGGCGTGACGGTGGTGGATCCGGTGATGGGAGACCATGGCCGACGGTACGCCACCTATACCCAATTGATGTGTGAGGCTATGGGAGCGCTGTGCGCCCAGGCCGATGTCATCACGCCCAACCTGACCGAAGCGGCGTTCCTGCTGGATTTGGATTACGCTTCCCTGTCTGGTGGAGGTAAAGAGGGGCTGGAACTGGCCCGCGCGTTGTCCGAAGGAGGACGGCGCTCAGTGGTGCTGACTGGGGTATCCTCCGGAGAGGGGATGGTGGGGGCGGCCTGCTATGACCGCGCTTCCGGCCGGGCCGGTTTGGTGATGGCTCCACGGGTGGAGGGAGAGTACCATGGAACAGGGGATATTTTCGCCTCTGTCCTCACTGGGGGGCTGGTGGGCGGAATGGAGCTGGAGCAGGCTGCCGCCCTGGCCGCACGATTTGTTTCCCAGTGTGCGGAGCGCACCCGCCGGCAGGCTTACCCACGCCGGGAAGGGGTGGACTTTGAACCCTTGCTGGGCTGGCTGGCACGGGAAAGGGGATTGTAACTGAGAGAGAAGTGTGATACACTAAAAAAACACCAAAACCCCGATTTCGACAGGAGAGTGATGGCCCCATGGAGCAGGTGGTGCGCAAATTTCGGACGAGCCTGGGCGGGTTCAACCGCCGGGACGTGATGAGCTATATCGAGGAGATGTATGCCGCCCACAGCAAGCAGGTGGACGCGCTGGAGGCAGAACTGGCCGAAACCCGGAACCATCGGGAAAGTCTGGAGGGTGAGCTGGCGGGGCTGAAAGATGAGAAGGGATCGGTGGCTGCCGAGGAGGCAAAGGTACGGGCTTCTCTGGAGGAATCCACCCGGACGCTCAGCCGGGTGCGGGGCGAACTGAGCCAGGCGGAGAGCAAACTGGCGGTGGCCCGCGCCGAGTTGGCTCGACTTCAAGAACAGGTCGCCCTACTGGAGCCAACGGCCCAAAAATATGAGGAGCTGAAAGACCGGGTGGCCACGGTGGAGCTGGACGCCCATCGAAAGGCTCAGGCCACCGTGGATGAGGCCCAGGCCCAGGTGGAAGCCATGAAGGAGGGGGCCCAGCAGTGGATCAGCGGTATTTTGGGGCAGTATGACCAGCTGCGCCAGGCGGTGGACGAGCTGGACCGGCGCCTTCAGGCGGTGGGAAGTTTGGCCGCCGGAATGAGCGGAGGAGACGAAGGAGCCAACCGCCTCAGACAGTGGGGGGGAGTGGAATGAGCCAGACGCTAACCCTGACCACCCAGCAGTTGCCGGAGCAGGTGGGAACCCTGTCCGCAGGGGACCGGGTGCTGCTGTCCGGCACCATCTACACCGCCAGGGACGCCGCCCACAAGCGGCTGTTCCAGCTGCTGGACGAGGGACGGCCCCTGCCCTTTCACCTGCAGGGGGCTGTCATCTACTACGCCGGGCCTACCCCGGGACAGCAGGGAATGGCGGTGGGCGCCTGCGGCCCAACGACTGCTGGGCGGATGGACGGTTTTGCGCCCCGCCTTCTGGATCTGGGGCTGACGGCCATGATCGGCAAAGGGGAGCGGAGCCAGCCGGTGGTGGACGCCATCGTGCGCAACAAGGCTTGTTACTTTGCCGCCGTGGGAGGCGCGGGGGCTCTCATCGCCAAATGTATCCAGACCTCCCAGGTCATCGCCTTTGACGATTTGGGCTGTGAATCCATCAAGCGGATGACGGTGGAGAATTTTCCTCTCACCGTGGCCATTGACAGCCAGGGAAACGATCTGTTCCGCACCGGACGGGCAGAGTACCGCCGCATAGATCCAGCGGAAAGTGGCAACTGAATCTTTTACAGAGATTTGATAGAGAGAGTACGGAGAGTGTGATATCCTATCCTCACAACCAAAGGCGTCCGTAATATGCGCAAGAAAAGAGGATCGGATATGAAGGGCTTGAAATTTTGGGAAATGTGTTCTGCTGTTATATTTCTAGGAGGGGCCCTCATGTTCGGCGCAGGGTGTCTGCTGGACGCAACCCTGTCCTCTCCATGGTGTGCGGCAGGCGGGACGGCGGTAATTGTCAGCATCGCGCTTGGCATAGGCAAGATGCGCTGCCCCTGCTGTCGGCATTTTCTTGGAGTGCTGTTCTTTCCCTCGGACAAAAAACGATATTGTCCATGGTGCGGATGCAACATGGAGGAGGAAACACAGAAGAGCGGAGAGAAGAGGGCTATTAATCGATAAAAGGTCACGGCAGGTTCTGCGGCGAGCGCGCCCTGAACGGATCTGTAAATTTGACGGTCCGAAAGCGGGGAGTTGATAGGATGATTTCGGATTCCAGCTCAACGAGGTTGCCTGGCTGTAGTAGAATATTAAAACAAGGAGCGAGACACAGTGGCATTGTGCGAGCGTCGTCCAGCGGAAGAACATGAGAAAGATTTTATCTATGCATTGAAAAAGATTGGCATTTACCCTTATGTCAGCCAAATATGGGGATGGGACGAAGCGTTTCAATACCGGGAGTTTGAAGACGATTGGGCCAAAAGAGATGAGTTCTGGACGCTCTGGTCGGAGAATGAGCCGGTGGGCTATGTACAGTTGGCCCAGGAAGGACATATTGTGAATGTGGTAGAACTCCACATCGTTCCACAGCACCGGAGGAAGGGCCTGGGGTCCGAAATTTTGCAGGAGATTGTTGAAAATGAATCTGCTCATAGAAGAAAGGTGCAGATCGGCTGTTTTCGGCAAAACGAGAGCGCGTTGCGTTTGTATGAGCGGCTTGGCTTTGTCAGGGTAGGGGAGACAAGCACCCATTTTATTCTGATGCAGTAAGATTGGTTTGATATGAGAAAAACGGTGCTGTATATCGGTATGAGCCTGGACGGTTACATCGCGGACCGCGGCGGTGGAGTGGGCTGGATGGATGGTCAGGACGGCGGCGGGACAGAGGAGAGCTATGCCGGCTTTCTAGCTGCGGTAGACACAGTGGTGATGGGATGGAACACCTACCGCCAGATCGTGACCGAGCTGTCCCCCGGCCAGTGGCCTTATGAGGGCCTGTCGTGCTACGTGCTGACCAGCCGGAGCTTGCCGGACTTAAAGGAAATTCATTTTACCAGCCGGGACCCCGCCGCGCTCGTCCGCGCCCTGAAGAAAGAACCGGGCAAAGATATTTGGATCTGCGGCGGGGCCAAGGCGGCCCAGACGCTGCTGAAGGAGGATCTGATCGACGAGTGGCGCATCTCCATCCTCCCTACGCTGCTGGGGGCGGGGATCGCCCTGTTCGGCCCCATGGACCGGGAGCGGAAGCTCCGATTGACCGGCGTTCAGACGGAGAACGGAATCACAGAGCTGCGGTATACCCGGCGGTGAAGGAAAACGGTTCACAGGCAAGAGAAACGGCTGCTTCAACGGGATAAAAAAGGTCCCGGCTCCCCTTAGATGGGGAGCCGGGGCCTTTTCTTGTTCCTTCCGTCCCTTATTCGGCAGGGGCGATGGCACCAACGGGGCAGGTGTCGGCGCAGGAGCCGCAGTCGATGCAGGTACCGGCGTCGATCATCATGTGCTCGTCACCCATGGAGATCGCACCCACGGGGCAGCCGCCTTCACAGGCGCCGCAGCTGATGCAAGTGTCGTTGATCGCGTATGCCATTGTGTACACCTCCGAACGTTATGTTGCGAACCGTCCCTATTTTATCACAAACGGGCAAAAATGCAACCGGAATTTTTCGGCGGGGGCAGGGGTATAAATCCAGGGGAAATTTGCCATGCTTACACCATGAGTATTGAGAGGAGCATACCATGGAAGGTAAGGATTTTTTCCGGCGGTTCAGCCGCCGCCGGCGTATGGAGAAGGATACGGCAGGACAGCCCCGGGCTATAGGACCCACGGGACCGGAACAGCCGCCTGCCATCCGGCGGGAAGAGCCACGCACCCGAAGCCGAGAGGGAGGAGACACCAAGTTGACAGACCGATTTTCCAGAGATCTGACCCGAATGGCCATCACCGGCCGACTGGACCCGGTAGTGGGCCGGGAGCAGGAGGTGGCCCGGGTGATTCAAATCCTGTCCCGGCGGACCAAGAACAACCCCGCCCTCATCGGGGAGCCCGGCGTGGGAAAGACGGCGGTAGCCGAAGCGCTGGCCCTGCGGCTGGCCGCTGGAGCGGTGCCCGAGCCGTTGCGGGACAAGCGCCTGCTGAGCCTGGACCTGTCCGCTATGGTGGCGGGCACCAAGTACCGGGGGGAGTTTGAGGACCGGGTGAACGCCATGATCGGGGAGGTCCGGAGGGCGGGGAACATCATCCTGTTTCTGGACGAGCTGCACAACATCATCGGCGCGGGCTCTGCCGAGGGAGCCATCGACGCGGCCAACATCCTGAAACCCGCCCTGTCCCGGGGAGACATTCAAGTGGTGGGGGCCACCACGCTGGAGGAATACCGTAAATACATTGAAAAAGATGCGGCCTTAGAGCGGCGCTTCCAGCCGGTGACGGTGGCTGAGCCCACCCGGGAACAGACTCTGGAGATTCTGCGGGGCATCCGCAGCCGATACGAGCAGCATCACCACCTGACCATCTCCGACGAGGCGCTCACCGCGGCGGTGGACCTGTCCCGACGGTATCTGCCTCAGCGGTTCCTGCCCGACAAGGCCATTGACCTTATCGACGAGGGCTGCGCCCGCCTGCGAATGGAAGGAGAGGTGCTGCCACCCGCCCTGCGGGAGCTGGCGGACCGGGCCGGGGTGGCCGCCAGGGAGAAGGAACTGGCCGCCGCCCGGCAGGACTTCGAGCGGGCGGCTATGCTCCGGGATGCGGAGCGGGACTTCCGCCAGGAATTGGACCGGAAGCTCAGCCGCCGCTCTGGAGCAGAGGGGACCGTGCTCACCGCCGAACATGTGGCCCAGGTGGTGGCCCAGTGGACGGGTATCCCGGTAGCCACCGTCACCCAGAGCGAGTCCCAGCGGATGCTGGCGCTGGAGGGGGAGCTCCACCGCCGGGTGGTGGGCCAGGATCGGGCGGTGTCCGCCGTGGCCCGGGCCATCCGCCGGGGACGGGTGGGACTCAAAGAGCCGAACCGCCCTGTGGGCACCTTTTTGTTCCTGGGACCCACCGGGGTAGGCAAGACGGAGCTGTGCCGGGCCTTGGCCGCCGCCCTGTTCGGAAGCGAGGACAGCCTGATCCGCTTCGATATGTCCGAGTATATGGAAAAGCATGCCGTATCCCGGCTCATCGGTGCGCCGCCGGGCTATGTGGGATATGAAGAAGGGGGCCAGCTTACGGAAAAGGTCCGCCGCAGGCCTTGGTCGGTGGTGCTGTTTGACGAGCTGGAGAAGGCCCACGACGATCTGCTCAACATCCTTCTACAGGTGATGGAGGACGGGGTGCTCACAGACGGGCTGGGGCGGAAGGTGGACTTCCGCAACACAGTGCTGGTGATGACCTCCAACATCGGGGCTCGAAAGCTGGTCCACCGTGGGCCGGCCATGGGGTTTGCCGGAGACAGCGGGGGAGGCCGGGTAGAGAAGGACATCCTGGCAGAGCTGAAAAAACGCTTCAAGCCGGAGTTTCTCAACCGGCTGGACGAGGTCATCCTTTTTGACCGGCTGAGCCAGCCGGAGACGGAGGACATCGCCGGGCGGCTGCTCACCGCCGTTGCCGGGCGGCTGGGGGCGCTGGGGGTGGGACTGAGCGCTCCCAGGGAAGCGGTGGCCCTCCTGGCCCGGGAGAGCTTTGACGGGGACAACGGTGCCCGGCCCCTCCGCCGGGCCATCCGCAGCCAAGTGGAGGAGCCGGCAGCGGAACTGCTGCTGTCCCACGAATTAAACCAGGGGGACACCCTGTGCCTGGCGGTGGAGGAGGAGAAGCTGGTCCTCCGGCCGGAAAAGCGACAGGTTTGAGCTTCAGCCCAGCATCAGCCGGGTCAGGGCAAAGGACAGCGCCCCGCAGAAGGGAAAGGTGAGAGCCCAGGCCCCGGCGATCTCCAGCGCGGGCTTTAGCGCCACGCCCGCCCGCCTTCCGGTCAGGCCCACGCCGCAGATGGCGGCCACCTTGGTGTGGGTGGTGGACACGGGCAGCCCTAACAGGGAGCACCCCAGCAGGCACACCCCAGCCCCCAGGTCGGCGGCCAGGCCGTCCCTGGGGGTGAGAGGGGTCAGCTCCCGGCCCACCTTTTCCACGATGGGTTTGCCCCCCAGGGCGGTGCCTGCAGCCATGACGGCGGCACACACAAGGGCGGCGGACAGACCGGGGGCAGTCCCACCTCCGCTCAGGCCCCCGGCCAGCAGGAGCAGGGCCATGAACTTCTGTCCGTCCTGCGCCCCATGGAGGGCGGCCATGGCCCCCGCCGCCACCCGCTGCCAGGTGACGGCGGAGCACGGCCGGCGGCTCAGCCACCGGCCGGCCCATCGGCCGCCCAGCGCCCCCACCAGAAGGGACAGGAACAGTCCGGCCACCACTCTGGCCCAGGCGTCGGCGTTGAGCCGGGCCGCCTGGCCTCCCAGGGCCAGGGCCGCTCCAGCCAGCCCCGCCATCAGGGCGTGGCTCTCGCTGGTGGGAAGGCCGAACCGCCAGGCCAGCACCGCCCACACCAGGATGGACAGCAAGGCCGCGCACAGGGCGGTGAGCGCTGCCTCATCCCCGCCGGGAAAAACGATGAGGTCCTCCACCGTGGCGGCAACGGCTGGAAACAGCAGGCAGGCCATCGCCGCCCCCAGAAAGTTGCACCCCGCGGCCAGCCACACTCCCTGCCGGAAGGTGAGGGAGCCGGAGCCCACAGCGGTGGCGATGGCATTGGGCGCGTCGGTCCAGCCGTTGACGAAGATGACAGCCAGCACCAGCAGCTGAATGAGAAAGACAGTGACGGTCATAGTAAGTCCCCCATATCCGTGGAAAGTTTGTCCACTTCCAGGATATGGGGGACTTGTCCAGTTTATGAGGGAAAGTTTCGTTAATGGCGCTTAGTTATAGAGCGGGGCCTCATTCAGCGTGAACATGACAAGAAACTGTCGGGCAGGGAAAGCCTCGTCGTTGTTGTTCCAGCCCTTCCACTGGTGCTGGATTGGGGATTCCCAGGGGTAGCTGAGCCAGTTTTCCTGATGGACAAAGCGAGCCTCAGCGTTGTAATTGAAGATCAGTTCCGGGACCTGCATCCGGGCCTCATAGGTGACATAGCCACGGATGTGTTCCCCACGCCGGGGCAGGGAGAAGTTGACGCGGAAGGACTGGTGGTTGCTGGTTCCGAAGAAGATGCTGCTTTGGGTCTGATTGCCATACTTCCCGAGCAGGAGGGACTGGTACAGCTGCCCAGCCTCATCCCACAACAGACGGCCCTGGAGCGCGGAGGGGGGAAGGATGGCTTCGTGGGTCCAGTCTGGGATGATCTCCAGGCTCTCCCGAAGGCGGCTGCTAGGGCCCTCATCCCAGGAGAACCAGACGAAATAGCGCACCATATCATCGGGCAGCTCCACCTGGATGAAGTAGGTAGAGATATGGTCGATTTCATGCCTGGTGTCCCATCGGGAAAGGTCTGATTTGACCATGACAGCATCCGCCCCATCCAGCAGAGCCACCTCCTGGTCGGTGAGGTCGGCCAGCACCTCCTCCGGGAAGCCCAGGCCCAGCAGCTCCTGCCGCAGCTCCTTCTGCCCAGTCTCCAACTGGGTGGGGGAGGCCTCCACCGGGTAGCGGCTGAAAATCAATAGGCAGGCCAGCGCCGCCAGCAGCAGCGCCCCCAGGCTGACGGCCAGCACCCTCCCATTGGACAGTCGCACCGGGGCGGGGGTGATGGCATAGCCCGCATGGTCCAGGGCGCGGCTGGTTTTGAACAACCCGGTCAGCAGGCAGATCCATAGGATCAGAACGGGCAGGAGCAGCAGCCAGCCGCTGGCGTTGACCAGAGCTAAGAGGAACAGAAGAAAATAGCAAATAACCATTCCTCCGGCCGCCCGAGTTTTGGCTGGCAGCTCCGCCCGAAGGAACACCGCTTTCAGAGCCCGCCACAGGGCGAAGAGCAGCCAAAGGCTGACCAGCCACCCCAGGAGCCCCAGCAGATAGCTCCACCCGCCAGAGAGGTCGGCGGCCAGTGGGGTAGCCAGCAGGAGATCCGTCGCTCCCCGGTACAGGGCCAGCAGGATGGACAGGACATAGCACTGCCGGAACCAGCCGTTCTCCCGCCGCAGGGAGCGAAAGCCCAGACACAAAAGCATCGCGCCCACGGCGGGCAGGATATACTGAAGGTTAAGAAAGTTCAGAGTAATGGAGGTCAGGGCGATGCCCCAGCAAATGAGCAGCAGGGCTTGCCGCCAGGGGTCGGGGGATGTTTGCTCCACAGACTTGGGCGGCAGCTGATCGGCCCCCTGGTAGAGCAGCTGGTCAAAATCCCGGTCAGTCATGGTCGTCACCTCCCAGCTCTTTTTGCAGGCGTTTTCGGATGCGGTATAGCCGCCCTTCCACCGCCCGTTCCGTCAGACCCAGCTCGGCGGCCATCTGGGCGGTGGACTGATAGTAGTAATATTTCCGGTAGAACAGCGCCCGGTCCCGGTCGGACAGCCCGCTTACTGCCCGGACCACAGCCTGTAGCCGCTCCTTTTGGAGCAGAGCCTGTTCCGGGGTGGGGGCGGGGTCGATGAGCTGGCCGCGGCCGTCCAAGCTCTCCCACTGGGGACGGCGGTTTTGGCTCCTGAGATGGTTGAGGGCGGTATTCCGGGCCAGCACGGACAGCCATCCGGAAAAGCTGCCGCCGGTGCGGTCAAATTGGCCGATGCGCTCCCAGGCCCGGTGGATGGCGTCCGCCAGACATTCCTCCTGGTCCCGGGGATCGGGGAGGATGGGGGCGATAATATAGCGCAGCAAAGGAGTGTAGGCGGCCTGAAAGTCCCGCAGCGCCTCCGGTTCCTGCCGGGTCATGCGGGCGATCAAGTCACGTTCCGCCGGGCTTTCCATGTCTCTGCGCCTCCTCTCGTGTTCTCTCTACATCCTATATTACACCAAAATAAAACAAAACCCACGGGGATGAGGAAATTTTTTCTGCGTTTCTGCTTATTGAGACTATACCGCTTTAGCTGAATAAAAAAATTTCTTTAAAGGGGTTGACAAACCGCTGCCGGGTGCGTATAATACACCACAACAAGAGAACACGACAAACCTGTGACGGAGAGAAGTATCCAGCGCGGCAAACCTTCAGAGAGTCCCGGATGGTGAGAGCGGGGCGGGGAGCGGCTGGTGAATGGACTTCGGAGGGCGGACCGAACGGAATGACCAAGTAGGAACCGACGGGCATCCCACCCGTTATCCATCGGGGCGCGTATGATGGTACGCGTAAGCGAGTGGACGTGAAAACGTCAATTTGGGTGGTATCGCAGAAGCAGCAGCTTTTGTCCCATGGTGGGGCAAAGGCTTTTTTTGTTGCCTGACCTCCCCCGGCCCCTGGCAAGGTCCGGGTCATCTGCCATCCAAACTAAAAAATTGGAGGAAACCAAAATGAAAAAACGCAACATGATGAAGAAGTTCTTTGCCGTCACCGCCGCCTGCGCCATGGCCTTCTCACTGGCCGCCTGTTCCGACGCTTCGACTCAGAACACCCAGCCATCCCAGGGTGGAGAGGGCAGTCAGCCCCCCGCCAGCTCCACCGGGGAGGAGAACACCCCCGCCGGAGTCAAGAGCTATAAAGTGGCCATTATTAAGCAGATGGACCACGCCTCTCTGGACGAGATCGCTGCGGCTGTCGAGGCCCGGCTGGACGAGATCGGAGCCGAGAATGGCGTGACCATCGAATACACCACCACCTCCGGCCAGGGGGACCAGACCATCCTCATGCAGCTGGCAGACCAGGCCATCGCTGACGGGGTGGACGCCATCATCCCCATCGCCACCACCGCCGCCCAGGTGGCCGCCGTGTCCGCCGAGGAGACCAAGACCCCAGTGGTGTATGCGGCCATCTCCTATCCGGAGACTGCTGACCTCACCGGCATCGACTACGTCACCGGCACCAGCGATGCGCTGGACACCCAGCTGATCCTGGATATGATGCTGGCACAGGACCCGAATGTAGAGAGCGTGGGCCTGCTCTACTCCCTGTCCGAGCCCAACTCCGAGGTGCCCATCGCCGAGGCTAAGGCGTATCTGGACGAGAAGGGCATCGCCTATACCGAGCAGACCGCCAACACCAACGACGAGGTGGTGGCCGCCGCCTCCGCCCTCATCGCTGCCGGAGTGGATGCCATCTTCACCCCCACGGACAACATCATCATGGCCGCCGAACTGGCCATCTATGAGGACCTGGCCGCCGCCGGCATCCCCCACTACACCGGGGCCGACTCCTTTGTGCGCAACGGCGCCTTTGCCGCCTGCGGCGTGAACTATACCAACCTGGGCGCGGAGACCGCCAATCTGGCTTACCAGGCCATCACCCAGGGCATGGACAGCATGGAGGAGGTCTACCAGCCCGGCGATACCATCACCGTGAACACGGAGACCGCCGAAGCCCTGGGTGCCGACTACTCCATGTTTGAAGGCATGGCGGAGAACCTGGTCACCGTGACCACCACGTTGGACTAAACCCTTGCCAATCAACCGCCGTCCTGGTCCTCCTGGACCGGGACGGCGGTACAGCCATTTGTGTGACCCGGTTCGCCGGGCCTTGAGAGGAGAGAAAGCTTATGCCGCTCATCATCCAGACTGCCCTGGAGCTGGGCTTCCTGTACGCCCTGGTGGCCATGGCCCTGTTTTTGAGCTACCGCATCCTGGACATCGCCGACCTGACCACCGACGGGTGCTTCGTGCTGGGGGCGGCGGTGTCCGTCACCCTGGCCGCCGCAGGACACCCCATCCTGGCCGTTCCGGCGGCCATGGCGGCGGGGGCCTGCGCGGGCTTTATCACCGCCTTTTTGCAAACCAGGCTGGGGGTGCCCTCCATCCTGGCGGGCATCGTCACCAACACGGGACTGTACACCATCAACCTGATGGCCATGGGCTGGAAGTCCAACGCCAGCCTGCTGGGGGTGGACACCATCTTCACCATGCTGCGGGACGCGGGGGTCGGCTGGGGCTATCACGACCTGCTGCTGGCCGCAGTGGTCACCATTGTGGCTGGCGCGCTGCTGTACCTGTTCCTGGGCACCCGCCTGGGCCTGTCTATCCGGGCCACCGGGGACAACCGGGACATGGTCCGGGCTTCGTCGGTGAATCCGACGTTTACCATCACCGTGGGGCTGTGCGTCGCCAACGCCCTCACCGCTCTGTCCGGGGCTATGGTGGGCCAGTATCAAAAGACGGTGGACATCAACTCGGGCACAGGCATCGTGGTCATCGGCCTAGCCTGCCTCATCATCGGCGAGACGGTGCTGGGCCGCCGAACGGTGTTCAAGGGCATCATCGCCGTGATGCTGGGCTCCATCCTCTACCGCTTCATCTACGCCATCGTGTTCTACACCAAGGTGGTGCCGGTGGACTGCCTGAAGCTGCTCACCGCCGTCATCGTGGGCCTGGCCATCGCCGCGCCCAGCATTAAAAAATGGGCGGCCTTCCAGAAGCGAAAGCTGGCTGCCGGCCGGAAGGGAGGGGTGTGACATGCTGAAAGTAAACGCTATTTCCAAGACTTTTAACCCCGGCACAGTGAATGAGAAAAAGGCGCTGTCCGCCTTGTCCCTCCATTTGGAGGCGGGAGACTTCGTCACCGTCATCGGCTCCAACGGGGCCGGCAAGTCCACCCTGCTCAACGCCGTGGCCGGAGTGTTCTATGTGGACGAGGGGCGCATCGTACTGGGGGGGCGGGATATCACCTTCCTGCCAGAGCACCGGCGAAGCCAAGGCATCGGCCGGCTGTTCCAGGATCCCCTGAAGGGCACCGCTCCTAACATGACCATCGAGGAGAATCTGGCCCTGGCTTACCTGCGCTCGGCCAAGGGCAATCCATTCAGCCGTATCTCCCAGAAGGACAAGGCACTATTTCGGGAGCGGCTGGCTCTGTTAGGCATGGGGCTGGAGGACCGGATGAGCCAGCCAGTGGGCCTGCTGTCCGGCGGCCAGCGCCAGGCCCTCACCCTGCTCATGGCTACCCTGGTCCCCCCCCAGCTGCTGCTGCTGGATGAGCACACCGCCGCCCTAGACCCGGCCACCGCGGACAAAGTGCTGGAGCTTACCCGCCAGGTGGTCGCCCGGGAGAAGATTACCTGCCTGATGGTCACCCACAATATGCATCAGGCTCTGACCCTGGGGAATCGTACTTTGATGATGGCCGACGGCAGGATCGTGCTGGACGTGTCCGGAGAGGAGCGCTCGGCCATGACGGTGGAAGACCTGCTGCGGAAGTTCCGGGAGGGAACTGGCCGGGAGCTGGACAACGACCGGATGCTGCTGTCTGACTGAAAAAATTGAAAGGCCCCCGGCTCACATGAGCCGGGGGCGTGTTTTATTTGAGCTGGCTTATTGCTGTTCCCCGTCTACATAGACGGCCTTGAGCTGGAGGTGATGGTCCAGAACCAGCAGGTCCGCCGCCTTGCCGCAGGCGATGGAGCCCACATCTTTGAGACCCACAGCCAGCGCCGGGGCGGTGGAGGCGGCGTACACCGCGTCCGCCAGGGGCAGGCCGAAACGCACCACGTTCCGCACCGCGTCCAGCATGGAGATGGAGGAGCCGGCCAGGGTATCGGTGCCAGTGAGGCAGGCTTTGCCGTTTTTCACGGTAATGGACTGGCCGCCCAACTCATAGTCCCCGTCGGGCATTCCGGCGCAACGCAGGGAGTCGGAGATCAGATTGAGCCTGTCCCCGTACAGGTTGTGCACCAGGCGGATGACGGCGGGGTGGATGTGCAGCCCGTCACAGATGAGCTCCACGCTGGCTCCCGCGTCCATGGCTGCGGCGATGAGGCCGGGCTTGCGGTGGTGCAGGCCGTCCATGCCATTGAACAGGTGAGTGGCGTGGCTGGCGCCCCGGGCAAAGGCCTCCATGGCCTGGTCATAGGTGCAGCAGGTGTGGCCCAGGGAGACGGTGCATACCTGAGAGACCTGACTCACGAAGTCCATGCCGCCCTCTTCCTCGCAGGCAACGGTGACCAGCTTTACCTGGCCGCCGCTGGCCTCGTTGAGCCGGTGGAACATGGCCACGTCCGGCTTATGGAGGTTTTCCGCCGCTTGGGCGCCCCGCTTGTCATAGCACAGAAAGGGGCCTTCCAGATGGACCCCGGCGCACTTAGCGCCGTGGGCGCGATGAAAGTCCCGGATAACGTGCATGGCGGGGGTAAGGGTTTCCTCCTTCAGCGTCATGGTGGTAGCCAGGTAGGAGGTGACCCCGTGAGCGGCATAGTAGTCGGCCAGGGGCTGCATCCCTTCGGCCTTGCCGTCAGAGAAGTCCTCCCCCACGGCGCCGTGGGTATGCACGTCCACCAGGCCGGGGACGACATAGCAGCCCTTGGCGTCCCAGTCGGCCTCGCCCTCCAATCGGCCCACAGCCTCAATGGTCTTGCCGAACCGGATATCGCCCTCTAAAAAGGACTTTCCCACGAAAATTTTCGCGTTTTTAATGAGCATGGTGATCGTTCTTCCTTTCAGTCATTGACACCGGCCCTTTCGGGCCGCAAAAAACAGGTGCGGCGGAGGTCGGTTTATCCGATCTCGGGCAGACTGGCGGCGGCCATGGACTGACCCACTCGGCGGAACTTCTCGTCGGGCAGCTCGGGAGTGATCTTGCCGGCCAGCTCAGGGTACTCGTCGGCGAGCACCTTCTTGCAGGTGTCCAGAATGATGTCGCCCCCCTTGCCGCTCATCACCCGGCCCAGCAGCAGCACATGGCGGCAGTGGTACAGGTCGTAGTAGAAGGCCAGAGTGTGGCCTAGGTAGACGCCGATGGAGCGGTAGATGGCGGCAGCATGGGGGTTGTCCTGCTCCATGAGCTTTTGGACTTCCTTGAGTTTTTCCGCAGGGGAGAGTTCTTCCGCCAGGGCGATGCCTGCCCGGGGGGCCAGCTTGATGACGCTGTCCTGGGAGAAGTACTTCACACCGCAGCCAATGTCGCCGGACCACTCATCCTCCATGGCATCTGCGTCCACGTCCACAGGCATGAAGGCCAGCTCATTGAGCCAGCCGGTGATGTTGCCCTTCTCGTCCACATAGCCCACGGCCTCGCTGGTACCCATGGCGATGCCCAGCACGCTGTTGTCCTCCAGGCTCATAGCGCCGGCCAGGGCGGACACATCGCCATCGTTGCACACGGCGTAGGGGATATCGCCAAAGGTGTCCTTCACCGCGCGGATGTAGATATCCTTAACCTTGGAGTCAAACTGGTCCTTCGGTACCTTTAAAAACAGGGAAGCCACCATAGTCCGGTCGTTGATATACACGCCGGCGGAGCTGACGCCCACCGCGTCCACCCGGGGCATATGCTCAGCGGCGGACTTGAAGGCAGCTACGATGCCGTCATAGTGATACTGGGGATCGGCGGTGACTTTGGGATGCCAGACCACTTCTTCGGAGTAGACGGTCTCTCCGTCCACTACGGCGGACACCTTTCGGTCGGAACCGCCGGCATCAAAGCCGATGCGGCAGCCGTCCATATGGCGGCCGATGGATTGGGAGACATCCTTCTCCTCGGGTACCTGGTCACAGAGTTCCACCTCAAAGGGCTTTTCATACACGCCAGCCATAAAATCCGCGTCAAAGGCTCGCTTACCGGCGAGGGAATAGGCCTCCTTCAGGTAGGTGCCCACACGCTCGTCGCCAGCCACATAGACCTTCCAGCCGCCCTTCATCCACAGAAGGGTTTTGACCAGCCGGTCCATATAGTAGCAGTCCGCCTCATACCGCTCATCGGTGCCGTGGATGAAGGTGCGGCACACCGCCACCTGGCCCCGGTCCCGCTCCACCGCAATGGTCACAGGCTTTTTGGCGGTCTTCAAAAAAGCCTGGTTGAATCGGAGAATGGGGAAGTACTTGGGGTCCAGCTCGGGAACATGGCGGATAGACGCCTCGATGCCCAGCTTGTTCATAACATTCTCTCCTCCTTGAATCAAAAAATCCTCCGCCCGCTCTGGCCGGGCGGGATACGCCGAGTCTGCCGCGGGTAGGGCCTTGTGCCATAGTGACAAACCTGTCCGGTGCCTTCCCGCAGCTTTATAGGTATTTTATCACAGCTTGTCCCGCCTGTCACCAGATATTTGAAATATCTTGGAGAAAAACTTTCACGATTTTTGTATGTTGAAAAATATTTTCTTCGATGATAAAATAAAGAAGACTGAGCGCCTGCCTTCTGCCATGATATCAGAAAGGGTGAATGTGGAAAATGAACAAGGAAAAACTGTTAGACATTCAGAGCTGGGTCAGAAGCGAGCTGGACAAGTCCGTCCGCTTCTGGCTGGACCACGGCATGGACCATGAGCACGGCGGGGTGTATACCTGCCTGGACCGGAAGGGGGAGATCTACTCCACCGACAAGAGCGTGTGGATGCAGGGCCGCTGCGGCTGGATCTTCGCCTTCCTGTGCCACCACTACGGGGTGCGCCAGGAGTGGTTGGACGCCTCCAAGAGCTGCCTGGACTTCATGGAGAGATACTGCATCAACCGGGAGGCTGGCGACCGCATGTACTTCACCGTGACCGCCGAGGGCAAGCCCCTGCGCCAGCGCCGGTATTACTACTCCGAGGCGTTCTACGCCCTGGCCAACGCCGAGTATTACGGCGTCACCGGGGACAAGGAGTGCCTGGAGCGGGCCAGAAAGGCATACAACATCTACTGGGATCTGAGCCACGGCGGCAAGGACCCCACCGGCCTGGGACCCAAGACCATCCCCGAGACCCGCTCCGGACGGGCCTTCGGCCTGCCCATGATCATCCTCAACGTCATCGGCGTACTCCAGCGGGTGGACCCGGAGCACCAGGAGGAGTATGATCAGCGGGCGAGACAATGCGTGGACGAGATCTTCCGGTACCACGTCAAGCCCGAGCTGAAGTGCGTGCTGGAGAATGTGGACGTGGACGGCACCCCCCGGCTCTATTACACCGAGGGCCGCACCGTCAACCCCGGCCACGACATCGAGGGGTCCTGGTTCCTGCTGGAGCACGCCCAGCGCACCGGCGACAAGGAGCTGGTGGCCAAGGCCGCCCAGATCTTCGACTGGGCCATTGAGGCTGGCTGGGATCACGAGTACGGCGGGCTGCTCTACTTCATCGACTGCCTGGGCAAGCCCCCCGAGGCCTATGAGCACGATATGAAGCTGTGGTGGCCCCACAACGAAATCCTCATCGCCTCCATGATGCTCTACCGGGACACCGGGGATGAGAAGTACCTGGACTGGTTCACCAAGACCATGGACTACTGCAAGGCCCACTTCGCCGACCCCGAGTACGGCGAGTGGTACGGCTACCTCCGCCGGGACGGTCTGCCCACCATGCCCTCCACCAAGGGATCTACCTTCAAAGGCCCATTCCATATGCCCCGGTGTATGATCATGGTGGACACGATGATCTCTGGGATGCTTGCCGACAAGTGAACCACTATGTCTGATCCATGAAAGGAGCACGCCATGCCTATTGATGTGCTGGCCAAGATCACCCACGGCTATTACCAGTTGACCACCGCGGAAAAAAAAGTAGCCGACTATGTTTTGCTCCACACCTGGGAAACCCAGTATATGTCCATCTCCGAGCTGGCGGAAGCCTGCGACGTGGCGGAGGCCACCGTGTCCCGCTTCTGCCGGAGACTGCGGTTTTCCGGGTACAGCGGCTTTAAGCTGGCCCTGGCCAACACACCTCAAAGCAGCACCCCCCGCTTGACCGGGGACATTGCCCCAGACGACAGTGTGGAGGAATTGCTGGAAAAGCTGCGTACCGCCCATATTGACGCATTGGACCAGACCATGCGGCTGCTGGCGCCCGGCGCGCTGGGGCAGGCGGTGGATCTGCTGACGGCGGCGGACCGGGTGCTGTGTATGGGACAGGGAGGGTCCATGATCCTGGCCATGGAGGCGTCACACCTGTTTGCCAACATCTCTTCCAAGTTTCAATGTGTCCAGGATTCCCACCGGCAGGCCATGGCCGCCGCCCTGCTGGGGCCGAAGGATGTATTGCTCTTTTTCTCCTACTCCGGTTCCACAAAGGATATTCTGGATACCATGTCCATTGCCCGCCAGCGCGAATGCAGGTCCATTCTAATCACCCATTTTCCCAAATCACCCGGCGCGGTGTACGCCGATGTGGTCCTCCAGTGCGGAGCCACGGAGGGACCGCTCCAGATGGGCAGCGTGGCGGCCCGGATCGCCCAGCTGTACATTGTGGACGCCTTGTATCAGGAGTTCTGCCGCCGGGACCCGGCGGCAGCGGAGCGCAACCGGGCGGCGGTGGCGGAGGCCCTGGTGTGCAAGCATATTTGAGGAGCTCTTGAGGCAGGCGGCCTTCCGCAGTAAGGGACCGCCTGCCCAAGGGGGGCGGACCGTCCCTGCGTCCGCCCGGGCGTAAACTCTGTGGGACGTTGTAAAAACAAAAAGCGGCTTCCCCTGCTTGGGGAAGCCGCTTTTTTGACGAAACGTTTACAGCATCTGCTTGCTGCGGGAGATGTTCAGGGTGCCGTCCTGCATATCTCCCACCCACTCCAGGCTTTTGCCGGTGCCGTGGGCCACACAGGAGATGGCGTCGTCAGCCACATAAGTTTCGATCCCAGTGTGAGACTCCACCAGCTTGTCAAAGCCCCAGACCAAGCTGCCGCCGCCGGTCATGACAATGCCGTTGGTGGCGATATCGGCCACCAGCTCGGGCGGCGTGCGCTCCAGAACCGAGTGGATGGCCTCCAGCACTCGGGCGCAGGGTTCCTCAAAGGCCTCGATCATCTCGCTGGAGCTGACGGAGAATACCCGGGGCAGGCCGGTCATCAGGCAGCGGCCCTTGATCTCCATGGTGACCTCCTCCGGCCGGGGAAAGACGCAGCCGATGTTCATCTTCAGTTCCTCGGCGGTGCGGTCGCCAATGAGCACATTGTGCTTTTTGCGGATGTATTTCACCACGGCCTCGCTGAATGCGTCGCCGGCGACCTTGATGGACTCGGACTCCACCACGCCGCCCAGGGAGATGACGGCGATGTCAGCGGTGCCGCCGCCGATGTCCACCACCATGTGGCCGTCGGGCTTGTCAATGTCGATGCCCGCGCCGATGGCGGCGGCCAGAGGCTCCTCGATGAGATAGACCCGTCGGGCCCCGGCCTGAATGCCCGCGTCGATGACGGCCCGCTCCTCCACCTCGGTGATGCCGGAGGGGATGCAGATGACCACACGGGGTTTAAACAGGCGGATGGGGGCCACCTTGCGGATGAACTCCCGGAGCATCCGCTCGGTCATGTCATAGTCGGAGATGACGCCGTCCCGCAGAGGACGGATGGCGATGATGTTGCCGGGAGTACGGCCCAGCATCTGCTGAGCCTCGGTGCCTACCTTGAGCAGTTTGCCGCTGTTTTTATCAATGGAAACCACAGAGGGCTCCTGCAGGACGATCCCCTTATCCTTGACATAGATCAAGACGCTGGCAGTACCCAGGTCAATGCCGATATCTTTTGCAAACATAGTCTCTACACCTCGTGAGATATATATTTCACTGGAAATTGTATCCAATCTATTTCCGCTCAAGACAAACTATGGCCCCATTTTCATGGAACTATTTCATTATAACATGAGAAGGAAACGGATTGCAACGGCATTTTGCCCGGAAACAGGAATTATTTTCTGGATCTGGCCAGCGTGAGGGCTACGACCCGGGCCGCTCCCGCCTGCCGGAGCAGGGCGGCACACTGGGACAGGGTAGCCCCGGTGGTGACCACGTCGTCCACCAGCACCACCGTCTGTCCGGGCAGGTCCACGCCAGGCAGCAGCCGGTAGGCCCCCTGGACATTGGCCAGTCGGGCGCTGTCATCTTCTATGCGGGATTGAGCGACGGTGTGGCGGATTTTTTCCAGGGTGGGGACTGCGGGCAGGCCGGACAGCTCTCCCACCCGGCGGGCCAGCAGCTCCGCCTGGTCATAGCCCCGCTCCCGCAGACGGCGGGCGGATAGGGGCGCCCAGGTGATGGAATCCGCCGGTCCATCCCAGCGCTCCCGCAGGCACTGGGCCATCAGCGTTCCCAGCACAGCGGCATGATTCTGCCCGCCCCCGAACTTGTACCGGCGCACCGCCTCACGGGCCAGGTCCCGGTACCACAGGGGAGACAGGCAGACGTTGCACCCCTCCGGCGGGGCGCAGACATCCCCCGGCTCCACCCAGGGCAGCGTATCCCGGCACTTGGGGCAGGGAATAGGATCGCCCCGGTCCACCACTCGGCCGCAGAAGGGGCACTTGGGCGGGTAGAGCAAGTCCAGCAGGACTTGGAGCAGGTGGTTCATTTGCCCTCTTGCTCCGACAGGGCGATGGGGCCATGCTCGGCCTCGAAGTCCCGCACGCAGCGATTGAGCAGGTACAGCACCTGCTTACTCATGGAGCGGCCCTCATAGGCGGAGACGTATTTGAATTTGTCGTGCAGTTCGTTGTTCATACGGATACTGAGATGGGTCCTGTCCTTCATTCTGATGACCTCGCTTTCTGTATGGACAAACGATACCCATTTGCATCTGTATTTAGTTAAAACTTAGTGCAATTTTACGGCTTGAAATTTTCACAAAAAGTGCCTCCCCCAGATGGGGGAGGCTGGAGCGGAGGGCGCTGTCAAAAGAGACGGGGCCGGGAAAGACGTTCTTTAAGGACGCAATCCTTGAAACAGTCAAGGGAGGCGCGTCAGCGCCACAGAGACGTAGGTGCTCTCGTCGGGCAGGTCCCAGCGGTAGAGGGGACCGTCGGCGGTGACGGACACCGTATCCCCCACTTGATACTGAGAGGGATCATCTACAGGGACGGTAAAGACATAGGTGAAATAGGGCGCTACAGAGGAGAAGTAGGTGCGGTCCTGGACCTTGATGTGGGGGATGGTGCCGGCGCTGGCTGCATCTGAGTCCGCCATCACGTCCACCACTTCGCCGGAGAAGGTATAGACGCCCTGGGCCATGGCCTGGAGCTGGGAAAAGTAGTTCCAATGAGGGCTGTCCTCGTAATAGCCAGCGAAAAGGGAAGGAGAGATGGGATTCTCCGGATCACCGTACCACACCCCATCCGGGGTGTCCTCGTTGGTGGACAGCAGCACCTGGCACTGGGGCAGCAGGGCGGCGATCTCACCTTCCAGAGCCCGTAAGGCGTCCACCTTTACAGTCATAGGGTCATCCATGGTGTATTCCACGGCGTTTTCCCGGAGAATGACCTCCTGACCGTCCTCCGTCAGGGAGAAGAGCTGGTAGCTCAGAGAGGACCAGCCGCTGCTGCCGTAAGGCACCCAGCGCAGCAGGTAGGGCTGTCCGTCCTCTTCGTAGAGATACAGGCCGTTCTGCCCTGCGTGTGTCGCGGCAGCCTGATCGATCCAGAGGATGCTTCCCCCTTCGTCCATGACCAACAGGTAGAAAATACCAGCCTCCGGCTCACCGAGGATCGCGCTGTAGACCGATACCCTCTCGTCCACTCCGTCGTGGGTCAGATCCAGCGACCAGGTGGCCAGGGGGTCAGCCATCAGGTAGGCTTGGCTGTCTCGAATCTGAGCGTACTCGTCATCGGCGCCGCCTTGGTTTTGCCAGAAAAAGTAGCGGTTCGTGTCGCTCAGGGCGGCGTGGGCCGCATAGGTAGTCAGGCCATTGACCAGCCCGGTCTGCCGGATGATGATGGTGCCGGTGAGGGCTTTTTCGACCCCCTGCCACGCGGTGAAGGTGACGGCGGCATGGGTGGCTGGCTCAGGCTGCCCCTCCGTGACGGGCAGCCATTCTACCTGTGTCCTCGGAGGCGTGCCAACCACGGTGAGGTCGGTTCCGGGGGTGTCCAAGCCGTCGTAGGTGAGAGCGCCGTTGTCGCATTGCAGGTCAATGCGGGTAAAGTTCCCCTCGAACAGGAAGGGCCAGCCGGATCCGCCGCTGTCATCCAGCCGGACGCCCCAAGACACAAGCTCCATGTCCAGCGTTTCCCCCGCCCCCACGGGCAGAGCTTCCATAAGATACCAGTATCCGTTGTCGGCGCACCGGGCCACCCACAAAAGCCCATCTACCAAGTAGACCTGGAAGCCAGTCTCCTGACCTCCGGCATCCAACACATTCCAGCCCCAGGATTCTCCGGAAACGTCTAGGGCTGTGGCGATTTCATCCCCGTTAGGGCCCAGGATCAGTTGGCTGCCCAACTCGATCTCCTGATAGATGGGGTCGGATACGTCCAGGCCTTCCATCTCAAGATAGAACCGCTCGGGCGTGAATACCACGGCGGAGCGGATCCGCTCGTCCAAAAAGCTGCGGCTTTCTGTGGAGCTGAGCGGGGTGAGGTAGAGCAGGTCATAGATTTGATAGGTCCCATAGCCCTTCGATGCGCCACCTATTTGGACCGATGAGGATCCAGTAGAGGGTCCGTTGTTTTCCTCTGCCGTCCGGTCGGGGCCAGTGAGCAGGCAGACTCCTGCTATAACGGCGACGATGAGCGCTAAGACAGAGATTACGGCGATGGGCTTTTTGTACCGGAGTATGGTCCGTACCCGGCCTTTGGTGTTTCCTTCTCCAAAGGCGATTGGGCTGGGGGACAGGCGGAACCGCCGTCCGGCGGACAGAGTCAGCAGGACCTGGCCATAGTCGGCCTTTTTATCCTCCCCAAGCTGGCGCAGCACCCGCTGGTCGCAGGCGTCTTCCACCTGCGATAAGAAAGCCCGGTAGAACAGGGGCCAAAGAAAGGCATTGAACCAATGGACGCACATGATGAGCCAGGCCAGCACCTTCCAGATATGGTCGCCATTTTTGATATGCTGGCGCTCATGGGCCAGGATATAGCTCTTTTCTGATTCTGTCAGGCCGAAGGTGAGGTAGATTTGAGGCCGGAACAGCCCGGCCACGCAGGGAGAGGGGATACGGTCGCTGTACCACACGCCGGGAATGACCTCGTCCTTGACGGCAAAGCGCAACCGCCGCTTCAAAAGGACATAGGATACCGCCCCGTAGAGGAAGAAGCCCGCCGCCCCGGCCAGCCAGAGGGCGGAGAGAATGGGGCCGTACACCTCCTGATTGGTTTTGGCAGGGGTAATGGTTCCGGTTTCGTCCTCATGATAGCGGACCACCCAGAGGTCCAGGTCCTCGTTGTAGACAGGGGCGACTCCGGCATCCACCACTCGGTCAAAGACCTCCGGCTCGTACACATTGGTGGTGGTGAGGTAGGGGCCCACATGACCGTCCTCCAGAACAGTGCTGTACCGGCCAGCGTAGAAATCCAGAAATCCGGCGTTGAACAGGGACAGGGGAGAGGGGGGCGACCAGGGGCACACCAGGCGCAGAGCTGCCACGGCAAAGAGAAGCAACAGGGCGGTCTTGGAGCAGCGGGCGCGGCTGAGCAGGAGAACAGCCAGCGACGCAATGAGGGCGGCCACCAGGCCGTACCCGCTCATGCGCAGGACGGTGGAAAATAGTTCGGTCATGGCGCGTCTTCCTTCCGGCTGTCGTCGATGAGGTGCTGGATCTCTTCTGCCTCCTGTGCTGTCAGAGCGCGGCCTTTGGTAAAGGCGGCGATGAAGGCGGGCAGGGAGCCGCCGAAGGAGCGGTCCACCACATAGCCGCTCTCAAACACCTCCACCTGCTCCCGGGGAACCAGGGCGGACACCACCGAACCCTCGTTTTTCAGAAATCCACGGTCACACAGCTTTTTCAGCACAGTGTAGGTGGTGGACTTCTTCCAGCCCAGCCGGTCCTGACACAGCCGGACCAGCTGGCCGGAACCCACCGGCTCGCTTTCCCACACCACACTCATAAAGCGGTAATCGCTGTCGCACAATTTCAGGTCATCCATATAGCGTTCCTCCTTTGGTCTATGACTATCGACTAGTATGAGTCTATAACAATAGACCTTCTGTGTCAAGAGGAAATGATGGAATTTGGCAAAAAATATGGGACCCGCTTCACGCGGGTCCCGAGTTACTGCTGGAATATCTGCGCCAAAGGCCATTGTTCTAGGTCGGCTAGGGCTTCAGCCAGGGCGAAGAAGTTGGCCTCGTCGTGTTCCACCTCGCGGCTGAAGCGGGCCCATAGCAGGGCCTCGTCGCCGTCCGAAAAAGAGGGGGCGTCGTTCCAGGCCAGCAGGGCCAAGTGGTGCAGGGCCAGGCAGGCGGCGGCGGTGAGGGCGGCGCGGGGGTAGAGTCCATCGTCGTTTACCGCCTTGGGCCAGTGGCGGAACACGAGATAACAGGCCAGCCGCTCCAGGTGGACGTCCCACTGGGGCTGGGCGGCATGGAACCGTCCCGTCAGGGCCTGGTACTGTTCCGGGGAGAGGGCGGCCAGTTCTCCGGCCCGGGCATGGAGTAGGGCGGGCCACTCTGGCCGCAGGGGGTCCAGCCGGGCGAGCAGCTCCAGCAGGCGGACCGCCATGGGCTGCAGGCCGTTTCCAGTCCCGGAACGAGTGAGAGGGGGCGGGGAAACGACCTCCATGGTTCTTACGTCCCCGCAGTCAATGTGTTTCTGGAGGGCATCTGCGTAGTCCAGCAACCCGGCCAGCCGACCCCACAGGGGGCGGTCGGCATCGGTCAGCAGGGCGAAGGCGGTGCTCCGGCTGGCGGTCAGCCCGGCCAGCAGTGCTCCGTCCACCCCCTCGAAGGGAGCGTCCGGGCTGCCGTCGTCCGTTTCCACCAGGGGAAAGATGCCCTCATCCAGTACCAGCCGGGCCGCCTCCGGGCAGGAGACGGCCTGACAGGCTTCGGTAAGGCAGCCGTATTCCTCGATAAAACGGGGATAGGAGGCGCAGTGTTCGCACAGGTGTTCCTCCCCCCAGCGACGCTGGATGGGGCACAGGCCGTCCTCATCCAGCAAGGCGCACCGCCCATCTGAGGCCAGGCGGAAGCACACGTCTCCCTCCTCATCGGTGATGAGAGCGGCGGCGATGGTCTGGCGTAGCCCCTCCGGGGCAGTGGCATAGTCGGCCAGAGACTCCTTATCTACCACGATGTCCCAGTCCCTGCAGCAGGTGAGGGGGCATGCGCCCCCCAGACAGCGGAAGTCCCGGTAAAAAGCGGGTTCACGGCTGAGCATCGGTCGTATCCTCCTTATCTGGTCCAGTATCGGTGGGAACGCCCCACAGGTAGCGGAACAGGGGCCGCTTCCACCACGAAAGGCGACGGGCTAGATGAGCGCGCTCGGCGTTCAGGAGGCAGAGCATGGTTTGCCGCTCCTCCTCGGTCAGGGTATGCTGGCTGAACCGGGCCTTTCGGGCCAGCTCCAGCGCCTCATGCGGCACCGTGCCGCCCCATTTTTTCAGACGAGTGAGACAGCGGTAGCCCGCCAGCACCGCCTGGTTGGTGTCTGGAGAGGACAGGCGCCTTGTCCGGAGGCGCTTGGGCAGGTACTGGCCCAGCCAAACTAGGCCCACGATGGCCGCCGCCCCGGCCAGGCAGGCCAACGCGGGCCCCAGCAGGCGCAGAAGCTGGAGTGCGCTGCCGTTGGTCTGGGAAGCGCCATCCCCGTTCGCCCCGGCGCTCTGGCCGGGGGTGGGGGTGGCATCAGGGGCCTGGGAGGCCTCCGGCGCCTGACTGGGGACCAGGGAGGGGGCCAGGGAGGGGGAGGGGCTGGCCGACTCGGTGACGTCCGGGCTCTCATAGCTGGGGGTGACCTCCACCGGATACCAGCCATAGCCGTCCAGATAAATCTCCACCCAGGCGTGGGCGGCGGAGTCGGGTACCGCCACCGTCTCCCCCTCCGCCAGCTGGGCGGTGAAGCCAGACACATATCGGGCGGGGATGCCAAGGGCGCGCAGCATCAGGGTGGCAGAGGAGGCAAAGTGCATGCAGTAGCCCCGATGGCTCTCGGTGAGGAAATACGCCACAAAGTCCTCCCCTTCGGGGGTGAGAGGCGCCCGGGGATCGTAGTCGCACAGCTCGTCCAGCAGGTCGGCCACAGCCTGGGCCAAAGTGACATAGGGGACGGCATAGCCGTAATGGTAAGGATCGCCGTGTGAATAAATGTAGGGCAGGTAGCCGGAGATGGTCTCTTCGGCTTCTAGCACCTGCCACAGGGTGTCCTCCAGCTCCTTCGGCACGTCCAGATAGTATGTCCAGACAAAATCACGGTAGAAGGATTCCCGGGACAAGTTGTCGAGAGCGGCATCCGTATCGGCTGGAAGGGACCAACTGGCTCCAGAACCCTCGGGGAAAGCTGTGCCTGGCGGAGTGGCGGCCAGGTCGGGGAGGAAGGCGAGGGTCTGGGTCCACTCTCCCCGGCGGCGGGCCAGATAGCTGTCCTCCACCGGCAGCACGCCGGCCCCGTCCCAGTCCTGGTCGGCCAGCTGGTAGGGGGCGTAGACGCAGGAGCCGGAGGCGCCCACATTCTCCACTGTGATGGTATACTGTCTTGCCCCGGACATGGTAGAGGCAGGGAAGGTCAGGGGAACGCCGGGAGACAGCATATCCCGGGCCGCGGCCTGGATATATTCGTCATAGGCTCCGTCCTCCAGGTCCAGCCACTGGTTGTCCTCGTACCGGGCCAGGGAGGTCCCACGGAGATATACCCGCCCAGTGTAGTCGGAGGTCACGTTCAGAACCGTGCGCCCCGTGTACCGCAGGGGGCCGGCGGAGTTCAGGTCCACTGTCTCCGCAGAGCCGACAAAGGTCGCACGGTTGGAAAACGGCCCGGTCCAGTCGGCTAGAAAGGACAAATGCTGGTTACCGAAGCTGACCAGGGCCGCCTCGGCGCTCCGGGCCCACTGGGGACGGGAATATCCCTCCATGGGCAGGGCCAGACTCAACAGGACCAGCACCGTCCCCACACAGGGCAGTACGGCCAGGGTGAGAAGGCCCCGGCGGGCAGGAGCGGCCCATTTGCACAGGCTGGTGAGCAGCATGGCACACCAACAGGCGCATAGGGTCAGAAAGGCGGGCCAGCTGGGATAGACATCGCAGAGCAGTCCGGGCAGCAAAGGGGGCAGGGTGAGCAGGACCGCCAGCCACCACCGGCGCGCCCGAACCACCGCCCAGCCCAGCAGCAGGGCCAGCAGGGACAGCGCCAGGGCCAGGAACAGGGTGACGGCCGCGCTGCGCTCCTGAAGCGTCAGGTCTAGGGAGAACTGGATATACTCCCCCCAGCCGCACCGCTCGTAGAGCAGATTGGCGATGGCCTGCCAGACCAGGAGGGCGCCCTGGACCACCGCCTGGCGCAGCCAGTAGACCACAGCGGCCCACACCACACACAGGCCCCCAAAGACGACCAGACGGAAGCGGGGCAGGGACCACGTGGCCAGCGTCAACAGGGCAAGTCCCACGCACAGAGCGGTGAGGACTGTGGTGTGGCACAGCAGAAGCTCGTCGGGAATAGAGGAGACAGCCAACACATCCCGATGGGACACAATGCCATATAGGGACAGAAAAGACCACAGAAAGCCCAGCAGGGCGCATAGGAGGAGCAGTCCGTTGCCCAGTGCCACCAGCGCGCCGCTCCAGCCGGGGCGGGAGGGATGCTTATGCTTTGCCATGGTCGTCCTCCTCTCCCGCTGTGACGTGGATGCAAAAGGCGGGCCCAGCCCCGGTGGAGAGCAGCTCGGGCTTGTCCATGATGGAGGGGGCCGAGGCAGGGGCGGGGGCGGACAGAAGGGAGAGCAGGCTGTCCCGCAGATCCTTTTCGTCGTTGACCACCCGGCGGGCCGGGGTACCGTCCCGGTCCAGCCACACCAGCATATGGGGCCGCTGGACAGCGAGAAGGACCCGGGACAGGCCGGACAGCCGGTCCAGCACCCGGTCCAGCCGGTCGGGGGAGCCGAACCAGTCAAAGGCCAGCACGGGCAGAGGGGTGACCGTCTCCGCCCGCTCCCGGACGATGAGCTCGTCCCACTTGGAGGACAGCTTCCAGTGAACGGACCGCATGGGGTCGCCGGGGCGGTACTCCCGCAGGTCGTAGTCCTCGCCGGGACCCCTGCGGGCAGCGCCGGAGGACTGGGGGCGGACGCCCTGGCCCTCGGGGATGTTCACCGGCCCGGGGTCCACCGGCACCGGGTCCACGCTCAGCCGGGCGCGCTGGGGCTGGGCGCAGGGCAGGGAGAACAGGCCCAGGTAATCCCACACCCGGACCTTATAGGCCTGGAACTCCAGCAGGCCGCAGTGGGCGGTGTCCACATTCAGCTCCTCCGGGGCGCGCCGGGCCAGCCCGGTAAAGGCCAGCTTCTGCCGATGGCAGGAGCCGGTGAGTAGGTTGCGCGTCTCCAGCCGCAGAGACATTCGAGCCAGGGGCAGGGGGGAGCGGTTTTCCACGCTCAGACGCCAGGTCCCGGCCTCCCCTCTGGCCAGTTGGGGCGGATCAGCGGACAGGAACAGGCGGCAGCCGGCCATACATGGCAGGCTCAGCGCCAGGGAGAGCAAAGGTAGGACGATCATCAGGGCCAACAGGAAGTGGGCCAGGTAATTTTCGTTGGTGATTTGGAACAGCAGGGCACCGGCCAGGGCCATGCAGTAGATCAGACGGCGGAGAACCATGGCGGTCACCGGATGCGGGGCGGGTGGACCCGGTTCATCACCTCACCGGCGATCTGGCGCAGCCGCTCGGCCCCGCCCACCGCTCCGGCGGGAAGAAGCAGGCGGTGGGCCACCGCATCGGTCCAGATATACTGCACGTCCTCCGGGATGACGAAATCCCGTCCTCGGAGAAAAGCTGTGGCCCGGCTCAGAGCGGCCACGGCGATGGACGCCCGGGGGCTGGCCCCCTGGAGCAATTGGGGATGTTCCCTGGTGGAGCGGATCAGCCGGACGATGTAGGCCAGCACTTCCTCGTCGATAAACACCTGGTCCACAAGCTCCCGCAGATAGGCCAGTTGCCGGTGATCCATGACCTGGCGCACTTGGGAAAGCCCTTCGCCTTTCTGCTTTCGGCGAAGAAGCTCTACCTCGTCTTGGGCGGAGGGATAGCCCAGGGACAGGCGCAGGGCAAAACGGTCCAGTTGGCTGTCAGGCAGCAGCTGTGTGCCTGAGGCGCCCACAGGGTTCTGGGTGGCGATGACCAAAAAGGGGTCGGGAATGGCGTGGGTGACGCCGTCTACGGTAACCTGCCCCTCCTCCATGGCCTCCAGCAGAGCGGATTGGGTGCGGCTGGTGGCACGGTTCAGCTCGTCAGCCAGGAACAAGTTGCACAGCAGCGCACCGGGCTGATACTCCAACTGTCTGGTTTCCTTGTTATAAAGAGAGAAGCCCGTCAGGTCCGAAGGCATCACGTCGGGGGTGAACTGTACCCGGCGGTAGCTCAGGCCCAGAGCGCGGGAAATGGCCAGAGCCATGGTGGTTTTGCCTACGCCGGGAATATCCTCCAGCAGGATATGTCCCCGGGAGAGGATGGCCAGCAGCGCCTTGATGAGCATTTCATCCTTACCTACCACGGCTTTTTTCACTTCGTTGACCACGCTGGCAGCCAGCTGTTTGTCATTCATGGTTTCACACCCTTGGTAAATGAGCAGGAGGTCTCTGGGCGCGCAGCCCGCCCAGAGACTCTAAATTTTATTTATATTTACCCATATCATAACAGAATTTGGTGGGTTTGAACAGGCTTTTTTATGTAAATCCCGTAAGAGAAAAAACTGGAGCGGTTCCAGCCGGAACGCTCCAGAGGATTACGATACAGGCAGGGCTCCGCTGAAATACAGCGGACGGGCCAGCACTGGAAAGTCACTGGCGGTGGTGATGACCACGTTGTTGGCTCCGCTGGTACAATGGATGATCAGGGGATTGCCCTGGCTGTCCCAACCTCCCACGATGCCGATGTGTTCATCCTCCGGGTAAAAGGCTAAGTCGCCGGGAAGCGCATCTTCCCAGCTGATGTCCTGACAGGCTTTGTGCTGGGCCCGGGCACCGCCTCCCTGACTAATGAGGTACTGTCCGGCCGAGGCATTGAAAAACACCCAATCCACAAAGCCGGAGCAGTCCAAGCCATAAGGACGGTACAGGCCAGAACTGACACTGCCCGATGCGGTTACCTTCCGTACTCCGCCCCAGCGGCTGTCCCAGCCCAGTACCCGGGATTTGCCGCCCCAGAAATAATTGACCTTGCCCACCAGAGAGCAGGCGACTTCTACCACTGTCCGGCGTTCCGGAGACAGGTCGCCCGGCAAGGCGGAGAGCAGCGCCGCCGCCTCTGGTGTCTGGCTAGTCAAGTCACATAGCCAGCGGTCTGTGATCTCCGGGTGGGCCAGCAGGGCGGACAAGGCTTTTTTCTGGGCTCCAGTGAAGTTGTAAACAGAGGCCATCTCCTCTGGAGAACGGGTACCAGCGGAAAGGAAGAGCGATTCCTCAGAGTAATTCTCTCCTTCGATGCGTTCCAGACGAGGGGAGAGCAAAACCATGTCCCAAAAGACCTGCTCCAGCAGGCCGGCCTGATCTTCGTTCAGGGAGGACAGTTCCATAGCCTCGCTCCCTTGCGAGATTTTGCAGGCAAAAACGGCTAGGATTGAGTGCCAGTCAGGGCCTTGGCCCTGGAATTGGATCTCATGATAATCCCCATCCTGCAAGTCCGCCAAGCGGTCCTTATAGGCGGCGTTGAGCTGAGATACGGCCATATTGATGGAGACAGGACCGGAAAAGCCGGTTTCCCGGTCCGTCCGGCCATTTGGAATCATCCCTGACCAGAGAAGCCACAAAAAGCAGGCTGCAGCCAGGACGGCGGCAGTAACCATGCAAATCCAGCGGGATTTGGCTCGGCTGGATGGGCGGGAAGAACGGTGTTTTCTTGGACCAATAAAAAGCTGAATCGATCATCACCTCCCTGCTGTGGGGATGGTAAGCCCCCGAACAGGCTTGTTTTATCTATATGAGGCAGCGGCGGCGGTGATGTACGAGGGGAGGAAAAAACTTGGAGCGGTCCAGGCGGACCGCTCCAAAGAGATTGCTGAGGTTAAGCTGTTCTATGGCTGCCGGCATCCATCTGGTGGGCGATAGCAAATCCTGCGGCAAAGCAAAGCACGCATAGAAGAACTTGGACCGGGCCGGTAAAGGAGGTGGGGAAGATGGTCAGCGCAGAGGAGATCACGAACCCAAGCAGGATACGGCTGACCAGAGCGTAGTGCCGCTGCATCAGCCGGTCCACAGCCCGTGCGCACAGCAGGAGAGTGGCTACAAATCCAAGCGCCAGGGGGATGAGAACGCGGAGGTGCAAATGGCCAATTCCTTCTGCCATAGGCTGATAGAGCCCCAAAAACAACAGAAGGGAGGAAGAACTCAGCCCCGGCAGAATCATGCTGAAGGCCCATACGGCGCCGCAGAAAAAGTACCAGCCCCAATTGGGTTGGATGCTGCCCCCGGCGGAGGAATCCAACAGGTGGAACAAGAAATAGGACAGTGACAGAGAGATAACAAAACTACCCCAACCCGTATTAGGCCCACTGAGCTCTGACTTTTTCATCAGACTGGGAATAGTGCCGCAGATGAGTCCGGCGAACAGGGCGAGAGTGATCGCCGCCGCTGCTGTCAGCAAGTGCTCTACCACCCGGGCCAGCAACAGAAAACCAAGACCGCAACCCAGAAACAACGGCAGAAAAAGCTGGTAATTCCGGCGAAGGGACTGCCATGGATGAGCAAAGAGGCCGACCATGGGTTCGTAGAGGCCAAAGGCCACGCACAGCACACCACCGCTGATGCCCGGAAGGATGGCACCTGTGCCTATGATGGCTCCCTGGAAAAATAAAAGGACCAGACGAGAAAAATTGAATTTTTTGTCCTGCATAGACAACCTCCCGGTCCTGTGCTCCGCTTTGAGAAAAAGAGCCGTTTTAATCGGCCTGGCTGTATCTTATCAGTGCGGCTGCAGATCTGTCAAGGGGGCTGTGTCCTCTTGACGGGGAAAATAAGACCAGCGCGTGGAGAGCGGGCGGAAATGTTCTCAATATTCCAGTTCTGGTCCGGCCAGTTCCGTCTGGTATAGACATGACATAGAGAAATTGGCTGCCAATTTAAAAGAATCGACTGCAACTCTTTGAAGACAAAAGATTGCGATTTTATGGGAGCTGCTGGTCGCTTTCGTGGTATACAGAGCCAAGTACCGGCGCAGAGGAGCGGCGCTTTTGTACTGTATACGCATTTTGGCCACAGACAAAAACCCCCAGCGCAGGTAGAATTCACTTCTGCTGAGCATTTTTAGTTTTGAAGGACTCCGCCACCTCATGGGGGCGCAACTCAAAAAGAAAGACACGACAAAAGTCGTGTCCTTCTTTTTGGTGACCCGTCGGGGACTCGAACCCCGGACCTTCGCCTTAAAAGGGCGTTGCTCTACCAACTGAGCTAACGAGTCATATAACCTTGTGCAAGACGGGAAGGGCGGCGCTGGACGCCGCGCACCTCCACGCTTTTGGCTGGGATGGCTGGACTCGAACCAGCGAATGCGGGAGTCAAAGTCCCGTGCCTTACCACTTGGCTACACCCCAATATGTGGTAGGAAGCTTGAGGACCGGAGCGGACGCTCCGGCCCTCAGCCTCGTATGGGGTGGGTAATGGGGCTCGAACCCACGACACCCGGAACCACAATCCGGTGCTCTGCCAACTGAGCTATACCCACCATATTCGATTTTTCTCAAGCCTGGCTAAAATCATTTCTCTACCGAAACACACAAATGATTTTGACATTTGAGAAGGGGGAGAGCGATCATGCTTGCCCCAGCGATGGCACGCCTGAAGGGACTCGAACCCCTGGCCCACTGCTTAGAAGGCAGTTGCTCTATCCACCTGAGCTACAGGCGCGTATGGAGCGGGTGATGGGAATCGAACCCACG